>OUWB011209450.1_pt1 | contig 70652 bp, 64 predicted proteins | sample 1779821 | NCBI WGS metagenome assembly OUWB01 (sample SAMEA3914806, study PRJEB12502) | metagenome | biome: forest; material: soil | place: Canada | collected 2011-08-03 | depth 0.1 m
CGCGACTGGGCCTACGGCATGTTCCAGAACTGCATGGGCCGCTTCGACGCCCTGCAAACCCACGCCTATCCCGCGGAGAACAAGCATTACGACCTTTCCACCGGCCAACTGGTCGATATCCAGCAGCCGCTGAACGAATGGTCGCGCGCCATGGCGCAGCGTATCCAGACCATGGCCGACTGCTGGGAGGCCTACAAAACCCATTTCCCGGAGCTCAACCAGGGCAAGGTCAAGGTCTTCTTCGACGAATGGGCCTATCATTTCCAGCCGGACCTGAAAGGGTCGCTGGCCATAGCCATGGCGCTCCACGAATTCTACCGGCACACGGACTTCATCGATGCGGCCGCCTATACGATGGCGACGGCCTGGATGGATTTCGACCGCACCCATTCGGTGATCAGCGCCAAGGGGCGCGTCTTCCAGCTCTATAACCAGCATTTCGGCGTCATTCCGGTCGCCGTCACCGGCAATTCGCCCGTGCCGCCGCCGAAATATCCGGTCGGCGGCGACCAGCCCAGCGTCAATACCGGCAGTCCGACCTGGCCGCTCGACGTGTCGGCCGCTCTGACTCGCGACCGCCGCGCCCTCATCGTCGCCGTGGTGAATGCAACCGAACAGCCGCAAAGCCTTCAGCTTGCCCTTCAGGGCTTCAAGTCCGTCCGCGAGGGCCGGTCCTGGCGGTTGACGGGACCGGACCTCGACGCCCAAAACCGTATCGGCGCCGCGCCGCAGGTGGCGATCGAAGACCGCACCTTCGACCCGCGCGCCGGAACGGTTTCACTGGCGCCGATCAGCGTCGAGTTGTTTGAATTTCGGCACGTTTAAGTCCTGCCGGGAACGGGGTCAGCGAGACATGCGTCCGCGTCGGCAATTCGGCTCATAAAAACGTACAATGTCTCCGTAGGTCAATGGTGCCGGCCAAAGCCCGACGCGACAACTCGATATTCGCGAAATTTATGTATTAAGCTTAATCCGTCCTTAAGGATGAACCGTCACCTTGGCGAACATTGTCATTCTGCCACAGGAAATAGCAAAATGCTGAAAGCGTTCGCGCGTCGCCAACCCGAAACCGTCGCCGTGCGCGACATCGGCCCGCAACCCCTCGACGCCGACCTGATCAAGGCCCTGGTTGCCGTCGCCGAAGGCACCTGGACCGCGACCGGCGCGACCGCCGAAGCGACCCACGCGCAGTTGCTGGCGCAACTCGACACCGCCATGCGCCGCCGCCTCAAGCAGCAGGCCGACCGCGCCGTCGAGGGCTTCGACCACACGCTCGGCGCCCTGAGGGACATGGAACAGATCAGCGTCTCGGCCGTCGGTTCGGAACAGGGCCTGCAGGTCCTGGCCTCGGGCATGGTCGAAATGGCCAGCTCGATCGAAGAGGTCGCCGGCAATACGCGCAACGCTTCGGGCCAGATGTCTGGCCTGGAACGCGAAATGACCGAAGCCTCGACCGCCACCGACCGCACGGCGGGCGCGACCGCCAGCGTCGGCGACGAGTTCGGCCGCATGACCCAGTCGATCCACGAAGTGTGCAGCGCCGCCGCCCAGATCGGCGAGTTCGTCAGCACCATCGAAGCCATCGCCCAGCAGACCAACCTGCTGGCGCTGAACGCCACCATCGAAGCGGCCCGCGCCGGTGACGCCGGCCGCGGCTTCGCCATCGTCGCCTCGGAAGTCAAGACCCTGTCCGGCCTGACACAAAAGGCCACCGACGACATCCGCTCGCGCATCAAGCGTCTGCAGGACGAAGTCAACGGCCTGACCGGCACGATCGATGGGGTCAAGGCCAAGGTCGACGTCGCCGCCAGCGACGCCCGTAGCGTGTCGCACGACATCATCAGCCTGCGCGCCAATGTCCAGACGGCCGGCCAGTTCGTCGCCGAAATCGCCACCATCCTCGACCAGCAGCACAAGGCGGTCACCGAAATGGCGGCGCAGATCCAGAAGACCTCGCAAGCCGCGCGCGGCGCCGCCGGCGCCCGCGACGTGGTCGAAAAGGCCGTCCGTACGGCTCAGGACCACAAGGCGGCCATGGCCGGCTAAAGCCAGGCTACGAAGCCGGAATTAAAAGGGACGGCGGGTCATCCGCCGTCCCTTTTTCATTGCGCGTGGAGCGCCTACTTCGCGGCTGCCGGCACCGTCGTCCCCGCGTGGGCAAAGGCATCGGCGATAAAGGCATCGACGGCCTTCATGACCCTCTCCCGTTCGGCAAGAGTTTGCGGTCCATGGGGCATATAGTCTATCGGCAAATAGGTGACCTTCTTGCCCGCCTTCAGCATGGCGGCGTTCATGTGTTCGCTCTGATGGATACTGACGGTCCGATCGTAGGTCCCGTGGATCAGAAGTAGCGGCGCACGGATGGCGTCGACATGCTCGATCGGCGAGGTCGCATGGATCATCGTGGCATCCATCAGCGGCTGGCCGACGACGCTGCGCCAGTAGTCCGTCCCATAGCCGCCCCAATAGAAGTCGTTGCTTTCGTCAAGCATCTCATAGAGGTCCGAGACCCCGTCGCCCGATATCCCGCAGACATAGGTCTTCGGCGTAAAAGCCAAGGCCGCCTGGGCCAAGTAGCCGCCCCACGACCAGCCGAAGACACAGACCTTCGCCGGATCGATCGTCCCCTGGGCCGCCAGGTCGCGCACCCCGTCCTCGAGATCGGTGGTCATCTGGGCCAGATGCTTGTTGCCGGCCTTCTGATAATCGTCACCGAAGCCGCCCGAGCCGCGATACTGCGGTTGCAGCACGACATAGCCCTTCGAAGCCAGGTACTGCGCCATATAGTCGAAACCATAGACGTCGCGCCACGCCGGCCCGCCATGCGGTATGACGACCAGGGGCGCGTTCGCCGGCGTGTCCTTGCGCTTGGTGACATAGGCCGGGATATCCGTCCCGTCGCGCGCCTTGTAGGTGATGTAGGTCATCTCACCCAGCGGCTTGTCTTCCAACTCCGGGTAGTTGCTGCCGATCTCGTCGAGGCTCTTGCTGTCGGCATTGTAGAGATAATAAGCGTCCGGCGCGTCCGGCGCCGAGATCAGGAAGACAACCGTCTTGCCGTCTTCGGTCATGTCGGAAACGGTGATCGTCGCCTTGGGAAACAACTTCTGCACGGCGCCGACAAGCTTCAGCCGGAAAGGATCGGTCCATTCGGTATCGATACGATCCGCCAGGGTCCGGATGCCGGCGACGCGGCCCGACTTGTCGACGAGCACGTTCATCCACCGATTGTTGCCGGTCTTGAACAGGGTTTTCGTCCCCGTCGTCATATCGTAACGCCAGATCGTCGCCTCGCCCTTGCTGTCGTCGAACTGCGTCCAGTAGAAGGCGTTCTCGGCCTCGGCGTAATTGATATAGAGATAGACTAGGTGATCCTGTTTCGGCAGCTTCAGGTCCTGGATCTTGCCGCCCGCCTCGGCGCGATAATGCAGCACCATGCTCAGAATGCCGTAGTCCGGTTTGACGTCCTCGACCTCCTGCGACAGCCGTTCGGCGCCGTGCCTGTCGAAATAGTGGATGGAACCGATCATCATGCGCGGCCCGATCGAGAACTTGCCGGTGGCGATATCGGTCAGGTATGGATTGTTGATCCCCATGGTGACGACATAGGGAGCGGGGCCGTCGACGATCTGGACGATAGGCTTGAGGTCTGCCCTGTCGACCGGCTTGCCGTCACGTTCGAACAACACGCGAACGAACGTGCCGTCCTTGGTCATGACCATGGGCGAGTAGTCAGATACGGTAATGGTCGAGCCGATATGTTCGACGTCGTTCTTCAGGTCGACGATGAAATAGTCGTTATTGACCCACCGGACGCCGCTCAAGGCCACGTTCGGCGATGGCAGAGTCTTTTCGGTTTCGCTTTCCCGATCGTAAACCAGGACCTCGTGCCGGCGCACCCAGGCGACGCGCTTGCCGTCCGGCGACAGGACCGGTGGGCTCATATCGGCATCACGGATGAAGTCCTTGAGGGGGAGCGCCGCATTCGCCGGTGAAGCCGCGGCCTGTGCGGGAGCCAACTGTACCGCCGGCGCCGTTTGCCCCTGCGCCAGACTCGGCCCTGCCCAGAGCGCGATCGCGCCACCGGCCATGGCAATAGCTAAAATCCGCCGTCCGAACATGTCCCGCCCCCGGACTGTTGTTATTGCGTGCATAATATCCACCCGTGGTGGCGCAGGCAATGCCCCGCGCGATCTCTGCTCCGCTCTATTTCGCCGGCGGCCCGCCGAAGGTCCGCGTCAGGCTGATGCGCAGCAGCCGGTCCGTCGGCGGCTGTACCCATCGCGATTTCAGGTCGGGCGACGTGGTGATCGACACCCACCGCATCCCGTTCAGCATGTCCTGGGCATTGACCACCAGGGCCAGCTTCTTGGTGAAATTGTGCCGCCAGGTCAGGTCGAGATGGCTGACCGGCGCCACATATCCCTGGGCGTTCAGCTGGCGCCCGGTCAGGCCCAGGTCGAACTGCACCTGGTCGCCCTTGTCGGCGTCGTACTCGATCGATGAATTGCTGACATAGCTCACCGTCCCGCGCGCCTTTTCACCGCCGGCCAAAGTGACCAGCGGCACCTCGCTGTAGAACAGGTTGAGATTGAACGACACCTTCCAGTGCTTCGACAGCGGCCGCTTGGTCGTGAACTCCGAGCCCGCGCTTTGGGTGTGGCCCGAATTGATCGGCCGGTCCAGCGTCACCCCGTTGCCCAGGTCCTGGTAGAAGTCCGACACGGCATTGGTCAGCGCGTGGTAATACAGGGTCGCGTCGGTGCTGACCTTGCCCTGGCTGTATTCGTAGCCCAGCTCGTAGGAATCGGTCGTCGGTGCCTTCAGGCCCGGATTGCCCTCGTTGGCGTAGACGGCGCTCGCGTAGACGCGCGCCGGATCGTACTGGCTGAGGCCTGGCCGGTCGACGCGGCGGCTGTAGCTCAGCTTCAACTTGCCCTTGCCGAGGTCGTGGCTCAGGTGCAGGGTCGGATAGAAGCGCAGGTCATCGGGCCGGGCGCGCATGCCTTCCGACAGGATATCGAGCGCCTCGTATTCGGCGCGCAGCCCGGGCAGCATGGTCCAGCCGCCAAACAGCGGGTGCTGGTAAGTAACATAGAGCGCCGTGACGTCGCGCGTGCCGGCGAAGTGGCGTTCGCTGCCGTTGGGATGCGGCCCGGGGATATCGCCCATGTCGCTGTAGTCGTCGATCTCGTCATCGCCTATCCGCTTCCATTCGAAGCCGGTGGACAGGATATGCCCCGACGCCGGATGGGACTCATAATCCGCCTTGACGTCGTCGTCTGGGCCGGTTTCGCGGGTGCGGGTGCCGTAGATCGCCTGGCCGGGCGCCGGTGCGCTGTAGCTGTCGGTCGTCAGCATGCTGCTATGGCTGATCCATTGCCCGGCCGAGGCGTCAAAGGTCAGATGGCGGCCGCTGGCTTCATTGTTGCGGTCGTAGATGAACTCCGTCCGGTCATAGAAGCCGTGCGAATTCGTGGTCTGGGCCGTGGTGAAATCGCGCTCCGGCGACTCATAATAGGCGGTTTCAACGAAACGCGACCAGTTGGGATAGAGGCTCTGGTTCAGGATCAGGGTCTGATCGTCACCGACCTTGCGCGCCACTTCCAGCTCCATGCCGGCGCCGGCGTTGGAATAGCGATTGGCCGTGCCGGACAGCACGGTTTCCGGCACGGTCTCGACCGAACTGTTGGTGTTCCGGCTTTGATACGCGCCACCATTGATCCGGCCGGTGACCGACCACGGCCCCTGGGTCAGAGAAAGCGACGCGTTGCCGTTGACCGTGCCCTGGCTGGTGACGCGGCCCGTCGCCGTGCCCGACAGGCCGAACGGACGGTGCTTTTTAGTGATGATATTGATGATGCCGCCCGTGCCATCGGCCTGATATTGCGCCGACGGGTTGGTGATCACCTCGATGCGGTCGATATCGGACGCCGCCAGGGTCTGGGTGACGTTGCTGCCGTTGACCGGATATTTGCCGTCGACCAGGACCGTGACATTGGTGTCGCCGCGCAAGGTGACGCGTCCCGCCGGATTGACCGCCACCGACGGCAGCTTGTTGAGGACGTCGCCGGCCGTGCCGGCCTGCGAATCCGGATCGTTCTTGATATCGTAGACGCGGCGGTCGATGCGGTCGGTAACCTCATTGCGCTGGCCCTGCACGACGACGGTCGTCGGTTGCGAGGCCTCCGTTGGAGCGGCATCGGTCGGGGGCGTTCCGGCTTGCTGCGCCCCGACCGGCAAAGCGATCGCCCAAAAGAAAACAACGCCCGCCCAGATCCCTCTTGTCACATCCGCCCCCGGAGCCACTCACATTGCGGCGCACAACAACCACAGGTAACGGATGTAATCAGGTTTTCGCGCATAGGCAAATGATGATTTCTCGGTCCAGCCATGAGCTGGATTCGGGTCGGCTCGGACAGCCCGCCCTTGCCGCCGACGCGGCGCACGCCCATCTTGGCGTCATGGAGGGCACCATGGTTTTTCTGAGCTTTCTCGTCCTGGCGATCTATGCCTTCGGCCGCTTCTTTCCGGACAGCAAACCCGGCCGGCTGATCCGCGACGTCCTCGCCGGGCGCTGGCGCAACGCCCTGCCCTATCTCATCGTCGTCGCGGGGGTCGTTCTATTGCTCCTGTCGGCGCCGGAGCTGGCGCCATTGGCTGCCGGCCTTGACCTGTCGCTGATGGCCGACATGCTGCTGGCGGCCTCGATCGTCCTGGTGCAATTGAACATCCGCCGTCTGCGTCTTGTCGGCCGGTACTTCGGCCATATGGTCGTCAGGGCCATGCGCCCGGCGCCCCGCCCGCGCCGCCGCCGGACAACCCGGCGGCCAAGACCTCCGCGCGCCGACGACGATGCGCCATGGCCCGCCATGGACTGGCTCGACCGCGTCGCCCCGATCCGCGCCTGAGGCCGGATTCGTTCAATGCCCCGGTGATCTAGCTGCTCTCGTTGAGCACAAGCGAAGCGGACAAGTCTCGATGAGCGTCTATCTGCGCCTGGATCGTTTGAAGGTTGGCTTCGACCGCCGCCATGGCATCGGCGCCGGCAACAAAACGCAGCGGGAGGTGACCGCCGTCCGATAGCGTCACTATGGCTGCCGCGAGCTTGGCCGGATCGCCTCCTTGTAAGCCGTTCATGCCTGACCAGGCCGCTACAGTCCGCGCGGTCCGTTCGGCATAGTCTTCGATGGCCAGCTCCGGCCAGATCGTCGACGCGCCTTCCACCAGCAGTTCGGTGCGGAAAAAGCCCGGCTCGACGACCATCGTGTCGATGCCAAAGGGCGCCACGTCGAAACGCAGCGATTCCATCCAGCCTTCGAGTGCGAACTTTGAAGCGGCATAGGCGACGACGAACGCCTGCCCGATCAGCCCGGCAAGTGAGCTGACCGTGATCACCTGGCCGGCACGCCGCGCCCGCATGATTGGCAAAATGGCGCGAGTGACGTTCAGCGGACCGAAGAAGTTGGTCTCCATCTGCGCGCGGAAGTGATCGGCGCTGATATTTTCAAAATAGCCGGCGTAAAAATTACCGGCATTATTCACCAGCACATCGATGCGTCCGAAGCGATCAATGGCCGCTTCGGCGGCGGCCGTCGATGCCCGCGGGTCGGTAATGTCCAGAGCCACCGTCAACAGCTTATCGTGCGCACCGATGGCTTTCAGCACCGCATCGGGATTGCGGCCCGTCGCGACAACCGAATGACCGGCCGCCAAGGCCTTTTGGGCAATGTCGATACCAAGTCCACGGCCGGCGCCGGTAACAAACCAAACCTTACTCATCTCGTCCTCGATTCCGGCGAAGTCAGGTTTCATGGAGGGTGCCTCTTCGCCTGAGACGCGCTCCGATCTCCGAACGTTGGAGATGTTGGGCAAGCGCGGTATAGCATTTGGCCAGCTGAGCAATTATCCGCTAATATGCGCATGAACCCATAAGCGAGAGTAATAAATGCAGCGCGAGGAAATGGCCGACCTGACAGCGTTTCTTGCCGTAGCCGAGGCGCGCAACTTCACCCGCGCGGCCATAAAGCTTGGCATGTCACAATCGGCGCTCAGTCAGATCATGCGCCGCCTCGAGGAACGGCTGGGTGTCCGCCTCCTGACGCGGACAACACGAAGTGTGGCGCCGACGCAAGCCGGTGAGCGGGTGCTGGAAACACTTGCGCCGGCTTTGGAAGCGCTCGATGCCAGCCTGGCAAACCTCGGTGAACTTCGCGACAAGCCGGCCGGCGTCATTCGCATTACGTCCGTGGAGCACGCCACCGAGACCGTGTTGTGGCCGGTGCTAAAAGGCGTGTTGGCGTCGTACCCCGACATTCAGGTGCAGATCGTCTCCGATTACGGCTTGGCCGATATCGTGGCCGATCGGTTTGATGCGGGGGTTCGATTGGGAGAGGACGTCGACAAGGACATGGTTGCGGTCCGGATCGCACCCGATCTTCAGATGCGGCTCGTCGGATCGCCGGCGTATTTCAGCGTCAAGCCCAGGCCGAAAACGCCACAAGACCTCGTGCATCACGCGTGCATTAATCTACGGCTCTCGAATGCGCGCGGAAATTACACATGGCCATTTAGAAAGGGCGATCGCGAGTTGAAGGTACGTGTCGATGGGCCGATAGCTTTCAATACGATCAGGATGATAAGAGAAGCTGCACTCGATGGGCTTGGGCTTGCTCTGCTGCCAAATGACCAGGTCGCCGAACACCTATTGTCGGGGCGTCTTATCAGCTCACTCGAAGATTGGTGTCCGGTGTTTCCCGGATATCATCTCTATTATCCAACCCGGCGCCAACCCACGCCGGCCTTCACTTTGATCGTGGAAGCGCTGCGGCGGCAAAACGCGATCAGGTAGACCCGACTGAGTTGGGAACTCCGTCCGCAACCTTATCTTTACCGCGAAAGCGTAATCAATAAGGCAGCCCCCGCACGATCGCACGGCGTCCGGGCACGCGGAGACTGTAGAGCCAGTGTCGGATGACAAGCGCGAAGCACCGCGCCAAAGGACCTATCTGGGCGGCCGCGTGGTCCAGGACGACGGAATCTCCTTCGCCTGTGTGATCCGCAATGTGTCCGTGGCCGGCGCCATGGTCGAGGTGCCGCCGCTGACGACGCTGCCGGACGACTGGATCCTGATCGACATGAAAAACGCCCTGGCGCACCGCGTGCGCGTGGCGTGGCGCCAGGACGACCGGATCGGCGTGCGCTTCGAGCGCAGCTACGACCTCACAAACAATATCGTCGAGCCCCTGCGCCACATCCAGCGCCTGTGGGCGGCGGAACGGGCGGTGCGCGGCGACACCAATCTGTCGGCCTAAGCGCCCCTCGCCAGGTCCTTGATTTAAGCGAACAGGGTCGTCAACCCGATCATCTCCGGTTCGGCCGCCGTGACGAGGGAGACCGGCGTCGCCTTGAGCATATCGCCCAGGCGCCCCTTGTCGGTAAAGCGCTCGACGAAGGCCACGGGGTCGAACAGGTCGCCCACCAGGGTGAAGAAGCTGCCGGCCAGAAAGACCCCGCCACGGGCGCCCGACGCCAGAACCGTATCCGCCGCCGTCGCCGCCAGCCAGCCCAGCACCATGCCCACGGCCTCGACGGCGTAGGGCGCGCCGTCCCGAGCCAGGCCGACGATCTCCCGGGCGCTCACCCTTGGCGCGGCAAGCCCGTCCGCGACATGCAAGGCGTCATGGACGTCGATCAGCCCGGGCGTCGACAGGGCCCGCACGCGCGACACATGACCGAACTTGTCCGCCAGGTAACGTACCACGCTGAATTCGCGCGCATTGATCGCCGGCAGGTCGCAATGCCCGCCGGCGCACGGCAGAGCGACCGCCGCGCCGTACTCATCCGCGATCAGGGTCGTCGTGCCCAGGCTCCGCCCCAGCGCTACCAAGGCCTTCGGCTGGCTCGGGTCCGGCTGGCCGGCGCTCACCACGGTCAGTTCCGACGCGTCGAGCAAATCGATGGCCAGGGCAGCCGCGACGATGTCATTGACCAGGTGCACCCGGCTGACATTGAGGCGCGTCCGTATCCAGTCGCGTTCGATACGATAGGAGTGATTGGGCATTTCGAAGGCGGCGTCGCGCTCCCAGCCGCAGATCGATACAGCGGCGCCCGCCAGATCCGGGTCGCCCTGCGTGGTCAGAAATCCGCCGATTTCCCGGTCGAGTTCCTCAAGGCTTGTACAAATGCAAATAAACGGCGCCGGCGGACGCTCGCGCGGCCGGGCCACGGCCATGCGCACGCTGTTGTCGGCACTGAAATCTATATAGAAGACCTGGGACATGCGATCTCCGGGGCGCCACTGAAAAAGTTTCAATTGCATCCACAGACCACAGATTCGTGGGGTTGCTCAAGAGCCTATATTGCGTTGCGTCACAAAATGATGCGACCTAATTCAGGCCGCCCGCGGCAGGGCGGGGCGCAGCAGCCGGCAGCAATTGCGTCCGGCCGCCTTGGCGACGTACAGCGCCTTGTCGGCCAGGGAGACCATGGCGGCCACGTCGTCGTCCGCCGCCGCCGTCCAATGCACGCCGAAGCTCGCGGTCACCGGTCCGCCTTCGCCGAAATCGAAGCCTTCGATGCAGGCGCGCAGCTTTTCGGCGATGCGCATGGCGCCCTTGCGGTCGACATCGGCGCAGACCACGACGAACTCCTCGCCACCCCAGCGCGCGGCAATGTCGGCCAGGCGCACATTGCGGCTGATGACCTCGGCGAAAGCCGACAATACCCGGTCGCCCAGGTCGTGGCCATGGGCGTCGTTCAGCGCCTTGAAATGGTCGATGTCGATCACGATCACCGCCATGGCGACGGCGTCGCGGCGGTCGCGCGTCAGGGCGTCGAAGCGTTCCTTCAGGCCCCGGCGATTGAGCAGTCCGGTGAGCGGATCGCGGCACGCCGCCTCCTGGGCTTCGCGCAGCGCGATCGCCTCCAGCAGGGTGCGTTCCTTCAGCGCCCGGCGCAGATTGCCGACGCGATAGCCGAGATAGAGGACGATCATGACGATCCAGCTGCCGAGCAGCAGCGAATAGTACTGCGCGTCGCTGAGGATCGCCTTGCGTATGGTGATGTCGCGAATTTCGAAACTGTGATGACCCAACGGCGCTTCGGATCCGGTTTCGACGATCATCGAGGTCACGTCGTCGAACTGCGGCCGGCCGAACTCCGGCGGCAGCTTGCGCTTGCGCAGCCACCAGTCGGCGACGCCGAAGTCGCTGAGGACGAATTCCCGCCGTTGCACCTTGCCCGGCGTGGTGTCGGCCTCGACGCGCATATATTTCGGGCTCTCGTCGTCGGCCTTGGTGCTGTAGTGCGCGTCGAAATTCTTCAGGTGCACCCGGAACGAGGTCGATGGACCGCTGTACATCAAGGTGATGGCGAACGCGCGCATATTGCTCAGGTCGATGCCGTGCGGGCCGCGATTGCGGTCGAGGAAGAGTTCATACCCGCAATAGGGATAGGCGTTGCCCGAGCGCAGCTCGCAGTCCCAGCTCATCGGGCCGCGGCTCATCGTCTGCGTGCCGCCGCCGGCATCGCGGTCGGAAAACAGCTTGTGGCTCTTTGTGGCGATGGTGTCGGGCGTGAAGCGGACGGTCCGCTCCAGGATCGGCTTCTGCCAGATGACGGCGCCGGCGGTAAGCAGCAGCAGGCCCAGCAACACCGCTTCGAATTTGGCATTGGCCGCCAGGTGCAGGCCCGCGCTGCCCTTGTCCATTTTACCTTTATGCAAGCCCTTAATAACCACGGTAATACTAACCCGAAAGCAGAGTCCAAGTCTCTCTGAGAGGGTATATTACATGACAACCATAAGCGGACAGTGAAGCTTTAGTGTTAACGGATTGCGCAGGACTCTCACCCGCCCCTGAGCATCAGGAGGCCTTGCAGCAGCGGCTCCAGATCCACCAGCCCGCGCAAGGCCTGCCGCCATCTTTCGGGTATGGCGGCGACGCCGTCGCGAAGCCCGGCCAGACCGCCGGCGACACAGGCGGTCGTGTCCGTGTCATGGCCCAAGGCAATCGCCGCCTTGACGACGTCCTCGTAGGATCCGGCCTCGAGCGCCTGCCGGGCGCTGAACAGGCAGTCGACAACATAGCCGCGGCCGCTGACGGCTCGGTCATGTTCGGGCCGGATGTCGTGGTCCAGGGCGTTCATGTAAGCCGGCCTGTCCTGGTAAAGACGCCGCAACGTCGCCACCGCCTCGGCCCAAGAATCTCCGGCATCCGCAAGAATGCGCCGCGCCCACAGACAATAGAGGGCGCAACAGACCTGAACCGTAACATGGGCGTGTGTCAGGCACGATTGGTCGTGCGCGTCCTGGACCAGTTGCGCATCGGTCCCGATGTGCCACAGCGCCAGTGGCAGGACGCGCATGAGTGAACCGTTGCCCTGGCTGTCTTCGGCGTCACCGCCGGCCGTTAGCGGCGGAACGCCGGACCGCAGGCGGCGGATGGACTCCAAGGTCTGTAAGCCGACGTCGAATACCAGGCCATCCACCGCCAGATAGCCATGGTCGTGCCAATTCACCAGGCGATTGGCCAAGTCCTGCGGCTCGAGCCGGCCGGCATGAAGCAGGGAGGCCAGCAGACACAGCGCCTGGGCGCCGTCGTCGGACCATGTTCCCGGCTCGACACCGGGATGCGCGCGATCAAAGCCCGCCGGCGGCTCGAACGCGATCAGGTCCGGCGCGGGAATCTCCCGCGGCGGGTGGAACTCGTAGGGCACGCCCAGGGCGTCCCCGACCAGCAGCCCGATCAGGCCGCCTGACAACCGGTCGGCGAAGGACAATTTCGGCTTTCCGTTCGCACCGGTCATCGTGGCATCGCCCTACACTGCGCCCCGCACCAGGGCGATATCATTGGCCGCCGCCCACTGGGCGATGTCCTGCCGCGTCAAGGCCGTCGCCATCAGGTCGGGAAACCGGTCGGGCGTGCAGGCGAAGACCGGGCAATCCATCGCGGCGATGAGACCGGCATGGTTGGCGTCATAGCCCGGCCGGCCGTCGTCGGACAGGGCCAGCAGCACGATGACATTGACCCCGCTCTGCTTCAGCGCCGCCACCCGCGCCAGCATCGACTTGGCGTCGCCGCCCTCGAAGAGATCGCTGATCAGCACCAGATGCGTCTTTGACGGATATTCGATCTTGCGTTCGCAATAGGCCAGGGCCGAATTGATGTCGGTGCCGCCGCCCAGTTGCACGCCGAACAAAACCTCGACCGGATCGGCCAGTTGTTCGGTCAGGTCGATCACCGCCGTGTCGAAACAGATCAATTGGGTCGACAGCACCGGCAGGGACGCCATGACCGCGGCGAAGATCGAGGCATAGACCACGGATGACGCCATGGAGCCCGACTGGTCGACGCACAGCACGACGTGATCGAGATCGGCCCGCGTCTTGGTCCGCCGTGCATAGCCGACCAGGGTTTCCGGCACCACCGTGCCGTAGTCCGGCTGGTAGTGGCGAAGATTGGCGCCGATCGTGCGCGCCCAGTCGATATCGCTGTGGCGCGGCCGGCGCGTGCGCTGGCTGCGATTGAGCGCCCCGCGCAGCGTCGCCACGGTGCGCGCTTCAAGCCGCGTCAGCAATTGCTCGACGACCTTGCGCACGACCATGCGCGCGGTTTCGCGGCTCTTTTCCGGGATCGCGCCCCTCAGCGACATCAGGTCGGCGACAAGATGGACGTCGGCCTCCAGCGTCGCCAGGAATTCCGGCTCGAGCATCAACGCCTTGAGGTTCAACCGCTCGAAGGCGTCCTTCTGGATGACCTGGACCACCGGCGCCGGGAAGAATTCGCGAATGTCGCCCAGCCAGCGCGACACCTTGGGCGACGAGGCGCCGAGCCCGCCGCGCCCCTTCTTGCCCTCGGACTCGTAGAGCGCCGACAGCGCGGCGTTCAGCCGCCGGTCGCGCTCGGACAGGTCATTCGCCTCGTCGTCGCCCAGCGCCAACGCCCAGCGCCTCAGCCTTTCTCGTTCAGTTTTGGCCCCCTCGCTCATGCGTCCATCCCCAAAATCTGCTTGAGCAGGGGCAAGGCCCGCTCGAAGGCCGGATTGTCATCGTCCGCCTCGGCGGCATGGCTCGCCGTTTGCCGCCCCCCGCGCAGGCGCGCCATCAGGCGGCGCCGGCCGCCGGAATCGAACCCCGACAAGGCCCGGCGCAGCAATGGCAGGCTTTCGACAAAGCTGTCCTCATCCAGAGCGCACAGCCATTCATCGAGTAGCGACAACAGCACGGCGTCCTGGATCAACACCTCCGCCGCGCCCGCAAGAAAGCTCTCGACGAAGGCGCCGGCCCGCGCCGGGGCCTCACCCAGGATATGGCGCGAAAACGCCGCCGCCACCGCCGTCTCGTCCCACGTCCGGCCGTCGTGCAGCCGGCGAAGCGCCAACCCGGCGACGGCGGCGGCCACCTGGTCGTCGTCGGCCATCAAGGCCAGTTGCCGGGTCCATTCGTTGCGCAAAGCGTCATCGCCGAACAGGCCCAGCGCCTCGTCATAGGCGCGCATGGCGGCGACGCGCGCCGCGGCGGCCTGATCGTCCAACTGGTGCGATCCACTGCGCGCCCCGGCATTGACCTCCGACGCCATGGCGACGATCAGCGCGCGCAACTCGGCCTCGGGCAGCGGGCGCGCCGTGCCGTAGCGCACGATCCGCACCAGCGGCGCCAAGGCCGTCATCAGGTCGGTGACGTCGCTCAAATGCACGGCGGCCGCCTGCAGTTTGTCGATGCAGGCCGTCGCCGCTTCCGGCAGATCAGCGATCAGGGCGCCGCGCACCAGCTCGGCCAGGGCCGTGATCGCGGTCGCCTTGCCGGCGCGTTCGACGGTCGCGGCCGCGGCGGCCTGTTCGATGGTCACGCCCCAGACCAGCGCCTCGGCGAGCGCAACGGTAAGCGACGGCGTCCAGGCCACGGCCCAAATCTCGCGGAAGGTGCCGCGCCCTGCGTCGGCGTCGAGCAGCTTGCCCCACCGCACATTGATCAGGTTCAGCCGGTGCAAGAAGGTCGACTTCAACAGCCCGGCGTCGGAGCGCAGGTCGAGCTTGACCTGGGCGTCGAGTTCCTCGGGCTTCATGCGTGTCTTGCGGCACCACAGGTCGAAATCGCGCTTGATCGGCATCTGCGGCACGGCGTCGTCGATCTCGCCGATGCGCTCGCCGATATAGACCTTGCGTTCGATCAGCCCGAATTGCGTCTCATCCCCCTGGCACAGGGCCGACAGCGTGGCATCGCGCATCTCGGTCAGTCCCGGCACGGCAAGGCCGCGAACGGCGGATAGCGCCAGGGCCAGCCGCGCCGCTTCGATGGCCGAGGCCGTCGAGGCCGCAAAGCCTTCGGCGCGCAACGCCGCCGCCGTGCGCGCCTGCCACACGGCGGCGAACGGCTCGGGCCCATCGTGCCTGCCGCGCGAATAGAGGTCCCACAGATGGCGGTACCAGCCCGGCGAGACCACCCCCGCGCCGTACCCGGAGCCATAGCTCAGACGGCTGTCGCTCCACGGCGCCCAGGTCGCCTCGACCTTGACGCGCGGCAGGTCCTTGACGATCAGTTTGTCCTCGGCCGCGGTTGTCTTGACCCGCAAGCCACCGACGTGCCAGGCGCCGACGACGGCGGCGACCGGCCCGTCATGGCGTTTCAGCGCCTCACGGATATGGCCGCGCATGAAGGCTTCCCGGCGCGTCTCGCGCAGGATTTCGGCCGCACTCAGATCCGCCACCTCCGCCTCGTGCCGGCGCGCCTCGGTCATCGCCGTCTCGATGGCGGCGAAGACGTCGAGCGGCGTCTGTCCAATATTCCCGTAATTTGGCCCGCCGTGCTGTTCGATCAGCCCGTTCCAGAAGGCCTCGCCGTCGCCGAAACCGGCAGCCTCGGCCAGCACGTCGAGCGGATCGGCGCGCCGGCGCGCCGGCTTCGGTACGTCATCCCCATCGCCTTCCTCCGCCCCAGGCGCGTCACGCCCCACCGCCAGGGCGACCGCCGCCGGCCAGTCGATGAACCTGACCTCGCGCCCATGCGCCAGTGCCCATTGCAGGGCCACCCATTCGGGCGAGAATTCGGCGAACGGCGCGAACATGGCGTTCGATGCCTCGTCCGCCGCATAGAACAGCATGGCCAAGGGCGGCACCATGCCCGGCAGCGCCGCGAATTCGATCAGCGCATCGCCCTCCGGCGGCCCCTCGATAAGCACGCATACCGGGTCGAGCGCATCCAGCGCGCCCTTCAGCAGCGCGGCCGAACCCGGTCCATGGTGACGAATGCCGAAGAGATGCGCCTGATCCACGTTCACATCACCTCGCGGATGGCGCCGTAAAGGTCATGCCAACCGTCGCGCGTGCGCATCACGGTCTCAAGATATTCCGACAGGGCGACGCCGTCCTGCACCGGGTCCTTGACCACCGCGCCGACGATATTGGCGGCCAGCGCCCGGGCATCGATGCGGCCATTGCCGAAGTGCGCCGCCTCGGCCCAGGCCGATATGCCGACGGAAATGGCCTCGGCGGTCGATAGCGAACCGCTTGAGGTCTTGAGCTTGGTCTTGCCGTTCAGCGTCTTGCCGTCGCGCAGTTCGCGGAACAGCGTCACGACGCGCGCCAGCTCCTTGTCCGCCGGCTGGATCGCCGGCAGGCTGAGATTGCCGCCGATCTCGGCCACGCGCTTGACGACAATGCCGGTCTCTTCGTCCAGCGTGGCCGGCGACGGCAGCACGACGACGTTGAAGCGGCGCTTCAGCGCCGAGGACAGGTCGTTGACGCCTTTGTCGCGATTATTGGCCGTGGCGATGATATTGAAGCCGCGCCGCGCCCCGATGGCCATGTCGAGTTCCGGCACCGGCAAGGTCTTTTCCGATAGTACAGTGATCAGCGTGTCCTGCACGTCCGAGCCCATGCGCGTCAGTTCCTCCAGCCGCAGCAGGGTCCCCTCCTCCATGGCGCGGACCAGCGGCGTCTTGACCAGGGCCTCGGGCGACGGTCCCTTGGCCAGCAGCAGGGCGTAATTCCAGCCGTAGCGGATCTGGTTCTCATCGGTCCCGGCGGTACATTGAATCAACCGCTGAGAAGAGCCGGAGATCGCCGCCGCCAGGTGTTCCGACACCCACGACTTGGCGGTACCCGGCAGGCCCAGCAGCAACAGCGCCCGATCGGTGGCCAGCGTTGCTACGGCGGTCTCGATGAGGCGGCGATTGCCGACATATTTCGCCGAGATCGCCATGCCGTCCTTGGCCTTGCCGCCGAGCAGATAGGTGACCACCGCCTGGGGCGACAGCTTCCAATTGGCCGGCCGCTCGCGGTCGTCGCCCTGGGCCAGGGCCGCCAGTTCGCCGGCATAGACGTCTTCGGCGCTGAGCCGCAATTGGGTGCCAAGCACGTGAGTATCAGACATTGGGGGTCTCCAGGGCATCCATGATATCGAGGAACAGAAGGGCTTTGGTCGTTCGAGACGGATCGAGCGGCGTCAGTTGCGCACGCAGGTCCGGGCGCTGTGAGGCTGGGCTGAGCGCCACCAGGGCATCGACCAGGCCATCGGGGATTTTGGCCTCGTCCTCGCGCAGGGCCCGCCACGGCCTCGCATCGAGCAGCTTGCGCATCAAGGCGTCCGGCGCCGGTCCTTCAAGCAGGCGGGGAAGCCGCGTCAGGCGCCACACAGGCATATCGAGCCAGGTCTCGGGCAGCACCACGGTCTCGGCCCAGCGCGCCCGCTCATCGACGCTAAAGCCGTCGAGATCGTCGATGCCCGAGGCCATCAACTGTTCCCAGACATCCGGCAGGTATCCCGCGACAGCCTGCAGTATGTCGAGGCGCTTGTCGCGCGTGGCCATGATCGCCAAGGCCACCAGCAGGTTGTCGTCCTTCTCCGCCGCGCCTGGCAGGTCTTCCACCTTGCGCGACAGGGCCCGCGCCAATTCGTCGAGACCGATGTCGCCAAACGCCTGGCCGATCCAGGCGGGGGAGCCGGGCTTGACCGTCGCCGGCAATTCCAGCGCAAGCGTCGTGCGCCTGTTCAGAAAGCCGATCTGTTTCGCCTTGATGCGCTCGACCACGGCGCGCAAGGCCGGATGGTCGCCGTCGTGTCCCGGCAAACGCGCCAGGTAACGTTCGGCCAGTTCACGCACCCGCGGCGCCCGGTCCTTGGCGAGCCCGTTCAGGAAAGTCGCGTCGTCCGGCCCCAATCCTTCCATCAGCGCCGTCAGCAGGCGCACGCGCGTATCGGCCGGCTCATTGGCCCATACGGTCTCGACAAGCCCGCGCGCGGCGGCCGGATCCTCGCGCCTGCGCCCAGCTATATAGACCTGGCGCTGGGCCGGCGTGCCATTGTTCCAGGTCGCGTCATCGAGCGCCTCGGCCTCGAAATAGCCGCGCCGCTGTTCCGGCGGCGCCTGGCGTTCGGCGAAGGCCACCGCCTCCGCGCCCAGTTGCTCGGCATGGGCGCGGACGAAGCCGTCGAGCCGGACCAGGTCGAACGGATGCAGGCGCAGCCGCTTCGCCGCCAGGGCGCGGGCCACCGCATCGGGCAGGACATCGGGCGCCAAGCCTTGCGTCTTCATCGCCAACAGCCGGATCAGCGGCCGGCGCACGGCATCGGGTACCAACGCGCGAGAGTCATTGATGGTCTCGGCGATCTGGAACGCCACTGGCGCGACCGGCCGCTCGAAGCGCAGGGCCTGGGCGGTCAAGGCCAAAGCCTGCAGCGGCGTGGCGACGCCCGCGCGCTCAAGCGCCAAGCCGCGCGCCCCGGCGATCAGGCCCGGCAGGATATGGGCTTTCAGGTCGCGTGTGCTCATGCCGTCCATCGTCCGAGCGGGCTATCGGCCCAGCACAGTTCAAAACGGATGCCGTCCCACAGGCCGGCGCCATCGATCTCCCCCGCCCGCAGCAGCGCCCAGGCGGCGGCGTCCTGCGCTTCGGCCACAGGCAGGGCCAGGCCGTCGCCGCAGACATAGGTCCGCTCGCCCGACCGCCGCATCTGCGCCCCGCGGAAGGCCAGCGGATAGTCGTCGAGCCATGGCCGGCCGGCCAGCGCCGCCTCGTAACCGTCAAAGGCGGCGTCGAGGCCGGCGTCCGGCAGATCGAGCGCCCCGCCCGGTCGGGCGCCGCTCGTCTGGCGGACCAGCAGGGCACGCAAGGGCAAGGGCGACGGATAGAAGGCCAGTTCGGCGTCAAAAACATCGCCGACGGCAAAGCCGCCCGCCGCGGCGCCGGTGGCCACCGGCACGAAGTCGATCAGCACGGCGAAGCGGCCCTGGCCGTAAAGCCAGGTCTCCAGGCGGCGCAGCCGATCCGGCTGTATCTCGCTGCGCGCCGCCCACACCGTCCAGCGTCCGGTCATGCGTTCGGCGGAGGCATCAGCCAACAAGGCTTCGCGCGTCACCGTCCAGCCCATCGCCTGGCGCACATCGGCCTTGAGTACAGGCGGCAGGATATGCTGGCGGCGATAGGCCTCGGCCAGCAGATGCATCTGGCCCAAGGCCTCAAGCGCGCGGCGCGGCCGGTCCGCGTCGGGACAGGCGAACAGGCGCGACGGCAGGGCGTCAAGCCGCGCCGCCAGACCCGAGGCCTTGGCGTCGACCAGGCGCTGGGCGATGGTGCGGCACCCGGCGACGGCCTGGGCGGTGAACCCCGCCAGCCCCTTGTCGATCTGATCGCTCAGCCAGGTGTCAAGATCGTCGAGCCCAGCGGCAATCGACGCCTCACGATCGGCGCGGTTGCGTTCGCGGGCCGCGGCGGCGCGCGCTTCGGCCTTCGGGTCGAGCGCGTCCTCGGCTTCGGCGATCGCCGCGATCGAAGCCTTGGCTACGACCGGCGCCGTCGCGGCGTCGGACGGTCCGCGCCGCCGCGCCAGCCAGTCGCGCACCCAGTCGGGCGGCGTCCCGGCGGCAAAGGCGGTCCTGCCGTCGGCGCGCAGCCACATCAGGGCCAGGGCATGCTTGCACGGAAACTTGCGGCTGGGGCAGGAACATTTGTAGCCGGCGTCGAGCTCGACGACGCAGACGCGATAGGGCGTCGCGCCGGAACCCTGGCACTCGCCCCATATCACGCCCGAGCCGTCCTCGGCCAAGGTCGGCCACAGGCCGGGCTTGAGCAGCTTGCGCGCGGCGTCAAGCGACCCCTGGTCGGGCGCCAGCGCTTCCACCTTTTCGAGACTCAGGCCCAATCATCCCCCCAAGATACTTGTTCTATAGGCCGGGATATCGCCGCCGGTCAAACCCCCAGTTGCAACCTGGGCGCGGTCATTGGCACCACAGTTCCTTGTGCACCAGATGCGGCCGAAGGCAGGACTCGGGCGGCAGGGGCAAGGGCCGGCCCGGACGCCACAGGCCCATACGCGCCTCCAGATTCGGCATTTCGGAATCGATAACCGCCAGCGGGTTGCCGTCACCATAGTGCGTGGCGCTGCGATAGTGCAGCACAGACTTGTAATTACCGTTCGCATCCAGGCGATTGACCGTGACCCAGAAACCGTAAGGCGCGTCCTCGGTCGGCTCGGCCGAGATGATCGTGCCACGCATGGGGCCCTCCGTCACATAACGGACCTCCTGATTGTTGTTGTGGCCGGTCAGGTGCTGATAGGCAACAACAAAGCGGTCCTGGGCGGCATCGTAGCGAAGCGCCTGCGTCATCACCGCCCGATTATTATTGACGGCGGGAAAGCCCGAGACCTGCACGAACAGAATAGGATGGGCGTCATCGGGGTTTTCGATCTTGGCGACGTTCAGATAATGCGGCCCGGATGTGGCGTCGTCTGGATCACCCGTTTGCAGCACCTGGCCAAGCGCCGGATCGCAGCCGGTCGTGCCGTCATGGCTGAGGCAAAGTGCGATTGCGCCAGGCACGGTCTCGCCCGGTACGACGGGATCGGCCACAGCCGCCCCCTGGGTCGCGGTGAAAATCCACGAAGACCGCGTCTTGAACGGCCCGGTCAGGTCGATCGACGCGAGGGTCTTGCCGTCATCGGCCTGCGCCGGCGGCGCCGATACCATCATCAGGCCCGCAAAAACCATCAAGCCGATTAGCCTGAACATGGTTCCATCCCTCGTCAACGGCGAAGCCGCCACTATAGCGCGAACCGGCCGCGCCGAGGAGCCCGTCGCAGCGATTTATTCGCCGGCGTCCGGATCCGGCATGGCGTATTGGGCCGCCATGGCGCGCAGCTTGGCTTCGTCCCACGCCAGGGCGCCGCCGCGCAGATCGGCCAGCACGCCCTCCAGCCAGCGCCGTTCGGCGGACAGCATCGCCACCCGGTATTCGTCCTCGAGCAGGAAGATGCGGGGCAGCGCGCCGGCCCGGCGCATGTCGGCTTCGACATCCTCGAGGGCCTGGCGAACGACATCGGCCCGGCGCGCCAGTTGCGCCTCGGCCTCGGCCTGGGTGATCATCGGCAGGACGGACACCGCGGCCGGGAAATCGGGAAATTCCGGGCTGATCGTCGTCAGCATGCGGCCAAGCCAGTCGTTCGCCGCGCTTCGCCCGTCCGGCGTGATCTCGTAGACCGTCCGGTCCGGACGCCCGTCGTCCGACTTGAGCGTGTTTTGGACCTGGATCAGCCCCATGCGCCGCAGCCGCTCCAGCGTCTGGTGAATGCTCGTCCTCTGCCGCACATTGACGACCTTGTCCTTGCCGCGGTCGCGGATGAGCTTTTGCATCCGGTAGGCATGCATCGGCGCCTCGACAAGCATGCTGAGAATGATGAGGCCCAAGGACGAAGGGTGGTCGGTCTTCATGGCCATATCGTTCCCACGAAGCGCGATTCCCTGTCAATCGCGCAAGAGGGGGCACGCAAGTGAGGGCGCGGATGGGGGGATTGCCATTTAGTTTTATTATAACTATATAGTTATTTCATAACCACCACACGTCACGGCGAAGGGTCGCGGCATTTTACACGAAGGCTTGGCTATGAAGGTGATCATCATTGGCGCGGGTACGGGCGGGCTCGCCCTGGCGCATGGCTTGAAGCGCGCCGGCGTCGCGGTCTCGGTCTTCGAACGCGACCGCACCCCGCGCGACAGCCGGGGCGGCTACCGGGTCGGCATCAGCCCCGGCGGCAGCCGTGCGCTCAAGGCCTGCGTACCGCCGGACGTCTATGCGCTGTTCGTCGCGACCTGCGCCCGCGCGCCGGACTATTTCACCTTCTACGACCAGGGTTTCCACGAGCTGTTCAGCCTGGACATCACGCCGGCGCCGCACGATCCCGACGGCGGCGAGCGCAACGTCATCCGCAGGACGCTGCGTCGCGTGCTGCTGACGGGCCTCGAGGCCGACGTGACCTTCGGCAAGACCTTCGTCGACTATACGATGAAGGACGGCCGCGTCACCGCCCGCTTCGAAGACGGCACCACCACCACGGGCGATGTGCTGGTCGGCGCCGACGGCGCCAATTCGCGCGTCCGCAAGCAGCGCCTGCCACGTGCCCGCCACGAAGACACGGGCATGGTTTCGGTCGGCGGCCGCCTTGCCATGACGCCGGACAACCGGGCGCTTTTGACCCCGCGAATGTTCAGCGGCCTGTCGATGCTCATGGCGCCGAAGGGCTTCGGCGCCATCATCCATTCGCTTGAATTCACCCCGGCGCGCAACGATCCGGACTTTCTTCGCCGGTGGCCGGATTTCGCGGACGCGGTCGCCGAGGACTCGATCGGCTGGGGCCTGTGGGGGGCGCGCCAGCATTTCCCCACCGACCCCACGACGCTTGCAGCGGACGAGATCGTGCCGCTCGCCCTGGACCTGACGCGGGATTGGCATCCGCATTTTCGCGAGATCGTCCGCCGCTCCGATCCCTCAGGGCTCCAGGCGCTGAAGATCCGTACCTCCGTTCCGGTCGAGCCCTGGGACAGCTCGAGCGTCACCCTGCTCGGCGACGCGATCCATACCATGACGCCCGGCCGCGGCGCCGGCGCCAATACGGCGCTGCGCGACGCGGCCCTGCTCTGCCAAACGCTTCAGGCCGTCGCCGCCGGCCGCGACGGCCTCGTTCCCGCCATCGCCGCCTATGAAAGGGAAATGCTGCGCTACAGCCGCGAAGCCGTCCTGGCATCGAGAAAGGGCATGAATGCCGACGACGCCGTCCACAAGCCGGTCGTCGGCGACCTGCAGTTCGCCGCCACCAAGGCGATGATGCGCACGATCAACCGGGTCCCGCCGCTCAAACGCAGGATCACCGACAAAATCAGAAAGGTCCGCGGCGAGAATTGATCCGTTCGCCTGGTGGCTGCTAACCCGGTCTAATCCGGTATATATTCCGGTATGCTGAACACCGACACGATCGTCATCACGCCGGGACTGCTGGCCCTGATATCGACGAGTTCAAGGGGGCGTGGCGCGCTCTGGGCACCCTGGCGCCGGAGCGGCTGCGTCGACTGGCTGCGCGAAACGCGTGAGCGGCAAAGCCTGCACCCCTTGCTGATCGTCGCCATATTCACCGTCGTCTTCCTGGAAATCCACCCCTTCCAGGACGGCGACGGACGCCTGAGCCGCGCTCTGACCACCCTGCTCCTGCTACAGGCCGGCTACGCCTACGCGCCCTATTCTTCGCTGGAGAGCGTCATCGAAGCGAACAAGGAAGGCTATTATCTCTCCCTGCGCCAGACCCAGGGCACCCTGCGCACCGGCGCACCCGACTGGCAGCCATGGCTGGCGTTTTTCCTGCGCGCCCTGCAGGTTCAAAAGCTACGCCTGGCCGCCAAGGTCGAGCGCGAAAAGACGGCGATCGCCGCCTTACCGGAGCTGGCCGTGCGCATACTCGACCATGTCCGCGACCATGGCCGCGTCACCACCCGCGACATGGTCCGCGAAGCCGGCGCCAGCCCGAATACACTCAAGGCCACCTTCACCGCCCTGGTCGCCAAGGGCCTGCTCGCACGCCACGGCGGCGGCCGTTCGACCTGGTACAGTCTGCCCTGACCGGAAGCGACCGATCAGACGCCCGCCTCAATACCGCCGCCGGAAGCGCACCACGGCCGACAGCGGCGGCAGGGTCACCACCTGCGGCTCCGGCCCGTCCGGATCGCCGGCCTGGTGCTGGGCATAGCCAAGATAGCCGATGTCGCCGAGATTGACCCTGACATTGGTCAGGTTCTTGATATCCAGCGACAGCTCGCTCTGCCCCCAGCGGACCCCGACGCGTCCATTGACCAGGACGTAGGCCGGGCGCACCCGTTCCAGACCGCCGCCGCTATTGTCCGATGCGCTGTCGCCGACAAGGTCGACATCGCCATCGACAAAGGCCGACATGCCGCCGGTCAAGGCCCGGTCATAGGTCGTGGCCGCCGTCGTGGTCCAGCGCGGCACCTGATAGACGCGCGCGCCGACCGGTTGGCCCGAATCGCCGGCGCGGGTAATGCGCGCATCCTCGTAGCCAAGGCCGAAACGCACGCCCCATTGCGGCGTCGGCTGGCCGGCCACCTCCAGTTCCCCACCATCGGCGGCTGCGGCGCCGGCATTGGCGGTGATGATGAAGGCGCAACTGGGCAAAAAGACGCTCTGCTGGATGTTATTCCAGTCGAGATGGTACAGCGCCGCGGTGACCAGGGTATTCGCCCCCGCCAGTTGCTGCTTGGCGCCGGCCTCGTAGCTCCAGACCGTATCGGACGCATAGCGCGCCGCCCCGTCCTCGGAAAGGCCGATCTGCGCCAGCGAGGCGTCGCAGGCCGGGATGACGGCCTGGCCCGAACCGCCGGCGCGGAACCCCTTGGCGGCCGAGGCGTAAAACTGGGTGCCGTCGGTGGGCTGGTACGACAGGGCGATCTTGGGGCTGAGGCCGCTCTCTTGGTTACGACCCGCCGGACCGTCGCTTAAGCCTCCGTCGAGATAGCCGTCGGCCGTCAGTTGGTAGGTCTGTCGCAGCCAGTACTGGCGCGCCCCCAGCGTCAGGGTAAAATGGCTGAGGAACGGATAGTATAGCTCGCCGAACAGGGCGGCGTTCTGCTGGGAATCGCGGATATCCGACTGCCACAAAAGATCATTCCCCCAGTCGCCCGCGGCCGCCAGCCCCGCGCCGTCGATCGGCGGAATGACGAAATCGTCGCGGCCGCTCGACACGAAGACGCCGGCCACGCCGTTCACGCCATCGGCCGCGCCGAAGAACAGCCGTGTCTCGTGCGACACCTGGGTGCGCCGCCTGTGGCTGGTCCAGACATAGGGCTGGCTAGACAGGGGCGTGCCGATCGAAGCCAGGAACTGCGCCGTGCCGAGGGTCGAATCCTCGACCTCATGGATGTCGCGTGCGAAATAGCTGGTCGACGATTCCACGCGCCAGCCGTCACCGCGCCAGGCCAGGTCGAACGACGGCATGAACCAGCGATCCTCGACCTTGGGCTGGATATCGAAGGCGCGCGGCAATTGCGTCACCGGCCGGAAGGCGGGCAAGGGCGCAAACGCCGCCGGAAAGCCGTAATCGTCCTGGCGCTGGTACATCAGGCGCAAGGTCGCGTCGAAGCGGTCATTGACATGAACCAAGGTGGAGACCGAGGCGCCCCAGGCCGATTGGGCGCCCTGATCGCCGACCCTTTGGTCATCAAAGGTGCGCGTCAGAAAGCCGGCATCGTGTTCGGCGAAAACGACGATGCGCGTCGCCACCCGGTTCGGCACGGCGACGATGTTCTGCACCACCGACGCTCCGCCGTCGGCGCTGCCGCCGCCCGAGGTCGCGCCGGCTTCGGCCGTGACGTCGAGCGAGCCCTGTTGCAACGACGGCGCATAGGTGACGATCTTGACGCTGCCGCCCAGCGAGCCTTCGCCGTACAGCGTGCCCTGCGGGCCTTTCAGCACCTCGATATGATCGATATCCACCAGGCGCGGATCGATCGAATCCGGCACCGGTGTCTGGTCGATATAGACCGCCGTCGTCCCCGGTCCGGAGACGCCGCGAATGGCCAGGGTGCGGGCGTCGCCGATGGCGGTCGAGCCATTGCCGTAGGCGAACGACAGGTTGGGCGTGCGCGTGGCGAAGTCCGCCACCGAACCGATCGCTTGGTTCCGCACAGTCTGCGCCGAAAAGACGGTGACGCTTTCCGGCACCTTGACCAGGGGCTCCGGGCGTTTTCGCGCCGTGACGACGACCGTGACGTCCGGCGTCGCTGCCTGCATGGCCAAGGCCACTCCGATGGCGGTGAACATGTTTCCCCCTAATCCAATCCCGGAAAGGCCGTCTGGATCGCGGCCGCGGCGGCGTCTTCGCGCGCTTTGCCCGTGCCCTGGATCAGGGCGTGCGGCAGGCCCCTGCGCTCGAGTTCCGCCCGGCAGGCGTCAAAGAAACGCTTACGGTCGGCGAGCCCCGAAAAATAACGGGAGCCATCGTCGTCCCAAGGCAGGTCGATATCGCACAGAAGGTAAAGATCGGCGGGATCGTCGACGAAATCCAAAGCTGGCGCGCGCGACCCCAGCAGCATGTCCGACCATACCGCCGTCAGCAAGGGATCGGTGTCCTCGATGACGATGCGATTGGCCTGCGGCCTGGCCGCGGCGGCACTCGCCCTCTGGCCCAGGACGATACGTTCCAAGTCTTCAGCCGTGACGGATGTGCCAAAGGCGTCGGTATAGGCGCGGGCGTATTCCGGCACATGGACCGTGTTGAACCGCGCCGCCAGCTGCGCCGCCAGGGTCGACTTGCCAGTCGATTCCGGCCCGAACAAACAAACGCGTTTGGCGAAGTAAGGCCGCACCGGCGCCGGCAGGAAGGCCCAGTAGCGGAACGGATCATTGCGGATCATCGTCGCCGATACGGGCACGGCGCAGCGCGGCCGGTCGACCGGCACGAAGTGCGCGCCGGTCTCGGCGGCCAGGCGCACGCCATAATCTTCCGAAGCGAAGACGACCTCCGGCCGACCGGCGTAGCGCGCCACGACGTCGCGCCAGATCGGCCAGAAGTCAGGATGGTCCTCGGGCGCCTGGGGCAAGACCTCGTCGCACCACTGGACGTCGCAGTCGGGAAACAGGGTCCGCATCCACCCAAAGCGCCGTTCACCCGGGATCGGATCGCCATCCAGCGAGCAGACGAGGATGGTCAGGCGCCGGCAATAGGCGCGGGCGAAGTCACACAGGAAGACGTGGCCGAGGTGCGGCGGCATGAACTTGCCGAGCACGAAGCCGGTGGCCGGCCGGGGATCGTTGCTCATGACGCCACCTGCCGTTTCAGCGCGGTGCGCCAGGTCAGCCAGCCATAGACGACATTGGCCAGCAGGACGAGATAAACGATGGCGGTCAGCCAGAGGTGCTGGCCGCCATAGACGACGATCGAGATGGCATCGACCGCGCCCCAGATGATCCAGTTCTTGATCTGCTTGCGGTCGAGCAGGAACTGGGCCAGCACGCTGAGCGCCAGGATGGCGGTATCTGCCATGGGGGTCTGGGCATCGGTAAAGCGATACAGCACCACCGACACGATGGCAGTGAACACCATCGCGCCGAGCCCCAGCAGGGCGATAAAGCGCCACGACCAGTCGCCGATCGGCGGCTCATGGCCGCCCTTGCCGCGCAGCCAGAACCACCAGCCGTAGAGCTGGATCACGGTGAAATAGACCTGCAGCCCGGCGCTGGCATAGAGCCGGGCCTGCCAGAAGACGAAGAAGAACAGCGCCGTGGCGACGATGCCGATGGGGTAGAGGCTCTTCTTCAGGTGCACGGTCAACAGCACGCTGGCGACGGTGAACAGGTTGGCGAGGATCTCCAGCCAGCTCATGACGCGTCGTAGGCCGCGGCCCGCTGGCGTATGACGAAGAGCGGTTCATCGCATAGCAGCTCGCCATTGCGCCACACCGGTTCGAGCCAATTGCGCCCGCCGTCGACCGGCTGGAAATCGCCGTCGCGCACGGCAACCGTGCGGTAACCTTCGCCCAACCCCAGCAAGCCGCGCTTGGAGCGCTTGCCGCTATCGGTGATCGGGTCCTTGTAGACATCCCGCCACACCCCGTTCACCTTGGCCGCCGAGGCCTTGTAGGCAAAGGCCATGGTGTCGCGGTCGCACTTCTGCAGCAGGGCGCCGCCCATGCCGAAGGCGATGTTCGACGCACTGAAACCCTCGCTCAGGAGGCGGTCGAGGATCGCTTGAATGCTTGTCGGATTGACGCCGTCGCCCTGGATCACCCGGACGTTTTTCAGCACGCGATAGCCCTTGCCGTTGACCTCGGTGCCGAAGCGCTCGGCCAGCAGGTTGACGGTCTTCGACACCACTTCGACCGGATCGCCGCTGTCGGGACGCACGACCAGGGTGGCGCCGCTGTCGATCACGCTCTGGCGCAACCGTTCGCCCCAGATGTGCTCGACGGCGTTGTAGAGATCGTAGGAATCCGAGACCACGGCGAACAGCCCGCCCGGCTTGCCGAAGGCCTGGATCATATTGGCATAGGCCGCCGCCTCGTTCGGCCGCTCCCAGCTGGTGATCGTCGAATGCTCGGCCGCCGGGATCGAAAACCCGGCCATCGGCTCGTGGTAAAAGCGCCGCGCCGCGACGATGGCGGAGAGCGTATCGCTGCCCTGAAAGTTGACGAGGTGCGCCATCCCGCCCAGCGCCGCCGATTGGTCCGACGACACGCCGCGCGCCCCGAAATCGTGCAGCTTGAAGGGCAGTTCGGCCCCGGGCGCATCGGCCGAAGTCACCAGCGCGCGGCGGATGACCTGGCGTACGCCATGGCTGATCGTCGCCACCGTGATCGGGTACCAGACCCGCAGCAAAGCCGTCTCGACGTACGATGTCAGCCAGAAGAAATCCGGATCGGTGTTGACCACGGTCATCATCGGCACGTGGACCGGCGCGATCATGCCCTCCGGCTGGGCGCGGATCTCCAGAGGCAGATGGCCGCCGTGACGATCGAGCAGCAATTCCCAGCCGTCCTTGTTGAACGGCAGGCCGTGCGCCGGCAGCAGCCCTTCGGCCTCATCGATATCGGCGCGGGTGACGGGCTTGGCGAACTCGGTCTTGAGGATCGCCTGCAGCCCGAAGAACAGGGCGTCCGCATAGGGCCCGCCGCGCGCCTCGACATAGGAAAAGACCTGCTCGGTCCCCGCCGGATATTGCCGGTAGTGGCTGGCCTTGTAGCTGTCGGTATTGAGGATGGGATTGGTCATGACGGAAGCCCCCTTCGCCCGAGCACGTTCACTTGTCTCGCCCGTGAATATGCCGATAATGACAAAACGGTTCGGGGGGAAGATGTGATCGGGCGATTCATTCAAAGGACGGCGGCGATCGCGCTGCTCACGGCGGTTGCGCCGAACGGCGCATGCCTGGCGGCGGCACCCGGACCCTCTCCCGCCCCGCCGGGCCCCGACGCGCCGGTCTATTCGACCGATCCCAAGGTGGAATGCGCCATCGCCGTTGCCGCTCTATGGACTTACCACTTGGGTCCGATCGATCCTCCGTTACGTGGCGGCACGGGTGATGTCGATTGCGGCGATGCCTTCCAGGCCGCCGGCATCGCCACCCAGCCGTTCGTCTCCGGCCGTCATTTCTACGCCACGCGCCCGGTGCTGGCACCCAACGGCAAGCCGTATATCGTCGTGCAGTTGGTGGACGGACGCTTTCATCAAAGCGCCGGTTACTTTGCCGAACAGCAGGACGGTCAGTGGATCGTCGACGAACCTGTGGTCATGTCGATCACCTGACGTTCGCGCCACCCTTACGGCTTTCGAATCTCCCCACAGCCCGCGGCGTAGCTCGCCCTTATCCTGCCGCCGCTACCATGGCAGGCCGCAATCGGCCGCCAGGTCGATATATGTAGAGTTTCTGTTGACTCAAAACTCTACCTATGTTGATATACGGCCATGCCACGCACAGCCAACATATCGCCCCAGACCCGCGCCGTTCTCGCTGCCCTGTCATCCCAGCCCCAGGCCTGGCGCTACGGCTATGACCTGGCGCGGGAAACCGGCCTGAAGTCGGGAACCCTCTACCCCTTGCTCATCCGCCTGGCCGACCAGGGCTTTCTCGAAGCCGAATGGCGCCAGCCGCTGCAGTTCGGCCGCCCGCCGCGCCACGCCTATCGCCTGACGCAAGCGGGCCTGGCCCTGTCGGCGGAACGTACCGCCGGCGCCTCGTCCGCGCCCGGGACCCTGGAGGCCAAGGCATGACACCGAAGCTCGCGGTCTTTCTTCTGGATGCCGCGGCGTGGATCGCCCCGGCGCATCGCCGCGACTGGATCGCGGGCCTGCGCGCCGAAACCGAATTCAGTCCGAGACCCGTCGCCTGGGCCCGCGGCGCCCTGTTAACCGCCCTTCAGCAAAGGATGATCGACATGCTAAACTCAAGACAGGCCCTGCGCCTTCTCCTTGGCGCTTTCGTCATCGCCACGGCCGCCTTTATGGTGCCGTTCCTCTGTTTCATGATCCACTGGGCCCAAACCCAAGTCATGGACGCGCGCAATGCCCTGCATCTGGTTCTCGGCTTCGTTTTCGTCAGCGGCGTCGCCCTGCTCTTATCGAGCGGCGGTCTGGCAATCATCTTTTCCACCGGGCCATCGCGGTTCAACCGCTATGGCCGTGGCCTGTTCAGCATCGGCGGGCTATTTATGGGCGTCAGCCTCCCTTACTTCGCCTATCTTGGCTTTATGCGCTTTCACAAGCTCACCGTCCCGCCGGCGCCCGTAAGCGCGTTGTCACTGATCGCGGCGCCTCTGTTTGTCGCCGCAGCCGTCGCCCTGCTGTGGCGCCGCACCCGCCTGTTCGTGCCGCTGGCCACGGCCGCCCTTGGGCTCGAAGTCGCCCAGTTCGCCATGCAGTGGCCAAGCCTTCCGGCGCATGAGGCGGCTGATTATGTCCGCGGTTTTTTCGGCGCCTGCCTGCCCGGCCTGCTGATGCTGGCCGCGACGGGTCTGCTGCTTGAGCGGAAAACGCCCGCTTCGCTCTGACCGCGGACGCTGCCCGCGGTCAGGCTGAAAAGCACAAACCTCAGAACCGCAACCGCAATCCGCCGCTCAGGGACAGGCCCTTGAGCGCGCTGCCGGAGCGGTCGTCGATCCGCCCGTAGGCCTGCAGACCCGAGGTCAAGGACGCATCGACGCCCGCGCTGACCGTCGTGTAGTTGCCCGGCCCCGTCGTCGTCAGGGTCACCGGCGCGGCGCCGCCGGCCGGGGTAAAGATCGACTGTTCGCCGTGGCCCGACGCGTTCTCGACGCCCACCGAGACATAGGGCTTGAGGGTCATGCCGTGGCTGACCAGCGCCGCGCTCAGGCGCATGCCGCCGCCGGCCGTGTTGCCGGGAAGCGTCGGGACACCCAGCGTGCCCGTATTGCCCTGCACCGCGAACGGATTGATGCGGGTGCTTGACGCGCGATAGCCGGCATAGGGCTCGAACGTGTAGATCCCCCAGGCCAGCGGCGCCGCCGCCGACAAGGCCAGCGTATCGTTGTGGCCATGGACCGTGCCCGGGGCGACCAGTGCGTCGGGACGGATCGACAGCTCGTCATGCCAGGCCTGGGCGCCCAGCAGCAGGTAGGGCGCGGACAATACCGCATAGGCGCCGACGCTCGGCACGCTGAACCGCGAGGCATAGCCGCCGCCGTCCGTCGCCCGGGCTTCGGTCCAGCCGGCCGCGACACCCATCTGCAGCGAGGTATGGGCCCCGCTCCTTTGGGCTTCGGCGCCGGCCGTCAGCGTGTCGGCATCCAGTCGCGTCGTCGTATCGGCCGGCGCGCTCGAGCCATCGTCGCTGCTGGTCGTGGCCGTCATCCGGTTGCCGGCGTGCGCCCCGCGCATCCACACGTGTCCGCTCCAGCCCTCGCCCGCGCGCGGCGCCAGCAGGTCGTGGACGCTTGGGCGCAGGTCGCTGTCGAGCGTATTGACGAACAGCGCCGTATGGTTCGCCACGGTCGATGCCGCGGCGCTGTTCACCGTCGAAATCACACCCCAGTCGGTGCCGTCGCTCAGCTTTTGCAGCCGGTAGTCGACAATGCCGTCGGGCGCCAGCGCCGCCTGGGTCTGGGCATCGCTCGCGGCGACGAAGGTTGCGTTGTTTCCACCCGTGGCCGAGACCAGGACGATCGGCGCCGACAGATAGCCCTTGGCGCCGACGCTCGACAGGCTGATCGCGCTCGTGCCCGCCGTCGATCCGGCGACCAGGCGGTCGCTGGCGCCGGTCGCCAGGTTGACGTCGAGCGCCAGGGTCGAGCCGGCCGCCCCCGTATAGGCGCCGGCGACGGTAACGCGGTCGCCCGTCTGGCCGTTCTGCAGGGTGAGCATACCGGCATTGTTCAGGCTCGGCACGCCGAGCGAACCGCTGGCCGTCGACGTGCCCACCGACACCGTGGCACCGGCGGCATTGTTGAGGGCGGTGATGCCGGAAAGGACCGAACTGCCGAGATCCAGCGTGCCGGTATTGGTGAACGCATAGCCGTTATTGGCGAGCGTGCCGATGATGTTGAACGTGCCGGTGTTGGAGATCTGGCCGTTGATCTGGCCGGCGGCGTTAAGCGTGCCGGCATTGCTCAGGGCGCCGTTGACCGTACCCGTGGTGGTGAGGGTGCCGCCGCTGCCGATCGTGGCGCCACCGTTCAAGGTGCCGGTGTTCGCCAAGGTTCCGCCGCTGATCGTCGCCCCGCCGTTCAGCGTACCGGCATTGCTCGTCGTCCCGGCCGTCTGCGTCAACAGGCCGCTCAGCGTCCCGCCCGCGAGGTTGGTGAACGTCCCCGCATTGCTCATCGTCCCGGTCCAGGCGCCGGCATTGCTCAGCGTCCCGCCCGCGAGATTCGCGCCATTGCCCGTCCATTTAGCCCCGGCGGCATTGCCGAGATTGGCCGCGTTGCTGGCCGTGCCGCTCCATTGGCCGGCATTGACGACGGTCGCGCCGGTCGTATTGGACAGCAGATTGCCGGCCCAGACGCCGGTCGCCGTGTTGGAGATCGACGCCGCGGCGCCGCTGTTGTTGATATCGGCTGTATAGGTGCCGCTGTTGCTGACGACGCCCGAATTGCTCAGGCTGTCGATCACCGCGCCACCGGCATCGACGATGAGGCTGCCGCCGGCGGCGTTGCTGACGCTGCCCGCGGTCAAAAGGCCGCCATTGGCCACATGAATCGTCGCGCCGGAGGCATTGCCGACCGCGCCGGAAACGGCCAGGGTCTGGAGCACCGCGACGCCGTTGGCCGCCGTCGAGGTGTTCGTCAGCGAGGTCAGGCCGGTGAAATTGCCATAGGTGACGTCGAGCACGGCCGTGCCGCTATTGGTGAAGCTGCCGTTGCCGGTCAGCGTGCCGGTGGTGAATACGCCCGCGCCGCTGTTGACGATGGCGCCGTTGATGGCGCCCTGGCCGCTGACATTGGCCGAGTTCTGCAAGCCGCCATTGACGGTCCCGACATTGCCGAAGGTGCCGGCCGTATTGACGACACCGCCATTGATCGTGCCGAAATTGGCGAACGCGGCGCCGGTACTGGTGCTGCTGTTGGTGGCGCCGCCGTCGACCGTGCCGAAATTGGCCGCCGCGCCGGTGACGCTGTTGTTGAACGCACCGGTGATCGTGCCGGAATTGGTCGCGCTTCCGGTGTTGCTGACGCTGCCGTTGACGGTATAGCCGTAGCTGTTGAGGAAGGCGCCGGCATTGGTGATATTGCCGTTCCAGGTGCCGCTGTTGCTCAATTCGCCGATCACACCGACCGTGGCATTGCCGTTCCACGTGCCGGAATTGCCGATCGAGCCGCGGCCCGAAGCGACCACGGAACCGGTCCAGGTGCCGCTGTTGCCGATGCCGCCCACGGCCGACGTCGTCGAGGCGATATTGACGGTGCCGGCGTTGGTCACCGTGCCGCCGGTGAGGTTCAGCGTCGCGGCCGTCAGCGTCCCGCCGGCCGCGATGGTGACGATCCCCTCATCGCTCAGCGCGCCGGTCGTGGTGAAGCCGCCATAGACATTGAGGCCGGCGCCCGACTGGTTGTCGAAGCTCGAAGCCTGGGCCGCGGTCAGGCCGGCGCCGGCATTGACGTTGAATACGCCGCCCGACTGGTTGACGATAGCGCCGGTGATCGTGCCGCTGGTCGCGTTCACGGTGCCCGCATTGGACAGGCCCCCGTCGACCACGCCGTTCCACGTCCCCTGGTTCAGGATCGTGCCGCCGGCCGTGTCGCTGGCATTGCCGTACCAGGTGCCCTTGTTCGTCACCGTGCCGGTATTGGTCAGGCCGGCCGCGTCGGTCAGGACGCCGCCCGTTTCGACCGTGAGCGCGCCCGCATTGCTCAGGACCCCGGCCACGGTATAGCCGCCGTAGATGTAGGCGGCGGCGCCCGACTGGTTGTCGAACATCGAATCCGAGGTCACGCCGCCCTGCTCGTAGAACTGGCCGCCCGACTGGTTGACGATGGCGCCGTTGATCTCGCCGTTCAGGGCGGCGATCACACCGCTGTTTGTGACACCGCCATTGATCGTGCCGCCGGTATACAGCGTGCCGCCCGTAACCACGACGCCGCCGTTCAACGTACCGGCATTGAGCGTCGCCCCGCCCGTCTGAGTCAGGAGACCGCTCAGCGTGGCGCCGTCCTCGTTGGTGAAACTGCCGCCCGTGGTGATCGTGCCGGTCCACGTCCCCCAGTTGTCGATCGAGCCGGAATTGCCGGCCGAAGCGCCGATCGTTGCGCCGGCCGCGACATAGAGCGCGCCTTCATTGGTCAGCGTGCCGGTCGTCACATAGCTGCCGTACACATTGAGGTTGGCGCCCCATTGATTGTCGAAGCTCGAAGCCGACGTCGCGGTCAGGTTCACCCCGGCGCCGACGGAAAACACCCCGCCCGACTGGTTGACGATGGCGCCGGTGATCGTGCCGCTGGTGGCGTTGACCGTGCCGGCATTGGTCAGCCCGCCGTCGATCAAGCCGTTCCACGTGCCCTGGTTCAGGATCGTGCCGCCCGTGGCGTCACTGGCATTGCCGGTCCACACGCCGCCGGTCCCGTTGAGCACGTAGCCGCTGTTGGTCAGCGTGCCGGTCCAGGTGCCGTCGTTCTCGATCGCGCCGCTGGCATTATTCGTGACCGCGCCGGTCCATACGGCGCCCGTTCCGTTCTCGATATAGGCGCTGTTATTGACCGAGCCGGTCCATGTCCCCCAGTTGTTGAGCAAGGACTGGCCGGTATTGGCGACGACATTGCCGTTCCAGGTGGCGTAATTGTCGACGCCCTGCGCGGTGCTGGCGCCGTCGCTGCTGATGTCGCCGGTAAGCGTGCCCTGGTTGCTGATATAGCCGGAATTGTCGATCGTCGCGGCAAAGGTCGCGCCGGCGCCGACCGAGACGGTGCCGTAATTCGTCAGATTGTCCGCGCTTAGCGCGCCGCCCGCGTCGACGGTGACGACGTTGTTGTTGAGCAGCATGCCGCTGATCGCGTAGGCGCCGCTGCCCGTCACCTCGAGATAGCCGCCCGTTCCGTTGCCGAAGCCGGAATCCGAGGTCACCGCGCCGTCGACGACGAAGTTGCCGCCCGCCTCGTTGGTAATCGCGCCGTTGATCGCGCCGCCGTCGGCCAGGACCGTGCCCGAATACTCGTTGGTGATCCCGCCATCGATCGTGCCGGCGTTTTCCAGCTCGCCGCCCGTGATCAGGACGCCGCCGTTCAGCGTCCCGGCATTGTAGGTGAACTGGCTGCCGCCCGACAGGCTCACCAGGCCGCTCACCGTGGCGCCCGACGCGTTGCCGAACTGGCCGTTATTGTTGATCGCCCCGGTCCAGGTGCCGTAATTGACCAGCGCGCCCGTGGAGTCGTTGGTGCCGTCGCCGATCCAGGTGCCGTAGTTGAGAACGCTTGAGGCATTGGCGAGCGTGCCGGTCCAGGTGGCGCCGGTGCCGTTGGTGATCGTGCCGCCGGTGCCGTTCTGAGCATCGCCGTTCCACGCGCCATAGTTGGCGACGGAGCCGTTGACCGGCGCGGCGGCATTTTCGAGATCGCCGTTCCAGGTGCCGCTATTGGTCACCGCGCCGGCATTCCACTCCAGGGCGCCATTGACCGTGGCGCCGGCGCCAACCGTGATGGTCCCCGTCGTGTAATTGGCGATGGTCGCCGCCGTCAGGCTGCCGCCCGCATCGACCGTCAGGGTGCCGGCATTGGTCAGGGCGCCGCTGAGCGTGTAATTACTGTTGCCTGATACCTCGAGCGTGCCGCCCGACGCATTGAGGAAGGTCGAGTTCGACGTCGCCGTGCCAAAGACCGTGAAGTCGCCGCCCGACACATTGGAGATGGCGCCGTTGATCGAGCCGTTGAAGACGTCGATCAGGCTACTGTTGACGATGGCACCCGCGCTCAGCGCGCCACCCGGATCGATCGCCACAAGGCCTTCATTGCTCAAGGTTCCGGCAAGGCTGTAATTGCCGTAATGGCCGATTTCGAGTTCGGCGCCGGACTGATTGTCGAAGCTGCTGTCCGAGGTGACCGTCCCGACAATACCGAATCCGCCGCCCGATTGGTTGACGATGGCGCCGTTGACCGCGCCGCTATAGGCCACGAAGGCGCCGCTGTTGGTGACGCCGCCGTTGATCGTGCCGTAGTTGTACAGATAGCCGCCGGTGACCACGGCCCCGCCGTTCAGGGTCCCGTTATTGGTCGTCCGGCTGTTGGTTTGGGTCAGCAGGCCGCTCAGCGTGGCGCCGCTGTCGTTGAGGAAGACGCCGGCATTGGACAGGGTCCCGGTCCAGGTGCCGCCGTTTTCCAGCGCGGCGCCCAATTCATTGACCGCGTTGCCGGTCCAGGTTCCGGCATTATAAACGAAGCCCGTATTGTCGAGCGTCCCCGTCCAGGTGGCGCCGCTCTCATTGACGATCGCGCCGCTGCCGGTGTTGGACAGGACATTGCCGGTCCATGCGCCGGAATTGTCGACAAATCCGGAGTTGGCGAGGGAGGCGGCAATCGTCCCGCCGGACGCCACGGTGATACTGCCCAGACTGCTGCCGAAGCCTTCGTTGGTCAGGGTGCCGGCGATGGTGTAGTTGGCGCCGTCGTCGATCGTCAGCGTCCCGCCCGCCTGGTTGTCGAAGGTCGAATCCGAGGTCACCGTGCCTTCAACCTCGAAGGTGCCGCCATTGCTGTTGACGACGGCGCCGTTGATCGCGCCCCAATAGGCAATGACATTGGCGGCGTTGGTGAGGCCGCCGGTGACCGTGCCGTCGGTTACGAAAGAGCCGCCGTCGACCTCGACACCGCCGTTCATCGTTCCGGCGTTGAAGGTCACCCCGCCGCTCTGCGTGGTCACCAAGCCACTGACAGTGGCGCCGTATCCGTTCAGGACATAGCCGTTGTCGGCGACGGAGCCCGAATTGGTGATGGCGCCGGTCCAAGTGCCGTAATTGTAAACCGTCCCAGCGTTGGTAAGCGTGCCGGTCCAGCTTGCCCCGGCCGCGTTGGTGGTCGCGCCGTTGGCGTTCTGCGAAACGTCGCCGTTCCAAGCGCCGTTGTTGGTGATGGTCGCGCCCCAGTATGTGGGATCGCCATTGTTGACATCACCGGTCCAGGTGCCGCTATTCGTCACCTGACCGGAATTGGTCAGAAGGCTATCGACCGTGGTGCTGGTATCCGCCGTAAAGTGCGCATAATAGGTATTGGTAATTAAGTTTGCGCTCAGCAAACCGCCCGATTGGACTTCGATATCGCTATAATTGCCGACGGTATCCGCCGTCACCGAACCGCCAACCGTAAAGCTGTTGGTATTATAGATGCTATTAAGGAAGCCCACTCCATTGGCGACAAGCGAACTGCCCGACTGCACGTCGAACGTACTCGAATTGTCCACATAGCCCGCTGTCACCGACGCGCCGGACTGCACGGTAAAGGAGTCGTAGTAGTTGCTAAGGGTGCCGGCCGTTATTGACCCCCCCGACAGCAGATCGAAGGCGGTGTAATTGGTGATCGACTGAAATTGCGCCGAAGCCGTTCCCCAGGTGCCAGACGCCTTGATCAATCCGCCGCTGGCACTATCCGTCAAGGTCATCGGCGTTATACCCCACGGATCGGGATTGAAATTGCCCGTGAAAGTGACCGTCTTGCCGTTGGCATCGATGGTCCCTCCCGCCGTCCCGTTCAGCGTAAAGTCCTCGCCATAGGTCGCATTGGCCTGGTCGATCTTCAGCGTCCCGCCGGTGAAGTTCGGATTTACCGTCGTGCCCAGGCCGCTCGATGGATAGGAGGGCTGCGCCGTGTCGATATCGGTTCCGGCCCAGGCAGGCGCGGCACCATAGAGCCCGGCAAGTCCCAGCAAGGCAAGCGCCGACGACGACTTCAACAATGACAACTTCATAGTTCCCCCCGCAGAGCGTGCGCCTCTGCGCGGCCGCCCTTGATCCCCCAAAACACAGTCCTTTTTTACTACTGACGATTGCGTGTAACCACAGCAGTCGTACAGCTATAAGTCGATATTTGCGCCCGTGCAATATGTCATTAGCTTTCCATTAACGCGGGAATCCAGACCGTGATTTCGGCGCGACAACCGGCATCTTCTTACCGCGCCCGGCGGTGCGCCTCGATCGCCGCCGGCAAGGCCGAAACGGCCAGCACCACCGGCCGCGCCTCGTGCCCCTTGCGGCAGCTGATCGTGCCGCCGGTCGCGTTGCGGCAGGCCTCGCGATAGCGCGGCCCCTGGCACAGCGCACGTACCACCGACCGCCAACGGATGCCGCCCGCTTCGTCCGCCACGGCGCCGTCGCCCAGCACGAAATCGCTGATGACCGCGCGCAACAGCATCTCATGATGCTGGTCGAGCCGCGCCAGGATATCGTTGAATTCGGCCGCGTGGCGCGCCATGACGAAGTGGCGGCGGTGCGGATCGGCGCGCTCGCACTGCACGCGTTCCAGGCTGCGTTCACCCACCCCCATCACGCCTTTGGCGCGGGCGAACAGCTCGACCAGGTCATTGCACGCCGTTCGCTCGGCGCCGTCGATTTGGCCGGCAGTGTGCAGGCTCTCGAAGACATTGCCGGCGCGGCGCGCCTGCTTGCGGCGCGTCCATTGCGCCGGCGTTTCGGGGTCGACGATGTCGACGACCGCCTCGACGATATTGGTGTTTTGCAAAAGCCGCGGAACGCGCGGCTTGGCCGGTCGGGCGCGAGGCATGGCTTATCTCCGGATGATGATGCGACAGGATTTCAGGCTGTGCAGCGCGCGCAGCTTGCCGGCGGCCACGGCGGTACGCGCGATCAGGCTGGCCGGCGCCTCCCAGATGGCGGGATCGAGATAGGAACGCGCGAAGGCTTCGCCCTCGACGGGGCCCAGTTCGGCGAGGACGGCGTCGCGCACAGCCGCCGGTCCGGCCCAGGGTTTGGGCGGGGCAACAGCCGCGAAGTTCAGCCACGCCCGCCGGTCGAGCCAATTGATGGCCAGCGGAATAAAGCGCGGCGGCGTATGGTCCTTGCGCCACCGGGCCTTGGCGGCCTCGAGCCCCGACAGGATCAACGCCGGATCGTGGCCTTCGGCCAGCGCCGCCGCCCAGGCCTTACCGGCCGCCACCGCGCCATGGCCGGACGGATAGGCCGCGCGGAACGCGTCGAACCCCAGAGACTCCGGAGAGTCTTCAGCTTTACCTTCTCCTTCATCTTCGCCTTGCGATCGCACCGCGATGGCCGGCGTCTTGCGGCGGTCGATCTTCTTGATCGCCTCGGCCTGGGGATTGAGCGCGCGCAACAGGGGCACCGCCCTGGCCAGTTGCGCCTCCAGTGGCGCCGGGTCGAAATCGGCACCCCAGCGCCGGGCATTGCCGGCACCGCCGTTGATCTGGCCCAGCAGCCGGCTGATCCACGCCTCGAGCGCGGCCTCGGCGATCAGCGGATGATAGAGCCGCCCGTCATCGCAGGCGATCCAGCCGCGCAAGGCCTTGTCGCGCGCCTTCTTCCAGCGTTTCAGGTCACGGCCGAAGCCAGCCAGCGCGCACAGGTCCTCGTCGCCGTCGGGCAAGGAGGCGGCCGGCACCTGGTGCCAGGCCTTCAACCACAAGGTCACTCCGGCGCGCCAGGCCGTGTCGTCCATCATGGCGTTGAAGCCGCTGTTGAGCAGGGCTTGCACGTACATCGGCATAAACTTGCTGTCGCGCAGATCGCAGTCGGCGGGAGTCAGGGGATGTGGCCTGTCCCCCGAAGCCTTGGCGAAGGGGGATGGTGGAGGGGTTTCTTGCTTGCCCATTCTATTCCCCCTCAAACCTTGCCGGCCGCCACTGGGCACGCAATTCCGGCGGCACGGCGTCGTCGGCCCGGTCATAATCCGGATCGACCCCGCCCAAGCCCTCCAGCATGGCCTCGCCCTCGGCCCATTCGGCCACAACCGTCCGTGCGGCCCGACGGGGCCGTTGCGCTAAATCCTGCTTTTTCATGGTCGCATCTCCACGGCCGCGGGTTTGCCGCGGGCCGGAATGCGTATGTATAAAATATACATTCACGCGTCAAGCGATTAATGTAATTTATATACATTTGTATGCTTTATACACTGGTCTCATGAGTACAGAAGGCGAACGTCATATCCGCCTGCAGAGGGCGCGCAAGGCGGCGGGTTTCGACACCGCCGTCGAGGTGGTGCGCGCCTATGGCTGGAAATCGTACCAGAACAACGAAAGCGGCACGGCGCCCTTTTCCTACAAAAAGGCCCAGGAATATGCCCGCCGCTTCAAGGTCCGCCCGGAGTGGCTCTATGCCGGCGCGGGGCCGATGCGCGAGACGCGCGTGCCCATCGTCGGCAAGGCGGCGGCCGGTCCCGACGGCTCGTTCATCGACGATCTGAGCCCCGGCGACCATCCGGGCGTCGAGCCCTTCGACCCGGAGATCAGCATCGCGGTCGAGATCGACGGCACGTCGATGGTGCCGCGCTTTCGCCCGCGTGAGATCGCCATCTTCGGCCGCCTGCACGAAGACCCGGCCGCGCTGATCAACCAGGAAGTCCTGGTCCAGACCCACGACGGCCGCCAGATGATCAAGATCCTGCGCCGCAACCCCGTCGAGGGCCATTGGGACCTGCACAGCATCAACAACGCCTTCGACCCGATCGAGGGCGTGCGCCTCGACTGGGCCCGCCCGTTCGAGGGGTTGAGGGTTTAGGTCATGGACTCATAAATATAGCGGTCACGGTGCGAGACCATTTGTGCGGATGGCGCTCCAGATGTGGATTACGCCGGCACCGACGGCAATTCGCCAAATCTGTGCGGCACGAGTCCGTCCACGACGGAACATTCGCCCGCCAAAGAACGCGACGCCGGAAACACATCTTCGATCGCCACCCACCGCGCGGCGGGATGTGATCGAATATGTTCCGAAAGACGCGCCATAAAGCCATAACTCGCATAGTTTTGAACGAGATGATGGGTCAAGATTCCGGTGGGCTCGTCAAAATCCAGCGCGCCAAGGCGACGACCTTCGAGATGCAGGCAAATTTGATTGAGATATTTTCCATCCTCATCGAATGACGGTGGCGATGTCCACTCGATCGGCACACAATGAATGTTTACGCACTCGAGCGTCTGGACCACCGCGGCGCTGCGCGGCCCCTTGCTTGAAAATCCGGTGAGCCCGGCCTCCCGCAAAAGCGGCATATAGGCCTGATCGAACCCATGCCAGGGCGGCACGAAAACCGGCAGGGCGCGGTCTCCGAAAATACTCCTGAGCTTGATGAAACCGTGCCGAAATTCCTGCAGGACGAGCTCCATGTGCCGGCCGGCCGGATATTCACTCGCGGGCTGATCCTTTGCGTAGTTCTTGTGCCGCCACCCGTGCTGGAAAACTCTGACGCTGTCCTCGTCTTCGAGCCTATGCGCCAGTGCCTCCTGTATGTCGGCGGGAACGGCCGCCAGAGCAATGGGAACGCCGTTCACGCATTGCAGAAGGCTATCCAGAGCGGGCGTCCGGGCCACAACATCATCGTCTCGCCACCAAAACCTTGCCACCAGGCCCGCGGCTTCCCATCGGTCGAGTTCGCAGACGAAGTTGGCCCAACTCGACATATCTAGAATCCCTTCGTACGGACAGGCGGCAGCTTTTAGCGGCAACGCATGCCAGAGCCGCACTCGAAATCGAATTCGCCGATCGAACACGCAAAAAGCAGGGGCGCATACCGCCTTGGAGCATTGCCTGAATCACAGGCACATCAAACGCACCTTACCCATACGACAAAAGGAATTTTCCGCGCGCCTGACGGACTGCCGACGCGGGTCCATGACGTCATTCACCCCGGCAATAAAACCGAGCCGCAAAATCGCGTAATCCGCACACGGGGTCTCTTGGGCAGGCGCTCCAGTCTCCTAAAATGTATTTTTTACACATCCACTCCTTGACTCGTAAATGTATTTTTTATACATTACTTCTACACCCGGAGCGTGTCATGAACGATCTCACCCATGCTTTTATCCCCTGGGCCATGCGCCGCACCTTCACCGGCGCGCGCATCGCCGACATTGCCAAGCGCTTTATCGGCGTCCACGGCGAGCGCTACGGCCGCATGACGGTGCCGAGCGAAGGCCTCGACGCCGTGGGCCTGATCGAGGCGGTCGCCGAACGCCTCGGCGATCCGCTCAGCCTCGACCGCGACTGGGGCGACCACGGCGGCGACCTGCGTTTAACGGAAATTCCCGTCGTCGAAGCCACGCCCGGCGACGTTCTGGAATTCGACTTCAGCGAGGCCCGGCGCGGCCGCAGTCTCGGCCATCAGCTGGCCATTCTGACCCACGGCGCCTCGGCCGAGGCGAAGGACGCCCAGATCGTCTGCGTGCCGCACGCCGTGCGGCTGTGCTGGCTCGACGGCCTGTGGCGCGACCACCTGACGCGCGCCTGGCGCTTCAATGCCCGCCGCGAGGCCTGAGATGCTCGACCTTCGCCCCGCCCTCGCCCGCATCGAAACCCGTCATGCGCATCGCCTGGCAACCGATCGCCTGAACCAGGTCATCGCCCGCCAGCGCCGCGAACTGGCCGCCGAGGCCGCCACCATCGGAAAGCCCTGACATGTCAAATCTTTGCGTCATCGCGCCCATAGGCCTGCACCCGCGCTTTGTCCGTGTGTGGCCCCTGCGCTACCGTCACGACAATGGCGCCATCATCGCCCGCACGCATGCGTACAATGAACGCCTGAGCCGCGCCGAGGCCTTGGCCCGCCTGCGCGCGCTCGACCGCGACATTCGCGATCACGAACGCGCCGGCCGCGCCTATGCCGCGATCCAGGCCCGCGCCGACCGGCACGATCTCGATATTGCCTTGAGGGACTTATACGGCTTCAGGCGCAGCGCCTAAAAAACCTTGTTCAACACCATCGCCAGCCGCACCCCGGCCTTTTCCAGCTGGTCCTTGGCGACGGCGCGCGCCTTGGCCTGATAGTCCACCGGCGGCACGATCGGATCGGCGCGATTATCGATGGCGCAGGTCGGCAGCCGCGCGACGTGCAGGTCATAGCCGACATCATGCGCCTTGACGGCCGATTCCGCCGCCCACTGCGCCGGGTCGTCCTGTTCCCATTCCGCCTTCTGCTGCGGCGTCACCGAGGCCACAAGCTTGCCGGCAAAGTCTTCGATCTGGGCGTTGCTGACCGGCGACGGCGCGTTGTAATCGTAGATCGCCGGCTGCTGGATGCCCATCAGCTCGTAGACCACGCCCGAGTCCCAATAGGAATGGAGGCTTTCCGAGCCCTTGGGCCCCAGCGCGATCGACACGCAATTGCCGCCCTTGTCGCCATCGTCGATGGCGTGGAACGGCTGGTGGATATCGCCGATGAAGTGTTCGATGAACTTCAGCGCCAGAATCTGTTCCTTGACCGGCGTCGCCGGGTTCTTCAGCTCGGCCTCGAACTGGCGGATCTTGTCGATAACGCAGCTATCGGCCGGTGCTTGACCGGCCGCGCCCGCCGCCACCCCGGCCGGCAGGTCGGGATGCGGACAGGCGCCCGGCTCGGCGGCGCGGGCGGCGGCCTGATCGGTCACCCGGACCGCCGGGATGTCGACGAAGTGCCAGCTCGAAGTGCCGCTATAGGCCGGGCCCTTGCTGTCGCGATCGCTGTCGCGGAACTTGTCGGCCCAGTTGGCGCGGTCGAGCCAGTCGGACGGCGTCAACGTATCGGTGTCCTGGTCGAGCAGCGCCTTCACCTTGGCGCGCGCCTGGGGCGTCATATAGGCCCAGGCGATGGCGGCGACGGTGCGGTGACCCATCTCGCCCCACGCCAGGGCCTTCATCGGCAGGACGGCGATCGACAAGGCGAGCAGCGAGACACACAGCTTTTTCATGGGGCACTCCGGGGCAGGCGGGACGGTCCAGACTAGTGAGACAGCGCCTATCCTGCAACCGCGAAAGTTTCATGACGGACGATCTCACCGGAACACTTAAGTAATCCCTTGACTATCCGCGCGCACCGCGATACTTAGGCACATGCTTAACCATCAACCCTCCCTCGACCACGTGTTTCACGCCCTAGCCGATCCGACGCGCCGCGCCATCGTCGAGCGCTTGACGCGCGGGCCGGCCTCGGTCAGCGAACTGGCCGCGCCGATGGCCATGTCGCTGGCGGCGGTGATGCAGCATCTGCAGGTGCTGGAGCAAAGCCAGCTCCTGCGCTCGCAAAAGCGGGGCCGGGTGCGCATGTGTACGATCGATCGAGACGTATTGGCGCGCGCCGAGGCCTGGCTCAGCGAGCGGCGCATCTTCTGGAACACGCAGTTCGATCAGCTCGGCGCCATCCTCGCCAAGGACGATCCGGAATCCTAAACCCCGAATCCTGAATACGGAGACTCTCATGACCCAAGCCATCCACGGATCCTTCACCGTCGAGCGCGTGTATGACGCAACGCCCGCCCGGGTGTTCAAGGCCTTTGCCGATCCCGAAACCAAGGCGCGCTGGTTCCGCGGCCCCGCGGGCTGGGAGGAGATGCGGCGCGAAATCGACTTCCGCCCCGGCGGCGACGAGATCGCCCAGGGCCGCTTTCCCAACGGCATGGAGACCCTGTTCGTCTCGCGCTACCACGAGATCGTCCCCGATGCGCGCATCGTCCACGCCTATGACATGCACGTCGGCGGGGTGTTCATCTCGGTGTCGCTGGCGACCATCGAATTCACGTTAAAAGGCGGAAAAACCCTGCTCAGGTTTACCGAGCAGGGCGTTTTCCTCGATGGTGACAAGACCGCCAACGACCATCGCCGCGACGGTACGCAATATATCCTCGAACAGATCGCGGCGATCGTCGAAGGCCAAGACTAGCCTTCAGTATTGGTCTCTCAACCGTCCGCCCAGCGCCGCCGACACCGAAGCGATAAACGCCCCGACCAGCAGAGAGATGAACAGGGCGGTAAAGAAGCCGACGGCCGCCTTGCGCGCCGTCTCGGCGGCCTGGGCCACCTGCTGGCGCGCATTCGCGATGCGCTCGATGACCGTATTGACGCGGGCCTCGGCATCGGCCTGCGACAGGCCGGTGCGAACGACGACCTGATGCGCCAGATAGGCGCGGTCGTCCGCCGGGAAGCTGCTATCGGCCGTATCATTGGCCAGGATAGCGGCGGTTTCCGGCGCGATGTCGGTGGCCGGCGTGGTGGCGCCGCGATAGAGGCTGGACGCATAGTAGTCGACGTCCGGCCCGGTATCGGGGCGCGCATCGCTGGTCGCCGTTACGGCGGCGACGGCGATCAGGGCGAAGGTGAACAGGGTCGCCACCGCCCAGGCCAGAAAGCCGTGCGCCGTGTCGCGAAAGAAGACCTCGTCACTGTGCAGGTCGGCCCAGCGGACACGCAGCCGGCCGGCGAGATAGCCGCCGATAAACGACGACGCCCACTGCATGACGACCAGCCAGATGGCCCAGCCGGCGCCGAAGACAACGGCGGTATTGGCGGTCGCCGAGAACACCGAGAACGAGCCGAAGCCCAGCGCCGATCCGAGCGGAATGAGGATCAGCGAAATGGCCGCCGCGGCCGCGGCGCCGCCGAGTATGGCGCCCCAGTGGATGCCGGAGCCGGCCGACTCGAGATTAGGGCCGTCCTTCAGGCCGGGCGTCAGGTCCGCGGCCAGGGATTGAGGTGCGTTCATCTTTGACCTCAATGGTGGAAGATGAGCGCGAGCAGAATAATAACGGGGATCGGCACCCCAAGAAGCCAGAGCAGAACAGCTTTACCCATGATAACCTCCCATGGTTGGTTGGAGGTCGAGGGTGCGTCCTTGCGCGTTTTTGCGAAATATAAGGTTCGTTGCGTTTCCGTAATGAAGCGGTAAGGGCTTGAAACGCGGGCGTCGTCTGGCTAAGACCTTTTCACCCACAAAAAGGATTTCATCGTGGCCGACCTCTCCGGAAAAATCACCCTGATCACCGCCGCGGCCCAGGGCATCGGCCGCGCCTCGGCGCTCGCCTTCGCCGCCGCCGGCGCGAAAGTCATCGCCACGGACATCAATGCCGACGCCCTGGCCGGCCTGGCGTCAGAAAACATCACCACGCGCATCCTCAATGTGCTGGATTCGGCCGCCATTACCGCGGCGGTGGCCGAGATCGGCCAGGTCGACATCCTGTTCAACTGCGCCGGCGTGGTCCAGGGCGGCGCCCTGCTCGATTGCCCGGACAGCGACCTCGACTTCGCCTTCGACCTCAACGTCAAGGCGATGGCGCGTATGATCCGCGCCGTCCTGCCGGGCATGATCGAACGCCGTGACGGCGCTATCGTCAACATGTCGTCGGTGGCCTCGTCGGTGAAGGGTGTGCCCAATCGCTGCGCCTATGGCGTGACCAAGGCGGCGGTGATCGGCCTGACCAAATCGGTGGCGGCGGACTATGTCAGCCACAATATCCGCATCAACGCCATCTGCCCGGGCACGGTCGACACGCCGTCGCTGAACCAGCGCCTGGGCGCCCAGGGCGATTACGACACGACGCGGGCGGCCTTCGTGGCGCGCCAGCCGATCGGCCGCTTCGGCACGGCGGAAGAGATCGCCGACCTGGCCGTCTATCTCGCCGGCGCCGGCTATACGACGGGCCAGATCCACATGATCGACGGCGGTTGGACGATCTAAGCGAAGACTTTTCAACACGAAACACACGAAAAGAAGACGAAAGACACGAACAGGACCAGCGGCCCGACCGACTGCGCGAAGCGCCAGATTCATGCCGAAAGAAAAGCGCTTCGCGCGGTAGACACAACGCCCTGAATTTTCGCGCCTTTCGTCTTCTTTTCGTGTGTTTCGTGTCGAAAATTCTTTCTTCCTGAACAAACGGAAAAGACCGGTACCGCGTCACCTCCTTGACGTCAATTCGATGATTGGCTAATTATCGAACCATGAATGCCGTATTCAAAGCCCTGTCCGATCCGACGCCGGCGTATCCGCTGGTGTCGGATGCGCATGAATCGACGACGGTTCAGCCTCTTGGGCGAAGGCTGAAACACGTCCGAACAAAGCCAAGACGCTCAAAGCCAGAACAGACATCACCCGCATTTTAGAAATCCCCCGATTCAGGCCGTTGTTGCCCGGCCGATGGCCCTGACGTTGTCTCGGCGCCCCACACGGGGTAAGCTACGGCGCGTTCATCTGCAAGGCGCCCATTGCGCCCTAAAAGCACGAAAGCGGGCCTTGCGGCCCGCTCTCTGAGCTCAAACCTTAATCCGGCTTAGTACGTCGTCCGCCCCCCCGACGTATCGAACACCGACGCCGTGGTGAACGAGCATTCCTCGGACGCCATGAAGGTGACCATGGCCGCCGATTCATCGACGACACCCAACCGCCCCATCGGGATCTTCGAGCGCATATAGTCGACCTGGCTTTGCGGCAATTGCGCCAGGATCGGGCTCTCGAACGTCGCCGGCGTCAGGGCGTTGACGATGACGCCCTTGGTCGCCAGTTCCTTGCCCAGGCTCTTGGTAAAGCCGATCACCCCCGCCTTGGACGCCGAATAGGCCGAGGCATTGGGATTGCCTTCCTTGCCGGCGACCGAGGCGATATTGACGATGCGGCCATAGCCGTTCGCCAGCATGTAGGGGATCAGTTCCCGGTTGCAGTAGAACAGGCCGTTGAGATTGATATCCATGACCTTCAACCACGACTCGACGGGGAATTCCCACACCGGCACGGTGGCGCCGGTGATACCGGCCGAGGCGATCAGGATGTCGATCTTGCCAAGGATCTCAGCCGATGTTTTCGCCGCCGCCGACACTTCGTCAAGCTTGGAGACATCGAGCGCGACAAAGCCCGCCGCCCCCGTCTCGGCCTTGGCCGCTTCGAGCTGTTCGGCATTGAGGTCCCACAGAACGACCGTGCCGCCCTCGGCGATGATCCGCGCCGCCGCGGCCTTGCCCAGCCCGCCGGCGCCGCCGGTGATGACCGCGCAACGGCCTTCGAAACGTCCGCTATAGGTCGTCATCCAATGATCTCCTGGCCCTCGAGCGAGAAGGCCACCACGGTCTGGCGCTGTTCACCGAGCTTGGAGACACCCAGGTGCATGACATCGCCGGCATTGAGATAGATCGGGTTGGGCTTCTTGCCTTCGCCGACGCCCGGCGGCGTGCCGGTGATGACCAGGTCGCCCGGCTGCAGCGTGATGAAGCGCGAAATATAGCTCAGGCACTGGGCGACATTGAAGATCAGCGTCTTGGTATTGCCGGTCTGCATGCGCGTGCCGTTGACGTCGAGGAACATGTCGAGATTGTGCACGTCGCCGACCTCGTCCGGCGTGACCAGCCACGGGCCGGTCGGACAGAAGGTATCGCAGCCCTTGCCCTTGACCCACTGGCTGCCGCGTTCTTTTTGAAAGGCGCGCTCGGAGACGTCATTGACCAGGACGTAGCCGGCGACGTGCGACAGCGCGTCGGCCTCTTCGACATAGCGGCAGGTCTTGCCGATGATCAGGCCCAGTTCGACTTCCCAGTCGAGCTTGGTCGCGTCGCGCGGCTTCATGACGACGTCGTTGGGCCCGGTCAACGCGGTGATCGCCTTGGTGAAGAAGATCGGCTCGCTGGGCACCGGCAGGTTCGATTCGGCAGCGTGGTCGGCATAGTTCAGGCCGACCGCGATGATCTTGCCGATACCCGCGACCGGCACGCCGTAGCGTTGTTCGCCCGACACCACCGGAAGGCGCGAGATGTCGGTCGCGGTCAGCTTGGCCAGTTGCGACAGGCGCACCGTGTCCGGCGTCAGGTCGGAGACGACGCCCGACAGATCGCGGATCTGGCCATGGGCGTCGACAACGCCCGGCTTTTCCTGGCCCTTGGGACCGTAACGGCAGAGTTTCATGGATCGTTCCTTTTTTTATAGGCGTACGGAGACAGGCGACTTCACCTTACCGCGCATAGGGCCGGTGCAGCTTGACGGCGGGGTTCAGTTCGACGCCGAAGCCCGGCTTGTCAAGCGCGGTGACCTTCATGCGGCCGTTCTCGGGGATCGGCTCGCCCAGCAGCTGCGGATGGAACATCGGCGCGACATGGTCGGCCTTGGGCGCCATCATCAGGAACTCGGCGAACGGCGAGTTATGGCGCGTGATGACGAAGTGATACGAATAGACCGACGACCCGTGCGGCACGACCATGATGCCGCGCGCATCGGCCAGGGCCGAGATCTTCAACAGCTCGGTGACGCCGCCGCACCAGCCGACATCGGGCTGGATGATGTCGCAGCAATCCATCTCCATCAGCATGCGAAAGCCCCAGCGCGTCGCCTCGTGCTCGCCGGTGGTGACCAGCATGCCGGCCGGCACGTTCATCTTCAGTTGCTGATAACCCCAGTAGTCGTCGGGCGAAATCGCCTCTTCGATCCACTTCAAGCCATATTCGTGACAGGCATGGGCGAGTTTCGTCGCGTAATTGACGTCGAGCGCCATCCAGCAGTCGTACATCAGCCAGAAATCGTCGCCGCACTTGCTGCGCATATCGGCGAGCATCTCGACATTCTTGCGCAGACCCTCGTCGCCTTCGACCGGCCCGTGCAGCAGGGGCATCTTGCCGCCGATAAAGCCCATTTCCTTGGCCAGGTCCGGCCGCGCGCCCGTGGCATAGAACTGCAACTCGTCGCGCACGGCGCCGCCCAGCATGTGATAGACGGGCTCCTGGCGCAGACGGCCCATCAGATCCCACAAGGCCAGGTCGATGCCGGATATGGTGTTCACCACCAGGCCCTTGCGGCCATAGTATTGCGAGGCGAAGTACATCTGGTCCCAGATGGTCTCGTAATCGAACGGCGAACGGCCCTCGAGAAAGCGCGCGAAGTGCTTTTCGACCAGATAGGCGGCGGGTTCGCCGCCGGTGGTCACGGCGAAACCGATCGTGCCGTCCTCGGCCTCGATCTCGACGACCAGGGTGCCCAGCACATTGATGCCGAACGATTTGCGGCTCTGGCGATATTCGGGATAACGCCCCATCGAGGTGGCGATATGGTTGTCGATCCAGTGGCCTTCGCCCTGATCGTGATAGTCGGCGCCACCGCCGCCCTCGCCGCCCTTGATGACCGAGGCGCGCACATATTTGATTTTCGGGTATTTCGCCATTAGTCTCACCATATGGGATCAGCTCCCTGAAGCCGATGCCCGTGAAATCGTTTTTGACCGGATAGGAAAACGGGACGAATGGCTTGTTTTCGTCCCATAATTTAGATATGCGTACTAGAAGATGAAACAAACAACGTCAATCCAAAATTTGCCCGTGAACGCCCCAGGCGACGCTTCAGGCATGGACGAGGATCCGGTCGCACCGGCCGCGGTCAAGGCGAACCTGGCCGGCGCCCAGACCCTGGTGCGCGGCCTCGACGTCATGACGGCGGTCGCCCATGGCGCCAAGAACCTGCCGGACCTGTCCGTGGCGCTGGGCCTGACGCGGTCGACGACGCACCGCCTGGCGACCACCCTGGTCGAACAGCGCTTCCTCAACTTCACCCCGCGCGTCGGCTATTCGCTGGGGCCCAAGCTGCTGGAGCTGGGCCATCTGGCCTCGCGGCAGATGAACCTGGCGCGCATCGCCCACGACTATCTGGTGCAACTTTCATCCGAGACCGGCGACACGGTGCATCTGGGCATACTCGACGGCGACCGCGCGCTCTATCTCGACAAGGTCCAGGGTTCGCGCCGCATCGAAATCTCGTCGCGCATCGGCGAACGCCAGCCGTTGCGCTCGACCGGCATCGGCAAGGCGCTGCTGCTCGACGAGACCGAAAGGGGCCTGCGCGAGGTCTATCGCCGCGAACACGAGACCTGGCCCGACTACCGCGTCGATCCGGCGACCTGGCTCGAGCGCATGCGCACCTATACCCAGCGCGGCTTCGCCTACGATCTCGAGGAAAACGAGGACCGCATCCGCTGCGTCGCCGCGCCGATCCGCGACGCCGCCGACCGCATCATCGGCTCGATCAGCGTGTCCTCGGCGGCGCAATATATGGACGACGCGCGCATGGAGGCGTTGACCCTCACCGTCCTGCGCACGGTACGCGCCATCTCCGCCGAGTTCGGCTGGAGCGACAAGACATCCAAGACATAAAGCCAAAAAACTTCAGGGAGTGGCCATGCTGTTACAGGGACAACGCATTCTGATCACCGGCGCCTCGCGCGGCATCGGCCGGGCGACCGCCGTCGAATGCGCCAAACATGGCGCCGATATTGGACTGAATGTGTTCAAGGACCCGGAAGCGACCGCCTCCCTGGTCGCCGAGATCGAGGCGCTTGGCCGCAAGGTCGTGGTGTTCGACGGCGATGTCGCCGACGCCGACAATGCCGAGGCCTTCATCGCCGCCGCGGTCAAGGGGCTGGGCGGGGTCGACGCCTTTGTGTCGAACGCCGGCATCTGTCCGTTTCACGGCTTCCTCGACATGCCGCGCAGCGTTATGCGCCGCACCTTGAGCGTGAACTACGAAGGCGCCTGGTTCATGTGCCAGGCGGCGGCCAACCAGATGGTCAGCCAGGGCCGTGACGCTCAAGGTCGGGGCGGTTCGATCATCGCCATTTCCTCGATCTCGGCGCTCGTCGGCGGCGAGATGCAGACCCACTACACGCCGACCAAGGCTGCGGTGCATTCGCTGATGCAGTCGGCGGCCATCGCGCTCGGCCGCCACGGCATCCGCTGCAATTCGGTCATGCCGGGCACCGTCGCCACCGACATCAACAAGGACGACCTGGCCGACGACGCCAAACGCGAATATATGGAAAAGCGTATTCCGCTGGGCCGGCTGGGCAAGCCGGAAGACATCGCCAAGGTCGTCGTCTTTCTCGCCTCGGACCTCGCCAGCTACGTCACCGGCGCCGCGGTACTGACCGATGGCGGCCTGTTCGTGAATCTGCAATAACACGTCCTCTCTCCTCCCCTGCGAAGCGGGCGCGGCCCGGCGAGGGGAGGAAAGATTTAAAAATACAATCATCGAAAACCCCACGCCCATGATCATCTCCTCGGCCACCGACTACCGCGAGGCGGCGCGGCGGAAGCTGCCGCCGTTTCTGTTCCATTATCTCGACGGCGGCTCCGGCGCCGAGCAGACCCTGCGCGCCAATGTCACGGATCTGCAGACCGTCGCCCTGAAACAGCGCGTGCTCAAGGGCTCGGAGACGCTGGACCTTACGGCGACCTGGTTCGGCAAGACGCACGACCTCCCCATCGCCCTGGCGCCCGTCGGCCTGACCGGCATGTATGCCCGCCGCGGCGAGGTCCAGGCGGCCAAGGCGGCGGCCTCGCGCAACATCCCCTTCATCCAGTCGACCGTCAGCGTCTGCTCGCTGCAGGAGGTGGCGTCGCAAAGCCCCAACCCGATCTGGTTTCAGCTCTATGTCCTGCGCGACCGCGCCTTCATGAAGGACGTGCTGGCCCGCGCCAAGGCGCTCGGCGCCGAGGTCCTGGTCTTCACCGTCGACATGCCGGTGCCGGGCGCACGCTATCGCGACGCGCATGCCGGCATGAGCGGCCCCAATGCCGCCATGCGCCGCATCGTCCAGGCTATGCTGCATCCGGCGTGGGCCTGGGATGTCGGCCTCATGGGCCGGCCGCACGATCTCGGCAATGTCTCGGCCTATCGCGGCGCGGCGACGGGGCTCGAGGACTATATCGGCTGGCTCGGCGCCAATTTCGACCCGGGCATTTCGTGGACGGACCTGCAATGGATCCGCGACGAATGGCAGGGCCCGATGGTCATCAAGGGCATACTCGATCCCCAGGACGCGAAGGACGCCAAAGCCTTCGGCGCCGACGGCATCGTCGTGTCGAATCACGGCGGCCGGCAGCTCGATGGCGCCTTGTCCTCCGCGGCCGCCTTGCCGGCGATAGCCTCCGCGGTGAGGGGTGATCTGACGATTTTCGCCGATTCCGGCGTAAGAACCGGTCTCGATGTCATTCGACTGCTGGCCATGGGGGCCGATGGCGTGTTATTGGGGCGCGCCTTCGTCTATGCACTGGCGACGGCGGGCGAGGCGGGGGTGCGCAACCTTCTGGCCCTGTTTGAAAAGGACATGCGCACGACGATGGTGCTGACGGGCGTCAAGTCCGTCGCCGACATCGGTCCCGACATCCTGGCCTGATTTTAAAAGCAATAATGACCGACACTCCGCAAAAGCCCGCCTCCGAGCGGCAAAAGCTGATTACGCCGCAGGAATTCGCCACCATCGCCGACCTCGCCTGGCGCGAGGACCCGCGGGCCGGTCTGGCGCGCCAGATTTCGGCGGCCATCGGCGTGTCGGAAAGCTCGATCGAGCGCTGGCTGAAAGACGAACGCCACCCGGCGCCGCCCGATCGCATCGCCCAGGCCCTGGCCGCGGCCAACCGCCGCCTGCACGAAAAGGCCGACCTCCTGGTCAAGATCGCCGGGATCCTGTCGCAGAATCCGGACGCTTAAGTCGCCAGTGGATCGGCACCGAAGCGATTGGTGCCCTTGGTGCCCTTCAGGCACATGAAGACGAACAAGGTAATCGCGGACACCACGCCGGCGAGCAATAGGGCCAATAACACCAAGCTCTTTGGCTCCAGCCATTCGGCCAGCGTCACTGACGCAAGGTCGTGGAGCAGATTTGCCAGGTCATCCAGCCGCTTCCCACTCAATGCCAAGCCGAGCGCGAGCACGAAGACCATGGCCACCGCCAGCCCCTTCAACACCAGCAGCAACAGCCACCAACCCGAACGCCCGGTGTCGTGAAGACGGCGAACCGCCACGGTGAAGCCGGCAATCATCAAGGAAATCGAGACAAGGCTCCTCACCAGGCCGAAAAGCTGCCAAGGGACGCTACCTAGCTTCATCGCAACCGGCGTCGCGACGAGAAAGCCGATCGACAGGGTGTATTGCATCAGCACGAACAGCCAGTATTCCGACCGGGAGGCCCGGCCCTGGACGTCCGCGAAATGCCACAAAGCTCTGACCATGCACCCCCCATTTCCGATTTGAACATAGCACAGACTCCGGAAATGATGGAAAGGTCTGCCGCCGCCCCACTTGACTTTAAATCTAATTTAAATTTATATACTCCCAAGCTAAACATTTGGGGGTTCCCATGTCGTTGCGTCCCGCTACCGCCGCCTTCCGCATCACCGCCATTGTGCTAACCGTGGTCTTCATCATCAGCGAATCCGCCGGGCTTAAGACGCTTGCCTTCGTCCATGGCAATGCCTGGCATAATGTCGGCCTGGTCTTCGCCTATTGGATCGACATGCTGCCGCAGGGCTTTTGCCTGGGCGCCCTATGGGTAGCGACTAATGTCTTCCACCGCCTGGGCCGTGGCGAGGCGTTCAACCCCGCCGTGGTCAAGGGCCTGCGTGGCATCGGCCTCAACCTTGTCATGAGTGCCGTCTCCGCCATCCTCATCGTGCCGTGCCTCAAGCCCCTCCTGCAGGGCCTCGGCGAGAGCTTCGTCCTGAGCCTCGCCTTCAACGCCAATGTCGAAAGCGTGACCATCGGCCTGATCGGCCTTGTCCTGTACATGGTGGCGCGGCAAGGCAGCGCCCTGAAAACCGAACTGGAATCTTTCGTATAGATGCCCGTCCGCGTCACCCTGGATATCATGCTCGCCCGCCGCAAGGTCCGCGCCAAGGATCTGGCGGCGCGCGTCGGCATTTCCGAGACCCAGATGTCGCTGCTGCGCACCGGCAAGGTCAAGGGCATGCGCTTCGAGACCCTGGCCAAGCTATGCCTGCTGCTGGAGTGCCAGCCGGGCGAGCTGATGGAATATGACGCGGACCAAGCAGATCTGAAGGCGGACGGCGAAGATTGACCTTGCGGCCAATCCGGGCGATAGCACCGCCGCCAATCACAAGAGGGATTTCTCCATGACGATCAAGCGTTTCGAAAGCGGCCCGCGCATGAGCCAGGCCGTCGTCCACAACGGCCTGGTGTATCTGGCCGGCCAGGTCGGCGAGCCCGGCGCCTCGATCGAGGATCAGACGCGCCACGCGCTTTCGGAAATCGACCGCCTGCTGGCCCAGGCCGGCACGGACAAGTCGAGGCTCTTGTCGACGACGCTGTGGCTGGCCGACATGGCCGACTTCGCCGCCGTCAACGCCATCTGGGAAAAGTGGATCGACCCGCAAAACCCGCCGACGCGCGCCACCGGCGAAGTCAAGCTGGTCACGCCGGACTACAAGGTCGAGGTTATCGCGGTCGCGGCGGTTTAAGCTAAGAGCCTCTCCTCCCCTGCAAGCGTAGCGCAGCGGGGGAGGAGAGGTTTTTTTGGGTAACCCGCCCCTACCCCTCGATCGGCTTCGTCACCCCGAACAGATAGGCCAGGGCCGACAGGCTGACGATGACCGCGCCCAGGAGCATCGCCGGGACGAAACTCCCCGTCGCCTGAACCACAAAGCCGGTGACCGCGGGCGCCAATGCCCCGCCGATATAGCCGCCGAAATTCTGCACCGCGCCCAATGACGCGACCTGACCCTGAGGCGCCACGGCCGAAACCAGGGCCCACGACGAGGTCGATGCGACATTGGACAGGAACATCACCACAGAGATGCAGGCCACCGCGACGATGTTGCTTTGGACGAGGGCGCCCGGCACGACGAACACCGCCATGCCGAACATGGCGATGACGGCCAGCAGGCGCCGCCCACGCACCGCCGAACCGGTCAGCCGCACCATCCAGTCCGACAACCCGCCGGCCACCCAGCAGCCGATAAAGCCGCAGAAGAACGGCACGAAGGCCGCGAAGCCCGTCTGAAGCGTGGTCATGTGCCGCGCCATGTGCAGATAGCCGGGCAGCCAGGTGACATAGAGCCACAGCAGGTAGACCGAGCCGAAAAAGCCCAGGATCATGCCCCAGGTCGTACCGTGGCGGAACAACGCGCCCCAGGCCTTGAAGCCACCTGATGCCGGCTTCGCCAGCGCGTTGTGCGCAATCACCTCGCGATCCGCTTCGCTCAGCGTCACCTCTTCCGGATTGCGATAGGTCAGCCACCACAGAATCCCGACGAATACCCCGGCAATGCCAAGCACCACGAACACCCAGCGCCAGTCGGTCGCCACCAGGATGAGCGCCAGTACCGGCTGGGCCACGGCCGTGCCCAGCGCCGCCGCCGAATTGAACACGCCGGTCGGAAAGCCGCGCTTGTTCAGGGGGAACCAGTCGCTGACCACGCGCGCCCCGGTCGGATATTGCGGCGACTCGCCGATGCCCAGCAGAACGCGCGCGACCAGGAAGGTCGCCCAGTTGCGCACGAAGCCGCACAGGCCCTGGGCGATCGACCACAGAACGATGCCGCAGGCCAGCACATGACGCGGCCGGTAGCGGTCGATCAAACCGCCGATCGGTAGCTGCGCCAAGGCATAGCTCCACGAAAAGGCCGACAGCAGAAGCCCCATTTCACCGAGATCGAGGTGCAGGTCTTTCAGTATGGCCGAATTGGTCACCGACAGGGCGCTGCGGTCCATATAGTTGAGCGTCCCGGTCAGCAGCAGCAGGCCCAGCGATACCGCCTGGACGGTGGCGAGTTTGCGCGGCTTGGGTGGCGTGTGTCCCGGCATTGGCGTCCCTGAGCTATTTTCCAGGACCATAGGGGGCCGGGAGCCGGCGGTCAAACGGGCGCGAAAGCCGCCTTGCCGAGGTAATCACCACCGGTGCGGCCAGGGTCTCGCCCGCCCACTCGCCCGGGCCGGGCTTGGCCTTGGAAATCCGGCCGTTCAGAATCTTGTGCACCACGTCCTTGCCCGAAACGACATGGCCGAACACCGCATAGCCCTGCTTGTCGGGCGTCGCCGTGCCGCCGGCATCGAGATAGGTCATGTCGCCGACGACGATGGTGAACTCGTTGGACGCCGTGCCCACCGCATAGCGCGCCGTCGATACCGCGCCGTCGGTGTGCGACAGGTGCGTCAGGCTGGTCGGCTCATGCGGGATCGGCGGATAGGTGCGCGCGCCGCTGTTGAACTGGATAAAGCCCGACTGGCCGTACTTGACCGAGCGATAAAACGTCCCGGCGTCCAGCTTATGACTATCGACATAGTGCAGGAAATTGGCCGTGGTAATCGGCGCGTCCTTGCCGTCCAGCTCCAGCACGATCGGCCCGTCGGCGGTGTCCAGCTCGACGTCGACGGTGTCCGGCGGCACGTCCAGCCCCATGGCCAGCCGCTTCGGGGGCGGCGCGGCCGGTGCGGGCGCCGGCGGCGGTGCGGGCTTCGAGCAGGCGAAAAGCGCCGTCAGGGCCAGGGCGCTTGCCACAACATGCCGTGTCATCATCGAGAAACTCCGGTTTGCGAGCCGACTATCGCGACGCGGAGGCAGATTGGCAAGGGCGCGCCATTGGAGCGAAGAGCTGGGCGTCCTTTGCCCCTTCTACGCCGCCCGCACCCGCGCCAGGAAGCCCTCGACCTGGCCGCGCAGATGCTCGGCCTGACCGGCAAGCTCCGACGACGCGCTGAGCACCTGGGAGGCGCCGGCGCCGGTCTCCTCGGCCATGCGCGCCACGCCGGTGATGTTCGTGGTCACTTCCGTCGTTCCGACGGAGGCCTGGGCGACCGCCTGGACGATCTCGCGCGTCGCCGCGCCCTGTTGCTCGACCGCGGCGGCGATGGTCGCCGAGGAATCGTTGATGTCACGGATGGTGCCGGTAATCCCCTGGATCGCGGCCACGGCCTGGCGCGTCGTCGCCTGGATGCCGGCCACCTGGGCGTTGATCTCGTCGGTCGCCTTGCCGGTCTGCGTGGCCAGGGCCTTGACCTCCGAGGCCACGACGGCGAAGCCCTTGCCCGCCTCGCCGGCCCGCGCCGATTCTATGGTGGCGTTGAGCGCCAGCAGATTGGTCTGAGACGCGATGCCCGATATCATCTCGACAATCCCGGAAATACGCGACGCCGCCACGCTCAGCTCGCCGACGATGGCGGCGGTCGAATCCGCCTCGGTCACGGCCTCGCGCGCCTTGAGCAGGGAATGATCGACCTGGCGGGCGATCTCGCTGACCGAGGCGCCCAGTTCCTCCGCCGCGCCGGCGACTGAGGTGACATTGGTGCCGGCCTCTTCGGCGGCGGCCGAGCATGACGTCGCCTGGGCCGCCGATTCCCGGGCCGACGAGGTCAGTTGCGACGCCGTCGCCTGCATCTCAGTGGCGGCCGAAGACACCATGGAGACGATACCGCCGACCGCGTCTTCGAACTGATCGGCCATGCTCAGCATGGTCTGCTTGCGTTCGGTTTCGGCCATTTCGCGCGCCATGGCGGCCTCGGCCTCGAGTTCCAGGTTGCGGATCATGCCCAGGCGGAAGACATCGACCGCCGCCGCCATGGCGCCGATCTCGTTGCGTTCGCCGATATTGGGAATCGTCAGCTCGGTCCGCCCCTTGGCCAGGACGCCCATCGCTTCCGCCATGCGCGAGATGGGCGCCGAGATGGTGCGGATCATGACGAAACCCATGGCGGCGCAGATGGCCGCGGTGCCGATCAGGGCCCAAAGGATCAGCTGGCGCGCCGCATTGCCCAGCGCCACACCGGCGGCCGCCGCCTTGCGGCCGGCCGCCATCTGATAGTCACGGTCCTTGTGGATGGCGCCACGCAGCGCATCGACCTGCGGCAGCATGGCGAAGGCATAGTCCTGGGTCGCCTTGGCGATATCGCCGCCGTTGACCTCGGCCATGAAGCCGTCCTCATCCGCGAAATAGGCGTCCATGTCCCGGCGGATATCGTCGGCCATGGCGTGTTCATCGGCACCGCTGATGGTCGGCACATAGGTGCGCCACGCCGTTTCCATGGTGTCGCGCGCCTTGTGCATCTTGGCCAGCTTGCTGTCGCGTTCGTGGCCCGACAACTGCGCGACCTGGCCCTGCAGCGAACGGTAATATTCGAAGCTCTGCGCCAGGTCGCCGAGCGCGTTCGACGCCGGCAGCCAGTTGTCGGCGATATCGGTCGCGGCGGCATTGACGGCGCTCAGCCGCTGTTCGGCGAACAGGCCGAGCCCGGCGCAGGCGCCCAGAACGATGACGAAGGCCGCGATGACGCGCAGCCGAATGGTTGTATGCTTTAACATGTTACCGTTCCCCAGATCATCGCAAAGTCGCCGCAAGTCAGACAAGTGTTCCGGAAAATGGGATTAATCCCCTTTCGATACCCTTAATTTTCAACGCCGGCGCGAGGAACATGCCGTTCCCGAAGCAGCAACCCCTTACAATTTCAGGGCAAACCTCAAAGCAATTCATTGTGAGCGAAGGCAAATAGGCTTAACCATAGGGAAGGCGGCAAGATCTTGGACAAGATCCTTTCAGGGACGACGGGCAAACAGGCATGGCAACCGATCTCAATTCACTGGAGTTCGCGGATCTGCGCGCCTTCTTCCTGGTCGCGGAGACGGGCAGCTTCACCCGCGCCGCCCAGCGGCTGGAGGCGGCCAAGTCGATCGTCTCGCGCCGGGTCGCCCGGCTGGAGGAGGCCCTGTCGGCACGACTGTTACAACGCACGCCGACCGGCACCATACTAACCGAAGAGGGCCAGCTCTATTACGATCAGGCCCTGGCGGCGATGCAACAGCTCGATTCCGCCGCCGAGGCGCTGAACACCTCTGTCCAGGACGTCGCCGGCGCCATCCGCGTCACCATTCCGATCTATTTCGGCGCCGTGTTCCTGTCGCCGGTCTTCGCCGAATTCATGGCGAAGAATCCGCGGGTCGAGCTGGAAATCCAGACCTCGGACGAAAAGGTCGATATCGTCCGCGAAGGCTTCGATTTGGCCGTGCGTACCGGCCATCTGGTCGATTCCTCGCTGATCTCGCGGCCCCTGTGCCATTCCCGGCGCACCCTGGTCGCCAGCCCGGCCTATCTGAAAGCCGCGCCGCCGATCGAAAAGCCCGAGGACCTGATCGGCCATCGCATCCTGCACTATTCCAGCCTCTTTCCGCAGGAGCTGTGGCGCTACCATGTCGGCGACCAGATCGTGCAACTGCGCCTGACGCCGTTCCTGCGCTCGAACAGCGCCACCCTGTTGATGGCGGCGGTCACCGCCAGCCAGGGATTGACCGTCCTGCCGTCCTACGTCACTGAAAGCGCCATCGCCTCAGGCCAGGCGGTCGAGGTCCTGCCCGAGATCAACTGGGGCACCTCGCCGATCACCATCCTGGCCCCGCCGGGGCGCAAGTTGACCCGCCGCGTCCGCGTGCTGCTCGACTTCCTGGTGGCGCATTTCTCCTCCCGGGTGGTTTAGCTCAGCTAAGGGCATTGTGCCCAGTCCTGAAGCCCGATCAGATGCCGCGCGTCACCTGCACCCCGAAGGCGATGGCTTGTTGCCGCTGCGTATTATGTTAATATCCGCCACAGAAACGCGAAAAGCGACTGGGTGGAAACATGGTAAAGTCGACGGCCCAGCGTACATTTGCCCACTTTTGCCCGCACTGGTCCCTCAGTATCGCGGAAACGCCGGTCTTCGATCTCCACGACACAGGCCGTCAAGTCGGCGTCCGCACTGAAAAGACCTGCCGCCTGTGTCACACCAAGTTCGTGACTGCCTTGCATTGATCGCGACGCCGTTCCCCTGGACGGGTCCGGCCAATTTTCAATGAGACCCACGGAGATGACATGCTGTTGATCGCAATCGCCTGCGTGGCCGCCGTCCTGCTGGCGGCGGTGATCCTGTGGCTGATGGCCGCGCGCATCGAAGCCCAGGCGCGCACGCGCGACGCCGTCGCCGATGTCGATACCGGCGGCGTCAGCCCGGCCGAATGGCAGCGCGTGCGCCAACTGAAGCGCATGGCGCTGGCCTGTCTGGTGGTATCGGTGTTCGCCGCGGCGTGCATCTGGGCCCTGTTCGGCGCCGCGATCATGGATTCGCTGGCGGCGGCGTAGGGCTTCCGCCGCCGGCCACCCAAATTGCGGGCTGCAGCATAAAGGGTTGAGGCCAGCCATCTATGGCGCCCCCTTAAGGGGTTGAATTAATTAAATTTCCACACTTCCTGCATCCAGGAATTAAATTTGCAGTTGTTACCCCAAGCTCTGGGGCAACGGCTCAAAATGAAACATCAAGACTTCGTTGCGAAGTGGTCCGCTCGGGAGGGCGGACAAGAACGCGCCAACTATGTCATGTTTCTCACCGAGCTTTGCGACCTCCTCGGTACCGCCCGTCCCGATCCAGCCGGGGCTCGTCATGAGCTCAATGATTTTGTCTTTGAGCGCTTGGTTCAGCGACAATTGCCCGATGGCAAGGTCGAGCTGGGACGCATAGACCTCTATAAGCGCGGTCACTTCATTCTCGAAGCCAAACAGACACGAATGCGCGGTGGCCATAAGGCCATATTGCAGGGTCAAGGTGATCTGTTCTCCGCGGAAAAACCCGCGGAAACCCACGGATCACTCGACCATGTCATGATCCAGGCGCGGAGGCAGGCTGAACGTTACGCGGCGTCCCTGCCCGCCGACCACGCCTATCCGCCGTTTCTAATCGTTTGCGATGTCGGTCGCGTGATTGAGCTGTACGCCGATTTCTCGGGCTATGGCCGGCACTATTCGCAATTTCCTGACGCCCGTCACTATCGCATCGGATTGGCGGATCTGGCCGAGCCGAAAACCCAGGACCTGTTGCGTGCGGTTTGGGACAATCCGTATAGCCTCGACCCGGCGAAGCAATCCGCCAAGGTCACACGCGATATCGCCGGGCAGTTGGCCATCCTGTCGAAAGCCTTGGAGGCACGGGGCTTTGAACAGACCACAGTCGCCATCTTCCTGATGCGTTGCCTCTTCACCATGTTTGTAGAGGATGCCGGTCTGCTCGTGGAAGACGGCTTCACCAACATGCTGGCGACGTGCGTGGTGGATCCCAAGCGTTTTCCCTTGGAAATAAACGACCTGTGGCAGCACATGGACCAGGGCGGCTATTCGCCCGGCGTGGGCGCCAAACTGCTGCGCTTCAATGGCAAGCTGTTCAAGAATGCCCAGGCCCTGTCCCTGACGGCCGACGAAATCCGGCTTTTGAAGGTGGCCGCCGACGCCGATTGGCGCGATCTGGAGCCGGCGATATTTGGCACCCTCTTTGAACAAGCGCTCGATCCGGCCGAACGGCGCCGGCTGGGCGCGCACTATACGCCGCGCGCCTATGTCGAACGGATTATCGACACCACGATCATCGAGCCCTTGCAGCAGGACTGGATCAACTACCAGTCCGCTGCCGAGCGCGCCTTACGCGACGCCGGTGTGGCAGCCGCGACGAGCGAGGTTCGGGATTTCCTCAGCCACCTCTCTACCGTCCGCGTACTCGACCCCGCGTGCGGGACAGGCAATTTTCTCTATGTCGCCCTGCGCCGTATGAAGCAGCTCGAAGGCGAGGCGCTGAAATACCTGCACGATATTGGTGGCGACGAGGCGGTCGCGCGCGCCGTGAACATATCGGTCAAGCCTGAACAGTTCTTCGGCATGGAACTAAATCGTCGCGCCGTGGAGATCGCCGAACTCGTCCTGTGGATCGGTTATATCCAGTGGCACATGCGCACACGCGCCACACTGCCGACCGAGCCGGTGCTGGGCAGCAGCGACCATGTGCGCATGCAGGACGCGCTTCTCACCTGGCAGGACTATCCGAACGATCATCTAAAGCGCGATGCCACAGGCAAGCCCTCGGTTGGACGAGGCGGAAATGAGATCTATGCCTTCCCGGAAGCCGCTCGACCGACCTGGCCCGAAGTGGACTTCATCGTCGGTAACCCGCCCTTTATCGGCGGCAAGGACATCCGCGGCAGGTTGCGGTCGGGCTATGCCGAAGCTTTATGGCGCACCCATCCGCAGATGAACCCGTCTACCGACTTTGTCATGTACTGGTGGGATCGCGCCGCGGAATTGCTGACCCTTCCGGGCACACGCCTGCGCCGCTTCGGCTTCGTCACCACCAATTCGATTACCCAGGTGTTTCAGCGCCGCGTTGTGGACCGGCATCTGACGTCCGCGTCGCCGATCTCGCTGGTCATGGCCATTCCGGATCATCCGTGGACAAAGGCAAGCCGCGAGGCCGCTGCCGTGCGCATCGCCATGACGGTCGCCGCTGCCGGCACGCATGAAGGCATATTACGGACAGTCATTAAGGAGGCTGATCTCGATACGGACGAACCGAGGATCGAGTTCTCGGAAAAGACCGGACGGATTAATTCGGATTTGACGGTAGGGGCCGACGTGACACGCGCACTTGCGCTAACCGCCAACGACGCCCTTTGTTCACCCGGCGTGAAGCTGCATGGAGACGGCTTCATCGTCACTCGTGAAAAGGCGAAGGAACTCGGGCTGGGCCGCCGGCCTGGTCTGGAGCGACATATTCGCGAGTACCGCAATGGCCGCGATCTGACTGCGCATTGCCGCGATGTGATGGTCATCGATCTCTTCGGTTTGGAAGCAGAGACGGTTCGGCGCGACTTCCCGGATGTTTATCAGCACCTGCTCGAAACCGTGAAGCCCGAACGCGACCGAAATAATCGTGCCTCCTATCGCGATCGATGGTGGTTGTTCGGAGAACCCAGGCGTGAAATGAGACCAGCCTTGGAAAGCACTAAACGGTACATCGCGACTGTGGAGACGGCCAAGCATCGCGTTTTTCAGTTTCTGCAGGAAAAAGTCCTTCCGGATAACATGCTTGTTGTCATCGCTTTGGATGATCCATTTTATCTGGGCGTACTCTCTTCGAGACTTCACATCACGTGGGCACTGCAGGCAGGGGGGCGACAAGGCGTTGGCAACGATCCAAGATATAATAAGTCCCGCTGCTTCGATCCGTTTCCGCTTCCTCACACTACGGAAATGATCTGGAAAAGAATCGCCGACCTTGCCGAAGAGCTTGACGCTACACGTAAGCAAGTGCTGACGGACCATCCCGATCTGACCCTGACCGGGCTTTACAATGCGCTGGCGATCGTGCGCGATCAGTCTGCTCTGTCGCCCAAGGACCGCGACGTCTTGAACCGCGGATGGGTTCTGATCCTTAAGGACCTGCACGACCGGATCGACGAAGCCGTAATGCTCGCCTATGGCTGGCCGGCTGACCTGACAGACGAGGATATCCTGACCCGTCTGGTCGAACTTAACCAGGCCCGGGCAGCTGAAGAAAGTCGAGGCCTAATCCGCTGGCTGCGTCCGGACTATCAAATCGACAAACTGGGGGCTCTGGCTCACCGCGCCGACCGTGTTCAAACGCTAGCTACCGCCAAGCCAACGCGATCGCGGCCAGCCTTTCCGGAGGATCGCAAGGCGCAGGCCGGTTGTGTCCTGGACCTGCTGTCACGAAGCCAAGCCGCTCTCACCGCCGCCGAAATCGCAAGCCAATTCAAGGCCCGGAGCGAGGCTGAACGAGACGTCGCGGACATTCTGGCGTCGCTGGATCGTCTGGGGGAAATCGAAAGCTTCGATAACGGACGGAGCTATTTCCGTTCGGCGTCGTAGGCACCTGACGGCGAAATACATCCGACACGGCCGATACGCCCACCTATGCGAGGCCCCGTCCTCTACGTCCGCAACGATGCCGAAGCTTGGGGATGGTAGCCGTTGCAACCGGCAAAGACAATATCAAACCCACCAATCGACGCCCTTGGGCTTCACGATCATGGCGCGTCGAGCGTCTGAAACTGCCCGATACGCACTTCGCCTTCGGGGAATCGCGCGACGATTTCGAGTTCGCCGCCCATGGCGCGAATATGATTGCGCAAGGTCGAAATATACATGTCTGTCCGGCTTTCCAGCTTGGCGATGCTGGGCTGTTGGACCTTGAGCCGCTCAGCCAGTTCTTTTTGAGACAAACCACGGGCCTGACGCAGTTCGCTCAAGGCCAGGTCATGCGCGATGTCGGACAGGGACACGGCGACCCGCGCCTCGACCCGCGTCTGGGCCTCAGGCGACATTTTACGTCTCAGGTCCGCGAACTTTTTTGCCATTCCACAATCCTTCCTTGATCAACGCATCCAGGTGGTCGTCATACAAACGGTCGGCAACGGGAACGACGCGGTCGTACCAGCGATCGTCTCCGGTCTTGTTGCCGCCGATCAGCAAGATGGCGCTGCGAAGCGGATCGAACGCATAGAGCACGCGATAGGGCTCGCCCTGATGTTGGATGCGAAGCTCCCGCATGTGGGAATGCTTCGATCCGTTGATGCCGCTGGAATGCGGATGACCGAGATTAGGCCCCAACGCCTCAAGCAGCCCGACCGTGTGAGCGACCGACTCCTGCTCGGCCTCGTTCAGATATTGCCACCAGGCGCCGAAATTATCGGTATATTCGACGTCCCAAGTCACAATATATAGCTCACAGGGAATATTCCGTCAAGGGAATGTGGCGCCAGGGGATGGTTCTGTCGGGCGGCTATCTTTTGCGGAGTATCGCCGGCCCGCAACAATAAGGGCGACCCGTAGGCCGCCCTCGATTTGGTGAGAATTCTCTCTTGTTAACGGAGAGACCCCGCCGTCGTCTCTGCTAAGACACACCACTTGAACACGACGATTTATTCGTGTCAAGGTAGTGTCATACGCGGGGAAACGACATGGCAGATAAGTATCGGTTCGCGTTCGATCTCGGCACCAATTCGATCGGCTGGGCGGTGTATTTGCTTAATCAGGCAAAAATGCCGGCCGACCTTGTCGACGCCGGAGTTCGTATCTTCTCCGATGGCCGTGACCCAAAGAGCGGCGCTTCGCTAGCCGAGGAACGCCGCGGTCCGCGCGCGATGCGCCGCCGCCGCGATCGCTACCTGCAGCGCCGCACTTTCCTGATGGATGAGTTGATCAAGGCCGGCCTGATGCCGACCGAAGAAGCCGAACGCAAGGCGTTGGAAAAACTGGACCCTTATGTCTTGCGTCGGCGAGGTTTGGACGAGCCATTGAGTCTGCATGAATTCGGCCGCGTCATTTTCCACCTCAATCAACGCCGCGGCTTCCAATCCAACCGCATCGCAGACGCAGGAAATGACGACGAGAGTGGCAAGATCAAAACAGCAGCGAAAAAGCTTCTAGCCGCACTGAAAGAACAGGATTGTCGCACATACGGCGAATTTCTCGCCAAACGGCAGGCCGCGCCAAAAGTACGCGAACGCGAGGCCGTTCGCATTCGCCTCATCGGCGCGGGCGCCAAAGCTCTTTATGATTTTTACCCAACGCGCGATATTTTGAAGCATGAGTTTGACGCGCTCTGGGATGCCCAACTTGCCTTTCATCCCTTCCTACTCACAGTGGAACTTAGGGGTAAGCTCCATGATACGATGTTTTTTCAGCGTCCGCTCAAGGACCCGATTGTCGGCAAGTGCACGTTTTTCCCCGAGGAACCAAGACTGGCCAAATCACACCCTCTATCGCAAGCGCGGCGCATCTATCAGGATTTGAATCATCTCAGACTTAAAGAAGGCGAAGCTCCGGCACGAAATCTGACCCTTGGAGAACGCGACAAATTAGCTTTTGTCTTGCTTTCCGGTGAGGAAATCACGCTCAAGGCAGGTATTCGCAAGATACTTAAATATCTACCGGCCAACACGACAACATCTCTGGAAGAAGGCGGCAAGACTGACAGGCTGATCGGTGATCAACTGGTGGCCCGTTTTGGTAAAAAGGGGCCGCTTAAGAACATTTGGGGCAATTTCAATCTTGCTCAGCGCGCCGATATCGCGTGGAAAATTGGTACCGAACAAAGTGAACCGACCCTCGTCGCCTATCTTAGGACGACCTATGGCGTTAGCGAAGAAGCCGCCCAGGCGACGGCCAATATTAAATTGCCTGACGGCCATGATCATCTCGGTCTGACTGCGACTGCCAGAATTTTAGAAGCTCTAAAAGCAGAAGTTATCCCATACAATGTCGCGGTAGATCGCGGCCTCGAGCTGCATCATTCCGATGAACGCGACGGCGTGATCCATGATCGTCTGCCCTTCTATGGTGAAATTCTGGAGCGCCACACTCTGGGTGGGTCAGGCGACCCGAACGATACGGACGAAAAGCGCTATGGCCGCTTGGCAAATCCGACCGTCCATGTTGGCTTGAATCAGCTTCGCCGCGTGGTAAATGCCCTCATTCGGCTTTATGACAATCCTGAGCAGATCGTCGTCGAACTGGCGCGAGACCTGAAGATGTCACGGAAGCAAAAAGATGAGCTTGCTAAGCAGCAAAAAGGCTTCGAGGAGAAAAACAAGGAGTGCAAGGCCCTTCTTGAATCGGATGCTAGCGCAGGTGGAGCAGACTACAATCCAGGAAATTTGCGCTTAATGCGACTATGGGAAGAATTGGGTCCTATGCCGAGACGCTGTGTGTATTCCGGCAATATCATCGGCATTGAAAATCTGTTCAATGCCGACGTCGAGGTCGAACATATCCTGCCTTATTCACGCACGCTCGACGATACCATGGCCAATAAGACCTTGTCCTTTCGCATGCACAATCGGCTCAAGCGTAATATGTCGCCCGCAGAAGCCTTCTCTGACACCGAATACGAAGAGATTAGGCGGCGCGCACAGATTTTGCCGCCGAACAAGCGCTGGCGTTTCGAAAAAGACGCCATGGAAAAATACAAAAAGGAGGGAGGTGGGTTCGCCGCAAGGCAACTTAATGATACTAAACACCTCGCCGTGCTAGCCCGAAAATATCTAGTCAGTGTTTGCAACAGTGAAAACGGTGTTCGTGTCGTTACTGGTCAGATGACGGCTCTATTACGGCAGCGCTTCGGCCTAAATGGCATTTTGAGCGACGACAATCACAAGAACCGCACCGACCACCGCCACCATGCCGTGGATGCCTGCGTCATCGGGATTATCGATCCGTGGATTTTGAATGAGATCGCCTCAAACGCCGCCGACTTTGAAAATAAAAACGAGCTAAGCAAAATCACGACGCGCTTCCCAGAACCTTTTCGCGGCAAGCCTAGGGGAGATTTCCGCGAGAGAGTTAAAGCCAAGATCGATGCCATTATTGTCTCTCATAAGCCAGAACACGGCAGTCATTCCAACGCCAAAGACAAAAGCACCAGCGGTCAACTTCACGAAGATTCGAGCTATGGAATAAACAATTCCTCTGACCGGGAAGATGGCAACCTCGTCAAACGCAAAGCTCTCGATTCTTTGACCACAAAAGAAATCGACAAGATTCGTGACGGTTACATAAGATCGCAATTGCAGGAAAAGCGTGATCGCTTATTAGAGCGTGGTCTTGGGAAAAAAGAATTTGAAAAAGAACTTTCCAAAATATTAGTTAAATTTGGGGAGGATCATAAGGTCCGCAGGGTTCGAATATTGATAAGAGAAAGGGAATTTATTTCAATAAAAGATAGGAAGACCAGAAGGCCCTATCGCGCCGTTATTGGAGGGGAAAATCATCACATAGATGTCGTGGAGGACACAGACGGTGTCTGCAAAGGCTTTGCCACGACCGTCTTTGAATTCAACCAAAAGGATCGTTCCGCAGAGTGGAAAACGGAATACCCCGACGCAAAATTCATTATGCGGCTTCATAAAGGCGATTTGGTCCAAATCAAAGATGATGATGGCATTACCAAAGTCAAAAGAGTTGTTAGACTCGAAATTAAAGATAAGCGAATTCGCATAGCCGATCACAACGAATCCGGCGTCCTTCAAAAGCGTCATGAGGATCCCGATGATTCATTTCGTTGGGACGCGCCTCCATTTGCGAGCTTTAAGGAACGCGATTGCAAGCTCTACAACGTGGATGAACTGGGCAAGCCAAGAAAATAATACGCTTTTTTGGCGAATCCTTTTCCCAAAGCGTGAAATGAGGCTGTGAATAAGTCTGTGCATAACCTCATAGGCAAGTCTCATGGTCGGGCAAATCGTCGAACTCGCTACCGAGGGCGGACGCATCGGGCTTGAGCGTGGCTTTCTGACCGTCACCTCCGACTCGCGCACGGGCCGTGTTGCCATAGACGACGTCGAGGCCGTGATAGCGTCAGCTCAAGGCTTGACTTACTCGAATGCCGCCCTCGCCGCTCTGGCTGAACGCGGCGCGCCTCTGGTCATCTGCGGCAAGAATTACGCCCCGACCGCCGTCCTTCTTTCGCTCGACGGTCATTTCGAACAAGGCCACCGCATCGCCGCCCAGGCGACCGCTTCCAAGCCGCTATCCAAACAACTTTGGGCGCAGTTGGTTCGCGCCAAGATCATGGCGCAGGCACAGATGCTGGCGCGGTTCGGTCATTCCCATGCCCGCCTAGCCCGCTTGGCGGAGACGGTCCGCTCGGGCGACCCAGACAATTGCGAAGCCCAGGCCGCCCAAGCCTACTGGCCGCTGCTGATGGGTAAGGATTTTCGTCGCGATCGCGATAATGCCGACATCAACGCTCTTCTGAACTATGGCTATGCCGTTTTGCGAGCCACGGCGGCGCGCGCTATCGCCGGCTCCGGCCTGCATCCTTCACTATCGGTGCATCACCAAAGCCGCGGCGATGCCTTGCGGCTGGCTGATGACATCATGGAGCCGTTTCGGCCGGCCATCGACATGGTCGCCAAAACGATCTGGGATGCCGGCGAACGCGAACTGACGCCAACCGTCAAGTTGCAGTTGGTCAGGACATTGCAACTCGATTACCAGACAACAAATGGCCGTACGCCCTTATCGGTTTGCCTGTCGCGCCTGACCAATTCGTTGGCCCAAGCCTATCTTAAAGAAGCTGAGAAGCTGGATTTTCCGCGTCCATTGGTTCCGTTGCGAGACGACGACTAGTGGCACATTTATCGGCATATCGCATCATGTGGATCATGGCTCTCTTCGACTTGCCCGTCGTCACTGCCGCCGAACGCAAGCGCGCCAGTAAATTCCGCTTGTTCCTTTTGGATCAAGGATTCGAAATGGTGCAGTTCTCGGTCTATGCGCGGTTCGCCTTTTCACGCGAAAAAGCGGAAGTCATCACGCGAAAGGTCGGAAAAGCCGTGCCTGCGCACGGAAAAGTCGATATACTGTACTTTACCGACAAGCAATATTCCCAGATCGTCAGTTTCCGCGGGCAAAGCGAATCAGCCTTGCCGAGAAATCCCGAGCAATTGGCGCTCTTTTGAGGGTTTTATGATCATTTTCTGCGAGCCGACTCAAAGAAAAGCCCTTGCAGAACAATTAGTTCCACAAGGGCTGTCTTAGCAGAGAAGACGTCGGGGCCCAACCGCAACTCTAGCGTCTGCATTGGGATCTTACCGCCCGTCTTAGCAGAGAAGACGTCGGGGCCCAACCGCAACCCACGGGATCGTCGGGCCTGACGTCGTCGTGTCTTAGCAGAGAAGACGTCGGGGCCCAACCGCAACGCTGACGTTGTTCCATGCGCCCCCGGTGGCGTCTTAGCAGAGAAGACGTCGGGGCCCAACCGCAACCGAAAGGAAGCGTACCGGCGACTGGACGAAGTCTTAGCAGAGAAGACGTCGGGGCCCAACCGCAACCCACGGGATCGTCGGGCCTGACGTCGTCGTGTCTTAGCAGAGAAGACGTCGGGGCCCAACCGCAACCCAGC
>OUWB010004276.1_pt1 | contig 70241 bp, 66 predicted proteins | sample 1779821 | NCBI WGS metagenome assembly OUWB01 (sample SAMEA3914806, study PRJEB12502) | metagenome | biome: forest; material: soil | place: Canada | collected 2011-08-03 | depth 0.1 m
CAGCAGGCCCAGCGCCATGCCGGCCTTCAGGCCGGTCTTGCGCAGGATGAAGGCCGACGGAAGCGCCAGGAAGAAATAGGACAGATAGAAGACCGACGGCACCAGGAAGGCTTCGACGTCCGTCAGGGAAAAGGCCAGCTTGGAGAAGGTGATCAGCGGGCCGTTCAGCCAGGTCACGAAACCGAAAATAGCGAACAGCAGGCAGAACAGAAGCACCGCGCCCCAGGGAGTTTTGGTAGCTATATTATTCCGTGGCATGGACCGCCTCAAAATTTGGTAATGACCAATGTATGATATTTTAGATACAAAAACAATTTTATTGGTGGATGTCCAGGGAAATTTCTTTCGCGTGGCGATTCCAGCGTCTGTATTTGCAGGTATATGGGGATGCGTACGGCGGCGGTACTCGGTGCATTTCGGGTGCGTATCGATAGGCCAAAAAGCGTTCGAGGCGTGCGCATAATATTTATTAAGTATATCTATAAAAAAAGGAGTAAAAATAAATAAAATCGCTTATGTAATCGCGTATAGTTGCCCACTCTGGCTTATTTTGAACGCGTAATTTCTGAGGCGAGTAGTATATTAAATATGAATGCATAAATTTAATTACGAAAAACGGGCCAGCTATGGCAAGTATTCGATAAATATAGGTGGGGCGTTATCTGAATTCTTTTTCTGGGAATCCGGCGCGCCTCCAGGAGGTTCGTCAGGGTGCCACCTCATGTTCGATCAATAGATTGGGCGGCCCATGCGCGAGCTCGGATCGAAAAGGTTTGGCTGTGCGGTCACGCATGGCACGCGAATTTACGTTCGCACCTCTAAGCTCAAATGCGGGAACGTCAATATTCCGTGCCCCTGAAGCTGGACTGGCGAGACTTCGACCAAAAATTAGCCGATATGGCTAAGTTCCGACATAAGATCGTAGGCGTCGCCACGATAAAAGGATTGCGTAAATTCCGCGGGACGACCGTCGGCCAGAAAGCCCCGTCGTTCGATCAACAGGCCAGGCGATCCGACTGGAATTTCAAGCAGCCGCGCCTGCTGGGCATTGAATGCCACCGCCCGCAAGCGTTGCAGCGCGCGTACCGGACGGGTTCCGAAAGCTTCCAAGGCCGCGTAGAGCGAGCCTTCGACAGATTCAAGTGAGGGAAGGCAGTTCGCGGGAACCGTCGAGTAGTCGAGACCCATGGATGTCCCGTCGGCGAAGCGCATGCGGTTATAGCGGTATACGGTCGTACCCGGAGAGAGACCTAAGGAAAGGGCCTCCTCGGGATTGACCGTTCCAGCCGTTTGGGAGAGCCATTGGCTGCTGGGAACGCGGCCTCGAGAAATCATGTCCTCTGTAAAAGAGGTCATTTTCGAATAGCTCTTTTCGACGCGTGTCGCTACGAAAGTTCCAGCTCCACGGCGACGGGTGAGAAGTCCTTCATAGACGAGACCGTCGACGGCCTTGCGGACTGTGATTCGAGATACCTGAAATTGCTCTGCGAGCTCGCGCTCCGTGGGGATGGCGGTATCTGCAACAAGGCGCTTGCTGCTTATGGCTTCTCGTAACCATTCTTGCAGCTGTAGGTAAAGGGAGGGAGATTTTCCGATTTCATCCGAGGCAGAATTTAGCGAGTTCATATTGCGAGGAATGACTCCGGTGCCCGGCAGTCAGGCGCTATCATGGCCAGCCGGAATGTCAGGTCAGGTGATATATTGGTATTAAATGTAGAGTACAAGCGAAACTTAATCCGCGCAATACGAAGCCGCGCTTTGGGCGGCCAACTTCATTCCTCATTACCACTCTTCTAGCTATTGCAGCTTTGAGACTGTTTCGGAAGTTGGGACGATCGGGCTCTGAATGTGTTGTCAACTCAGCGTCTTTGAGACGCATATCAGGCTGATCGCGCCTACGGATAGATCTTTGATCAAGGCGGCCGCTAACGCGAAGCAGGCGCCGATTGACGCTGGGAGCAGGTCCAAGAAGGACAGCTTCAGCAATTTCACCAGCCCGTTTACGGAGCGGTCAAGCGGCCGCTGACAACGCCTGCGCGTGCGTTACCGTGATCATTTGGTGGAGCAGGTCGCCGATGAGTGACCCGCTGATGCGCCGCGCCATCACAAAGGCAGAGACAAGTGTCATATAGACTTCGAGATGGAGAGACTGGAGCGCATGTACCCGGTCTTCTTTTCGGTCCAGAGCCACAGAGAAAACGATCGCAGCGGATCCGGCGGCCAATTCCAGCCGGCGATCGAAAAACTGAACGCCGATGAAGGTGGCGAGGGCGATCAGGCCGATGGTCAAAAGGCGCTTATCGACCCGGAAGTCATGTTGTTCTACTGTGAAGACAACGTGTGCCCAGGCAAGCTCTGTAACCGACGAGTCGACGTTGCTCTTTTTCATTTGGGAATGGGTATAACCGACGTCCATACTGACGGTAACGGGTCCGGCTCCGTCGTTGGCCCGGTCTTTGCCGAACTGAATGATCCGCTCGCGATCGAGATTTTCAAACTCGCATCGGCCGAGTCGATTTTTCAGGAATTCGAGGCTATATGCCTTCGTTCGCCCCAGGGGCTTGCCGACCTCTTTCATGTCTTCGATATGCAGGTCGATCAGAGCTCCGAAGGTTTTCACTCCGGCCACGTCCTTTCGTGCCGGTGTCTTGCCGGCATCGATCTCGCTCTCGATACGTCGCGCCCACGCCTCGGCATCCTTCTTCAGAGAGAAGGTCTCGCTGAGCACATGACCCTTCCGTCGGACGAGCGCCCGCCAGTTGTCAGAAGGTAGTCGCGTGAAGGACGCCAATTTGGCCGCTCCGGCGTGTGCAAAACGTGTACAGAGAGAGATCGCAAACGGTAGTATGTGGTCGTATTTGACTATACACGTCGCGTACACGTTCTCGCTCTAGTCCATTGAAGTTGCTAAAAAATGATTGAAAATCAAGCGTTTATATTCAGTGTTGCACCGATGATGGACTGGACCGACTAAAAAGCATTATCTTTTTAAATCAGTTGCATGGTCTGTGGGGTTGCAAAGATGATGTACTAAATGCTGTACCGGCTCTCCCGTAAATGCCAGTAAATCCAATTAAATCCGCCCAAATCAGGCGAGTACAGCATAAATTGAGCCGAAACTCATGGTTCGAGAAAATCACTCCGGCCTACAAAACGCCATCTGCTTTGCGGTTGAGTTCGCCGGATTAGGTCTAGCCAGAGTCAGGTCGCCGGGGGCTGCGTAGGGAAATCTAAATGACGTCAGTAGGTGGGGCCTCATCCAGCGAGCTGAGGTCCTCGAAGTCCGCGGTCATCTCATCCGCTAGAAACAGTGAGGATTTCCGAATTCCGAAAGCGTCGAGATAAGCCGTATCTACCTGGCGTCGGCCGAGCTTCGCGCCCGCCCGATCGAGATAAAGCTCCCAGAAATCCGGATCAATTTCGCTACCCGAAAACAGTTTGATGATCGTGGTACTGATTGCGGAATCGCAGCGTGCACCGAACAGGACGCCCTTTAGGAGGAATGGAGACGAACTCGAACCAGGCGGCGTAGTAATTACCCAGGCCGTTGTGTGAGCGGATTCAGTCTATGACGGCGAGAATGGTCTGGAAGGCGCTTTGGCCTTTGAGGCCTGCGGTTGCGACGGCTGTGCACACGTTGGCCTCGGCGTCGGCCGCCCATATTGCACGATACCCATTGGTGACCTTGCGCTGTATCACTGCGGGTCTCAAGGCGCGTTCGCAACCCTTGTTCGTCGCCTCGACGTGACCAGGAAAGTCACAAAAGACGAGGAGTTGTGCGCGCGCTCGACTTATTCTGCCCTTGACTTTCATGGCCAAATCGCAGGTCGTTTTGGTGTCCAGTATGGCGTCGATCTCGCGTTCGAGCTTTCGCCTCTTTGCAGTAATGGTCGACTGCGCCAACACCGTAATGTCCCGCGCCAGATCGAACGCCCGGCCAAACCAAAGTTTCAAACGCATCGGCAAGTCGTCCTCCCCATTGTCATGGGCGAAGTTCACTTCACGAACCAAATGGGCCAGGCAGGTTTGATGATGAAGGCCGTGTTTCTGCTGGGCGGAATATCGGTCCGATATCCAAACCGTTGGCTGATACCCGTTCATCATTGTACGGACGACCTCGCCCGCGCGGGTATAGTCGGGCTTATGAACGACGGCGCTGTCACAGCGAAACACCCAGTGAAAGGCGTTTGTGCCCTCTATCCGGACACCGGTCTCGTCGCTTCCAATGACATCGGCTTGGCGAGTTGCTAAATCTGAGTGGGATTGCTCCGCAGTGGTTCGGTTGGCTCAAAGCACTCGTGGAATTCATCAAGGCCAAAGCGAGTTAACGCTCAATCGCAGGATACCCAGGCTCCGCGTTGAGGTTTCCCCCGGCGGTCAGGCACGCCCTAAAATCTGCCGGCGCGCCTCGTCGGCGAGTGGATGCAAGGAATCGGCGTTGCCCCGGCCGACAAGGTCGTAGCCCATGCCGTCATCCGACCAAACATAGCCTTCGACGCCGTCTTCTTCATGAGGTCGCATGCGCTGGTTCTTGTCGATGGCCATCGGCCGGCTGATGAGGGCCAGCCGCGCCCCCGAGGCATCGGCATACATCATCATCACGGCCGGGCCATGCGGCGTGACCACCAGCCGCCCCCCCATCAGCGTAAAGCCTGACGCCGTCAGGTCCGGCACTGTGACGCGGTGCTTCAGCCGTTGGGATGCCCAGTCGACAAGTTCCCCACGATCGGCGGCCTTGATCTCGACTGGGCGCAAGGCGTCGGGCGCGTAGACCGCGTAGGACGCAACACCTTCGCGGGCCAGGGACATGAGGCCGTTCCTTGGCTCGGCGCTATGCGCCAACCAGCCGCCGGCTGCGCCGAGGGCGAGGAGGGCGCAGGCCGCCGCCGTTTGCCACAAGGTTAAGGGTGGACGGCGCGCCGCCGTCAAGCGCGACAGGTTGAGCCGCGTCGGCACTGGCTCGTCGGCAACCGGTCCATAGGTAGCACGAAGGGCTTCGGCCTGCGCCGCATAGCCGGCTACGCGCTGAGCTACATCGGCATGCTTCGCGAGGTAGGTTTCGACCTGGGCGCGGCGCGCCGGCGGCAGGGCGCTGTCGATATAGGCATGCAGGTCGTCTTCGCTGATCGGCAATTCGGTCATTTCACCCTCCGCAGATACGGCGCGATTACGGGTTTATCCATTATCGACATCAGCTTTTCGCGCGCCCGGCTGAGGCGCGACATGACGGTGCCGGCGGGAATGTCCAGAACCTTCGCCGCCTCGGCATAGGACAGGCCCTCGACAGCGATCAGCAACAGCACCGCGCGCTGATCCTCGGCCAAGGCATCGACGCATCGCATCAGGTCGGTGTGCCGCAAGTTGTCTTCCTGCTCGGCCGGATGGCCGAGGCTGGCCGTCGGTGCGTCGTCCATTTCGAGGTGCGGACCGCGGCGCTTGGCCTGCCGCATCCGGTTGACGGCGAGGTTGTGGACGATGGCGAACAGCCAGGCGCGCGTACCGCTATCGTCGCGACGCTGATGCCAGCGCGAGACCGCCTTTTCCAGGGCGTCCTGGACCAGGTCGTCCGCCGCCGTCACGTCGTGCAGCAGTGCACGCGCGTACCGCCGCATAGCGGGGATCAGCGGTCCGACCTGATCGTTAAGAGATATCATTTCTGGACTTGTATCACCTTTCCGGGCGCGTCGGCGGTGCCGATGGCGATCACCAGATAGCGCCGCCGATCGGGAGTGTCGGCGCTGACCAACTGGCGGATCGGTCCGACCGCGTTGACGATCGCCGATCCGGCCGGATTGGTGGTGAAATTGGCCAGCGGCTCCAGTGTTCCTGTGCCGTCGGCCTGGCTCGACAGGGCCAGGACATAGGGCGATTTGGGTTGCAGGCCGGTGGCCGCGGCCTGCAGAACCTGGGTCAGGCCCTGGTCGAACAGGGTGACCGTCGTCTGGCCGGTGTCGCCGAGGCTCAGGTGGGCGGCGCTGCCGGCCTTGCCCAGCGGCTGCAGATTGCCCATGCCGTCGCCGGTCGGCACGGCGTCGGCGACGTAGGCGATGGCCTGGGGCGCCTGGCCGATCGGCACGGTGGCGACGACGGTGTTGCTGGCCGTATCGATGGCGGTCAGGGCGTCGGCGTTTTCCAGCCCGACATAGATGCGCGTGCCGTCGCCCGACGGCCACACCCCGTGCGGCAGGTTGCCGACCGCGATGGTGGCGACCTTGTCGAAGGTCTTCGTATCGAACACCTGGACCTGGTTCAGGCCGCCTACGGTGACATAGGCGAAGGTGCCCCTGGACGTCCTGGCGAAATTGACGTGGTTGGTGATCGGGCCGGTATCGAAGGTCTTGATCAGGTTGAACGGCGGCCTGGCGTTGAAGACCTGGGTCTTGCCGATATCCTTGAGGGTGAACCACACCTGGGCGCCGTCCGGCGTGGCGGCGATGTTCGGGCAGAACGGCGAGGCCTGGGTGACCTTCGCGACGATCCTGTGGTCCTTGACAATGACCACGTCGACTTCCGGATTGAAGCTTGAGCAGATGTAACCGTATTTGCCGTCGGGCGAGAATATCTGCATGCCCGGCCCGGCCGGGGTGACGATGCGCGTCTTTTCCATATAGGTTTTGGCGTCGATCACCGAGATATAGGTCTCGCCGCGCACCGTCACCCAGACCTCCTTGTTGTCGGGGGTAAAGAAGGCCTCGTGCGGCGAACGGCCGACATAGGTGGTGTGCAATACCTTGTTGGTCGCCGTGTCGATGAAGGTTACCGAGTTGGAGCCGATCGAGACGACGGCCAGGGTCTTGTGGTCCGGCGAAAAGCCCATGCCGTGGACCAGGACCTGGCCCTTGTACAGGGGGCTGAGATTGCCCGGCTGCGGGTCGCCTAGGCGGATGACGCCCAACAGCCGGTTGTCGACCGGATCGGTGACCGAGACCGTGTTGGAAAACTGTTCGGCGGCATAGACGCGGTCGCGGTGCGACATCGGAATATTGGCGGCGGTCGCAGCACCCGGCGCCTGGCCGGCCAGGGCCGGGATGCCTATGGCCAGCGCGCAGACGCTCAGCAAGGCAGTCAGTTTGAAGGTCATGGCGATTTCCTACTTCATTTTCATTTGGGACATGTCCATTTCGGACATGGAGGGCTTTGCGGCCGGCGCGGGATTTGCCGCGCCGGGTTGAGTAGGGGCGGGCGTCGACGGCGGCAGCGGCGCGCCGATCGCCAGGTTCATCGCGGCGATCTCCTGCTGCTGATCGACGATGATCTCCTGGGCGATGCGCTTGAGTTGCTCGTTATGGCCGTATTTGAGTTCGAGGATGGCCATGTCGATGGCGCCTTGATGGTGCGGGATCATCATAGCCGTGAAGTCGCGATCGACGTCGCCTGTGGGCTTAGCGTCCATGCCGGACATCATCTTGTCCATGGCAGCGGTGTTCTCGCTAAGGAAGGGCTTTTCGTCCACGACCGTTTGGGCGGACGCGCCTGACGCTACCAAGCCAATCATCAAAACCAAGACGGAAGGACGTGTTCGACGCATTGTGCCAGCTCCAAGGGTTAGACCTATGTAGGCAGACACCTCACCCGCCGGATTATTCCGCCATGAGGAATTTTTTCTTCCAACATGTACGTTATGAAGTAGGAATCGATCGCATGCGCTTACTGTGGAAACGGCTTATCTCCTGAGCCGAATGGTAAATTCGGGCGGAGCGCCTATTCCATCCGGGTGCGCTGATGCAGCGGGTAGGAAGCTTTTGGCATGACACTTGTCGGACCTCTGAAGATCAAGCTGCAAGTCGCTTGTGGTGGCGAGTGGGCCTTTGGCCCGGGGAAGGCCGATCTTCTGGAAGCCATAGATCGCTGTGGCTCGATATCCGCTGCGGGACGAGCGATGGGTATGAGTTACCGGCGGGCTTGGCTTCTGGTCGAAACGATGAATCGTTGCTGGTCGTCGCCACTCGTCGACACGACCCCTGGCGGCGGAACCGAAAAGGGCGCGCGGCTGACACCGTGCGGTCGAGAAATCCTTGACGCCTATCGGACCATTGAGGCGAACATTGTGATCGAAGCTGCCGAGGATCCTGCTTTAAGAGTTCTCATTTCGCATCTCTTGATCGAACCACGGCGCCCTGCGCCCTAAAATCCACAATCAGAAATTCAAAATCCGAAAGGCGGAGTTTCCCTTGACGCCTGCCGACGGACGAACTGTATACGGTCGGATATAGCTCATTTGACGAACTGTGAGTCTGGGCGCCCGGGGACGAATTTCATGCAGATGCAACATATCAAGTCCGCAAACTCGCTGCGTCTTCACGCGCTCAGCGGTGTCGCTCTGGCCGCCTTGCTGTCGGCGGTCGCCGGGGCAGCGGCGGCTCAAAGCACGGGGTCTGACGCGCCGACGAAAACCGAGGCTGCGTCCGATTCGCTGACGTGGAATGGCATCACGCTTTACGGCGCCTATGACATAGGCCTGGGCTGGGTCAGCCATGGTTTGCCGGAAAATGGCTATAACTACGAGGGAGAATCTTTGGTCAATCGAAATGGGAACAAAGCTCGGTTCCTGATCGCACCAAACAATCTTTCGCAGACAAGCCTTGGTCTCAGAGGTAAAGAAGAGTTCTCCCTAGGCTGGGCAGTGATCTTCACCGCCTCAACCGGCATTAATCCCCAGTCGGGTGACCTCGCCAACATGGCGGCGACCAACACCAAGAACGCCGGACTGCCCAGAAGTAGCTATTCCTTCGCTGGCGATGGTCCACGCGCCGGCCAGCTCTTCAACGACGAATTGTTTGTCGGCATTTCATCTGCGAAATTCGGCACGTTGACGCTCGGCCGCCAGCGCTCGCTCGGTACGGATGCCATGCTTGTATATGATCCGGCGGGTGGCGCCTATGCCTTCTCATTCATCGGTTACAATGGGTTGATGGCCGGCGGCGGCGACTCGCAAAGCTCCCGCTGGGACGACGCGTTGAAATATCGCCTTGCTCAAGGCCCTTTCCATCTGGGCGCAATGTATAAATTCGCCGACGGTCAAGGAGGCTGTTACAGCGCTTCCGCTGGTTGGAGAGCTACCACCTGCACGCCGGAAACGCCTCATAACACTGCGTATGGCGTCGACCTGGGAGGCGTCTACGGTCAGCTTTCCGCCGATCTCGTCTTTCAGCAGGTCGACCAAGCTATCAGTGTAGTTAATCCCCTGCTCGGACCGACAAGCCTCGCAGCGCCCTATCAGTCAACAGTTGACAGCATCAACACGAACCAGATCGCCGGTGCCAATTTGGTCGGAACCGCCGAAACCGAATATGGGATTGTCACCGACAACACAGCCATCATGGCAGCCGCCAAATATGCCTGGAAGCAGTTTAAGGTGTATGGCGGCTACGAGCATATCTTGATGAAAAACCCCTCGCATCCCTTGGGTGTCGGGGCTACAGCGCAAGGTGGCTACGTTTTGAGTGGCGTTGAGGACAACAATCTGGATTCGAACAAGATTGTGCAAGTCTATTGGACTGGGGTGAAATACGCCGTCAATCCGAAGTCCGACATAACCTTGTCGTATTATCACGAATCGCAGAACGACTTCCGGATTCCGTCGACCTGTTCGCCGGCCGCGGGCTTTCGCACGTCATGTGCTGGGACGCTCGACGAAATTTCGCTGTACGGCGACTATCACTACACCAAGCATTTTGACGTCTATGCGGGCGTAGCTTACTCAGACGTCACAGGTGGTTTGGCCATCGCCATACCTCATGGTCCGGGCGTGCCCTATTATAATGAAAACAATCTTGCTCCGACAGCAGGCATTCGGTTCACGTTCTAGAACTGGGCGCTTAGCCTGATCTGACGCGGGTATACGACCCGTGTCACGGGCCCATTTGCGTGGGGGGCGCTGGAGGCCAGGCGATAAATTCAGAGCCCAAGCCAAGTCTGTGGATGCGTGGCGGACGCGATTAAACTCGTTAATCCGGCCTTAAAACCGTAGGGGCAATGTCGGGGCATTGGTATTCTCCGGAAGGAAAGCGAATGCTAGAACCATTGAACTCCGATCTCACAACTGCCTGCGAGGCAGGTGATCGTGACCTTAGTGTTCCCGAGGTGTGCGATGACGGTGCGGACGGGGGAAGAGATCAAGCAGGCGCTGTCATCATTCCTTTTCCTCAGCGAGACGAGACTGTTGAGGTTTCGCAGGCGGTCGAATTCTTAAGGGCTGCAGAGGCTCAGCTTAGGGCAAGTCGAGCTGTGCTCGCTTCCGTGGATAAGCAATTTCTCATCGAAGCTATAATGAAAATGGGCGTTAATCTGGAGGACGTTATCGAAGAGATCGCGTCCGTTGAGGGAATTATTGGCAAAATAGGGACTATGCGGCGTTAGGTCTTGTCGGCCATCAATTTCTATTGCTCAGCTCTATTAGAGAAAACTATCGCCATGGTATGGTGTGTCGTGTTGGCTTCACGTTTTGGTATTTGCGACGACGTAAATGGCCATGGCAATGCCGAGAATCCCAGCTCCGAGTGCTAGACCGACAGCCAATCGGGAAACGGGAATGGTGTTACCGCGCATGCGATTTAGCATTCCGACCTGATGCTTATACTGTAGAGCGGCGAGCGCCATTATCAAGGTTCCGCTTAAAATCAGGGATGTACCTAACCAAAGCGAATGCGCGGACGGCTCATGTTGGACAGAGGTTGACGCTGTCGACGGTATCATTCGGAGCATCAGGCTGAAACGGGCAACGACGAATCCGATTCCCATCATGGCGATCCCCGTACGAACGTATGCAAGTATTGTTCGTTCCGCGGCAAAATACTCGCGAAAATCAGGCTCTTTGGATTGGTCGGCATTCTGGGGCATTGAAATTCACGGCTGTCTTGGTCGATCCCAGTCTAAAGTATCATCCCCGGGACAAACGAACGATACTGCTCGGCAGCCACGACCTTCAATTGAAACGGCTGAAGGCAGGGCTCAGCGGTGGTTCCGCTTTCCCAAATCGTTGAAATCAGTAGTAGTCCGCTAGGACCATCGACAAGTGTCGGCCGTCTGATAATTGTAGATCAAAGTGCGTACCCACTGGCATCGTACCCATCCTCGGGTGCGTGCTCAAATAGGCTGCATCGACAACAAGTCCGTTGATTGCGACGATTACGTCGTCTGTGTTCAGTCCCGCTTGCTCCGCAGGACTTCCCGAAGACACATGAATAACCCGCAGGCCGTTCGATACGGGCAGAGCGCCAATGCCGGAGTGGTCTTTAGCAATGTCTGTCTTCGCCAAAGCCGGGTCGGGGAGCAACGAAATACGGTCACGACTGTAATCCGTCAGAATGCTGAAGCGGCTGAGGAGTGGCAGGCCAGCGAAAATGGGTACGCTGCGCGTCCAGGTCGGAGGCACTTCAATTGGCACATTGGTGAGCGTGTGGTGGCCGATAGCGATATGGTCCACGGTGGCGACCTGACTAATCACCATGCCATCAACCCCGAAGCTGGCCACTGTGGACACCGGCCGACTATCTAGGAGGCGGTATCGGGCGGCGAATTCTGGTGAAACCAGCAGCGGAGCATTATAGCCCAGGTCGAACACCGCATCGGCGGTCACCACGCCATTGATCGTCATGGGGAAAATCCGGCTACCGCCTGGGGTCTCTCTGAGCGGCAGAACTTCGGCACCTGGGATCAGAAGATCGTTCGAACCGGCCTGGGCGAATTGGACTCGGCTACCCGGAAGATCGATATCGACCGTCGCGGCTTCAAAAAACTCTCTGCCGAGGAGAAGCTGTGGCGCCGGAAATTTCGGAGCATTGAGCGGCGAAAGGTCAAGAATCGCGACTTCAATGTCATTGACCTGCATCTCCCCGACTGTGAGACTGTTAAGGTGTGCGGTCGCTCCGTCGGCAACTTTTGTAACTCCGACGATATTGAATCCGCCATGAATCGATAGGCCAATCTGCCGCGCAAATTCTTTATCAACGACGGTCCTGGCAGCGCCACTATCCAATATTGCGGGGACAGCCAGACCGCCGAGGCTCGCGTTCATACGAAGATGATCAAAGCCATCAAGAGCCAGTGGCTGCCACTTGGATGTCTTTTCAGGGCCTGCAAATACCACTCTTAGGCGGGAGGGTGAGGTTTCGGACACCGATGCAAACTCCTTGGAGAGCGACGCGGATGCAGTTGACGCGGTCAGTCCCGAAACCAATCCGAATAAAATGCGTCTTCGATTGAGCACGTGGGTTCCGGGAGGCTACCAATATCGCGGCGGGGGATGCCGTCACAGTCGCTGCGAAGGACTAAGCGATTGGCTCAACGTCCGCAAGCCGGTCAGCGCTTTCATGGGAAATAGCACTGTTCGAGCGGGCGTCAATCATCGAGCGAAGGTTATGGTTTTCTGTCGCTGCTCTTCGCGCTCGTCGTGTCAAGCCAACGTCACCAGGCAAATCGTTATCGCTTGGCGAGAGGGCAAAATCTTGCAACCTCAAGAGCGCATTGACTAAACGGCCGACTACTGCGATTTGAGACCGTCCCAAATCATCCGTCGACCGGTTTCACGCTTTCATGCCCGCAGAATACCAACTTCGAAATCTTGATCTAGCCGGTCTAATAGTCCTTCGTGATCTTATGCGCTTTAGGGATCCGAATGTTGTTGCTGAGTTGCTGAATGTAAGGCCGTCGATCATCGCCATCTACTTGCGGCGCCTTCGACATGTTTTCAATGACCAGCTTTTCAGTCACAGCAATGATTTGATGCATCCAACGCCCTATGCTCTTGAGCTGGGGGTTAAGGTCGAAGCGGCCTTAGCATCATTGGGAAGCTTGGTCGAATATTCAAAATCCCACGAATGGATCTACGGCCACAGATTCTATCGCATTGCCGCCGATGAAAACTGCAGCGCACTGGCCTACAGTAATACAGTAGCGGGCATTCGAGAAGCAGGCCCTGATTCAAAAATATCATGGAAAATATCACGGCAGTCTGATGCTTTCTCTCTCCTCGATAGAAATCAAGTCGATATGGTTTTGTGTCAAGATCCTTATATTGGTGAAGATCATGTCGAAACGGTTATTGCGACGTCGCGCTACGCCGTCGTGTCTCGAAAGGCGCACCCCGATATTTCAGAAAAAATTACAACGGAATCGTATCTATTGCTGAATCATATTGAGGTGAGTCCAGATGGGGAATTCTTTGGACCAGTGGACGCGACTCTTAAAATTCTGAGAGAAAAGCGGAAGGTTTCAGCATGTGCCCCGTCTGTCGAGACGGCGTGCCGCCTCGTATCTGAAACGGACTTGGTTGCTACAATGCCTTCGTTTTTAGCCAGACTTTATGCCAAACATTACAATTTGACGCTCACAAATGTGCCCTTCAAGCAACCTCCTGCTAAGTTTTCGGCTGTTCACCACAATCACTCAGAACGTGACCAGACCGTCGTGTGGCTAATCGAAAGAATAAAGAAGAGTTTGGTCATCAGGTAGGAAAATTGGATTTTCTCTAGTCAATTTGACAAATCTTATGCAGATTAGTCGTTTAATCAGGTGATAACATTCGTGTTATTAGAAATGTTACGGGCGGGAGTCGAAATATATGCTGTCGATGAGGTCGAAGTATGCGATTAAGGCGCTATGCTGTCTGGCGGCAAATGTCGGCGATAACTTAAGCTCCAAGGAAATTTCTGCGGCGGAGCACATTCCGTACAACTTTCTGAATAATATTTTGAAGACCTTGCGGGATGGTGGAATGATTGCGTCTGAGCGCGGTATCCTTGGTGGTTATTTTCTTGCCAAGAATGCCTCGGATATTCGTCTTGGCGACGTCATAAGACTGTTTGATGGCACGCTTGCACCTATTCGATGTGCCTCCCGGAGTGATTATCGAGCATGCGACGATTGCGTGGATGAGGCAACGTGTCCGGTACATAACGCGATGTTCGAAGTCCGTAACGCAATTGCGAGCGTTCTCGACGCACGCACGCTCGCCCAAATTGTCGCGACAAACCCAAAAAGGCAGGATTTAAGCGGCCAACGATCCGTCGGTGGTCAGTTCGCGGATGTCGGTCCAGACCATCACTCCGAACCGAGTCGAAGGGGGGGGCAGCGTCTCAACCCGGCACCATCGAATGCGCCTGACAAAATTAAATCGGGCAGGCGCCATCGTTTGCGACAGCCCCCGCCCGATAAAGCGTAACGTATCTACTCCGACGTGAATTACTTGGAGACGTAGACGGGCTTGCCGCCTTCAGTGATTTCAGTGGTCCATTGCTGGCGGATCATCGTCTTGACGCTGGCTGGCATCGGCACGAACTGCAGGCTGGCCGCGTCGGCGTCACCGGTCTTGAAGCCGAAGTCGAAGAACTTCAGCACATCGGCGCGCTTCGTGGCATCGCCGTCGGTTTTGTAGACGATGGCGAAGGTGGCGCCCGAGATCGGCCAGGCATTGGCGCCGGGCTGGTTGGTGATCATCAGGTAGTTGCCCGGGGCGTGCGCCCAGTCAGCCTTGGCGGCGGCTTCGGCGAAGGCCGGGGCCGTCGGCATCGGCCACGTGCCGTCATGGCTTTGTACCAGGGCGTAATCCGCGCCCGTCTTCATGATGTAGGCATATTCGACATAACCGATCGAACCGGCCGTTTGCTTGACGAAGGCCGAGACGCCATCATTGCCCTTGCCGCCCAAGCCGACCGGCCATTCGACGGCGTCGCTGGCGCCCAGCTTGGCTTTCCATTCCGGCGAAACTTGGGACAGGTAGGTCGTGTAGATGAAGGTCGTGCCCGAACCGTCCGAACGGTGAACGACGGTGATTGGCAGGCCGGGAAGGGCGAGACCCGGGTTCAGCTTGGCAATCTGCGGGTCGTTCCAGACAGTGATCATGCCCAGATAGATGCGCGCCAGCACTTCGCCCGACAGATGCAGCTTGCCCGGAGCGACGCCCGGGATGTTGATCATCGGCACCACGCCGCCGATGGCGGTCGGGAACTGATACAGGCCGTATTGGTTGAGCACTTCCTGGGTCAGCGGCTTGTCCGAGCCGGCAAAATCGACCGTCTTGGCTTCGATCTGCTTGATGCCGCCGCCCGAACCGATGCCTTGGTAGTTCAAATCATTGCCGGACGACGCCTTCCAGCCTTCCGCCCACTTTGCGTAGAGCGGCGCGGCGAAGGTCGAGCCCGCGCCCGAAACCGTATCGGCGTGCACGGCGCTCGTCGAGGCCAGCAGTGTCGCGGCAAACGCGACCGTCAAGTATGTCTTCATGTCCCCAGTCTCCGATTAAAAGGTTGGGCAACCAACTGCGTACAGGCGTGCCCAGGATGCTTGATGCGAGCTGCCAAGTACGAGTCTTTGTTAACAGTTGTATGACAGGTCGTGCGCTCCTTCATGCCAAGACGGCGCAGTATTACCTCCGGTTTAGCTGTGAATTCGCTTGGGTTATTGGCGGTTTGATAATGCCCATGCCACCGAATTTTAAAGACTTTCTTTTGGTAATACGATTCACCAGGCTTTCGAATGTCGCCAAAGATGAAAGGATTTTCATTTTTCTTTGGGGACAAATTCATCGACCGAAGCTTAAAGCCTAACGGCACAATCCGAATTCCCGCATTTCGAGCGGCGGATTCACGTGGCTATTCCCAATCTGCCCCACCCTGGTGACCCGGATGCTCGCAATTGTTCGTTTGGCGCTTAAGCGTCCCTATACCTTTATTGTTGCCGCCATCCTGATCGTATTGTTCGGTGGCCTCGCCGCAATACGCACGCCGACCGACATCTTTCCGGACATCAAGATCCCGGTTATCGCTGTCGTCTGGACCTATCGCGGGCTGTCTCCGGACGATATGGCTGGTCGTGTCATCTACTATTACGAACGCCAGCTATCGACGTCGGTGACCGATATCGACCATATCGAAAGCCAGTCGCTGCCCGGGGTCGGCATCGTCAAGATATTCTTCCAGCCCGGTGTCGATATCCGGACGGCCACGGCCCAGGTGACTTCGCTGTCACAAACGGTTCTGAAGCAGATGCCGCCCGGCATCACGCCGCCGTTGATCCTCAACTATAATGCCTCGACAGTGCCGATCCTGCAATTGGGCCTGTCGAGCGACACCCTGGCTGAAAAGAACATATTCGACCTCGGCCAGAACTTTATCCGGCCGTCCCTGGCCTCCGTTCCAGGCGCTGCCATTCCCTCGCCCTACGGCGGCCGCGAGCGGCAAATCCAGATCGACCTCGATCCTCAGGCCCTGCAGGCGCATAATCTGTCGGCGCAGGACTTGGAAAACGCCCTGGCGGCTCAGAACCAGATCGTTCCGGCCGGGACCATCAAGGTCGGCACTTTCGAATACAATGTTGCGCTCAACAACAGCCCCTCGGTTGTCGACGACCTGAACAAGCTTCCAGTCAAGGTGGTCAACGGAGCCGTGATCACCATGGGCGAATTGGCCCACGTCCACGACGGCGCCCCGCCGCAGCGTAATGAAGTGCGCATGGACGGCCACCGCGCCGTGCTCATGACTGTCCTCAAGAGTGGCTCGGCGTCGACCCTCAACATCGTCGATGATGTCAAGGCGATCCTGCCGCGCCTCAAGGAAACGCTGCCACCGTCACTGAAGGTCGTTCCGCTGGCCGACCAGTCGATTTTCGTTCGCGCCGCCGTCTCCGGCGTCATCAAGGAAGGGGCGATCGCCGCGGCGCTGACCTCGCTGATGATCCTGCTATTCCTCGGCTCGTGGCGGTCGACGGTGATCATTGCGATTTCGATCCCGCTGGCGATCCTGTTCTCAATCGGGGTGCTCTCTGCGCTGGGCCAGACGCTTAACATCATGACCCTAGGCGGCCTCGCCCTGGCCGTCGGCATCCTGGTCGACGACGCCACCGTGACCATCGAAAACATCAACTGGCATTTGGAAAACGGCAAGTCGGTCGAGCGATCTATCATGGACGGTGCAGAGCAAATCGTTGTGCCAGCTCTGGTTTCTCTCCTCTGCATCTGTATCGCCTTCGTGCCGATGTTCTTCCTGCCGGGTATTTCGGGCTTCCTGTTCGCGCCGATGGCCGAAGCGGTGCTGTTCGCTTTGATCGGCTCCTTCCTCCTGTCACGCACCCTCGTGCCGACGATGGCCAACTACCTGCTTATTGCGCATGGCGACGCTAGGGACGCCTCGGTTTCCAGTCACCATGACGCCGCCCAGGGGCATCATCCGAAGAACCCGCTCGCCCGCTTTCAGCATGGGTTCGAAATGGGCTTCGAAAAGGTGCGCTCCAGCTATTCTCGTTATTTGAGATTCGCCGTCGCTCATCGCGGCACATTTGCCGCCGGCTTCCTGGGGTTCGTGCTGATATCGCTGTGCCTGTTCCCCTTCCTCGGGCAGAATTTCTTCCCAGCAGTGGATGCTGGCGAAATCTCGATGCACGTCCGCGCCCCTATCGGCACTCGCCTAGAGGACACGGCAGCCGAGTTCGACCATATAGAAAACCGCATTCGGTCCGTGATTCCCAAGAACCAATTGGGGTCTATCGTCGACAATATCGGTCTGCCTGTGTCGGGCACCAACCGCGCCTATCTCAACACCGGTGGCGTCGGCCCTGAGGACGGCGATATCCTGATTTCGCTCAACGAAAACCACGGTCCGACCGCCGCCTATGTCAAGACGCTGCGCACGGTTCTTCCGCAAGCCTTCCCTGGAACGACCTTCTCGTTCTTGCCCGCGGATATCGTCAGCCAGATCCTGAATTTCGGCTCACCAGCCCCGATCGACGTTCAGGTCACAGGCCCGGACAAGGACAAGGCCGAAGCCTATGCGACCGAATTGTCGAAGCGACTGGCTTCAATCCCCGGCGCTGCGGACGTCCGCCTGCAGCAGTCGTCGCACTATCCGCAGATCGGCATCGACGTCGATCGGACCCGGGCTGGCGAGACCGGTATCACCGAACGAGACGTCACCAACTCGCTCGTGGTTAACCTGACCGGAAGTATCCAGGTTGCACCAGCCTTCTGGCTCAATCCGAAGAACGGCGTGTCTTATCCTATCGTAATCCAGACACCGCAATACCGGCTCGACACCCTGGATGGCCTGAAGACGCTGCCCATTACCGGCGCCAAGCCCGACAATCCCCAGCTTCTGGGCGGGATGAGCGACATCCACCGCGAGGAGGGCGACGCCGTCGTCTCCCACTACGCCATCCAACCGGCCTTCGACGTCTATGCCACGACCCAGGACCGCGACCTTGGCAGCGTGTCCAACGCCATCGCTAAGGTGCTGAAGGACACTCAGGCTGATCTTCCGCCGGGCGCCACCGTCAACATCCGCGGTCAGGTCGAGACCATGCACGCAGCATTCGGCGGCCTGTTCTTCGGGCTGGGCGCGGCGGTGGTCCTCATCTACCTCCTGATCGTGGTCAATTTCCACTCGTGGTCCGATCCGTTTGTCATCGTCATGGCCTTGCCTGCGGCGCTCGCCGGCATCGTATGGATGCTGTTCGCCACCGGCACGACGCTGTCTGTGCCTGCGTTGACGGGCGCCATCATGTGCATGGGGGTGGCCACGGCCAACTCTATCCTTGTCGTCAGCTTCGCCCGCGACCGACTTGCGGTCACTGGAGACGCCGTGCGCGCAGCCATCGAAGCCGGGACGACACGTTTCCGTCCTGTGATCATGACTGCACTGGCCATGATGATCGGTATGGCTCCGATGGCGCTCGGTCTCGGTGAGGGCGGCGAACAGAATGCCCCACTGGGCCGCGCCGTGATCGGCGGCCTGCTGTTCGCCACGGTTGCTACCCTGTTCTTTGTGCCTGCCGTTTTCGCCCTCGTGCGTGGTCGCGCTGCGAAATCGGGGCACGCCCCAGTCCATCATGGAGAAGTCTATGTCCCCGGAGAATGAAATCCCGCCTGCCACCGACCTGTCGGACGGAGAGACCCGCATGGTCCGCAAGGGCCTGACGCGTGGCGCGCTTGTAGGTGCGGCCGCCATTGCCCTGATCCTGGGGGTAGGCGTGTATTCACGATTCGTCAGCGCCAGTGATCTGAAGACTTGGACCCAGTCGACGGATACCCCTACCGTCGCCTTGGTCCGGCCGACGGCAGAGTCAGGCGGGCAAAGCCTGACTCTGCCCGGTGCCCTGCAAGCCTTCGACGATGCCAACCTCTATTCGCGAGCGCCGGGCTATATACACGCCTGGTACAAGGATATTGGGGCACAGGTGAAAAAGGGTGACCTGCTGGCGACGATCGACACGCCGGAACTTGACCAGCAGATCAGCCAAGCCCAGGCGGACGTCGGGCAGGCCCAGGCAGCCCAGACCCTGTCGGCCACGACGGCACAGCGCTGGCAGAGTCTTTTGCCTTCGGATGCCGTCTCCAAGCAGGACGTCGAGGAGAAGCAGGAGGACCTGCAAAGCAAGACCAGCGCTGTAAAGGCGGCCCAAGCCAATCTCGACCGGCTGGAAGCCATGAAGGGCTTCGCGCGCATCGTCGCACCGTTCGATGGCGTCGTTACCAAGCGTACCGCGGATATCGGAAGCCTTGTCACAGGCAGTCCTGGGACCGCTGGCGAGCCTTTGTTCGCGGTCTCCGACGTCCACGACCTGCGTGTCTATGTCAATGTCCCGCAATCCTATTCGGCCAGCATCAAGCCGGGCATGCTGGTTTCGCTGACCGTGCCGGAATATCCCGGACAAAAGTTTCCGGCGAAGCTCATTACGACGTCGGATGCGATCAGCGCGCAGTCGTCGACCTTGCTGGTTGAATTCCAAGTCGACAATTCGGCCGGTCAATTGAAGCCTGGCGACTATGCCCAGGTGATGATGGGACTACCCGCCGCCAGCGGGAGCAATCTCAAGCTGCCGGCAAGTGCGTTGTTATTCCGCTCTGGCGGTTTGAAGGTCGCGACACTCGGCGCCAACAATCACGTTGTTCTCAAGCCGATCACTATTGCCACCGATCTTGGCGCGGAGGTCGTTGTCGCCACAGGCTTGGATGCGGACGACAAGGTCATCAATAATCCACCCGACTCTCTGTCCAATGGTGATCTCGTCCGTGTGGGAGCCGCTTCCCATGCGAGCTAGGTTCCTTATCGCCCTGCTCGGTGGCGCTGCCCTGTCGGCCTGCTCTATGGCGCCGGCCTACCGCCTGCCGCAAACCGCTCCGGTTGCCGCCTACAAGGAACAGGGCGGATGGACAGCGGGGACACCACAGGACACTCTGCCCCACGGCGAATGGTGGAAGGTCTATAGCGACCCGGTGCTTGACGATCTGGAAGCCCGTATCGACAGCGACAATCCGACCCTCGCCCAGGCGATGGCGCGCTACGACGCGGCGCGCGCCTACCTCGTCGAGGTTGGATCGAACGCTTTACCCACGATCGGTGTCGACGGCCATGCTGATGACGATCGGCAGTCAGCCAACCGCCCACTGCGCAGCGCAAGCCAGCCGACCTACTACGGTGACGACGCGCTCTATGCTTCAATATCATGGGACCTTGACCTGTGGGGCCGCGTGCGTAGCGCCGTCGCCGCCGGTCGCGCGGATGCCCAGGCGACAGCGGCGGATCTGCAATCGATTCGGCTGAGCCTTCAGGCGCAGTTGGCGGACAGCTATTTCGCATTGCGCGGTCTGGATGACGAAGCTTCGCTTCTACAAAATGCGATCGGCATCTATCAGAAGGCACTGGACGCTACGAATGCGCGCCACGACACGGGTGTATCCTCGGGCCTCGATGTTGACCGGGCGCAATCGCATTTCAAAGATGCTCAGGCGCAGTTGTCGGATGTTCTCGGCCGTCGTGCCCTCTTGGAACACGCCATCGCCAGCCTGACGGGGCAGCCCGCGTCAAATATCTCGATCGCTCCGGCAAGTGTTTCGTTCCGGGTTCCCAATGTGCCGCCAGCCCTCCCGTCGACCTTACTGCAACGGCGTCCTGACGTCGCAGCGGCGGAACGCCGCGTGGCCGCGGCCAACCAGGACATCGGCGTGGCGCGCGCGGCCTTTTATCCGGACCTGAATCTGGCAGCGCTAGGCGGTTTTCAGAATACCGGCAACGGTGACCTGCTGACCCAGCCGAACAGCGTTTGGGCTGTCGGCCCCAGCCTTGCCATGACCGTGTTCGACGGTGGTCGGCTCAAGGCGCAACTGGCTGTCGCCAAGGCTGGCGAGACGGCCGCGGCGGCGGCCTATCGCGCCTCGGTTCTGCGGGCCTTCCAGGAAGTCGAGGACAACCTCGCCCTGCTCAACCACTTAAGTGACGAAGCTCAGGCGGAAGATGCATCTGCGAAGGCGGCCTTGCATTCCGAGGACATGGCTTTGACCCTTTACAAGAATGGTGCTCTAGGCTTCCTTGATGTCGTCGTCGCTCAAACAACCGCGCTTCAAGCCCAGCAAGCCGCGCTTTCGATCGAAACGCGGCGCCTCCAAGCGAGTGTCGGCTTGATTCGGGCGACCGGTGGAGGATGGACAACGAACGATTTGCCCGCGGTGGGTTCGCGGTAACCTTGACGGAGCAATAAGAACACAGATGCGGATCTTGATTGTCGAGGATGAGGTCAAACTCAACGACATCATCCAGCGGACCTTAAAAGCCGAAGGGTACGTTGTCGATGGCGTGGGTACTGCGACGGACGGATACGAGCATCTCAATACCTATCCCTACGACCTAGTCATTCTTGACTTGAATCTGCCGGATGGCACCGGGACCAGCCTTTTGAAGCGGCTACGCGAGCATGGACATACTATGCCCGCCTTGATCCTGACGGCACGCGGGGATTTGGACAGCAAGGTCGAAAACTTTCAGGCCGGCGCGGACGATTATGTCGTCAAACCTGTGGCGATTGCCGAACTCGCTATTCGTGTCCAGGCACTCTTGAGGCGAGGCTCCGCGCTCCAGGAAAACATTCTTCGCGTCGCCGACCTCGAACTGAACCGGATGACGCGGCAGGTGCGCCGAAGCGGTAAGCGAATCGACCTCAGTGCAAAAGAATTTTCGCTTCTTGAATATCTGTTGCTGAATTCCGGCCGCATTCTGTCGCGCAGTATGATCGTCGAGAAGAACTGGGATCAGTCGTTCGAAGGCCTGACGAACATTGTCGATGTCTATATCGGCCACCTGCGCCGAAAAATCGACGAAGGCTTTGAGCCCAAGCTCATCCGCACGGTGCGCGGCCTCGGCTATATAGTCGATGCCGATGCAGCCGTATGATGCCCCGCTCGCTGATCACGCGTCTCGTTCTTGCCTATTGTCTTCTGCTGGCCGTGCTCGGCGGATTGTTCATCACCTTCACCATGATGAGCTTTCGTCAGTATCTAAGGGAAACCTCTGTCAGTAATATCTCCGACCGTGCCGACGAAATTTGGAATGTCGGCCAGGGCTTCCTCGATGATCCGCCCCGGCTAACTCAGGTCATTTCGGGCCGATTCGTGCCCGAGACCGCAGACCGCTTCATTCGTATCCGCGTCGACGGCAAGGTGATCTATCGTTCCGGCGCGCCCGAAGGCCACGCCTTTCGGCCTGAGCAGGTCCCCGAGATTGCGACGGTCGGGGCGCCCAAGGTGCAGTTGCTCGGCGACCTGCTGCTCTACACCAAGGTGTTCCATACGCCGGATGGACGGTCAGTGGTTATAGATTCAGGCCGATCGAATACCTTCGCGCGTCAGGCGCAGGAACGCCTGACCTATCTGGTCCTCCTTGAATTGCCAGCCCTCTTGATCGTAGCGGCGATCGCCGGCTATGTCCTGATGCGCCGCGCCTTGGCGCCCGTCGAGGCCATGATTAGCGCGGCCGAGGACTACAGTTTTCACGACGCCCACAAGCGTATCCCACTTGGTGGGGAGGATCCGCATTTCCAGGCCCTGGCCCTGGCGCTCAATCGCATGCTTGGCCGCCTTGAGCACGCGTATACCCTGGTCAGCCGTTTTTCGATCGACGCCGCACATGAATTTCGGACGCCGATCACCATTATGCGCGGCGAACTTGAACTTGTGATGTCGCAATCGCAGCCAAGCCCGGATGTTATGCGTGCATTGAGCAATTCACTCGAGGAAATCACGCGCCTCAGCGCCATGGTCGACGGCCTGTTGACCGTGTCGCGAATGGAAAACCTCAGCGTGAAGGCGGCGTATCAGCCGGTGAATCTCGCCGCTTTGGCCCGGGAGACGCTGGATCAGATGACCCTGCTGGCGGAGGAAAAGGACCTCGCACTCCACACTGAGGGGGCCGATGCGGTGTTCGTTAGCGGTGATCGCGATCGGCTGAAGCAAATTCTCGTCAACCTGATCGACAATGCGATCAAATATACACCCGAGGGAGGGCAGGTGTCTGTTGTTGTCGGAGCTACGGATGACCATGCTTTCTTTGAAGTTCGGGATACGGGTATCGGTATTGATACAGCCGACCACGACCGCGTCTTCGATCGGTTCTTTCGCGTCTCGACCGACCGTGGCGAACGCGGCTCGGGCTTGGGGCTGGCAATCGTCAAATCGATTTGCCAGGCCCACGGGGGAACGGTCTCAGTGCAGAGCACTTCTGGCGAGGGCAGTTGCTTCCGCGTCGAACTGTCCCTCGCCGCAAGGCCAGTGAGCGACACGACGGTCTGAGATTTTTGCCGCAACGGCCATCCAATATGGTTTGGACTTACGCGGCACGGCGAGCCGCGAGGGATATTTTGCGCTTGTAGCGATTAGTCCTGGGATTGTTTCAAATTCACTAGCAAAATGCAAAACGGCCCCTGCTTTCGCAGAGGCCGCAAGCAACTCAGCTAAGCGTATCGCTTAGAAAGGATAGTAGCGGAAGCTCGTGAAGACCATGTCTTCCGAAGCCTTCGGCGCATTGCCAGCCGGATCTGCAAACAGTTCGCGCGTGGTGTGCGAGTACTGGACACCGAACTGAAGGCGGCCAGCCGGACCGTTGTAGACCTTTTGCCACAGACCGGCCGTGATTTGATCGACGCTCTTGTTGAAGCCCGAGCAAGCCAGCGCGCTGTTTTCGATATCGCAGCCCGCGTTGCTGATGCCCGTGACGCCGGTGCCGTAGCCGTAGATCGTGTTGCCGACGTTGTAGATCTTTGAATGGTCTTTTTCCTGGCCACCGAAGAGGTACAGGTCGAGCATCGGGGTGGCGTGGAAGGTGCCGCCAGCCAGTGCCATGGTTTCCGGCAGGGCGCCGAGCTTGCCGTTCGGACGAACCGTGGTGTCGGACAGACCGGCCGAGCCGTAACGGCCGATACCGTCACCGCCCAGGATCGAGGCTTGCAGGTCGAGCATCTTCGGGACAACCGTCAGGGCGACGCTGCCGCCGACGCCGCCGCCAGTGGTGCGCTCGACCGAGTTGCCAACCGGCAGGCTGAGCAAGTTGGTGCCGGTCACGTCGACGCGGTCTTCGAATTGACGCAGCAGGCCCAGGGCTTCAGCGTGGAAGGTGTGGCCGTTGCCGAAGGTGTCCTCGTAAGCCACCTTGGTGACAACGTCGGGAATGGAGTTCAGCGAGTAGTTGGTGCCGGAATAGAATTGGCCTGTCGGCGCTTGCGAGGTGTTCGCGGTGATGCCGGCGATCGCCGAGGTGCTGCCACCGATCGTCGTTTGCGGGTTTTCCAGCGAGACAGCGAGCCACAGCTTTTGGCCGAAGTTCTTAGTCAGACGGATTTGCGGTTGGCGAGCCCAGGCAAAGCCGGGGATGTACTGTGCGTCGATTTGCGGCGGCGTGACTTCGTTGCGCGGGGTGATACCCTTGCTGTTCATCGTCACGAGCGACCAGTTCTGACCGGCCAGCAGATGCCAGCCCGACTTGTTCCAGTCGATGGTGCCGTAAAGGTTACGAATGCGCGGGTTATACGAGTCCGACTGGTTCGAGTTGGCGGTTTGAGCGGCGCCGAGGAAGTCGAATTCGCCGTAGAACGAGGCGACGGTGTCTTCGCTGAGGTTGCCTTGGATCAGGGCCGAATAGCGGCTTTGACGGGCGGTGAAGTCCGTTTCGCCGGTGTGGGCGACGGCGGTCTGCGGGAATGGCATCTTCGTGAAGGACGAAGCGACGTCGGCGGTTTCGTCATGCGAGCGGTAGATGCCCGCGGCTTCGGCGAAGCCGCCGAAGGTGATCGAAACGCCCTTGTAGTAGAGCTTGTCGGTCTTCGGCGCGACAGCGGCAACGTCTTCCTTCACTTCGCCCGGAATGCGCTTGATCTCGTCGTCGACGTGCGACTGGGTCGCCGCAACGCTGGCCTGAGCCTGATCGGCTTGGGCCTGAGCGGCTTGGACTTGCGACTGAGCTTGTTGGCGTTGAGCGACTTCTTGGTCGAGTTCGGCCTTCAGGGCGGTGACTTCTTCAGTCAGGGCTTGGATTTGAGCGGTCGTTTGGCTCGCTTCAGGCGCCGCCTTCTTGACGTGCTTCTTAACGGTCGTAGCGTTGGCGGCGCCGGTGACGCCGGCCATGGCGATCAGAACCGCCGCGCCGTAAAAGAGCTTGTTTTTCGTTGACATAGGATATCCCCAATAAAGGCCTGAACAGGCTTACTTACGAGGGAGGCACTAAGGATTTTGCGCAACGGAACGATGTATCTTTTATAACGGTTTTATGACGTGGCGGCACGGCCACACTGCCGTACCGTTAATTTTAAAGGAATTGTGATCCTGTAGATCCCGCCGAAGCTGCCCACGATGGCCATGGCCGGTATGCGCTCTAACCGCATCGTCATCCGCCGACGCATAAGCAAAAAGCATTGGCGAGCGCATTTCGCAATATACCGCAAGTTTTTGCGCGACCGTACTTCAGAAGTTCGTCGTGTGGCCCGCGGAGTGCCAAAAGATCGCTAGCAAAACCAAATGCATTTTCCCGCGAGTCGACGCCTCTTGCCCCAATAACCCTTATTTCATGTTTTTGTAACTATGTTATTCGCGTGCCGGTTGCCGCTGCGGCTTGAACGGCGCCCAAGCTGAGTCGGTCCTTGGATAGGCCCAGGTCTGCTCATGCGTTAGAGGTAGCACGTATGCGTTTGAAATATTTGGTTTTGGCTGGCGGCGCTAGTATCTTCGCGATCTATCCGTTCATGACTGCTTCGGCGTTCGCTGGCGATGATCTATCGCAGGCCCTGATGTCGTCAAAGTGGCTCGTCGACTCTAGCCTGCGGTCCGAGGACGTCACCCAGGCCGGCATTAAGCTTGAGGCCCAGGCGATAACTTGGCGTAACCGCATCGCGCTACAGACGGGTGATTTCTACCATTTCAGCGCCCTGGTCGAGGGCGAGAACGTGTATGCGCTGGACAGCGCTTACAACTCCACTGTCAACGGAAAGACGCAGTATCCGTCCGTCAACGATCCCTCGGTGACAGAGTTACACCGGGCGGAACTCATGTGGACGCCCGATCAGACGACCTCGGCTGCCGTTGGGCGCCAACGCATCATTCTAGACGATGCCAGGTTCATCGGAAACTCCGGGTGGCGGCAGGACGATCAGGTCTTCGACGCCGTCCGTTTCGATACCGGAACTGGCCATTTCAAAGTGACGACGATCTATCTGTCGCGAATTGACCGCACGACCGGTGATTACAAGGATTGGCATTCGAACAGCTACGTCGTCAATGGCAGCTACGAATTCGCCCCGCTTCTGAAGGTCACTGGCTTCGACTACGCCTTGAAATTCACCGCTGCCGCTACCGACCCTGTGGCGGCGGACCTCGCCAATGCCCGAGCCTCGTCCGTTGACATTGACGGCGGCCGTGCGGTTGGGACGCAAAAATTCGCCGATGGTTCGTTGGGCTATGTCGTGCAGGCCGCGCGGGAAACTAATGCCGAAGGCAATCCGCATACCTTCCATCTCATGGAAACCATGGCCGAGGTCAACGGCGCTTACAAGTGGCTGAGCGGTCGCATCAATTACGAATCCCTTGGCGGCAACGGGGTGGTCGGTTTTGTTACGCCTTTGGCCAGCAACCACTCATTCGAAGGCTATGCCGATGCCTTTTCGGCGACGGGGGGCAATAAGACGTTTGTCCAGGGCATCGACGACCTGAACTACACCCTGACCGGCACCTTGCCCGGGCCGAAGACGTCAAGCCTTAGCCTCATCTATCACGACTTCTCCACGGCGCGCCTCGACGAACGACTCGGCCGTGAGGTGGACCTCGTGGCCACGACAGCCTTGACCTCGCATCTCAGCCTGATGATCAAGTCCGCAGATTACCATAGTGAAAATGCGGCAGGGCCCGCGTCTCGGACCAAAGATTGGGTCATGCTTACGTATAAGCGGTAAGAAGCACCAATCCGACGAGCGACGAACATGTTTGTGGCGCGGCCTCTTGGGCCGCGCCACATGTCTTGAAAAGATAGGTTCTGGGCGCCGGTGCGATCAGTAGCGGAACTGGACGCGTCCCGATGTGAAATCTTCGTCCGGACGATTGCCCTTTGCGGCCCCGCCGACGAACTTGGTGTGATCCCAGTCGGCCAGTACCTTCAGGTTTTGGCTGAGATACCAGGCAATGCCGTAGCCGGTCGAAGTCGCCTTAGAGGCGGAAGACGACAGGGACGCGAAGCCATCCGCAAAGGCAGCTTTGTCGATGTCGGTATAGCCGTAACGCGCTGTCAGTTCCCAGGCGCCCCAGCCCGAGCCGTTGATGTTGAAATCATGGAAGGGCTTGACGCCGCCGGTGAAGCTGGTGGGTTCGCCGGTGAGAACCCACGAGCCAGAGATGTCGAGGGCTGAGTTCTTCAGGTCGGCGGCTACGGTCGGGGATTTTACGTCCTGTTTTTCCGAGATATAATCGGCCAGCAGGCTGAAATTGTCGATGTAGAGATAGGCTTCGGGGTTGCTGCGCGTTTCAAGGCCGTTCGATAAGACGTTGGTATTATACTTGAAGAAGGTTTGTTGTCCCGTGGTCTTGTAGGACGGCAGTTCCGTATTGGTCGTCGTTCCAACGTGCAGGCCCTGGGTGCCAGCATAGCCAACGCCGAAGCCTTGCAGCCAGGTATAGTCCGTCACGGCGAACGGCCGAACGAAGACGCGATAGGCGGCATCTTTGCGATTGTCGGTGTCGTTGTTCAGGTTTTGCGTATCGTACGAGCCGTCGAATTCGCCGAGCTGATATTCCACGGCGCCCTTGGCAAACGTACCGAAGAGTTCGTAGCCATCATCGCGGTTGGGGACAAGATTGGTGGAGTTGCCACGCTCGGTCCATAGGACGTCCGCGTCGGCCTGTAAGCGTTCCAGACCGATCGGCGACTTGAACTTGCCGAATTTGAACTGAACCGGGTCGACGACCTTGTAGGTGATAAAAGCGTCGACGATTGACGCTGCCGCCGCCGAAGTACCGCCGAATTCAGGGGTAATCAGGAAGGCGGCGTTGCCGGCATGGCCCGAGAAGGTCGGGCGGATCAGGCGGTCCTGAATCTGATCCTGAAGCGTACCACCATCGTGACCGAAGGCGTCGGTGTCGACGTTGACTTGGGCATTGATGGCAAAGCCGTAGTAGCCGTCGGCCGAAGTAAACACCAAGCCCTTGCCGACCGTGGTGATCGCCTGGACCGTCTGGTTGGTGTTCGTGCCCGCGGCCGGATTGGCGACCCTGGCGATCGCGTTTGCGGGGATGGCCTGTTGATCTGAACTGCGCTGTTGTTTCAGGGCGTCGAGTTCCTCCTGAAGCTTGGCGATCTTTTCGTCGGTCGTCAGGGGCGTTCCGTCGGCGTGTGTAGCAGTGACGGCTGAGTCTTGTGTATTGGCCGTGGCGTCCTGCGCGAAAACGCTAGGAGCGAGGGCGAATGATAAGGCGGCGGCCAGGGCCGTGCCCGTGATAAGATTTGTGCGCAAGTGGGTTGCTCCGATGTTGGGTGCATCGCCTCCGGTCGTCCGGTAAGCAACAGTTGGATTATGGGGTTTGACGTAGGGTACGCTTTGGCGCCTGTATTCCTAAGGTTGGGCGCGATTCGTTGTACGTTCTGCCTGACATGATGCTGCGCTCGGAAGGGCTGATGCCTGGATGAAGACGCGTAAGCACTGAACAGAGGTCTAGAGAGCGGCCGAAGATGACCGCCCGTTGGAGACGTTTGAGCTCGGCGGGACGGCGCGCTATGCAATAGGATCGCATGAGTCTGCTATTCCCCGCGCCCGTAACGCGGCTCATTCGCCTGTTCGATCGGCCGCTGTCGAAATAGACCGCTGAAAAGGGGTTCCAAGTCGGCGACTGAATTCGTTCTGCTGGACAGCATCCGCCCCGGACCGTCATGATGTTAAAACTACACTAGGTTGGTACGTTTTAATGAAAACTCCGTCAATGGAGATTAATCTCCACTTGTCCGCTTATATTTTAGTCGGTCAGTTTAGCTTTGCTAACAGATTTGTGCGATCGAGACGCGTTGCGCGGTTGGCATAAGTCCAGAGCGGTCATTGAACGGTTCGCTTTTCAGGTCGTGGGATGCTTGTCCCGCGACATGCCGTATCCGCTAGCCGAGTAGAAGATCGTGCTCCTTTGGGAAGGTCATGTACGCCAGGACGGTGTGCTCGGCTTCGTCCATGATCGTCGCCAACTTGGGCATTTTAACCCTCAGCCGGTCGGCTACGTTTCGCCATTGTGTGTTTGCGGCTTCGGGGGCTGGGCGAACGCCGTACTGATAAAGGCGGAGACGACCCGGCGGCCACTCTACATCTTTCCGGCATGGGCGCGGACAGTGCGCATGAAGTGAACACGCATTCCGGTCCCGGACCAGACACGGCCGCGGAAGTACATGGTACGGTGCGCCATGACAATGGCTATAACATCATGGAAATGGTGTCCGAGTATCGAGCACTTCGCGCCAGAATTATTAAGCTCTGGACGAACCAAAATCGTTTGTTGTCTGATGAAGACGTCGTTGATTTGACCCGTTTCAACGAGTCGATCGATCAAGCACTGAGCGAGTCGGTGGCCAAGTTTTCGGAAAAAGTTGACCAGTCCAAAGACTTGCTTCTCGGAGTGCTGGGCCACGATATTCGGAACCCGCTGGCAACCATCCATATGTCGCGGAGCTCTTGAGACGTACGCCAAGCAGTTCAGAACGCCACCTGGCGCTTCTGAAGCAAATAGAAAGCAGTACCGCGCGCGTCCGAAGTATCGTCACGGATTTGCTCGACTTGGCGAAAGCCCGCTTGGGAACCAGTATACCATTGATTCCGGCATCCATGTCCCTCTCCGATTTGTGCATCAATATCGTGCAGGAAATACACTTGTAAAGCGCTCCCTGCTTGCCGGTCCGTCACTCCCTGAATCTTTAATTTCGCATACCAGCGACGGGCGCCCCGGCGCCCGTCGCTGCCTCTATATTCTCGTCATGCATAGGGATGCGATGCTGTGGACTAACGCCGTCGGACCGATTTAGAGAAGCCGCGGTCGGATGCCATGAAGCGTTCTAGCATCGGCGCGATCAGGCGGGTCGCATCACTCACCGGCGTACCGGTTTCTTTGCTGAGGGCATCAGCATAGGCGCATAGCTCTCGATGGACGCCGGCGGGAAGGTCGAGCGTGACCTTCACCGGTTTGTCGTCGAGAAGGGGACCGAGTTTCAACTTTGTCATAATTAGCGTCCGACCGGTTCGAGAATGAGATCGCGCGAGAGGATGACGCGGAGAGGAAATCCCGGGCGGATGGTCAGCGTCGGTTGGATATTCAATTGTCGGTCAACGACCTGCTGACCTGTGCGGTTGATGGAATCGGCGGCGCCATCCCGCAACGCTCGAACGATGTCACTGTCCTTGTCGGATGAGCCGGCTTGAGCCCCGACGCTAAGCAGAGTCGAGAGAGCGGCTGCCTGCAGCATTCCCGACCAGTGATAGTCGGTCCGATCGGAGAGGCCGGCCAGCCCTTGTGTATCGGCAGCGGAGAGTTTCTCCAGAACTATCGAGCGGCCGTCAGGTAAGATGAGCCTGGTCCATGCCAGGAGCACACGGCTTTGACCGAAGGCTACGGCATTGTCGTATTGGCCGATCAACCGTGATCCCTGCGGTATCAATAAAAGGGTCCCTGTTAGGCTGTCATAGACGTTCTGTGTCACCTGTGCGGTGACCTGGCCTGGCAAATCCGAATGTATGCCGGTGACGAGAGCGGCCGGTATCACGCTGCCGGCCTGGATTAGAAAGGCGGACGCCGGCACCTGAAGCCGATCGGGGCTGACCACGACGCGGTCGGCGGACTGGTTGATGAACCCGGTCTGGCGTTCGGCGTTGGTCTTGGTGGTCGCCGGCTGGCTGGTATCAAGTCCTGTGAAGGTCAGGGGCGGTGGCGACACCGCGGGAACCGTGGCCGTCGCGCTTGATGTTTCGGGAGCGCTTTTGCTCGTGAAAAGCTGGCTGGTCGCTGCGGTAATCTTCGTCACGCCGCTGGAATCGGTTCGACTGCTCGCTGGCGGAACCGATCCGGGCGCGGCGTTGGCGGTCGGAAGCCCCGTCGATGCTGCCGGATTTCCAGACGCATCCATGGCGGCGGTCGGCCGTGACAAGACACTTGCTGGCGACCCTGCGGCGCTGGCGAGGACGGCCTTACCGAGGTCGCCATTGAGCGCTGGTCCAAGCTTTGGAACTTGGCTGTAGTCTTTCGGCAACGCGTTGAACTGGTCTGCGACCGGCTTGTTCTGCGTGTCCGGCGCTGCGTCCTTGGCTTGGGCGGCTTTGTGATTGGTTGGCTGAAGGGCAAACATGACGCAGCCACCGACGGCGATGCCGCCAGCGCAGCTCACGGCGATCAGCACCTTGCGCGACAGGCGCATGGCGGGCGCCGGCGCGCCGCGCAGCTTGAGGCTTTGCACGGGATTGGGGGGAGTTGATGCCGCGGTCATAGGCTTGAGCGCTCCTGACGCTTGATGCGGACCACCTTCTGCGAGTGCTTGTCGCCCAGGCGCAGTTCGGCCGTGTCGAAGAGGTGATCGACGACGAAGAAATTGTCCTTGATCCTGTAATTGACGAGGTCACTCGAACCGCTGGGTCCGACGACAAAGAGAGGTGGAAGGTCGCTGGTACCGATCCCCGGCGGCAATTCGATAAAGACATGCTGGCCGTCGTCGAAAGCGAGGATGGGTCTCCAGGACGGGCTATCGCCATCGATCTTGTAGCGGAAGTTCAACCGGGTTGGGTCGATGCCGCTGGCGACTGGCGCGGCCTGGACCTTGTCCGCCTCGGCCTGGGCCTTCCCGCGAATGGCCAGGAGTTCGTCCTGAGGGTAGCGCCAGGAGACGGCGGCCATATAGGTCTGCCCCATGGCCTGGAGTTCGATGTGGTAGGTGTGGCGATCCGTGTTGACGACGATGTTGGTCGAAAGACGTTCTTGGGTCGGCTTCACGAGGATGTGGACCTGGCGTGTATCACCCGAACCGCTTTCGGTGTCCCCGATGATCCAGCGCGCTGTATCGCCGGCGGCGACGGGGCCCGAGCCGACGAGGTGTTCGCCAGGTTGCAGGGTGATGTCGGTGACCTTGCCGACGGCGGTGTAGACTTCGAACAGGGCGCCATCCGCATAGGGATAAATCTGGTTCGCGTTCATGAAACTGCTGGCCGAGGGTTCGATCCGCGCGGCGGCATTGGCCCGCGAGACATCGCTCGCGGGGACAGACGCCGCGGCGGCTGGATGCAGTTTCAGATAGGGATGGGGCGTCGCATTGGACGGCGAGGCGTTAGCGGCGAGGGTTGCGAGGGCGCAGCCGGAGAGGAGGCGAAGAAGGGTCATGACTGAGAAAGTTCCTTTGACCAGTTGATGGCATCGACATAGATGCCGAGCGGGTTTTTGGTGAGATGGTCGGCGTCGCGGGGCGGAGCGATGTCGATGGTGACGATGGCCGACCAGTGATCGGTTGAGACGAGTTGGCCAGCAGCGTAGGATTTTTCGATCCAGGTGATCCGGAAGCTATCGTTGGAGGCTCGGATGACGCTGGAGATGTCGACGGCCACGGATTTCTGTCCGATCTGAGCGAATGGATCATTGGTCTGGGCGTAGCCGTTCAGAGCCTGGGCGCCTTTGGCCGTCGTGAAGTCGTAGGCCTGAAGCCAATTTTGCCTGACGACGATGGGATCGGCTGGGATCGACCGAACGTCAGTGATGAATTGGCGCAAGTGATAGGCAATTTGGGCGTCGCTCGGTGTGAAGGCCGCGGATGCCGGTGCGACCGCCTGGGGCTGGCCGAGTTGATCAACCTCGACCACCCAAGGCACGACGGTGCCGTGAAGGGACTGCCAGACGAGGGCAGCGGCGAAGCCTGCCGTCAGCAGGGTCGAGGTGAAGGCCATCAGGCGCCAGTTGCGCGCCTGGATGCGGGCGGAGCCGATGCGGTCGTCCCAGACCTGCCTGGCGCGATGGTATGGCGTCTCAAGGACGGGTGTGTTGCCGTAGTTGGTGGAGGCGCGCTTGAACATGCTTATTCACTTTCGGTGAGGTTGACGGAGTGGCCGGCACCTTGAGCGTCGCCGCCGCTAACCGCATGGACGGCGGTCGAGACGCCGTGACCCGCGACTTGTTGGTGCTGACGGCGTTTCGCCCAGGCGGGCGCGTTACTGGCGGCGCCAGCTGGGGTCGCTTGAGACGGATTGGCGGCATTGACGGTGCCGGCGGTCGAGGTGCCCCCGGAGGCCGCAAAAGTCGCGCGCGCGCCATTCTGGAAACTGGAACCGAGACCCGCGCTTTTCGGCGCGTTGCGTAGTGGGGAGGTAGCGGCGACAGCGCCGGCCTTCAGAACGCTTCCGACGCCACCGGCTACGGCGGAGGCCCCCTGCTTGCCCATGGCTCCCATGGAATAGGCGGCGGACGCGCCACCGGCCATGGCCGCGCCACCCCGCATGGCAGCGGCTGTGCCTCCAGCGACAGCCGCTGCGCCACGCAGGGCGAGGCCGACACCGGAGGCTGCCGCCAGCATCGTGCCGCCGGCGGCGAGCCCGGCGCCGACCGCCGCGCCCGCGCCCAGTTGCGGTCCGCCGGAAACAAGGCCGTTGGCGATGCCGGGGCCGAAGATGCCAAGGCCGAGGAGGGTGAGGGAGGCCAGGACGATGCACATGGCATCTTGGATCGTGGGTGTGCTGCCGCTGAAGTCCTGGACCAAGGTCGAAAACAAGGTCGAGCCGATGCCGACAATGACGGCCAAGACGAGGACCTTGATACCGGAGGAGACGACATTGCCCAAGACGCGTTCCGCCATGAAGGCAGACTTGCCGAACAGGCCGAAGGGAATGAGGACGAAGCCTGCAAGGGTGGTCAGTTTGAATTCCACCAGGACGATAAACATCTGGACGGCGAGGATGAAGAAGGCGAGGACGACCAGCAGCCAGGCCAACATCAGGCAGCTGATCTGAAGGAAGTTCTCGAAAAAGCTGGTGACGCCCATCAGGTCCGACGCGGCTTGCAGCAGGGGTTGACCGGCGTCGAGGCCGGTCTGGGCGAGCTTTCCCGGGCGCATGAGGTCGGCAAGGGCAAATGAGCCGCCGGCCGCTTTCAGACCCAGTCCGGCGAAGCTATTGAAGACGATCGCGGCCAGGCTGTTCCAGTTCGAAATCAGATAGGCGAAGGCGCCGACGAACATGGTCTTCTTGATCAGGCGCGCAATCATGTCGTCGCCGCCATCGAGCGTCCAGAAGAGGAAGGCGAGCGTGACGTCGATGACGATCAGCGTCGAGGCAATGAAGGCCACTTCGCCGTGGAGAAGACCAAATCCGGAATCGATGTAGCGCGTGAAGACTTCGAGGAAATGGTCGATAATGCCCGTATTGTTCATGGCGAGGCTCATTTGCTGGAGGCTGCGGGCTTATCGAGCCCGAGGAAGTGCCGGCGGTTCTCAGCCCAGAGACGACGGCAGTCGTCGTCTGGCGGGGCCATCAACTGGCAGCGCTGGAGGGCTGCTTCTTCGGCGGAGGGCGAGGCGGACGACGCCATTGCCGAAGTCGTTTCAGAAGCGGTCACGGGCTTTGGCGATCGAAGGCTGACCGCAAGCGCCGCGACGCCGAGCGCGATGCCGAGGGCCAAGGCGACCCAGAAGAAGAGATTGTCTTTCATGGGATCAGTTGCCGTAGAACATCTGGGCGTTGCCGGGCTGGTAGCCGGTCCCACTTTGCATGAAGCGCCTACGCTGTTCCTGACCCTGGGCGGCGGCCGTGGCCGCGTCTGCGTCTTTAAGCGCCTGCGCGCGTCCGTTCGCGGCAATCAGGGAGGTTAAATCGGCAAGCTGCTGGGACTGAAGCGCCAGGAGCTGGTTGCCGGCCTGGGTAGCGGCAAGGGCGCCGCTGGCGGACTGGCTGGCGCTGACGAGCGTCGTCGTCTGCGCCTGGGTCGTGCTGAGATTGCCGACCACGGTCGCCTGAACGCGCATGGCGTCCTGCAGGCCGCCGACCGTCGTCTGCCAGCGGGTTTGGGCCTGGGACACAAGCGCTTTATCCGAAGCGTTGATCGAAACGGCACCCGAGCCGTACGTCGATTGGAACGCTTGGTCGACGGCTTGAACGGAGAAGGCGATGTTCTGCGCCTTGGCAAGAAGCTGCTGGGTCTGACCGATGTTCTGCTGGAGCTGAGCCAGGGTTGAGACCGGCAGATTGGCCAGGTTCTTCGCCTGGTTGGTCAGAGACTGTTCCTGATGCTCCAGCATAGTGATCTGATTGTTGATCTGCTGGAGCGACCGTGCCGCGGTCAGGATGTTCTGGGCGTAGTTATTAGGATCGAAGGTGATGATCTGCGCGGTTGCCGGCGGGGCGGCAATCATCATCGGCTCGGCCGCAGCGAAAGCGAGCAGGAGCGCCAACAGGCGGCGGTTATGTGGATTCTTACCCATGGCTAATTCTCCAGGTTGGTCAGGGTGGGGATGAGATCGGCAGCCCACGCGAGGCGCTTGCTGCGCAACCAGGCGCTCAGAAAGTCGTCCGGCGTTTCGCGAAGAACGGAATCGATTGCCGCCTGGTCGTCCTTCGACGAGGTGGCGCAGAGGGCCAGGGCGACTTCGTCGAGGCCCAGCTCGAAGAGGCGGTCGCCGCGCGGGGACTGGAGGTAATATTCTCGCTTGGGAATGGCGCGCGCGAGGATCTGGATTTGCCGGTCGTTGAGACCGAACTGGCGATAGATCGACGTGATCTGCGGTTCGAGCGCATTGGCGTTCGGCAGGAAGAGCCTGGTCGGACAGCTCTCGATCAGAATGGGCGCCAAGCTCGAACGGTGGATGTCGGCGAGACTCTGCGTCGCGAACAGAACCGAGGCGTTGGCTTTGCGCAGAGTCTTCAGCCATTCTTTGATCTTGGCCGCGAAGGCGGGATCATCGAGCGCGAGCCAGCCTTCGTCGATGACGATCAAAGTGGGGCGCCCGTCGAGTTGAGCCTCGATGCGGTGGAAGAGGTAGGAGAGAACTGCGGGAGCCGCCGCTGTGCCCACCAGGCCCTGGATTTCGAAGACCTGGACCGGGCGGCTGCCTAAGGTTTCGCGATCGCCGTCTAGCAGCGTGCCGTGCGCGCCAGACAGGCAATAGGTCTGGAGGGCCTGCTTAATCCGCTGGGATTGCAGGAGGACGAGCAGGCCGGTGAGCGTGCGCTCCTCGACGGGTGCCGATGCCAGGGAGGTCAAGGCCGACCAAATGAAGTCCTTGGTTTCCGGATCGGTGGCGATGCCTTCGCGCGACAACAGGGCCATGATCCAGTCGGCGGCCCAACCGCGCTCGGCGAGATCGTCGATTTGCGCCAGAGGTTGAAGACGAATGTTGGCGGACTCCGGCGCGCCCAGATCGTACCAGTCTCCCTTCATGGCAAGCGCGGCGGCACGCATCGATCGGCCGAAGTCGAAGGCAAATATTTGCGCGCCGGCATAGCGCCGGAACTGCAAAGCCATGAGGGCGAGCAGGACGGACTTGCCGGCACCGGTGGGCCCAATGACCAGGGTGTGGCCAACATCGCCGACGTGAAGCGACAGGCGAAAGGGCGTTGAGCCCTGGGCGCGGCCTTGAAGGAGCGCGGGCGCGCGGAAATGCTCGTCCCGAAGGTCACCGGCCCAAAGGGCTGAGACGGGCATCAGATGGGCGAGATTCAGCGTTGAAACGGGCGGTTGCCGGACATTGGCATAGACTTGGCCGGGAATCGTGCCGAGCCACGCGTCGACGGCGTTCAGCGATTCGCGGATGCAGGTGAAGTCCCGGCTTTGAATGACCTTCTCGACGAGGCGTTGCTTTTCATCGGCCAGGCTCAGATCGTCGTCCCCGACGACGATCGTCGCGGTGACATAGGCAAGGCCCGCATAGTCGCCTCCGAGTTCCTGAAGGGCCGCGTCGGCATCGGTCGCCTTATTGGTCGCGTCGTTGTCGACAAGCGCCGAGCTCTCGTTCGTCATGACCTCTTTCATCAGGGCGCCCATGCTCTTGCGCTTGGAGAACCATTGACGGCGGATCTTACTGACGACACCGACGGCGGCGGTCTTGTCCATCAGCACAGCGCGGGTCGACCAACGGTAGGGAAAGGCGAGACGATTGAGCTCGTCGAGTATCCCAGGGGTGGTCGCACCGGGAAAACCGGTAATGGTCAAAATGCGCAGGTGGCTCGCACCCAGTCGTGGCGACAGACCGCCGGTCAGAGGCTGATCGGCCAGCAGGACATCGAGATGCATCGGCGTTTCCGGAACCGTGACCCTTTGGCGATTGGTCGATATGGTCGAATGCAGGTAGGTCAGGGTCTCGACATCATCGAGCCAGGCGCATTGCGGCATGAAGCCGTCGAGCAATTTCAGGATGCGGTCGGTCTGATCGCGGAACTGATCGAGATGATCGACCGCCGTCAGGCCGGACTTGGTTTGCCCCTCGAATAGCCAGCTTTCTCCACGTGATGTTGCGTCTTCAGACGGAAGATAGAGGAGGGTGAGGAAGTAGTCGGACTCAAAGTGGGCTTGGGTGTTCTCGAAGGCGGCTTTGCGCTCGGCATCGACGAGGGCGGACGCGGCATCGGGAAATTGGCTGTCTGCATAGACGGCCGAGGGCTCGCGCTGGGCTTCGATGAACAGGGCCCAACGGTCGCCGAGCCGCCGAAAGGCGGAGTTCAGGCGCTGACTGACGGCGGATAATTCCGAAGCCACGGAACTGTCGAGATCCGGTCCGCGGAAGCGGGCGGTTCGTTGGAGTGACCCGTCCTTGTTCAAGACAATGCCCGGATCGACCAGGGCGGCCCAGGGCAGGAAGTCGGCCAGGTGGGCGAAGTTTTTGCGGTATTCAGCCAGGTTCAGCATCGGGGGTTCACACGTCGAAATAGGTGGGAAGGCGAAGGTGGCGGCGGGCAACGTCGACAAAATGCGGGTCGCGCTTGGCCGCCCAGACGGAGACGGCATGGCCGATCAGGCCCAGCAGAATGCCGGCGATCCACATGCGAAGGCCGAGGCCAAGCGCGGCGGCCAGGGTGCCATTGAGAATAGCCAGGGCCCGCGGCGCGCCGGCGAGCAGAATCGGTTCGGTGAGCGACCGGTGGAGTGGCGCTGCCAGCTCCACCGTCGCAGCCGATACGTCAGGATCGGCGTCGAAGGGCATTAGACGAGCGCTCCGCCGCCGAACGAGAAGAAGCTGAGAAAGAAGGAGGAAGCGGTGAAGGCCACTGAGAGGCCAAACACGATCTGGATGCCGCGCCGCATGACGCCGGACGTGTCGCCGAAGGCCCACATCAGGCCGGTGATGGTGATGGCAATGACCCCGGCGATCTTGGCGACCGGCCCCGTGATCGAGTCGAGGATCGACTGGAGGGGTGTTTCCCAGGGCATGTTCGAGCCCGATGCCCAAGCCGGCTGGGCGAGGACCAGGACAAGAGCGGTGAGGAAAAGCAGGTGGTGGTAATTAAGCTGAGACTTTAGACGCATCCGAGTTCCTTTCTGTGTTTTCGGAGGTGATGGGGGTTAGGAGGTATTGGCCGCCGGCACCGAGACCTTGAACGGCGGCCAATTCGGCGAGGCGACGGTTCGCCCCACGGCCGTTCAAGACGGCAATGAGGTCGATCGTCTCGGCGATCAGGTGTCGGGGAACGGTGACCACGACCTCTTGAATGAGCTGTTCCAGGCGCAGCAGGGCGCCAATCGCAGTGCCGGCGTGGAGCGTCCCGATCCCGCCGGGGTGGCCGGTCGCCCAGGCCTTGAGGAGATCCAGCGCCTCGGCGCCACGTACCTCGCCGATCGGGATGCGATCCGGCCGAAGACGAAGCGATGAACGGACGAGGTCGGACAAGGTGGCGACGCCATCCTTGGTGCGAAGGGAGACAAGATTGGGCGTGGCGCACTGGAGTTCGCGTGTGTCTTCGATCAAGACGATGCGGTCGCCGGTGGTGGCGATTTCGGCCAGCAGGGCATTGGCCAGTGTGGTCTTGCCCGACGAGGTGGCGCCGGCGACCAGAATGTTCTTTCGCTCATGGACGCCGATGCGTAGCGCTTCGGCCTGAGCTTCTGTCATGATGCCGGCGGCGACATAGTCGTTCAGCGTGAAGATCGAGACGGCCGGCTTGCGGATGGCGAATGAGGGCGCCGCGACGACCGGAGGAAGCAGGCCTTCGAACCGTTCGCCGCTTCCGGGCAGTTCGGCGGAAAGGCGAGGCGCACCCGAGTGGACCTCGGCACCGACATGATGGGCGACGACGCGGACGATCCGCTCACCGTCCTCGGCGGAAAGCGTATGACCACTATCGGCCAGGCCCTCGCGTAGCCGATCAATCCAGATACGGCCGTCCGGATTGAGCATCACTTCGACGATGGCGGCATCGTCGAGAAGGCGGCAGATTTCGGGGCCGAAGGCGGAGCGCAGCATGCGGGTCTCGCGCGCGGCGCTGACGCTTGGAATTGGTGTAATTTCGCCCATTTCGGTCCCCGGATTTCAAACTGAAGCTCACAGGGATTACTAAGAAAGACAGATATTTAACCGTGGCAACAAGAGCTTTGGGCCGGTAGGGGCGTGGCGTAGGAAAAGAAAGAAAAGTGTACGGCCGCCATCGGATGACGAATGAAAGACGATGGACGTTTGAAGCGCGGCCGGGGGCCACGCCGGCCGTCTGAACGCCAGCGGCGTTAATTTCGAACGTAGTTGTGCCCGCGATTTTTAGCCTCGATCGGGCGTTGGATTTTCCCGCGAAATGTGCAGAATTAATCCGATAGGTTGCGCAAGTCGCGCGAGTCGATCTGGATAGGACGAGTGGCCGGGCCGCCGACCTGACCGTTGGAGTTTGGGGCGCGTGGATCTTGGCGAACTGTATTTGGAATATGTCGGCCTGCCGTTGGCATTGGGGCTTGGTGGTTTCGCCGTCTGGCGGGGCGGGCAGCCTGAACGACTGGCCGTCGCTATCGTACTGACCGGGTGGCTGGCCAAACCCCTGCTGCAAATCGACCCGCAGCCGGCTTTTCCAATTCTCGCAGGGTCGATTCAAACGATCGTATTGTTCCTGATATCAGAGCGCTTCCGACGCATTTGGACGATGCTGATCATGGCTTGCTCCGCAGCCGGCGTAGCCTGGCGCCTTGGGCAGTTGTTCGTTCCTTCGGTAAAGGCGCTGCCGCCCATATTCTTTGAGGGTACGGATTTTCTCTCGGGCGTTACGGTGGCGCTGTGCTTCGGCCTCGCGGCCTGGGAAAGCCGCTTTTTACGCAATAATTCGGACGTCGGGCGTGACTGAAAGCCGCCAGGTTTATGAAGCCGCAATTTAGAGGAAGGTCTCGTGGACGACCAAATCTGGGAGGAATTGACCTATCGGCAGGTCGTCGTGTTGGTCGTCGATGGGTTTCTCGCAGGCGACATGCCGACCGAATCTGCGGCGAGGACCCTTACAAACCTCTTTCCAGCCGGCGAACCCGACTGGCACGCTGGGTGTTGCGCCACCATGACCATGATTTTGCAGGACGTTGCCGAACACGCTGCGAAGAGGGACAAGGTCGTCACCGGGATTGTCGCCATGATTGTTGAAACATGGCACGAGGTTAGGGCAGGTGAAAGCGTAATGGCCGCCGCCGCCGCGCTTGAGGCACATGGTCGAACGGTCATGTACGTCGACGCGGACGATATGTTTTACGTCGATGGGAAGGGACCCTATTCCCACGAGGATATCATCGATCATGCTTCACATCTTTGATCGGCTGGCTTGGGAGCGGCCTCTGTGGACGTTCAACTCGATACTCCCTACCGCTTCTACTCGTGTGCGTTAGCGTTAAAAAGCCGGAGTTTTAGGGTTAAAGCGCCGGTTTTACGCAGCATTTGGGCGATTGGCATTGGAATTGCTCGCCAGGGCGGGTGAATTTACCGCCCTTGGCGGCCGCCATGAGTCAAAAAACGCGCAAATCAACACGCAAATGCTTCGCGCGGCAAGCGGCGCCTGTCCGGGCTGTCTTGAATTACCGCGGCAGTTTTGCCGTGAATGTCGTGCCATCCTGCTCCGATGACGTTACATCGATTTCGCCGCCGTGGGCGACGACAATTTCTTTTGTGATGTAGAGGCCCAGACCCAGGTTTATGCCGGATGCGGCGGACGCGTCGTCCGTGACAGGCTCTGCTCTTGTCAGGGAGTCAAATATGTTCGGAAGGGCTTCCGGGTCAATCGGCACGCCCTCGTTGTGAACCGACACGACGACCTCTTTTGAAGTGCCGTAGACCTTTACGACAATTGGCGTTCCTCTAAACCCGTATTGGACAGCGTTTCCGATTAGGTTCGAAAAGACCTGGCCCATACGCGCCTTGTCCCAATTGCCTTCGACTTCCCCTGAGGTTTCGATCTCTATCTGCCGGTCTGGGTGAATGGCCCTTATCTCGTCGACCAACTGGTGACTGACAAAGGCCATATCCATGTCGTCCTTGCATATCGGCAGGCCGGTCCCAAGACGGGCCTTGGTTATATCGAGGAGTTGGGCCACGATCTCGGTGGCCCTGCCGGCACTATCGGCGATCTGAGCCTGGAGCATGGCCTGACGATCTGACAGCTTGCCGATGGAGGCGGTCAGTTGCGCCGACATCAGGATCGCGCCCAACGGGGTACGGAGGTCGTGGCTCAGGATGCCAAGGAACAGGTTTCTCGAAAGGTCGATTTTTTCGGAATAGTCCTGAATGGACTCTGTGAGGGCCTGATCGATCGATTCATTGAACCGTGTCTGATCCGTGAAGTCCTGCCGCGTCAAATCCGTCAGCGCTGCGTCCCAAAGCTTAATGACACTGGCCCGGAGTGCACGATATTCCGAGACCATCTGATCGAGATTAAACCCACCGGCGTGGCGCAAGGAGGCATGAATTTCCGCAGCAGTCGGTTTGGGACTTCTCGGCTTTTCGCCGTGGGATTTTTCAACCTGCTCGGATTGTGTCTGAGCCGTCTCGATGTCGTAGGCGATGAAGGCCAGGATTTCCTTGATATGGTCACGCAGAGTGAGCGGAGTGGGTGCAGTGCCTGGTGGAATAAGCGATTTGGCGAAGGTCTCCCATTCTCCGACAATTTCAGTCCTGTTTTCACGGATAAATGCGGCAAGTCCCATTTGGCAACTTCCAAAGACGTGAAACGACAAATGTCGCCTCGAAACGCCCAAATCGTCGTCCGCATGAAGAATCGAAATGCCCTCTATAGGCGAACTTACGCTATTCTTATAACTTGCCACTCATCGGCGCGAGGTTCGGAAACTACCTAGGTGGCCGGGCGCATGGACGGTAAATCGTCCGGTTACCGTCGCGTCAGCCAACCCACGTCAGCGCGAGCGGTCATATCCACCGCACGGGCCGAGCTCCGATCGAAATGCGTTGCCGGAAGTCAGAGTTCCTGATCGGATCTTGTGGTTACTGAGTAGATACCGAGGCTATCGAGGCTTGCAGGCGCAAGATATTGTGTCGCGATGAGCGAAGATTTTAAAGTCGTGTGTCTGGGTGCGTCGGCTGGAGGCTTGCAGCCGTACCTTGAGATTTTGCGCACACTGTCCGCCGACACGGGAATGGCCTTCGTGATTGCGCAGCACAGGGGGCTCGACCAACCAGAAATCCTGGTGAACCTCCTTACGAAATCCACCAAGATGCTTGTTGTCCAGGTCAAGCAGGGTATGCTTCTGCGGCCCAATTGCGTTTATGTCATGCCGCCGCGGATTGACATGACCATAGCGAACGGCCAGTTTTCCCTCAGGCAGAAACAGCGACCTCCCGGCTGGCCGAAGACCATAGATATCTTTTTGTGCTCACTTGCCGAGGCGATGCGGGAACGCGCGGTAGCCGTCATATTGTCGGGTCTTGACGGTGACGGGAGCGCGGCCTTGAAAGCGATAAAGGCGGCTGGCGGGATTACGTTCGCCCAATCCGACGCGACATACGGCAGCATGCCGCATACCGCCGTCGAAACCGGGCACGTCGATTACATGCTGCCCTCTCTCGACATCGCCAATGCGCTTTCGGCACTCGCGAGCAGGGCACCGCTCGGCGTGTAGCCCATTGCCACGTTCAAATCTCAATTTTGCGGACCAGCGTAGCCGCTGCGCCAGGTCAGGCGATTGCCTCAGCCAAACCGGTGGCGCGCCTGCGCCATTGCCGCCAGCAGACGGCCAGCCCCGATCGGAGACTCAGCTCAACGCGAAATCCGCGCGTTTTTCGACGGCTTAGCGCAAGTTCGCCGGTCCAACAAGAGCGTCGGACATTACCAGCATCAACGAAGTCAGTCGGTTGGCGACCGCGGCTTAGCTGGCCCGCATAATTCGGGTTCTGCGGCCTTGGCGATCCGCCGGCCCAAGGTCTCCATGAACGCATCGTATCGTTCAGTCGCGGACGCCCTGGCTGACGCTTGCGCCGCTTCCGGCAGGGCAGGCGTAGAGAGCAGCCAATTCCAAACGAAGACGAGCAAGGCTTCGGACGAGATCGCATTGTCCCGTTCAAGCTTCTGAAGAAGTCGGTCCATTCGGTTTAGCCGCCGCAGAACGGCGTCGGCGGTTTGGTCGGGCGATACGAAGGCGGCGATCGCTGCTTCCGCGACCAGGGATAAGGATTGCTTTTGCCGGGCGGCATAGGCGGAGAGATCGTCCATAAGCGGTTGGTCGAGATAGACCGATAGTCGTGATTTTCGCATGCGTCAGACTCCCATATCATCGCCAGGGTCGAGGGTAACCTGTCGCGCTATCTGGGCCTGACTTTGGTCGAGATTGCGTAGCTTGGCGAGGTGCTCGTCGACCAGGGGCGGTCGTGGCTGGAGGTCGAGTTCCAGGCTCTCGGGACTGCGGTCTTTTCGTTTGCGTGGCGGCGCAAATTCGGGGGCGTGATGAAGCTGAACGAGACCGTCAGTATCGATGACGCGATTGGTGGTTTTCGGCGCGGGCGTCGCAGCTGTCGGCGCGAAAGGGATAGCTGAGAGGGCAGACCAGTCGTCGCTGACGATGAATGTCACCTTTTCCTTCGGTGCCGGTCGCACGCGCGTCGCGAGGCGGCGATCTTCGAAATAGCGCACCTTTGTTGCGCGGATCGGGGATAGGCCTGACACCATGACCAGTTCGTCCTGAGGCGGTAGCTGCATGATCTCGCCCGGCGTTAGCAAGGGTCTAGCCGTCTCCGAACGGGAGACCATCAGGTGTCCCAGCCAAGGACTGAGCCGGTGGCCGGCGTAGTTTTTCATAGCGCGCAATTCGGTCGCGGTGCCCAGCGCATCGGAGACCCGTTTCGCCGTGCGCTCGTCATTGGTGGCGAAGGCAACACGCACATGGCAGTTATCTAGGATCGAGTTATTGGCGCCGTAGGCTTTCTCGATCTGGTTCAAACTCTGCGAAATCAGGAAAGATTTTAGGCCGTAGCCCGCCATGAATGCCAGGGCGCTTTCAAAAAAATCCAACCGCCCCAAGGCGGGGAACTCGTCGAGCATCAGGAGAACGCGATGCCTTGGCTTGTGTTGCAGGTCTTCGGTGAGCCGGCGACCGATTTGATTGAGGATCAATCGGATCAACGGTTTGGTTCTGGATATGTCGGATGGCGGCACGACCAGGTAGAGGCTCGTAGGTTTTTCTTCGTTGGTAAGGTGTTCGATGCGCCAGTCGCAGCGGCTGGTCACTGCCGCGACCACGGGATCACGGTACAGGCCCAAAAATGACATAGCGGTCGACAGCACGCCTGAGCGCTCGTTGTCGCTCTTATTGAGTAACTCCCGGGCAGCGCTCGCCACGACAGGGTGTGTTCCGGCCTCGCCGAGATGTGGGGTGTTCATCATTGCAGCGAGGGTGGTTTCGATGGGCCGCGCGGGATCGGAGAGAAAGGCGGCTACGCCAGCGAGCGTCTTTTCCTTTTCGGCGTAGAGGACATGGAGGATCGCGCCGACGAGAAGGGAATGGCTGGTCTTTTCCCAATGGTTACGCCGTTCAAGGGAGCCTTCCGGGTCGACCAAAACGTCAGCGACGTTCTGTACATCGCGAACCTCCCATTCGCCCTTTCGCACTTCAAGCAGGGGATTGTAGGCCGAGGAGCTTGTGTCCGTCGGATCGAACCGTAGCACATTGCCGAAACTGGACCGCAGCCCAGCGGTCAGTTCCCAGTTTTCGCCCTTGATGTCATGGATGATCGCGGACGCCGGCCAGGTCAGTAGGGTGGGGACGACCAGGCCGACGCCCTTGCCCGATCTGGTCGGGGCGAAGCAGAGCACGTGCTCGGGGCCGTCGTGGCGCAGATAGTCGTGCTTGAGGCGACCGAGCACGACCCCGCGGTCTTGCAGCAATCCGCCCCGCTTGATTTCGGCAGAGATGGCCCATCTCGCAGACCCGAAGGTTTCAGCATGCTTGGCCTCGCGCGCCCGCCAGATCGACAGCGTGACTGCAACGACGACGGCCAGGGCTCCGCCGGACGCGGCGATGAAGCCGCCGGTTTGGAATATGCGGGGGGCGTAGGCGTCATATTTGAACCACCAGCCGTAAAAGGCGAATGGCGGATACAGGGGCCACCCGGCGACGCTTTTGAAGGGCGCGCCGAGTTGGGGCTGAAATCCGAGATGCCACGCTGTCCATTCGGTGGCGGACCAACTCGCCAGAAGCGTGGTGGCCAATACGAGAATGACTTGTCCCCAAAGCAGTCGGGTCGCTGGCATGGTCGTCTCCAGATCGTCTGGAGCGACCATCGGCCGGTGAGATCACGACAGCAATGGCATGGACGTAACCGTCGTAGAATCGGATACTGCCGGCTAGGAAAAGAGAAGTTGCTGTGACGTCAGTTCAACGTCTGTTCCGGATCTCCGATGTCTTTGCCGGCTCGCCCAGCCAGGGTTTCTCTCTGACCGGCAACGTAGGCCCGCACGCAACGATCGAAAGCCTCTTCGATGATGCCTGCGAATTCGGTGAGGTCGGAGGTACGGCATTCCTCGGTTAAGTATTTCAGCGCGGCGATCATCTGCTCGGACTTTTTGTCACGGTCGGACAGCGAACTGTCCGTTTTAGAGGGCTTTAAAGGTTTACGCGACATGGCGGCTACGCCCCTGGTCATCGCCAAATTGCAGGACGTTGGTCATTCCGGTCCTTGCCTGTGCCCGCTCATATTGCGACCAGGTGATAGAGATTGAGGCCGCTTGGATTTTGGAGTGGGCGCCGATCGCCTTTGCGTCGCCAAGCCGCGCCAATTCGATACCGTTACGCTCAAACACGGATCTCAAGATGAGCGTGGGCATGAGGCCAATGATTTGGTCGATACCCCGGGCGAGGGCAAATTCGAGGTAGCCAAGAGAAATGGTCTTCAGCACATGCAGTCTTTTTTCGGGGGGCAGGGTGTGATCGATGCAAAAGCGCGTGCCCTCCCAGACGTCCGGTCGTGAGAAGATGGAATGATCGGTCACAAGATCGGGGAAATGATCTTGCAGCATGCAGCCGAACTCGATTGGTGTCAGCCGGCTGGCCCCCAAGACATGCTTGCCGTCCTCTGAATAAACCAGGTAATGTGAAGCCAGGGTATCGTACTGATCGAATTCCATGTTTTCGATCGTCTTAACATCATAGCCCTGCCGGTCGATAAATTCTTTGTGCCTGAGTTGGTGCTGCCCGAAGAAGAGGTCCGCTTGGCGGGTGATCTCTCTATATGAAATGGCGAAGAGCATTCTAAACCTCCTGTCAATGGAGGTTTCAGTTGAGCAAATCATCCGCGTTCGGACGACTACTGAAAATAGTAGTTATAGCTCTATTATTCCCGATGCGAGCCCAATGACGATGGCTTGGACGCGGTTCGACGCATTCAGTTTGCGGTATATCGTCTTCGCAAAAAAGGCCGCGGTATTATAGCTGATGAACAGGCGCTCCGCGATTTGTTCGTCGGTCCGCCCGTGAGCCATCATTTGTAAAACTTGGGTCTCCCGTGGGGTGAGGGGCGAGGTTGACGGCTGCACTGGCTGCCGCGCCCCGACAATACGCTTAAATACCACGTAAAACTGGTTGGCGAATGCCGACAGCAGATCGGTATTATGAAGATGGTCGGTGGACGGGGAGGAGGTTGCCAGTGCGATCCCGGCGATTTGCGACGTCGCGCCGTTGAACGGGATGCCGATGCCGTTGCAAAGCTCGGCCTCCTCGGCAAGGGACAGAAACCTGACCTGCTTCGGTGTCAAAACCTGGCGCTTTATGAGGCCTTTCCATGTGAATGGCATGACCAAGGCGCTCGCACTTTTGAGAACGGGATCGATGTTTGCGAACCGGCGCTCGACATAAAATTTGCGCCAGTCTTCTCGGTACGTGCTGATAAGGCCAAATCCGTGTTCTGTCTGAGGAAGCTGCCGGTCTCGGATGACTGAGAAATTGAGGTGGTCAAAACCGTAATTTCTCATGGCGTCGATATAGAGCTCAAAAAGCCGCTCTTTCGACATGAGGCCAGCGGTACGCTCGACGAAATATTCGAATGCATGCCCGCTATGCGGGATCAACATGTGGATTACCCCCGGAAGTTTTTCAGAACCATTTAACAACGAGGGGTTTATTGGTGGGGCGATTCGCTACGCCGTGGATGAATTTCATGACAAAAAGCGGCAATATTGCCTCAGCTATTGCTGAATAGACTCAATGCTTTTAGCGAGTTCGACGAGCTTGCGCCGCACGCCCGCGTCGGTCAGGCGCGGAAAGATTTCAACCATTTCGACGCCTTCGGCGATCGCCATCATTTTCGCCACTGTGTCATCGATTTCGTTGGCCAAAACTTCCGCTTCATCGCCGTCAATTCCTAAGAAGAAATAGGCGACTGGCACCTTCATAACCCGGGCTACGTCGAAAAGGCGCGAAGCACTGATCCTGTTTCCACCGGTTTCGTATTTTTGCACCTGCTGAAAGGAAATGTTGAGCAGGGCGGCCAGTTCATGCTGGCTGAGGCCAAGGCCGCGGCGACGCAACCGGATCCTGTTCCCGACGTGGATATCGGTCGGGTGCGCCGACTTTTCGCTCGCTGGGGACATTGGCTTCGCGGCTCCGTCCATTGCGTCATCCCCTCGCATATGACCGGGACCGACTGAGTGCACGGTGGTCCCGCCGGGCCGGACGGTATCTCGCTGTTGTCATTTTCACCACAGGGCCTAGCTCCGAAGGATGGACGTCAGTTGCTCGGCGTTGGCAGTGATTTTGTTCGACATCGTCTCCGCCTCACTATCGCCGATTTCGGAGAAGAAATAGAAGACGGGCACCTTGAGCAGCCGCGCGATTTCAAAAAGGCGCGAGGCTTCGACGCGCTTCCCGTCCACTTCGTACTGCTGCAATTTCGCAGGCGATATGTTCAGCGAAGCGGCTAACTCTTCTTGAGGAATGGCAAGGCCGTCGCGCCGCATTCGTATGCGCCTGCCAACATGGATATCGACGGGAGGTTTCCTCTTTCGATTTGTGGCCATTTGCGTTCCCACCACGATGTGAAGCTGCCTGTGACTCGCTTTATCACTATTGATAGAACACCTCCGTTCATTGTCTCGCAATAGTAGTTTTGGCCCGCGCCTGAAAAAATCGCGCGGCGGCCCTTCCGGCGTGAACAATGACTCTAGAAAAGTCGGAAAATTGCATTTAGAGTCAATGATGGAGCCGTACGTGCGGCTCTGGGGCGTCGAAACCCCATCAGAGATGGTTTGCTGCCGGCCATTCCGGCACGATCCTCCTTGGCTATTTTGCCGGGAGCCTGTGACGTATGTCCAGGCCTCGGCTAAAGGTCCCAGGGCCGTCTCTCTGAGCGGTTTCGAACTCCCGGCTTCAGGCCAGTGGAGGCTCCAAAGGCGGGGACGCACCGCCAATTTGGGCCCCGGGGGAGTTTCGAATGAAATCCGACACCTTGCCGACATCCAAGCTTGGGGACCGATCTGAAGGGACCCAGGTTTTAGATCAAATCATCGGTGGCCGCGTCGCGGCACTTCGAGCCCGTCAGGCGTTTACGCGCGGCGAATTGGCCGCTCGGACCGGCATGGCGGAATGTGAGTTGCTCGAATTTGAGTTGGGTCTAGCCGAGATACCGCCTCCAATCATCTATGCCCTGAGCCGTGCGCTCGGAGTGCCCATGCGTCGGTTCTTCGAGGCAAATCGGGGGACGGCGCAATGAAGTATCTGCGGGAAGTCGACCGATGGTTCGGCGCCAATATCCTCCCCCATGAGCGCGCCATGAAATCCCTTGCCCGTAAGATGCTGGGCAACGAGGAGCGGGCCAAGGACCAGGTTCAGGACGCATTGGTCGAGATCATTGCCGATGAAAAATGGAAGCAGATCGTCAATCCGCGGGTCTACGTCATGCGGTTGGTTTATCTGCGGTGCATCGATACGATTCGTAAGCTGCGGGTTGTGCCAATCGGAACGGTTCAGAAATTCGAAACGCTCTATTATGCGGAGCCAATGCCCGATCAGCTCGACGCTCTATGCGCTCGCGAAGATTTGGATCGCATTCTTCATGCGCTTGACAGTTTGCCTCCCCAATGTCGTACCGTGTTGGTGATGCGGCGTATCGAAGGCATGCAGCCGCAGGAAATTGCGCGCGTCCTGGGCATAAGCGAGTCGACAGTTCGCAAACACGTCGCTAAGGGCCATGCGATCCTAACTCGGCACCGTGAAGAGGGGTTGGCAGGCGAAACCAAATCTGTTCCGGGTCCACACGTGAGGATCGACCAGGGGTAGACTTGGCTCGCCAATATAGGGTAATTGTGCCGGCATCTGCCGGTGGGCTCGCGTCATGGATAACAGGGAAATCAACAAATTGTCCGAAGACAAGGACGCCGATGCGGAGCGCCTTGAGGCAGCAGCCCTGTGGTTTGCGGAGTTGGAGGACAATGTCGCGGATGTCGCGGCCTTTGAGGCCTGGCGCACCGATCCCGCCAATGCTCTGGCCTTCCTACGGGTATCTGGCTCTGCCGACTGGTTCGAAAAGCACAAGCACCTCGTCGATTCCGAAAAGGCCAAGATCGCTACCAAAGGCCATTTCAGCCGCCGCCAACTTTTGCTTTCCGCGGTTGCTGCGGGCGCCGGTCTCAGTGCGTTGCTCGTCGCTGCTGGATTCGTTGCCTTGTTCAACCCTGGCCGGGCCATGGCCCAAACGGGCGTTGGTCAACGGTCTTCGCTGTCGCTGCCCGATGGCGGACGAATCGACGTCAATACGGATAGCAAGGTGCTCTGGCATTATCGTGGCGCGCAGCGAGACCTGTGGCTCGACCGAGGGGAGGTCGCCATAACCGTGGCGGCCGGGGCGACGCCAGTTCATGTTAAGGCTGGAAAGCAAACAGTCGCGCTGAGCCAAGGCGTGTTTGACCTACGCCTCAGTGACGGCGCGCTTCGCATCTCGGTCATTGCCGGGACGTGTACCTTGCCACAAGGGGCGGCAGGCGTGCCTCAAGCCCGAGTCGCCGCTGGAAAAGCGGTCACGGTTTCCCAAGGCACGCAGGAAGTTCGTGAAATGTCTCCGGATGAAACGGATGCGATTACGGCTTGGCAGAAGGACGAAATCGTCTTCACTGGCTTAAGCCTGCGGCACGCCGTAGACGAATATAACCGGTACCTTACCCGAAAGATCGAAATCTCCGACCCGTCCATTTCGGATATTGAGATCGGTGGTCGATTTACGACGCGCGACCCGGCGGAATTCCTTGCCGCACTAAAGACCAGCTTCGGACTGACGGTCGAGGATCAAGGTTTCGGGCCGATCGAAATCAAGAAATAGCTGCTGTTTCGTCCTACCACGGAACTATTTTCAGCGGCTCGATAGCCGATTCAAAAAACTGTCACGTCAATACCTCTGAACCCGACGAATGGGCATTAAGGGGAATTGGCAAATGGCGAAAGCTGGTGAGCGTAGTTTTAAGTATTGTGGTTCGGGGCTTGCAATAGCCGTCGCGATGAATCTCATTGCCGTAGGCGGAGTGTGCGCCCAATCGGCCGAGATACATTTCGATATACCCGCAGAGAACACGGCGAAGGCCTTGATTGATTTTTCAAAGCAGGCAAATGTTCAAATTCTATATCCTTACGCTATCGCCGCGAAACACGATGCGCCGGCAATCAAGGGCGATTTCACCCGCGATGAGGGGCTGGACAGAATACTTGCCGGCAGCGGCCTAGAGGTGGCGTCAGCCAGCGGCACCGCGATCTCGCTTCGGGAGTCACAGGCCGCTGCAGATAGACGTGCTTCGGCGGCGTCGACGGAAGTCATTGTCACCGGGTCGCGCATTCGCAACACCCCTCCCACGTCTCCGTCCCGAATCGTCTTTCGCTCAGAAATCGAGCAACAGGGATTTGCCGAAATCGGCGATCTGGTGCGAAGCCTGCCGGAGGATTACGGGGGCGGGCAAAATCCGGGTGTGATGGGAGCGACGCTCACCAGTTTGGGAAATCAAAACCTAACGAATGCCTCAAGCATAAATCTGCGCGGCCTCGGGAGCGACGCCACGCTCGTTCTGCTGAATGATCACAGAATGTCGACGGATAGTTTCCTGGCGGGGGTCGATGTTTCGGCCATCCCAATGAGCGCCGTTCAACGTGTGGAGATTGTACCGGATGGCGCGTCAGCGATCTACGGTTCCGATGCGGTCGCCGGGGTTGTCAACTTCATCATGCGGAAGGACTTCAATGGCACTGAGGTCAGTGCGCGGGTGGCGGGGGCCAGCCAAGGTGGGGCTGACGAAACGACATATAGCGTTCTGAGCGGTTGGGCGGGCCGGCAGGCGCACGTCTTGGCGGATATCGAATATTCCAACACAACGGCTGTGACCGCGGGCGAACGCAGCTTTGCCGCAGCGGCGCCGGCGGGCGAATTCATCTTTCACCCGCAGAAGCGTAAGAGCCTTTTCGTAAGTGGCGGCGACGACATTAGCGACACCGTGAGCCTGTCATTTGACGGGTTGATCAGTGATCGCCAAGCGCCGACACACACCCAACGAACGGCCACAACGGCTGTCGCGATCGGGGACGTATTCACGCCCAGTTATGACGCAACGTTCGGCGCAGAAGTCGCGCTTTGGGGCAACTGGAAACTCCATGCGACGGCGGATGCCTCTGGAGGTCGAAACGAGACCTGGTCCGGGGCAACGAAAGCGAAGGGCAGTTTTTCTTATATGCAAAACGGTGTCCGTTACGGCGAAATCAATGCCGACGGCACCTTGCTTGAGCTGCCATCCGGCGATGTGAAGGCTGCCGTCGGGGGCGGGTATCGCACCGAGACCTTTCAAAACAATCGTCCAGGAAGCAGCAGCTATTACGCCGCGGATCGCCAGATCAGTTATGCCTACGCCGAAGCGTATGCGCCCCTCGTCCAGCCTTCATCCTCCAGGTTTGGTCTGAACGAGTTAGACATCAATCTGTCTGGCCGCGTTGAGCGCTACAGCGACTTCGGTTCGACAGCCAATCCAAAGATTGGCCTCAGATATGTGCCGATTTCTGATCTGACCCTGCGCGCGTCATGGGGTACGTCTTTCAAGGCGCCGACGTTTGCGCAGATGTATGGATCGAGGGCATTCGAGGTCTTTACGGCGACCGGTCTTGGTTATTCGGGACCTGGAAATGCGGTCCTGCTTCAAGGTGGTAATCCAGACTTGAAGCCGGAGAAGTCGCGGTCCTGGACGCTGGGAGGTGAATACAAACCTTCGGCGGTGCCGACGCTGGCCCTTTCGGCGACCTACTTCAACATCGACTATCGCGATCGCGTGGTCCAGCCCGTCAACAATGTGACGCTCGGGCTTAGCAGTCCGCTCTATTCAAGCTTTGTCGTGTCCCCAACCGCTGGAAACCTGGCATCGCTTTATGCGTCGTCGAGCGTTTTCTACAATTTCTCATCTGGCGCCTATAACCCAAGCTCCGTGGTCGGCATTGTCGACGACACTTACACAAACGCGACCTCGCAGAAGGTGCATGGTGTGGACGCCGCCTATAAGCAGACGTTTTCGCTAGCGGGCGGAAGCCTGAATACGTTCGCCAATGCAACCTGGCTACATCTCGATCAGCAAACCATTCCGACATTACCGGCCCAAGTCCTGTCGGGAACATTATTCGCGGCGCCGGATTTCAAGGCTCGGGGTGGAGCGACCTGGCAGGTTGCGTCGTGGGCGATCACAGGTGCCGTCAATTTCATCGATAGTGAAAAGGACACGGATACGACCGCCTTAAGCAGGATCGCCTCTTGGACAACTACGGACGCGACAATCGTCTACCGCTTTAGCGGGGGTGGCTTTGAAAAAGGTTTGAAGCTGATCGCCGCCGCATCAAATCTGTTCGACAAAGCACCGCCTCACGCCTTTGGGCCGACGATCACGTACCCAGGTCTTGGTTTCGATTCCACGAACGCTTCGATTCTCGGCCGCTATCTCAGTCTCACCTTGGTCAAGGCTTGGTAGGATGCCTGTTTATCGCCAACGGCTCGCAGCCGTCGGCGCCGGTGGATTGGCGGCGGCCCTCTTCATGGTCGCCGCCCAAGCTCACGCCGGCACCGAAGGGACGTGTTCAGACCTGCTTCCCAATCTTCCAACGGATGCTCCTGGGGCGTCCCGGTCGCTGCAGCTTGATGATCTTGTTCGCTTACGCGACGTCGGGCCGGTGGGAGCGGCGCGCATCCAGGTACCGATCCTTTCGGTCTCACCCGACATGAAAACACTCGCGTTTCAAATTAGACGAGCCGACCCCAAAGCTAACCGATATTGCCTCGGCATTGCGACCATCCCTCTGTCAGGGAACGCTCCGGCGCGCCTTGTCGATACGGGTGGCGATCTTGTCCTGGCGACGACCAGCGGGGTTGGCTTCGGCCCGCGTGAAGCTGGCTTCGCCGAGGTCATCACGCCGAAGTGGTCGCCCGATGGGGCGTGGCTCGCCTATTTACGTCGGGACAATGGGGTGACCCAGGTTTGGCGCGCGGCGGCGGATGGACACAAATCGGAATCGGTTACCCGTTCTGACTCCGACGTCACGGCGTTTATCTGGTCGGCAGATGGTCGGCGGATCCTGTTTCAAACGGTCGCTGAGGCGAGTTCGGCGAGGGCACGGCGATCTTCGGAAGAACGCACCGGCTATCTGTTTGACGACCGCTTCGATCCCGCATTGTCAAACCGTCCATTGGTTCGGACGCCGATCGAGACCTACACCTTTTCAGTCGATGTCGACACCGGCAAGGTCTTACCGGCCTCAGCCGACGAACAGGCAATGTTTGAGGGCAGCACAGCTGAAGCCGTCAAGGGCGCGCTCCTAAGCGCTTTGGCCCCTAGCGGCGCCAAGGCCTGGGTTGCGCGAGACCCAGCCGCAATCTTGTCGGCGCCGACGAAACTTTTCGTGCAGGTCGGAGAGAAGCTCAGTCAGTGTGTTGAGTGCGAGAATGTTTCCGACCTGTGGTGGTCGATCGACGGTTCGAGACTCTATTTCCTGCGACGGGAACGGGATCGGCCCAAACTTGGCATTTATCAGTGGCAGGTTGGTGCGGCAGGGCCCCGCAGGATTCTGATCACTGATGAGGCACTGGTCGGCTGTGTGCTCGCCACCGAACATCTGATCTGTGCGGACGAAGCCTCCGACCGCCCGCGACGACTGGTCTCGATCTCTCTGCTCGACGGGCGGACCAGCGAATTGTTCGACCTCAATCCCGAATTCAGGTCGATCAAGCTCGGGGCGGTGCGCCCACTGAAATGGACCAACGCCTTTGGTTTGGAGACAATCGGCCACCTGGTTCTGCCGCCGGACTATCGGCACGGAAGCCCTTTGCCATTGATTGTCGTTGGATATCAGACCGAAGGATTCTTGCGCGGCGGCGTCGGTGACGACTACCCGATCCAGCTCTATGCGTCGCGTGGTTATGCGGTGCTCAGCTACGAACGGCCGCCGATTTACGGTGTTACCCGCGGGGCTAAAACGGTCATGGAGGCCGAGCAGATCAACCATGTCGACTGGGCGGATTATCGTAGCGTCGTTTCAAGCCTGGAAATCGAAGTGAAGGCGCTGGTCGACGAGGGCCTCGTCGATGCAAACCGCGTCGGCTTGACCGGTTTCAGCAATGGGGCGTCGGTTGCCCAATATGCCATGGTCAATAGTAAGATTTTCAAGGCCTACGCGGTGAGTCACTGTTGTGAAGATCCAGTAGGCGTCGTCACCATAACAGGCCCAGCCGGAGATCGATGGCTTGAGGACATGGGCTACCCCAAACTGACCGATACCTCATCAGGCTTTTGGAAAGCCATGTCCCTGCGATTGAACGCCACGAGGGTCCGCGCGCCGATTCTCATGCAACTGCCTGACGATGAATATTTGGGCGCGTTGGAAGGTTTTGGTGCTTTGAGGGAGCAGGGCAAGCCTGTCGAACTCTATGTGTTCCCCAACGAGCACCACGTGAAATGGCAGCCGGCGCACCGTGCTGCGGAATACCAACGCAGCCTGGACTGGTTCGATTTCTGGCTCCGAGGCGTGGAAGATGGGGATCCGGCCAAGGCCGATCAGTATAAACGGTGGCGCACACTTCGCGACGCCGCACAGAAATAGGCGCATCGTCTCTCCGGGCGGCGTAGTTGCGCTTGTGGACGGCCCCGCTTACCGTGGCGGGGCCGTTTCCTGTTGGACGGCAGCCTGGACGCTTTCGACAGCTGGGTGTCCCAAAACCTTTGACCAATGTCGCGCCCAGGCCTCAGCCTCCGCCAACATCATCAGCTCGTTGTGTGCGGGTGGGCGGATTACACTCCCATCGTCGAGCAGCGCTTCGGTGCCGCGACGGTCGATAATATTTTCAGAAGCCAAAAGACCGTCGAGCAGCAGCTCTTTAAGCCGTCCTCGGTTGGATTCGATAACCTCGAAAGCAAAGCTGACCGGTCCCGCTTTGGATTGCCGTTCGATGAGGCTTCGCGGCAACCGGTCGGCAAACGCATCGCGCACGATTGAACGATTGATGCCCCCAGAGGACCATTGCCAAGTCGGAATCGACAGGCACAATTCGACGAGCGGTTGGGCAAGCAAGGGGGTGACCAAGGGGCCATAGGTCTTCCGTGAATAGCCATCGACCGTGCTTTGGATGCGCAGAAGCTTGGCAATGTGCACGGCCTTTCCGGGCAAAGCCCTTGCAGGCGCTTCGAGCCAGGGATGGTGTAATGTCTGAATGAGCTCTGCGTCTTGGACCGTTGACAGCAAGTTGCCATGTCCTGGCCAGAGGTAGCTCGGGTCATGGCGGGCCATCCTTTGTGCGGCATGGGTCGCGACGTCGACAAGGCTCGTCTGCGTTAAACGTGCGATATCCCGCATTGTGGTCCAGGCGCCGAGCGACAAGCCCTCGGCATAAAGCCGGTCGACCAACGGTGTCGCCGACTGCATGTAGCAGAAGATGTTGTCGCCGCCTTGGCCGGTGAAGAATGCGTCAAAGCCGAATTCGTTTGCGAGCGCTTGTTTTGCGCGGTCCTGGCTCTGGCCGAAGATAAGACCGAAGGGACGAGGAAGGTGGCCACTACTGGTGGCCGAAATGTCAACGTCCGAAAGGTTGTGAAAGCGCTCGACGAGTGGTCGACCAAGGTGGTCGGTCAGTTGGCGAGCGTAGTTGCGTTCATCGCCTTCGGCCGCGTGTGTCGCCATGGTCATCGCCGTCCATGGCGTGTCCTGTCGGTCGAGGCAGGCGGCGATGATCGAAGAATCAAGCCCTCCCGAAACGCCTAACAGGATATTTTGAAACCTGGCGGCCCAGCGATTGACGCATAGATCGATGGTTTCTCGCAGTTCATCGACCATTTGGGCGGAGTTCGACCAGGCGCGTGGAGCGACGAACGACCAAGGTGTCCAAACTGGTTTCACCAGATCGCCTGAAAATGTCAGGCTCAGGCGATGACCGGGCAAAAGCTCCTTGCAGCCGATAAGCGCGGTCTCGGTGCTTTTCAGGTCCGGTGCGTAGAAGTGCCGACGGATCGCGGCCCAATTTATCGCCGTCTTCAGAAATCCCGCTTCCAACAGCGTCTCGGCATCGGAGGCGATAACCCTGACGCCGCCGATCTGGACATAAAGGCAGGGGAAGGCGCCGGACGGATCGCGGATGACGTGGATTTCGCGGGCGTCGTCCAGTTCTAGGAATGCGACGTATCCGCCCCATAAATCCTGAAAAAGGCTTTCGCCGCCGGTACCCCGCGCACGCGCTGCCAGATCGATATGATCGGGTACCGGCCGGCCATAGCTTCCCTGTCGCTCGAATACCGTTCCAATCAAAACCCCGGCGTCCGAGAGGACGGTGACGTCATTGGTGTCGTTTGTGAGGACGCGAAGGTGGGGCGACGTATAGACTTCGATTAGGTCGGTGGGATCGAGGCTTTCGCTCTCAGGCAGAAATCTCAGTCCGTCTCTGACGCGCGTTGCGAAGGCGAGAAAGCGCGTGGCCATCTCAGACCATCAGAATTGGAGTGAATGGCCGGACGTTGTCGATATGGTCGTTCACGACCACATCCTCCACCTGCGTCCAGGCATGGGCGGCGAAAGGGCGCATTTTGACGGCGATGACCAGCTTCGCGGCGACGTTGCGATCGGCAAGATAGGTCGCCATCGCAAGCGAGCGGCGCAGGCATTTGTTGTTCGATGGCAGAAGGCGTTCAGACGCCTCGAATGCCGTGGCAGCTTTTGTCAGGGTGGCCAAATCGGCTTCAAGTGGGCGCGTGGTCAAACGTCGCGTCCGAGCTTTGTGTTTCTCCACCACGTCCGCGAGCGGACAAAAGGTCAGCGCCATGCCCGCGGCGATCTGGTAGGAAACGGCCAGTCCAACTGCCCAAAAGGGGGCCGGCTCTTGTTCAGCGGGAATGTAGTGTTTCGGCAGTTCGATCCCGCCCTTATCGAACGTCCGCACGCTCGTTGTACGGATCAGAACGCCTTCGTCGACAAGGGCCTGAAGTATGTTTTCTTCGTTTGTGTCAATCGGCTTCCCAGCCAGCAGTTTTTGGATCGGGGGATCGAGATCATCTGGCAGGCAAAAATAGGTCGAGGTTTCAAGATCGAGGAGGGCTGCGCGTCCGTTAGACACGCACCCATAGATTTTGTCGCTAAGAGCAAGCGTCATTTGATATTCCGAGAAGGTGAGGGCGAGCCGTTGCCTGCTCACCCTCGTGCGGCTTCAGTCGGCGCGCAGGCCGGTCGGCAGTATTTGTTGTTGCTGCACCCCGTCGTTGAATTCGCCGGAATCGCCCTTGGTTTCGACCGTCACGCGGCCGATGCGGATCAGGCGCGAAGCGGCCTTGGCTTGCTTGATCATCGTGAGTCTCCTCATCGCAGGTTGGTGAAATGTCGCGATTGCCGCGACATAGGACTTCTACTGGAGCGCGAAAATCACGACCTTCTAATTTTCAAATGATGATCGGAAAACTTTTGGCATGAACACGAGGATCGGTCGAGACACTTCCCGGAAGTTCTCGCAAGTTCCCGCTTATTCACGCTTTTCCCATCGTCCTGCGCAGCACCGGGTGGTAGAACGCCCATCTGAACAGTGGGAAGGCGCCTATGAGTTGGACACTCTTTATTGACGAGTCGGGCCAGGACCTGCACGAGTCGCCGTATGAGGTTTTGGCTGGGGTCGCGGTGGAGGATCGCAAGCTTTGGCCGCTTATCCGACAATTGTCGGACGCCCAACAGCATCACTTTGGCATGAGATTGTTTGAGGCTTATGGCGCCGAAGCCAAGGCGAAAAAGCTGCTGAAGCGAAAGGTCTTCAAGATCGCCGACGCGGGGCCCGCCCTGGGACAGGTCGAGCGCGCGGCCTTGGCGCGTGAGATCCTTTTGGACGGCGGAGCGGGCGGACATGATCGCCTAGTCGCCTTGTCACAGGCGAAGATTGCCTATTGCGAGCACGCCCTTCGAATTTGCCGGGGATGGGGTGTACAGGCATTTGCGTCCATCGTTCCAAAAGACGCGCCGCGGCCGCCGAGGACGGAGGTGCTGCGAAAGGATTATGCCTATCTCTTCGAGCGGTTCTTCTATTTTTTGAACGGGATGGAGGATACGCCGATGGGCTATCTGGTGTTCGACGAGTTGGACAAGAGCGCCAGTCATGTCTTGCTTCAGCAGGTGAGCGCGTATTTCGTGCGAACACGGAACGGTCGCACGCGATCGCGGTTGATTATACCCGAGCCTTTCTTCGTCCATAGCGATCTAACGTCGATGATTCAGATGGCGGATTTGATCGCTTATACGATTAGCTGGGGACTGCGATTGCCTGGGATGTCCGAGCCTGCGCGCCAGGAGCTTGCGCCAATCGTCTCAGCGGTCAGGGACCTTCAGTTTCATCAGCGAACCGAAGGTGGGCGAAATCACCATGGCTTTAAGCTCATTGCGAATTTGACGGCCGCGTTCGAGGCATAAAAAAAGGCAATGCCATCGCTGACAAAGCCTCCACAAGCAATATGGCACCGGGCCTCTGAAAATTCAATGTACAAATAACGGGCCTGGTCTTGGTGGATGCATTTTGGGCAACGCGAAACAGGCTCTCGCGAATTTGCCCCTCGATTTGCGCGACGCAATTCCGATGCAAACAAGAGGCTACTTCCGGACGCGCGTTGCATGGACAACGATATCACGCAGGTGGTCCATGCGCACCTGGTAGTAAAGGTCCAACTGGTTGATTAGCGCGGGGATGTCATTCGACGCCCAACACGTGGCCAGTCCGGCAAGTTCGAGTGACCGCGCCTGGATCACCGGCGACTTGAACAGCCTCACAGGGCGTAGACGCTCGTTCGCGTTTGACACCAGGGCGACCATCTCGAAGTTCTCGGTCGCGCTAGCGATATCGTTGAAAAGCGTGTCTGTTCCAAGCACGACATCATCACAGGCTGGCACAGACCGATCTGGCCGGGGCGGCTTGTCAACGGCGACCTCCAGGCAAGTGCGCATAAGACCCCGATGGCTTATATACATATCATATAGCCACCCTTCGGTGATCGACGGCATATGAAAGCCGTCCAAGGTTGTGGCCTCAACTAAGCGCTGGCCGGCGAGTTCACTGAGGGCCATGCGAACCGTCGTGCTGCTTACGGTAAAACGCGTTTCGAACAGGTGGCTTTCCAAGCGCTCGCCGGGTTGAAAACGTCCCGACAAGATTTCGGCTTTGATCCCCTCATAGCAGCGACGAATGCGTGTTTCTTTATGTGGCATGGCGCGCCGATCGACCGGACGAAGCGGCGAGGGCGGCGTACCTTTAAGCCGCGACGGCGCAGGGCTGATCTCTGAATGGTGGAAATTAAATATAGAGTTCTACCAATTGTAGATTAGATTCCCCATCCGGGCAAGGGCCACGAGTTGGGCGTTTAAAGACCCAGGTCTCGTTTCCGCCCGAAGTTCCAACTGATCGAGCCGGTGTCTCGAACGACCCCGCTGATATGCTGGCCGAGTCTGGTTTCGATCGACGGTGACCACGGAACAAGCCGGAATCCCACAGCGTCGTCCAACACGGCAAACCGGCCGGAGGACAGGTTGAGGCGGCGGCTATAGGTGCCCGACGCATATTCGCCGGCCTTATTCTCAACGAAGCTGCGACCTGTCGTCTTGGCGATCTGGCCGGCAACCGCTTCCAACTCACGCTGGCGCAAGGTCGACAGCAGATCTTTCCTGAATGACAGCCCTTCAGGTCCCATCTTGGCCAGCCCCTCTGATACGAGATGGTCGCCGCGACGGGCGAGAGCGGCCTGTGCCTCGCGACCGAATCCGCCGTCGCTGATCCCGTCGTCCTGGCCGGTGACCGCGACCTTGTCGAGCCAGGTCGCGCCGGGGGCGCCGATCTGCGCCTCCAGCGGGTGGTCGCTGAGAACCGAAAGGCGCAGGCGACCGGTCCCTGCAGTGTCTATCGCTTGTTTGACCTCAACGATGGCGCCCGGGGTGGCGTCGGAGGTCGCTTCCAAATCGGGCAGGGCAATATGGTGCGTGCGGCCATCGACGCCATCGACAATTACGAAAGCCGTCCCCTTCAATTCGTCATCAAGTCCGCGATCCACAAGTTTCCCGACGACGGGCCCGGGCGAGTGATCGGCCGAGACCACGTAATTCGATGCCGCCCGCTCGACGCCACTTTCCGCCAAACCGCGATGGATACGCTTGATAATGTCACCGCGCTCTCCGAGTTCGCGCAGGACGGCGGGCGCTTGCTCGGAGATCACCCACTGCGCCGGGGCGAATTGGTTGGCCAGTCCAAGAGCTTCCAGCTTGCGCATTCGCCCGGCCTTGAGCACCTGGAATTCGTCAGGTGATGCTCCGGTGGCCGGCGCAAGATCGACATATCCGGCGCGCCGTTGATCGCTGAGCATCTGTCTGTCGAGTTGGGTCAGGCGTTCGGAATCGACTTGGCGATGGAGCGATTGCCGGATGTCTTGGTCGGTGCGTTCGCCGAGTTCCAGAGTGATCAGGTTTTGGGCGCGGGCGCGCATGCCTTCCTTGATATAGTCACGTGAGATGACGAGGTCTTCACCTCGGTCGGTTTTACCCCTGACAACGATATGGACGTGGGGATGTTCGGTGTTCCAGTGAGCGACGCCGACCCAATCCAGTTTCGTGCCGAGATCCTGCTCGGCCTGTTTCATCAGGTCGCGGCTGAAGCTCTTCAAGTCCTCCATTTGATGGGCATCGTCCGGTGAGACGATGAACCGAAAATGGTGACGGTCATCGGCCGTACGCTCTGCGAATTCGCCGGCGTCTGCCTGATCGGCCTCGGGGCCGAACAAATGCGCTTTGCTGCCGTCCTGGGTCACTCCCTCGCGTTGAAGGTAACGAAGATGCGCCTTCAACGGCGTCGGCTGACCGCGATGTCGAACGACCCTGGCCTTCATCACGGCTTGGCGGCTGCGATTGGTCAACAAGCGGTTGGCGCGAAGGGTGGCGGCGCGCCCGCGGCCGAAGCCCGATTTGGCGGAACGGACTTGGCCGGTGCGGACACTGGCACCAGCCTTCTGAGCCGCCGCCAGGGCCTGGTTGATGAAAGGCCGTACGCGCTGAGCGGCTTTGGACCTGATCGGTCCGGGCCTTATCCAGACTTCGCTATCCTTTGTCATGACAACCCGCCACACATCGCGATAAGTTGCTGAAAAGATGAGCTAAACAGCCGGTCGCACACTTCCGCCTATCGGGGCGCACCTCGCAAAGCCGGCCGATAACCATCTGAATTCTAAGCTCTATCTTGCACAGACAGCCCACCACACATCTCCCTTTTTATCCTGCCTCTCTGAAATGATCAGTCCTCCCTCTTCAATGCCCGCCTTCATTCACTGATAGGGGCTCTTGGTATGACGGCTGAGACCCTATCGGCGGGTTTACGAAGGGCGATTTTTCGGGGGCGAGTGCAGGTCTGGCCGGCGCGTGGAAATTGACAGACGCCGTATCAATGAAGAGGGCGGATGACGTCCAGGACAGGGTCTGAATGGGGGCGGGCAGGACGATCCCTTGGTCGTCAGTCAGTTGCAGTTTGGCGCGGATCGTTGCGACATAGGAAATCGTTTCCGCAGGCAAGGGAGAGCCGGTTTTTATCGCCGCCTCGTACCGACCCGGACCTGCATTGTACGCACCGAGGAAGCCGCGAGCGCCGTACCGATCGAAGAGAAGGCGTAAATATGCGGTGCCGGCAATGATGTTATCGTGGGCGTCGAGAGGGTTGTCGCCGAGCTGCAATTCGGCGCGTAAAATGGTCCAGGTTGACGGCATTAATTGCATCAAGCCGAGCGCACCTTTTGCCGACCGGGCGTTGGGATTCTTGCGGCTTTCTGCGTCGATAACGGCGGCGATCCAGGCTTCGGGGATGCCGAAACGCTGCGAAGCCTCGGTGACGAATGCGGCCAAGTTTGAAGGATCGATAGCGGGTTGGGCGACCGTGACGCCCCCCGCCGGTGGTGAGAAAAGTGCGATCATGTGGTGGCGTCTTCCCGTTTGGCTGACCGGTTCCAGACCATCACCCAAACCTTCTTGTCTTGCTCTTGTTGGAACAGGTTTGCGCGAAAGGGGGCGGCAAAACTCGGATCGTCGAGCATGATGGCGACGTACTCACCCGCGCGTTCGCTCGTGCGTTTCCAGGCGGCTCCGACTTCCGGTCCATCGGCGTCGTTGAGGTGGACGGAATAGTTCGGTGCGTTCGCCGCGTCCGAGTTCCCGTTGTTCGGACAAAGAACCAGATGCGCATCGAGGGCGAGTGTGCGGACACGGCCGGAGAACAGTCCCCGAAGGCGCGTGAATTGACCGATCTGGGCCATTTTTAATCTCCGGAGATTCAGGATTTTCGTGTGAAAAACTGCCAGCGGTATTGGTGCGTGACAGGGTCTTCCGTGACCAAGGGAACCGCGCGACCGACCACCCGGCTTCTGTCGACCGGGCCGAAATAGCGGCCGTCGAAGCTCGTCGGAACAACAGGATTTAGGACGAACAGGTGGTTCCCGTTGACGTGAAAACAACCGGTCCAAACGGGAAGCGCCCGTCCGACTGAATCTTGTTTCAAGGCCAATGCGACTACGCGGCCGTCGATCGAAATGGCTCGGTTGGCGCGGCAGACCTGTTGCCCAGGCGCAGCGGCGACGGGCTTGATCAGAGGCACTTCGCGGGGGAGATAATGGCGTTGATCAGCGAGCGTGGCTGCGTCCCGTGGCAACCACAATATGGCCAACTGACCTTTCGCCGGGCGACGGTCGCGGTCGATCCAGTACAGCCCTCTGGGAACGCTTGCGGTGGCATTCCATATGGCAACTTTTGGCAGGTTGATTGCGGCGCCGACGGTGGCGACGGTGAGACCGAGCGCACCAATCGCTGCGATTTTCATTCGATGGAATGGAGAGAAAATTGCGGCGGCTGAGATCATCGGCCGTCCCCCGCTGAGCCGGTGTCGGTCTGCCGCCGCGCGGGAGAAATGCGGCCGGCCTTGGGATCATGTGTCGAGGTGCGGCGGCCCTTTTTTGCCCAGTCGTCCAGGTCATCGATCTGGTAGACAACGCGGCCGCCGAGCTTCGAATAGGTTGGACCAGTGCCGAAAATGCGGTGCTTCTCAAGCGTTCTGTCCGAGAGGCCTAGGAAACGGGCAGCCTCTGGAGTTCGCAGGCGTCGAGGTGGAAGGTCGGAAGAAGAATTGGCCATTCTGGCGTCTCCGGGAAGGCCGCGGCGTTGCGGCGGTTACCGGAGAGCAGTGTGGCGTAGAAGCAGACAGGTGGGGGAGTGCGAAGAACAGATGGGATTCCGTGCACACTCCGCCTAGCCAGACTGGTGTTGCCATAAAGACCATATGGACCGGGTGGTGCGACCGAATTCGGCCGGTGCCCCTGTTGGACATTCCGCAAGATGCTGGCGGATATCTTGGGCTTTGGGCTGCCTTTCGGCCGGTATGCCCATGTGCAGACAATGCCATTCGACTGCAGTGGTCCATTAAGAGACACCGGTTTTCTTGCTAGAATCGTAAAAGCGGACGTAGCGATAAAAGACTGCATTGCTTGATCGAGGGTCGCAAAAGTTGCAGAAATCGGCAACCCTACACCATAGGGCTAGACTCCTAGAGCGAATCCGATACGCGTGCCTTTGGTTCAAAATGAACAACGAGCGGTACATGGCTAGATGCACGGCGCCAGTGAGAGGTCACATGCGAGGCGGCGGAGCAGACTGCCCCATATTAAGGATCGGGCCTTTATCTCATCTTGGGGTCAAGGAGTTTCTTCGGTGATGACATCCGAATGAACATGTTTGAGAAGTGAATCAATCTGCCCGTACAGACTTGGGGGCCTAAATGCCGCGTATACCTGTCAATTCTGATATTCCGGTCTATCTTGCATTGTCGCTCGGTGCAGCACAACAACGGCCCATTCGCGGTCGCGCGTTAGTCATTGTCCCGGATGCCGGTGACTGGAACGATTTCGGGTCTAGGCTGCGCGCCGATTTGCACCTTATCGGGGTCGAAGGCGCCAATGGCCCGCTTCGGATGCGCCTTATGTTCCAAGGTCACCCGCGGACGCGGAGCTACTTCATTGAAGGGCTCAGACTGACTGAAGCCGAGAGACGAACGAAACGAGACATCACAGGGATCGACCAGCCATTCGTTTCGGTATTGCAGAGCGAAGACGACTATCAGGCGTTCGTCCATCTACTCGGCTTCAATGATGCAATTGGCTGCTTGCGGCGCATGCACGACGCGGTGCTCGCTAAGTTGGAAGACGAGGCGGAAGATGCGCCCACATTGGCGCTCACCAGTACGATCGACTTCCATCAAGGCGCACTTCGCGACGAGTCCACTTGGGTCGCTTTTCGCCAGGCGGATCGGTATTTGACGCCCAATCGTCCGCCCGATGTTGAGGAGGCGGCGAACTCGTTCACCTTTGAGGCCGACCTGCGTGGCATGACGGGTATACACTTCCTCGACGCTGATTTCGGCGAAGCCTTTCCGTTGTCGCGCCGCGTGCTGGTGATTGTCGGCCAAAACGGCACTGGCAAGACACGCTTGTTCGAGGCAATGATCGACGGGTTGAGGGTCACGCCTCCCTGGGATGACGATCTCGACGATGATCGTGCCGGGACCTTCGCGCCACGTCCGGATTTTTCGCGACTAATTGTCTTTTCGTCGGTGGCGTCGGATCCTTATCCGCCCTCGCTCCCACCTTGGGTGGGACTCGACTACCGCTATCACCGAATGATCGGCGCTATTGGTGGAGAGGGCGGTGGCCTGACGATGGCGCTCGTTGATTGTTTGCGCGCCGATACAAATACGCAGGGCTTCGGGCGAAGGGGGGCAATGGCACTATTGAACTCCGTGCTCGAGCCGCTCGGCATTTCGGACAATTTGTTGGTGGAACTAAACGAAGCAACCGAGCCTGACGAGTTGCCGCCGCCTAGGCGTATCGGCGATCGCGAGTATTTCCCCGTGTTCCGTCGTATGAACGAACAGCGTAACCTTCAGTTCTATGCCCGGATCAACACCGCCCGCCCACCTATCATCATGACCGGTCGCGCGCGTCCACGAAACTTAAGCAGTGGCGAAGTGGCGTTGCTCCGATTCGCAGCCTACGCCGTAGCGTCGCTGCGTCGTGGGAGCATTTTTTTATTCGACGAGCCCGAAACGCACCTTCATCCCAGCTACATCTCTCAGTTCATGGAGATGCTCGATCGTTTACTCGAACAGTCAGGATCGGTCGCGCTGATCGCGACCCACTCGGCCTATGTGGTACGCGAAGTGCCGCGACGGCGCGTCCGGATAATTACGCGCGATCCTGACGACGAGACGATCATGATCGATCCGCCGACGATGCAGACGTTCGGCGCAAGCATTGATACGATCTCGCAGTTTGTGTTCGGCGACGTCGGTCCAAAGCACCGGTTCCAACGGGTCATTGAGCAGTATGTCGAGGAAAACCCCGAAGCGACTGTTCGCCAAATCCGAGAAAGATTCAGAGCCGATCTCAATCCTGAAACGCTGTCCTACATCGCCGAGTTGGTCGCTCAGCGGGACCAGCTATAATGAAGCATCTTCCATTACCACCCGGCGCCGGCAATGGCGTCATCCTTCGACAGTGCCGCAAACCGGGCTGGCGTAGTCGCCAGACACTATGGCTCGCCGCAGCGGCAAATTATCAAGCATTCCGGGGCGACCCGTGGCGAATCCAGCCAGCGGGCTTCATCGGCGCGGATGCGGACGCACTTTACGGATTGTATGACACTCGTGGTCGTTCAGGGCCGATTGCTCGGATACGGCGCCCCGCAATTCCGTTCGAGAGCTGTCCGATGTGCGGATCACTAGGAGGACGCTCGCTCGATCATGCGCTGCCGCGCGCTCTATTTCCCGAATTCTCGATCCTTCACGAGAATCTCGTGCCAGCATGCACGATGTGCAACAGCGACGAAAAGGGCGGAATCTATCGCGGTCGGCGGCCTGAGCGATTCATCCATCCTTATTATGATCGTTGGGCATCGCGCGCTCTATGGCTTATCCAATTTAGTCCCAATCTCGATGCGTTGCAATTTGAAGCCGTAGCTCTCCCGACGCTTCCCCGCAAACGTCGGCCTATCGTCGACTTCCACGTGCGGACGCTTCTGGGAAAGGAGTGGCGCGATTCTGTGCGTCGGCTATGGGGAGCGCTACCTGCCAAATTACATAGGCGCGTAGGTGCAGCACCAACAGTGCCCGATGTGCGTAACGAGCTTAATATCCAACTACAGGATGCGGTTGGCTGCTATGGCGTCAATTCCTGGGATGCTGGTTTCCTGCGCGGCGTCCTGGCAGATCCATTGGTACTGGCCAAGTTGATTTCACGGGTGCAGGCGCTTCCAACCTGAGAACCGATGAAGCGGCAAGGGCAACTACCATCACGACCGCTTAAGGCGCGAAGGCGACTTTGCAACATCAGTTGCCCCAAGAAACTGCCGTCGACGGATCAATTCCATCGCTGTTCTAACGAGGTCAATTTTCGCACTTGCGTCGCGCTACATTTGTAGCTAAGGCTACAAATGTAGCCAAGGAGACAGCGCGTGCTCTCGCAAATCCCCCCTCGTGAACGTCAAATCGTTGATCTGTTATACCGGCGCGGTGCCTGTACCGTCGCGGACATCTGTGACGGCCTGCCGGACCGACTCACGGCTTCGGCCGTGCGCGCCATGCTGAAACGCCTTGAGGACAAGGGGGTGGTGTCACGCAAGGACGGAGACCGCGGCTTCCTGTATACGCCAACCCTGTCCGACAGCCAGGCCCGCAAGACCGCCCTCAGCCAGGTCGTTGGCACTTTTTTCAATGGCTCGCCGGCGAGCGCGGCGAGCGCATTGCTCGGAATGACAAAGCGCATCGAACCGGCCGAACTCGACGAACTCGAAGCCATGATCGCCCGGGCGCGGCAGGCTCAGAGCGAGGGCGAATAATGCTTGTCCTGGCTTTCCTGGCTTTAAAATCATTTGCGGTCGCCTCGGCGGCTATCCTTGCCTTGCGTATCGCGCGCTCCCGATCAGCCGCTGTCCGGTCCATGATTGCCCATCTGGGCCTGCTGGCCCTGGTGCTCCTGCCGCTGGTCAGTATGGCTGCGCCGGAACTTCCGTTAAGGATGCCGGCGGAGATCGCCCCGGTCACTGCCGTTATGTCGCAGCCATTGCTCGCCGCAAGCCCTCCGGCTTATCCACACGGCCAACCTTCGCGTGCTCCGGCGAAGAGTGAAACAACGGCAGCGGCCTTCAGGCCATACGCAATTTTCGTCACCTGTGTCGTACTCGTTCCCGCCGGACTCCTGCTTGCCCTTATGCTTTTATCCTTGTGGCAACTTGTCGGACTACGCCGGCATGCGGATGTGCTGACGGATGTCACGTGGTTGAATGCGCTGGCACAGGCGCAAAAGCGTATCGGTTGCAAAAGTGGCACCGCCCTGCTGTGGAGCGCCGAGTTGAACTCACCCGTCAGTTGGGGCCTGATGCGTCCCACCATCGTTCTTGACGAGGCGGCGGCGCAAGCGCCAGATCAGGCCGAGGCTGTCATCGCGCATGAACTCGCCCATGTCGTTCATTTCGACTGGGTGAAACTTCTCCTGGCGCGTGTCGCTACGGCGGTCTTCTGGTTTAATCCGTGGGCCTGGCAGTTGGCGCGCGAGGCGCATCAGCTTCGCGAAGAGGCCGCCGACGACGCTGTGATTGCCGCGAAGATTCCAGGCCCGGACTATGCCGAGTTGCTGATCAGGATCGTTCGGCACCAGAACCGAGGTCATCTGCTTCAGGCTGTTCACGGCATTGTCGCACCGAAGAACTCGCTTCATCGCCGCGTTGAACGCATCCTTGACCGCGAGACTTCTCGGACGTCCCCGGGCAGGACGTTGGTCGCAGCCGGCACAATCGGCACGCTCGGGATTACAGCCGTCCTGGCGGTCCTGACTGTCGCACCGGGCATGGCCTCGCCGACACCTGTGGCGCCGGTGCAGGCCCAGGAATCGACACATCGACTCGCAGCCAGCTCACAGGACAGCCCCGCGGCGGCCCCAAGTGCAGCAAACGCCATAAGCGTTTCTTCACCGGAGAACCAGATCGACGCCGACACGCTTGTCGGCATGCGCGCGGCGGGCATCACCGTGGAATATATGCGTGCCATGAAGTCAACCGGCTTCCCAAACCTGACGCTGCATCAGGGGATCGCCTTGAACGATGCAGGCATCACGCCGGCAGACGCGCGTGCTCTGCTAACCGTCGGCATGCCTGCCAATGCCGACGAGCTGCTGAGTACGCGTACCCTGGGTCTCACGCCCGACTACATTACCGCGATGCGTAACCTTGGCATTGCCGGTACTTTCGCGGATTTCAAGAGCACCTGGATGGCCGGCATTACGCCCAATGTCGTCAGGGGATACAGGGCACGTGGCATCACCGTCACTTCGACGCGCCAGCTTGTGGAATTGAAAGCCGTCGGCGCCGACAGGGCACCGTAACCCCGGCCGCAGACCTTCATCTCTTTCTTCGTTTCAACGCCCGCCCTGGGCGATCGGTTCGCCGTGCCAGGCGCGCCGCCCTCCCACGGTGCTCACACGACGCCGCCTATAGAGGAGCATCCAATGAAAACGCTTTTGCTGCCACTGTTGACAGTCTTGATGATAGTCCCCGGCGCGGCTTGCGCCCAGTCCCACTTCATGCGCCACAACCCGCCGGGCCCCTACACGGTCGGCCTGCACGTGGTCGAACAATTCGACCGATCCCGGGCCTATCAGGGTGCAACGGATATCAACACCGGCAAGCCCACGACGGGGGAACGGGCGCGCCCCATACAGACTCTTGTGTGGTATCCGGCGGCACAGGCCACCACAACCATCATGACGGCGGTTGATTATCTGCGGCTGGGCGGGACATCCGAGGCCTTTGGGCTGGCACCAGCGGACCGGACCCACGCCGAGGACACCTATATCAATGAAAATGTCTCCTCGCTCACGCCCGAACGCGCTGCGGCGGAAAGCAATGCAAGGATGACGGCGTACCGCGACGCAAACGGCCATTCGGGCAGATTCCCCGTCATCATCTATGCGCCCAGTTTCGATGCCCCATCGTTCGAAAACGC
>OUWB011208343.1_pt1 | contig 70134 bp, 71 predicted proteins | sample 1779821 | NCBI WGS metagenome assembly OUWB01 (sample SAMEA3914806, study PRJEB12502) | metagenome | biome: forest; material: soil | place: Canada | collected 2011-08-03 | depth 0.1 m
TCGCCGCCCACGCCGCCGACCTCGCCAAGGGCCACCCGGGTGCGCGGATGTGGGACGACGCCATGAGCCGCGCCCGTTTCGAGTTCCGCTGGGAGGACCAGTTCAACCTGGGCCTCGATCCGGAAACGGCGCGCGCCTTCCACGACGAGACCCTGCCCAAGGAAGCGCACAAGACGGCGCACTTCTGCTCCATGTGCGGGCCGAAATTCTGCTCGATGAAGATCACCCAGGAAGTGCGCGACTACGCCGCCAACATGACCGACAACGAAAAGGCGGACCTGGAGGCGGAGATCGGCATGCAGGAAATGTCGAAGAAGTTCAAGGAACTGGGCAGCGAGATCGATGTGCCCGCGGTGCCCGCGGAGTAGTGGAAACGCAAAGGGAGGCGATACGCTCGCCTCCCTTTTTTCGTTGGCGATCGGCTTAAATCCTGCCGCGGCCTCCGCTCAAAGTTTGACGGATCGGCGAAGGACGCCCTTGAACTGCTCCATCTCGCCCGCCGTCACATCCGCGCCGAAGAGGCTGTGAACATGCGACGGCAGATGCGCCATGGGATCGCCGGTCTCGTCGAAGACGAAGTAATTCACCAGGGCGGCCCAGCCCTTGCGTTGCGCCGGCGGCAGGTGCTTGAAGCTCAACGCCGCCATATACAATCCGGCCATGGGTGAATAGATGTCGGGCCGGGACTCGTTCCACCAGAAGTTCACCAGCATGTTGAGCGGCCCGGTTGTCGACACGTGGTGCCACCACAACGCTGGCATATAGAGCGCGTCGCCGGGCTCGAGACGAGCTTCCTGGGCCGCGCCGAGCGCCTCGCGAAAACGCGGAAATCGTTCGAAATCAGGGTCGTCGATCTGCACCATGCTGACCGGCACCGTCGCGGGAGTCAGGTCGATCGGGCCGGGATAGAGGTTGCCGATCTGATCCGGCGGGAAAAGCGTGAACCGCTTCTCGCCGGCGACGTGGACGGCGATATTGTCCGGCATGTCGAAGTGGGTCTGTGTGCTCAGACTATTGCCCAGCCAAAGGCGCGGGCGGACCGCTGCGTCGAGCAGTGACATGCCGAGATGACCGGCGAGCTCGGGAACGGCCACGTCGACCTCGGTCGCCTGCACATAATAGGCGTCACCGCCTTCGCCCGCCCCAAGGCACAAATCGATCACCTGCGACAAGGTGCGTCTGGTATTTTGGAAATTGAAGCCGGTCATGTCGGCGTTGTAGAAATAGCGGCCGCCGAATTCCGCTGGACAGACCGAGACGTTCAGCATCTCGCCCGTATCACGCATTTTGAGATAGTTGGACAGCGCCTGTGGCGACTCCGCCGCACGCTCGACGCAAGGCCAAGCCCTTGCCACCCCCTTCAGAACGACGGGGCGATTCAAGGGCTTGATTTCGTGCTCGAAGATGGCGCGATCCACCTTCTCCGCGACCGGCGCGGAGGGCATCAAGGGCATTTGACACAGATCCAAGTGTGCGAAAACGCCCCGGAGCGGCATATGCCGCGTCGCTTTGCGCGGTGATATTGCCTTATCGAGGGGCGACGGTCAAGGAAGATTACCCCCGCCCAAGTCATAACCTCTTGAAAAGCGATAATAATTGTCACCAGCCTCACAAAATCGCCCTCCCCGTCCGCCGGCTCGCAAACTTCGCGCCCATGCGTAAATCCAGGCGCATCCGCCACAGGTTCAATGGCGGCACCTTTTGGGAGGGTCTTATTCTGAAGCGGCGGGTTGTCCCGGACCTTTAGCGGGACGCTTGGCTCTCCGGCGGACCGAGATAGGACGGCTTCAAGCCGCCGGTATCGAGCACCAGCTTTTCCAGCACGACATTGCCGTCGACGCGGAATACCTTGATCGTGTGCGGGCCGGCCTTAAGGCCGGCAAAGGGCGCCTTGAGCACGACGATATTGTCCGACACCGCCTTGTCCCACGCGCCCTTGCCTTCCGGATCGAGATCGAAGCTCAGGACCTGCGGTGGCCGGTCGTCGATCGATACGGCCAGGCGCAGACCGCCTTTGCCCGCCGTATCGAGCGTCGGCGCCAGGTAGAGGTTGAGGGTGGCATCGGCGTCATGGGTCAGCGCGACGTCGTATTCCAGGCGCATCGAGCGCCCGTCGGACGGTGCGGCGACTTGCGGGTAGGAAATCACCGACGACAGGGTACGGCCGAGATCGGCAATGATCTCCCAGTGCACGTCGGCGCCATCGATCTTGCGGTTGAAGTGTTCGGCCTCGATCGAGATATAACCTTTCGCTCCATCGCTGCCAGGACGATCTGGGACCTCGGGTGCGCGCGTCCCGGTGATCCCGACGACTTTGCCTGGGGGTGGCGACACGCGCGTAACGGCCGGCATGACCTGCTTGTCCGGTTGCTGCCAGTAAGTATAGCCGATATGCGTCTGGTCCATCATATGGTCCCACTTGCCGCCGGCAAGGCCATTGTACCATTTTGCCAGGTCGCCATCGCGCTTGAAATCGTCCTGCGCCGCGTCGGCGAAGGGGTCGGCCGCTGCGCTCCCGGCGGCACCGAACTTATGGTTCAGCGCGACGCTATAATAGAGGTCATAGAGGTTGGCCTGTGCCTTGACTTCGTAGCCAATGAGTTCCGCAAACGCGTCCCGCTGACCGGGCGCCAACGTGTGATCAATGCCATCCTCTTGCTGCGCAAGCACGTGGAACTCGCTGTTCAGCCGGCCCCATTCCCCATAATTGTCGAGACTGAAGCTGTTGACGTCGACCAGTTCCGGCTTGCGCCGCGCGGTATATTTCGAATAGCGCGTCAGGATGTCGCCGATCTCGTTGGCGTGGTCGGCGCCGAACTGCTGGCCGGCCCACTTTGCCGGATAGGCCTTCAACGCCTCGGGCGTCATCTCGGCCGGGTTCCACGCCATGTCGAAGAAGAAGGACATGGGATATTCCATCGGCTTGATGTCGCCGACATTGACGATCCATAACTGCGTCGCCCCGGCCTCATAGGCCAGGTCCATCTGCTGCCAGGTCTTCTCGATCGGGTTGGTATTGATCCACTTGTAGTTCCGCGGCCCGCCGACATAGTCGAAGTGGTAATAGATGCCGTAGCCGCCGGCGCGCGGCTTGGCGGTCAGGTCGGGCAGACGGCGAAGCTGCCCCCAATTGTCATCCGAGAACAGCAGAGTGACGTCATCCGGCACCTTCATGCCGTGGTCGTAATAGTCCTGGACCTCCTTGTAGAGTGCCCACACCTGCGGCGTCTGGTCGGCCGGCTTGCCGGTCACGTCGGCGATGATCTGGCGCTGGTCGGTGACGATCTGCTCCAGCAACTGCGTCGCCGTGCCCTCACTCATCGGCTTGTCGCCATCGCCGCGCATGCCGACGGTCACGACATAATCATGCCCCTTGGCGCGTTCCATGCCGCCCTTCCAGAAGGCGCGCAGATTGGCCGCATTGGCGGTGTAGTCCCAGGCGCCGCCGGTAATCCCGCTATCCAAGTGCCGATGCCATTCGGCCTGGGCCCGCGTCATCGGCTCGTGGTGCGAGGTACCGAGCACGACGCCATACTCATCGGCCGTATCGAGGCTTTGCGGGTCGTCATCGGCGATCGAGCGCCCCCACATGGCCGGCCACAGATAATCGCCCTTCAAGCGCAGCAGCAACTCGAAGACGTGGGCATAGGCCTGGTGATTGACGCCGCCGAACTTTTCCTTGGCCCAGCCACCGAAGGACGGGTCCTCGTCATTGATGAAAAAGCCGCGATACTTGACCGTAGGCCGGTCCGTCGCCACGCCTTCGGCGACCGAAACCTCATCATGGTGCGCCACCGGCACGTCGGCCCACCAGTACCACGGCGAAACGCCGATCCGCGCCGACAGGTCGTAGGCGCCGAAGATGGCGCCGCGCTTGTCGGCCCCGACGATGACCAGGGCCTTGTCGATGCCAGGCAGCGGATGATCGACCACGGCCTGTTCGTAGGCTTCCCATTGGCCGGAAATGATATCGACCTTGAGCTTGCCGTCCTTGATCAAACCGTCGATCACCGGGGAATGGCCGATGTCACCGATGATCACCACATTACCGGTCACGCCGTTCAGATCGTGGACCACCGCGGGCGCCCCGCCCGACACCTTCTGCAGGTCCGAAGCGAAGTCTTCCGCCACGCGCGCCACGGGCCGCTCGGCGCCGGCATCGACATAGACGACGGCCGGCTTGCCGCCGTGGATCAAGGCGAAACCCGTGGGATCGGGTTTGAAATCGACCGTCAAAGCGCTTGTGGCAAGCGCGGCGGTCATGGCCAGGGCTGCGATCATGGCGTGGCGGCCTCTTTAAGACGTTTATTTGGCAGACGTGTATACGGCCCGGGTCAGGCGGGTCGGGTTTGGGCGATGCGCACGGCTTCCAACAGGACCGGCCCCATGACGGCATAGCCTTCCGGTCCCGGATGCACGCTGTCGCCATGATAGCCGAGGTCCGGGCGAAGGCCGCCGTCCGCCCCCTGCAATACCGTCCAGTAGTCGCAGTAGGTCAGGCGTTGTTCGGCGCAGGTCGCCCTGATCCAGGCATTGAGCGCCTTGATGGTCTCGAGTTGATTGCCGCGATAGGGCTTCCACGAAAAGCTGGTCGCCGGCGGCACAGACGCCAAGATGACGCGGATGCCGTTGGCCTTGGCCAGGGTGATCATGGCCTGGAGATTGCCGGTCGTCGCCGCGAAATCGTACGGATCCTGGTTCTCGGCGATGTCGTTGGTGCCGGCCATGATGTGCACGACCTGAGGCTTAAGGGCTATGACCTCCGGCGTGAAGCGCACCAGCATCTGCGCCGACACCTGGCCGGAAATGCCGCGGCCGATCATCGCGTGGGCATCGAAAAAGCCGTTGCCGAATTCCGGCTTGGCCCAGTTGTCGGTGATGGAGTCGCCCATCATCACCACGTGCCGCGCCGATTCCGGCAGCGCCAGGGCCTCTGCATTGGCCTGGTGGTAGCGATGCAGGTTCGGCCAATCGAAATTGGCGACGCCGGAAGCGGCGGCCACGGCCGCCGGCACCGGCTGGTTGGCCTGGGGCGCGCGAGCGGCGGCGTCGCGCGCCTCGGGCAGGGTCGCCGGACTGATATCCGACGACGACGAGCTCTGCGCCGCCTGAGCCTGAGCCGCGGCCTTGTCGGCCACGACTGCCCCTCCAGCCAGCACCAAACCGGCCGTCAAGAGTTTCCGCCTGTCCATAAATCCTCCGAATTAACCCAGTTAGGCGACCGTCAGTTTGGCGGTCTTCAGGTCCACGCTATTAGGTCCGGAGAAGATCGTAAAGGTGCCCGGCTCGACCACGCGCTGCATGTCGACATTATAGAACCAAAGATCCGACGGTCTGATGTCGAAGCTGACGGTCTGCTTTTCGCCGGGGTTAAGGGTGACGCGCTTGAAGTGCTTCAGTTCCAGCAGCGGCCGGGTGACCGAGCTGAAATCGTCGCGGATGTAGAGCTGTACGACCTCGTCGCCCTTGACCTTGCCGGTATTGGTGACGTCGATCGATACCTTGACGGTCTCGCTGGTACCGATCGTCGCCTTGGCCAGCATCGGCGCCGAAATGTCGAAGGTGGTGTAGCTCAGGCCGTAGCCGAACGGGTAGAGCGGCTTGGTCGTGCCGTCGATATAGCCGCGGCGCGCGGTCGGCTTGTAATTATAATAGATCGGCAGTTGCCCGACATTGTGCGCGATGCTGACCGGCAGCTTGCCGCCCGGATTGGCCCGGCCGAACAGGATGTCGGCGGCGGCATTGCCGGTCTCCTGGCCCATGTACCAGCCCTCGATCAGGGCGTCGGCCTTTTCGGCCAGCAGGTTGACCGACAGCGGCCGGCCGTTCAACAGGAAGACGACCGTCGGCTTGCCCAGCGCGAAGATGCGCGCGGCCAGGTCGTTCTGCCGGCCGATCAGATCGAGCGACTGGCGATCGCCCATATGGTTATCGGCCCAGGCTTCGCGGCTGGTCATCTCGTTGTCGCCCAGCACCATCAGGATGGTGTCGGCCGACTTGGCGGCCTCGACCGCCTCTTCGATCAGCTTGTCGTTGACGGCATCCAGGGTGAAATGGATCTCGTCCTGGCCCCAGATGCGCTCCTCGGTCAGGCGCACGGCCTCGCGGTAATCGACGCTGAAGCCCTGGGCCTTGCTCTCGGCTGTGACCCCGTCGAGGATAGAGACGACGTGACGCGGCACGTCGGAATAGCCACCGATCGGCGTGTTGCGGGCGTGGGTGCCGAGCACCAGCAGCTTGCCGACCTTTTTACCGTCAAGCGGCAGCAAACCCTTATCGTTCTTCAGCAGGACGACGGTCCGCGTCGCCGCCTCATGCGCCAGGGCGATCGCCTCGGGCGTCGCGGTCAGGCTGTCGGCCTTGGACGCATCGACATAGGGGGTTTCGAATGCCCCGCTGAGGAACTTCAGTTCCAGGATACGGCGCACCGGAGCATCGATCTCGGCCTCGGTGACGCGGCCGGCCTTCACCAGGTCGAGCAGCTTGGGATAGGCGGCCGTGTCCGGGGTCTCGATATCGACGCCGGCCTTGACGGCGCGATAGGCCGCTTCGGTCAGGTCGGGGATCAGGTGGTGGCGCGTGATCAATTCGTTGATGGCGAAATAGTCCGAGACCGTGACGCCCTTGAAGCCCCACTCGCCGCGCAGGATCGTGGTCAAAAGCCACTTGTTGGCGTGCGACGGCACGCCGTCGATTTCGTTGTACGACGGCATGACCGCGCGCGCATTGGTTTCCTTGATGATCTTTTCGAACGGCGGGAAGAAGTCCTCGCGCAGGTCGCGTTCGCCAACCTCGGCCGGGCCGACATTGGTGCCGTTTTCCGGCTGACCGTGACCGGTCATGTGCTTCAGGGTCGTGAACACCTTGTCGGGCGCCAACGGCAGGGTCTCACCCTGGAAGCCCAGCACGGCGGCCTTGCCCATCTCGCCGCACAGATGCGGATCTTCGCCATAGGTTTCCTCGATGCGGCCCCAGCGCGGTTCGCGCGCCACGTCGACCACAGGCGCCAGCACATGGTTGCAGCCGCGGGCGCGGGCTTCCTTGGCGGCGGCCGAGAAGACGCGCGTCAGAAGTTCGGGCTGGAAGGACGAAGCCAGGGCAATGGCCTGCGGGAACGAGGTGGCGTCACGAGCGACAAAGCCGTGCAGGCTTTCCTCGTGCATAATCATCGGAATACCCAGACGCGTGCCTTCGACGGCCCACTTCTGCATGGCGTTGATCAGGGTCGCGGCTTCCAGCGCATTGCGGTTGGGCACGGCGCCATTGTCGCCGGCGCCGGTGGGCGCGGTGACACCGACGCGGTCGCCCGGGCGCGCGATCATGCCCATGCCATTAGGGTAGTTCTTTTGCGCCTTGGCGAGGTCGAAATCGCCCTTGTCGTCGAGGATGCTGTTCTTCTGCTGCCACAGGCACTCCATCTGGGCGACTTTTTCCTCGAGCGTCATGCGCTTGATGAGGTCGTCGACACGCGCGGGGATCGGCTGGGCCGGATCCTTGTACAACGGCTTGCCGCCTGGCGCAGCCGCCCGCTTGGCCGCCTTGGTCTTCGCCGTCGCGGCGCCGGCAGCGACGCCGAGCGCAAGGGTAGATGCCCCGAAGGTACGGCGTGTCAAACGGTTGGACATGGTTTCGGTTCCCTGAAACGACCCGTATGCGGGTTCGGTTGTCGCGGCTTCGCCGAGCGTCTGGCGAGAGAGGTTTGGCCATTGATTTATACGGGTTTCAGCCGTATGAAAAGGTCAATTGATAGCGGTACCAGAATTTCATCAAGCCGCAACAGGGACAGGAGAAAGACCCATGCTTCACCGCCGCCACCTGCTGAAAGCCATGGCCGCCGCGCCCGCATTGGCCGCCCTGCCCGCCTGGGCCGACACGCCGGCCCTGAAGGATCTGGCCGCGGCCAAGGGTATGCGATTCGGCACCGCCGCGGGACTGGAAAACAGCATCCACCAGCCGCAGGTCGCCGCCCTCATCGCGCGCGAGTGCAATCTCCTCGTGCCGGAAAACGAACTGAAGATGTACGTCACGCATAACGCCAATGCGACCGACTACAATTTCGGCCCCGGCGACGAAATCCTGCGCTTCTGCGAAGACCACCATATCGCCATGCGCGGCCACAATCTCTATTGGGCCAAGGATCAGTATACGCCGAAATGGCTCCTCAATACCGACTTCGGCGCGACGCCCAAGGTCGCCGCGGAAAAGCTGCTGCGCGACTATATCGGCACGGTCTGCGACCATTACGGCCCGCGGCTCACCTCGTGGGACGTGGTCAATGAAGCGGTCAACGAACAGACCGGCCATGTGCGCAACTGCGTCGTCACCCGCGCGCTGGGTGTCGACGGCCTGGGCATCGCCTTCAAGGCGGCGCGCGAACACCTGCCGCACACCCAATTGGTCTATAACGACTATATGAACTGGGAAGCCGGCGACGAAGCCCACCGCGACGGCGTGCTCAACCTGTTGCACTGGTTCCGCAAGAACGACATCCCCGTCGACGCCCTGGGTCTGCAAAGCCATATGGGCACGGATCACGACCTGACGCTGGGCCAGCCCGACGCCTGGAAAGCCTTCCTCGATGAGGTCACCGGCATGGGCTACGACCTGCTCATCACCGAGTTCGACGTCAGCGACAAGAACATCAAGGCCGACATCGCGACGCGCGACGCCAAGGTCGCCGAGGTCGCCAAGGCCTATCTCGACGTGACCCTGAACTACAAGCAGCTCAAGGACGTGCTGTGCTGGGGCCTGGACGACAAATATTCCTGGTTGCAGGGTTTCTCGAAGCGTGACGACGGCTTGCGCCTGCGGCCGACGCCCTATGACGACGATTTCCGGCCCAAGCCCCTGCGTGACGCGATCGCCGCGGCGTTGAGCGCGGCGCCGGCGCGGTAAAGCGCTCCGGCAGGGCCGCCGTCTTGCCTATTTTCAAAGTATGATTTTTGTGGTTTCCTCCTTAAAACAAACAAAAAATAGTATCCGGAGGAACCCATGAAAATCGTAACCGCGGCGGCGGCCACGCTTGCCCTTGCCCTTATCCCGATGACCGTGCACGCCAAGGATGACGACATCCTAAAGAAGCTGGTCAACAGTCCCAATGCGGCGTCCTGGATCGCCTACGGCAACCAGAACAGCAAGCAGATCAAGGACGCCACCGTCCAGGGCGGCGGCGCGTTCGAGGTCCAGGTAACCAGTCCGGGCCCTCAACCCTACACGACGGCCGCTCAGCAGGACCTCACCGGCCCGATCAAGGCCGGCGACAAGCTGCTCGTCGTCCTGTGGATCAAGGCCAGTGCCGCGGCCACCTCGCCGACGCCGCTGCATGTCCGCCTGCAGGTCAATTCCGGATCCTATGACGGCATCCTCGACAGCGACATCAACGTCACGAACTCATGGGACCGCTATGTCGTGCAGGGCGTGTCCGCCGCGGACCACCCCAAGGGCACGTCGGTCCTGATGGTCCAGCTCGGCCAAGCCAAGCAGACCATCGACTTCGGCCCGGCCTTTGTGCTCGACATGGGGCCGTCTTAGGCGCCTGGGCGCGCTTGCCGAACGCCATGCATTCGGAAATTTTGGCTACTGCGGCCTCCCAATCATGACGCCGCGCCCATCCGGCGCGATGTAGAGCACACCGTATTCACGCGGATCACCGGCGATCGCCCGCAGGGCGCCGAACCGGTGGGCGTCGTCGTTGATCCGCGTCCAGGTCCGGCCGGCGTCGTCGGAACGCCACAGGCCTTCGGCGTCCTTGACCTTGCCCCACAGATAGACGGCCGGATAATCGTGGCCAGGCGCGGCCTTGCCGAAGGTCACCTGCCACGCCGTGGTGATGTCGGGCGCCGGGCTGACGGCGCCCGAAACGATGTGCAGCAGTCCCGCCGGCGCGGCCAGCCACAGATCGCCGGTGCGCCCGGGCACGGCACGCAACTGCGCGTTCTGATAGGATTCGAGTTTGGGCAGGCTGACCGGCAAGACGTCGAAATGCTTGCCCGAGTCGAGGCTGCGCAGAATGACATTGCGCGTCTTGTCGAAGGCGTAGAAGACCGCGTCGTTTTGCGGATCGGCGATCGCCTCCATGCCGCGGTCGGGCACGGCCGGCCAGCCTGTTGCGGCCGTCCACGTCTTTCCCAGGTCTTGGGAACTATAGGCCGCCTCGCCTTCCGGCGCCCACAGCAAGGTCGTCCCCATCGCGGATACGGCGATCTTTCCGGAGGTGTGGAACCGTCCGGCGGCATCGGTGATGAGCCGCGGGCTGGACGGCATCGGTGCCCACGTCTTGCCGCCGTCCCGCGACAGATAGCCCGACGTCGCCGCCTGGTCGGCCGTCCGCGCCATGATTTCTGGCTTCAACGCCGCATAGGCCACGGACTGGTTGGTCTGGTACTCCGGCGTGAACAGCCGTGAAGGCCCGGCCGCGACGTCATCCCACGCGCCGCCGCCGACATCGCCGACGGCCGCCATAAGGCGCGGACCGGACGGCGGGCTTTCCAGGCCGAGGATGACGGTTTCCTCGAGATTGGCGTCGGCGAAATCGAAATCGACCTTGCCGCCAGAGCCCAGTGCGCCGAGATCATGGGTCATCCACACGCCGTAGCCGGTGCCATACAGCAGCTCATTGCCGTCAAACGGGTTGATCTTCACCGCGTCCATCCAATGGCCCATATTCTGGCGCGCCGAGGTCCCGCGCTCGGCATTGCCGGTATAGGCGACCAGCCACGAATAGGCTTCGATGTGGTGCTTTGAGACCGCATCTACCGACGTCCAGGACGCGCCGCCGTCGCGGCTGAGATAGATGTCGTCCGAACCGTAGCGGTCCGAGGTCGACACCACCACCGTGCCGGGATGCTGGCGGTCGAGGTCGATTCCGGAATAGCCGAAGTGGCGGTTGGCGTCGGGCTTGGCCGGCGTGATATCCACCCAGGCACCCGCGGGTGTCAGTTTGAACACCGCGCCATTCTGCACGTCGTGCGGTCCCGGGCCGTCGGCGAAGGAGACATACAGCGCGCCCGAGGCGTCGTGCACCGCTTGGTGCGGCACCATCTTCGGCGAGCCCGGCACGGGCGTGAACGTCACGCCGTTGTCGCGGCTCTGGTACAGGCCGTCGCCCTTTTCCGCCGATCCGGCATAGATCACCGGTCCGGCGAACAGCACGAAGCTGACGCTGGCCGCCGGATAGCCCGGTACGCGGCTGAAGCTTTGCCCGGCATCCGTGCTCTGCCACAGCCCATCCTGGGTGGTGCCGAGCAGCAGGCGCCGGCTATCGGCCGGATCGACCTGCAGCCGCTCGCCGTCGCCGCGTCCCAGCATATTGGCGCCGAGATGGATGGGCAGAGGCGTTTTCTGCCAGGTGCGCCCCTGGTCATGCGAACGGATGACCGCCGCCGCACCGGCGTGAGGCGCGGTATAGAGCCCGCAGGTGGCGTAGAGCGTCTCGGGATCCCTGGCGTCGACGGCCATGGATAAGGTGCCGAAGCACTGAGCGTCGTCGCGGCCGAAGCCGTCGACCAGCGGCACCCAGCGCTTGGCGTCGCGATCGTAGCGATAAAGCCCGCCGACATCGGTGCGCGCATAGAGCAGGCCCTTTTGCGTCGGGTGGTAGAGGAAGCCGTCGACATAGCCGCCGCCGCCGAACGGCACCGTCGCCCAAGCGTAGGGCGCCGCGAAAACGGGCGTCGCCGCGACGACCAGGGTACACAGGACGGCGGCGGTTCCGAGGGCGAAGAACTTCATAAGGCGTTTCCTGACAGCGCTGTCTTCATGGCCGGGATTTAGCACGCAGGCGCTCCCGGGCAAGAAAAATCACATAATTGCATATGTTGCCTTTCACGGCCCGGCGCCTATATTCCGGCGCAACACGAGGACCTTTTCATGCAGCCCACCACCGTCAATCTCCGCCCCGATCAAGTCGCCGCTGCCTTGAAGGACGGTAGCATCGTGCTTGTCGACGTCCGCGAGCCTTACGAATATGAGGCCGGGCATATTCCGGGTTCGGTCAATCTGCCGCTGTCGGCCTTCGATATCGACGCCCTGCCCATCGCGGACGGCAAGACGACGGTGCTGACGTGCCAGGCCGGCGTGCGCTCGCAACGCGCGATGGACTATTGCCGCGCCCAGGGTCTCGACGTCTCGCACCATCTGGCCGGCGGTTTCAGCGCCTGGGCCAATGCCGGGTTGCCGGTGGAATAACGCGGGCTTTGCAACCCGAGATACATCCCCACCTTGAAACGGACGCCAAGATTCTTTAGGCATGGCGACAAGGGGGACCATCATGACATTTCCAATACGGGGCATATTGACTCTCACCCGCCGCCTTATGGGAGGTGGCTGGTTGCCGCTCGTGCTCGTCACGCTGTTGTATCTGCTGCCGGTTTGGGCGGTTCAGTACGGGCAAAGTTTTGTCATGCACTCGGCTTTGCGTGACGTTTTCTTTTCTGCCCAAGGACTCGGCCCGGCGGCGTGGATTTTCATCGCGATCAGTTGGTTCCTGCGCGGCTTCCATATGAGCGCCGTCACCGAAATCGCCTTGCGGACGGCCGCATCGAAACCCATAAGGCCAGGCCGCCTCCTGCTGACCGCCACGGTCAATGCCTTGCCTGTCCTGCTTCTGCAAACACTGCTCGAGCTTATTGTAGCGGTTGGGGGTGTCCTTCTCGTGGTCCCGGGTCTTTTTCTGGGCGCAGCCTTCTCCGTGGTCGTTCCGACCTACATCTGCGAGGGCAAGAACATATTCGAGGCCCTTCGTCAGTCGTTCAAGCTGACCCAACATCGGCAGTTGCCTATTGCCGCTCTATGGCTTGCCATCTTCGTCGTCTATGGCTTGGCTACAGGGAGCCTGTACGCCGTGGGCACCACGATGGAAGCCGCCGTCCACTGGATCCTGCCAAGCCTTTCTCTACCATTTATTCCGCGGCCGGACCCATCGTCGCCGTTTTTTTCGTCCCCGCTCGGGCTGTTGCTTGGAAGCGTCGGGCGTCAGGTGGCCTGCGTCAGCTTGATGGTTCTGAACGTCAGCATCTATCTGGGGCTCCGCTTCCACAAGACCGATTCGGCCGACAACGAGGTCGCGGCGATCTTCGAATAGGTCGTCAGTCCAAGGTCGATCTATACCGCACCATGGCGATCCCGGTCGCCACGGCCAGGAAGAGGATCATCGGCCAGATATTGGGCCAGATCGCCGCCCAGTCGGCCCCTTTAAGCATCACGCCGCGCACGATGCGCAGGAAATGGGTCAGCGGGAAGACCTCGCCGATGGCCTGCGCCCAGTCCGGCATGCCGCGGAACGGGAACATGAAGCCCGACAGCAGCATCGACGGCAGGAAGAAGAAAAAGGTCATCTGCATGGCCTGCATCTGGCTGCGGGCGATGGTCGAGAAGGTAAAACCGACCGCCAGGTTGGCGACGATGAATAACCCCACCCCCGCGGCCAACAGCCAGGTCGAGCCGATAAACGGCACCTGGAAAATGTAGTAGGCCGCCACCAGCACAATCATCGTCTGGACGAGGCCGACGCCGACATAGGGCACGATCTTGCCGACCATCACCTCCCACGGCCGCGCCGGCATGGCCAGCAGGTTTTCCATATTGCCGCGCTCGGTTTCGCGCGTCATGGCGATCGAGGTGATCATGATCATGGTCATGGTCAGGATGACGCCCAGCAATCCGGGCACGATATTGTACTGGGATATGCCCTCGGGATTGTACATGCGGTGAATGACGACATTGACCGGCGGCGCGGTCTGGTTCAGCGACGCCCATTCCCCCTTCAGGTCGTGGGCTAATGCCGAGGCCACGATCTCGTCGATCGAGCCCAGGGCATTCGACGCCGCCGACGGGTCCGACGCATCGGCCTCGAGCAGCAGTTCCGGCTGGTCGCCGCGCAGCACGCCGCGTGTAAAGCCGGGCGGCACGGTGATGACGAAGGCGACGTCGCCGTTCTGCAGCTCATTGGTCGCCGTGGCCGGATCGCCGACTTCGCCGACAATATCGAAATAGGAGCTGTTCTTCAGCCCGGCGACCAGCGAACGGACGATGGTCGAATCGTCCTGCAGGTACAGCACGGTCGGCAGATGGCGCGGGTCGGAATTGATGGCGAAACCGAACAGGGTCAGCTGGATCACCGGCACCAGGATCATCATGCCGAAGGTCATGCGGTCGCGCCGCATCTGGATGAATTCCTTCAGCAGGATGGCGTAGATTCGGTTGAACCACGATGGCATCCCAAGCCCCTTCCAAAAGTGTAACGCACTTTTTGGGTAAAAAGGGCGTCGAAAACAAAAAATTAGACCATTCCCGATTTAATCGGGAATGGTCTACGCTCCCCTCTGCGCGACGACCGAATTGTCCTTCGACTGGTCCATCAGATGGATGAAGACGTCCTCCAGATTGGGCCGCGCCTGCGACCACTTGACCCCGGTCTTGTCGCCGTCGGCCGCAATCAACGCCTTCAGCTTGTCGAGATCGCCGCCCGAGAGGTGCAAGGCATTGCCGAAATAGGCGATATGATCGGCGCCGGGCTTGCCGCGCAGGCGTTCCATCAGTTCGCGCACCCCCGGTCCTTCGGCGATGAAGGTATAGAGGCCGCTCCGGTCGATGATGTCATCGACGCGCCCCTGAGCCATCAGGTTGCCGTAGGCGATATAGACGATCTCGTCGCAGCGTTCGGCCTCGTCCATGTAATGGGTCGAGACCAGCACGGTCAGGCCTTGCGACGACAGGCGGTGGATCTGGTCCCAGAAGTCGCGCCGCGCCTGCGGATCGACGCCGGCGGTCGGCTCGTCGAGCATCAGCATCTTCGGCCCGTGCAGAGTGCAGGCGGCCAGCGCCAGGCGCTGTTTCCAGCCGCCGGACAGTGTGCCGGCCAACTGCCTTTGCCGTGAGGTCAGGCCCAGTTGCTCGAGCGTCTGGTCGACGATCGCCTTCTTGTTTTTCAGCTCATAGAGATTGGCGACGAATTCGAGGTTCTCGCGGATGCTGAGGTCTTCCCAATAGGAAAACTTCTGCGTCATGTAGCCGACCTGGAGCTTGATCTCGCGGCTGTGCTTCAAGATGTCATAGCCGAGGCAGGTGCCCTCGCCGGCGTCGGGTTTCAACAGACCGCACAGCATGCGGATGGTCGTCGTCTTGCCCGAGCCGTTGGGGCCGAGAAAGCCCCACACCTGGCCGCGCGGCATGGCGATATCGACCTGATTGACGACGGTCAGCTTGCCGTATTTTTTCGTCAGGCCGCGCACGTCGATGGCGAGATCGGTGGAGTCAGGCATACGCTCCCTCCCTCCTAAGCACGCGGGACTTTGCCCTCTCCCCGTGGAAACGGGGAGAGGACGGCCAACAAGCCCGTAAGGGCGCCGATGGCCGGGTGAGGGGCCAATGCCGCGACCGAAGGCCCCTCACCCGATCGCCTTCGCTCCGCTCGGCTCTCGTCCTCTCCCCGCTCGCGGGGCGAGGGCAAAAGTTCCGCGCTTTACAAAAGTTGCGCTTCGATCTCACAGCTTTACATCCACCGGCTGGCCGGCGCGCAGGGCATCGGGATTGTCCGGCGTCGCCTCGATCAGGAACATCAGCTTTTGCCGCTGCTGAATCGAATAGATGACCGGCGGCGTGAATTCGGCGACCTGAGAGATGAAGCGTATCTTGCCGTGAAGACCCACACCGCAATTGTCGCAACGGATGCTCACCCCCTGCCCCACCCTCAGCTTCGGCAGATCGGCCTGGGGCACGTAAAAGCGGACGAACTCGCGCCCCTTGGGCAGGACGGTCAGCACGGCCGAACCGGCGGCGACGAATTCGCCGGGCTCGCGCAGCCGCTCGTCGATGCGGCCGTCGAGCCGCGCCTTGACGTCGCGGTCATTGACCGTCCACTCGGCCTGCGCGGTGTCGGTCTTGGCGGCTTCGGCCTGAGCCCGAGCGGCTTGGATCTGGTCCGTGCGCGCGGCCAGTTGCTTGTCGGCGATCTGCTTGTCGATATTGTCGAGATCGGCCTGGGCCGAGCGCGTCGCCGCGCGCAGGCTGTCCATCTGGGTCGGCGCGACATAGCCCTGGGGCTGCAATTGCGCATAACGCGCCTCGTTGGCACGGGCGAGATCGAGCTGCGCCTGGGCCTGTCTTTGCTGGGCCAGCAGCGGCGCGATATCGGCCTCGCGCGCGCCCTTGCCGAGGTCGGTCGCGGTCGCCACCGCCGCCGTGGCGCGATTCTGGGCGCCGGACAAAGCCGCCTGTTGCTGCGTCGCGTCCAGGCTGAACAAGGGCTGGTCGATATTGATGACATCGCCGCGGTCGACGCGCACCTCGGTCAGCCAGCCCGACTGCGGCGCCGCGATACTGACCTCCTGCGCCTCGACATAGCCGCTATAGGCATTGTCCGCTTTTTGCGCACAACCCGTAAGAAGTTCGGCTGCCAGAAGTACGGCCGCGCCGCCCAGGAAAAGCCTACGCATGTTTCAGCCCTTTTAAAAACAGACGCACATGGGTTTCGAGATAGGATTGCGGCGGCAGCGGCTCGGTCTCGACGGCGGTGAAGACCAGGGACCACAGAACCGCCTTCAGGCCGGGCGCGATAAACAGGTGCGCCAGCATCACCGGATCCTCGCGCGCGATCTCACAGCGATCCATGGCGCGTTCGAACAGTCCCGCCAGCGCGCCCAGCATCACGCCTATGACCTCGCGCCGATAGAAGGCGACCAGTTCCGGAAACCGCGCGGCCTCGGCGATCAGCAGCCGCGGATAGATCGGCACCGTATCGGTCTCGATCATCCCCGCCAGCAGGCTCGTGAACTGGGCCAATACCGGCGCGATCGGCCCGTTATAGGCGGCGAGGAACTGGCTGATCAGGGTGACACGCGGACCGATGTCGCGCCGGACCAGGGCTTCGAACAGCGCCGGCTTGGTCGGATAGTAGAGATAGACCGTTCCCTTGCTGACGGCGGCGCCGCGCGCGATGTCCTCGACCCGCGCCTCGGAGAAACCGTGCGCGGCGAATTCGGCCAGGGCGGCGTCGAGAATCGCCGCTTGCCGCACTTCCGGGGCTGCGCGTCGCGGACGTCTGGCGGCGGGACCGGGGCTATCCGGCATGAGCGCGTTCCTATTCGGTACTGACCGGTCAGTACTATATTTAATCCGGCACGGTGTCAAATCACCGGTGACACCCGCCGGATCAAAAAATGTAAGGCCAACCTGACGTCAGGTTGACTTTACATTTCATCTCATGTAAGGTCAGCCTTACACGCGAGAGATCACCCGCGGAAAGGTCCCGACATGAATTCCCTGTCCGTCAATGCCAAGTACACACTCAGCATTATGGTGTGGATGATGCTCTACGTCGTCATCCTCGTCGGAACGATTTCGATGATCCGGGACCGGCACCCTACCGGCCTTCTGCTCTATATCCTGTCGGTCGCGCCGGCCCTGCCGATCGGCGGGACGATCTTCGTCTTCCAACGCCATCTCGACAAGGTCGACGAATATGTGCGCGCGATTCTGACCCGGCGCTTCATTACCGCCACCGGCCTGACCCTGTTCCTTTGCACCGCCTGGGGTTTCCTCGAAAACGGCGCCAATGTGCACCATTTCTCGCTCTACCTCGTCTACCCCTTGTTCTGGATATGCTTCGGCGTCGCCTCCGCCTTCCATCGGAAGATCGCATGAAACAGATCCTGCGTGAGTTGCGCACCGAGATGGGTCTGACCCAAGCGGATCTGGCGCAAAAACTCGGCGTATCGCGCCAAGCTGTGATCGCGCTTGAAACCGACAAGCACGTTCCGTCGCTCGACCTTGCCTACAAGATTTCCGCCGTTTTCGACCGACCGGTGGAAGCCATCTTCGAGAACCCGTACCGGCCCTGACCGGCTGAATTTAAAAACATATCTACGCAGTAACCCGCCCCTCAAAACCGCGACCATACCCTCGTGCGCCCCTTCAAAAGGATATCCGTCATGAACAAGATGAAACCCGGCGCCTGGTTCGCCGTCGCCGTCGGCATCGCCACGGCCTGCTTTATCGCCGTCAAATCGCACGCGGCGACGCCGTTTCCCGACATTGCCACCGAGCGCTTCAGCGTGACGGTGACGGGATCAGGTCCCGACGTCGTCCTCATTCCCGGCCTGGCCTCGTCCGCCGCCACCTGGGACGGCACCGTGGCCCACCTGAAAGCCCACTATCGCCTGCACGTGCTGAGCATCGCCGGGTTCGCCGGAGAGCCCGCCGGCGCCAATGCCGCCGGCGAAGTGGTCGCCCCGACGGTCGAGGCGATCGATGCCTATATCAAGGCCAATCACTTGAAGCCGATCGTCATTGGCCATTCGCTGGGCGGCACCATGGGGCTGATGCTGGCCAAGGCGCACCCTGAGGATGTCGCCCGGCTGATCATCGTCGACGCCCTGCCCTATGCCGGCGTCATGTTCAATCCGGCGGCCACGGTCGATATCGTCAAACCCTATGCGGCGGCGATGCAGTCGAAGATCGAAGCTATGTCGGACGACGCCTTCAAGACCCAGGAGACCGGCACCCTGGCGCGCATGGTCACGGCGCCGGCCGATGTCACCCTGCTGGCGGGCTGGCGGGCGCAGTCCAACCGCCATGCCGTCGCCCAGTCGCTGTATGACGACATGGTGACCGACCTTCGGCCCGACCTCGCCACCATCCAGACACCCAGCGTCCTGCTGTTTCCGGTCGACGCCGCTTCCGGCCAGGACCCCACGGTGACCGCGACCTTCTACAAGACCCAGTACGCCGCCATGCCCCATCTGACCGCGGTCGAGATCGACAATAGCCGGCATTTCGAGATGCTGGATCAGCCCGAGGCCTTTGCCAAGGCGCTCGACGGCGCGCTGAACTAAAACGAAGGCCGGGCGGTGTCCCGGCCTTTTTCACATCCGCGCGAAATAGGTCACCAAGCCGGGCATGTCGGCCAGCTTGTCATAGACGGCACGGGCGCCCGCATTGCCTTCCTGGGTCACCCAGTAGACGCGCTCGCAGCCGTTCTGCCGCCCGGTTTCGATGACGTGTTCGATCAGGGCCCGGCCGGCGCCGGTGCCGCGCGCCGCCTCGCTGACGAACAGGTCTTCGAGATAGAGGTAGTGGGTCGAAGTCCAGGTCGAGCGATGCAGCACGAACGTGGCGAAACCGACCGGGTGGTCGCCGTCGCGCGCCAGGACCAGGAACACCGGCTCGTGCGGATCGAGCGCGCGCTCGAACGTCAGGTCGGTGATTTCCGCTGCCAGGCTGTGATGATAAAAATCGAGATAGCCTTGCCACAAGGACAGCCACGCCGCCTTGTCGTTCGCCTTTGCCGCCGCAACCTGCATCTTGCCGTCCTCCGTCCGATCTCTGTTTCGACGGAATCGGCGGCGGCGGCAAGAGCGGCTTCATACATGTAGATGCCGGCCGCCCTTCGTGGGGCCGCGTTCATACAAGGTCCACGCGCAAACCATGGCGATGATGAAAACACCCGCCAAGGACAGGGTCGCCATATTCAGATCGCGGTCGCGATAGATATTGGCCATCATGGTCCAGAACACCGCCCATAGCAGCCCCACGCTGTAGCTCAGGCTGCGCGTCAGCCAGATCATCAGTGAACCGAAAGCCAGAAGGGCGACCAGGAAGACCATGGACACATTGGGGCTGACAGGATTGAGTGCGTAGTGCTGGGCGACCAGCACCGAGGTGAAATTGACGAAGGCCGCGGCGGTCAGCCAGCCGCTCATCAAGGCCATGGGCGCGAAGACGAAGCCCGTATCCTCGCCCGACACCGGCCCCATTTCGCGCAGGCGCAGCAGGCCGCTCAGGCCGAGAACCAGGGCGACGGAAACCAGGGCGACGCTGACCCAGTCGAGCCCGCGCAGCGGCACCCATATCTGCCACAGGCTGTTGACCAGGAACATGCCGGCCATGTTCCAGCCGACGGCTTTCAAAGCCGGATCGTCGCGATGTCTTTCGCCCAATTGCCAGACGGCCGAGATCACGCTCCACAGATAGATCAAGGCCCAGATGGCGAAGGCATAGGCCCAGGGTACAAGGGGATGGGTCACGGCGGCGGACCGTAACGGCACGCTTTGGCCGATGTGCAAAAAGTCCGTCAGTTGCGCGCAGACCATTTGCGCGACCGCCAGCCCGACAAGGGCGATGGCCTGAGGCCTTCTGGAACCGGTCATCAGGCGGGAAACAAAGCTGGGCGCGGGCATGGCGGTTTCCTTTTCGCCCCACCCCTTCCGTTAGCAACTGCGAGATAAAAAGTCTGTTGGCTTTGAGCCCTGCAAGACTCCCGAATGATCATCTATTATGCGGGCATCTTGTCACGCGCGCCGGCGCGCCCTAGACACCAATCATGTCGCTCTCGGTCCGCATCCTTCCCCATGGCAGTCCCGACTATCAGGCCGCCGTCGCCCTGCGCCGCGCTGTACTGCGTACGCCGCTCGGGCTCGACTTTACGTCCGACCAACTGGCCGCCGAAACGGCGGACACCCATTTCGCGGCGTTCGACGGCGGCACGCTTGTCGGCGCGGTGGTGATGACGCCCTACGACGCCGCGACCGTAAAGCTGCGCCAGATGGCGGTATCGCCGGAGGCCCAGGGGCGCGGCGTCGGCGCGGCATTGCTGCGCGCCTTCGAAGCCCATGCCGGCGCCCAGGGCATAACCGGCATTACCCTCGCCGCCCGCGTCACGGCCCAGGGCTTTTACGCGGCGAACGGCTATACGGCCGAGGGCGACGTGTTCGAGGAAGTGACGGTCCCGCACATTCGCATGACCAAGCCGATCTGACGGCGGCTATCCGCCTTACGCCGTCTCGGGAATACGCGCCTTGACGTTGCCGATAACCTGGGCGGCGAAGCGCTCCATCTCCTCAAGTTGCGGGCTCATCTGCAGCAGCAAAAGGTCGAGCCCGGCGGCTTGGTATTCTTCGATCCGTTCGCGAATCTGCTCCGGCGTACCGACGAGATTGGGTCTAAGACCGCGGTTCGAGACCGAATATTCCTGGATCTTCAGCTCGCGCTCGAGCTGTGTACCCGCCAGCCACTGGTCGAAATTGGCGTAACCGGCCGGCAGGTCCTTGACCGAGAGAATGCGCTCAAGCTCGCGTCTGGCTTCGGCTTCGCTGTCGCGCACGATCGCGTAGGCGGCCATGCCGAACGTCATGGGTTTGCCGCCGGCCGCTTCACGGCGCTGGCGCATATCGCTGATCTTGGGCGCGATCGCCTCGACCGGATCGCCGTGCATGACATAGGCGTCGCATTGACGCGCGATCATCGTCTTGGCGGCTTCGCTTTCGCCGCCGGCGTAAAGCACGGGCGGGCGGACCGGCTTTGGCGAGCAGATCGCCCCTTGGGTGCGATAGAACGTCCCCTCGAAATCGAAACGGGTGTCGCGCCACAGGCCCTTGACCACCTCCAGCCATTCGGTCGTCCTGGCGTACCGGTCGTCGTGCTGGTCGAACTGCAGGCCGTATTGCCGGGCCTCATCGGCCCACCACGAGGAGACGACATTGAGCGACAGCCGGCCGCCGGAAATCCGGTCGATATTGGCCGCCGCCTTGGCGAACAGGGCCGGCTGATGGAAGTTCGGCCGCACCGCGACCATCAGTTCCTGGGTCTTGGTCACGGCCGCGATCGCCGCCGCCGTCGACCAGGCATCGAGCGCGGGCGCCTCGATACCCTTGATGTCGTTCAGATTCAGCTCGGCAATCAGCGTCAGATCGTAGCCGATCTCCTCGGCGCGCACGGCGAGGGTTCGGACATAGTCCCAGCTCGCCTCCATGCCCTCGTCTTCGACATTGCGCAGCCAGCCCCCGAAGACGGGCATCCAGTATCCGTACCTCATGCCGGCACCTTTTCGATCATCGTTTCCAGCCAGTCGACGAGGTTTTCATGCGGGTCCCAGCCCAGCACGTCGAGCGGATTGGCGACGAAATTGGAGAAACCGTTGATGTCGTAGAAACGCGCCGTGCCGTCGCGATCGTCGATCATCACCTCGATGCCGCCGATATCCATGTCCGCCGCCTTCGATATCCGTTCCGCCGCCTCGATCAGCTCGGGCGCCGGATCGGCGCGGCTGATCTTGACCGTCGCCTTGCCGGGCGCGGTCAGACAGGCGTCCGCCGGGCACAGATCGAAGCCGCCACCGCCGTCGACGTCGATGGCGTAAAGGAACTTGCCGGCCATGGTCTCGAGCCGCGTGATGGTATTGCCGCGCACCGGCACGTATTCCTGAATCAGCCAGACCCGGTCGATACTGTCCGGTACCAGGCCGTCGGCGGCGAATTCGCGCAATTGCTCGAGGCTGTCGTAACGCAGGATACCGGCTCCCGACCCGCCGATATTGGCCTTTATCACGATGGGAAAGCGCAGGCTCGCGGCCGCCTCCGCCATGTCCGCCCGGCGATGGACGACGCGCGTCGCCGGCACGCCTAGGCCGAGACTGGCCATCAGCGACAATTGGCGCGCCTTGGAGGCATCAATCCCCATGATCCCGCCGCCATTGATGATGCGCGCGCCACCGGCGCGCCAATGCGCCATCACCGCCTGGGCGTAGAATATCGGATGATCGGGCTCACGCAGAAAGCTCGACATGGCGATCCGGTTGAAGATCAAGGGCGCCGGCGGCGTAGGGTCGGCGGGGTCGAAGTTGTGTCCATCGGCGCGTATGGCCTTGTAGCCAATGCCCCGGCGATCGAGCGTTTTCAGAACGGGCGCAAGCCATTGCGGATGCTCATAGAGCAGGGCAAGTTCGGTCAAGGTCTGGGCCTTTTAAGCTTGAAAGAATGGCGAATGCGGGCGACCATTCGTCACCGGCGCACGCCTATATCGCGCTTGCGAGCCTATCATCCCTGACGATGATTTCAACTGAAATGGATTAGCGCCAAACCGTCCGAGACGGAAGAATGCGCGCGACGCGCCCCTTGGTGCCCCAGGCCGGACTCGAACCAGCACGCCTCTCGGCAATAGATTTTGAGTCTAACACATTCATTGAATTTATTAGCATTTTTTGCATTGTGTGCTAATTTATGTGCTAAATGGCGCGAATGTTTTTGGATAGAATCCGTGAAAACGTGGCGTTGCAGCATTTGCGTTGAATGCGACCCAAAACCGTGAAAAAGCCTGCATGCCTCCAACAGAAGTTTGCCCATGTATCCCGTTAATGCGCGATCTGTTCCCGGGTTGGCAATTGGGGTAACTAGCACGGCGGACGAGATGTCTCTTTTATTCGTCGATCAAGGGGGTGAAGAGGTTCTTCAGCGCGGCGTCGTCAAACTTCTCGGCTTGTTGTTTTGAAGACAAAAAACTCGGTGACGAAGCGGGAGTGCTGCGCTCCTCGATCTCAGCGATTCGGTCTTCCACTTTGGAGACGGCGTTCTGTAGCACCGAGTCAGGGACGCCGAATCGTGGAGCGAATTTCTTGAGCGCGTCGATGTGGTCGCTGAGCGACGACTCGTTGTATTCTTCGCGAACACGGCTTTCAACGTCATCAAACTCTTTGAGGATCACAGACTGCAAAGCGGATAAAATGCTTTCGGGAACATTCGTTCCCGCTTCATCCACGGCATCCAGTATAGTGCAAAGATCTTCGCTGTTGGCGTACCAGCGGATGACGTCGATAAGAGCTTTCTCGACGATGGCAAGGAATTCGTCTTCATAGACAAACTTGCGACCGTATCCCTGATCACGGAGGCGGCTGAAAAACCGGATCAACGTCTCCCCGTCTGACCCTGGACCAAATCCCTGCTGCGGCTTTTGTGCGACCGTTACCGCCATGTCTGCGAAGCGGATGTCGTCGGTGATCTGCCACCAGCCTACAAGGAGCTCCAGTCGCTTCGAATTCGCAGCATCGTTATATTCAAACGATTTTGGGTCGCCATGCATCGGCCTCCAATGCGGTTGCTTCTCGAACATATCGAGCAGGCCAACGCAGGCGCGCGCAATCCGATCCTGATGGTCGGGCGAAATCAGATTTCGCAAGACAAAATTCCAGAGGTTCGCGATCCAATCGATTGATTTCGCCGTCGGCGCCAAGCGGCAGAGCAGCTCAGGGTCCAATAGGTAGGTAGAGAGATAGTCTTTAAGTGAGGGGTTCACAAAGGAAACCCTCCCGCCTTCGATCTTGACGAAACTGCCCTCAAGTATGCGCAGCGCCTCTTCCAAATCCTTCGGACCATGGGCCAGGCCATAAGACGAGCTCATAGTCGCATGCAGAGAGTCGTAGGGCGCGCGCAGATCATTGATCGTGACGCCGTACTCTGACAGGAAAAACATCACGAGCAGCAGATGCCGGCATCGGTCATCGATATGTGTCCGAAAAGCTGTATCCCAGATCTGGCTCGGATTTTTCAGCGCGGCCAGGAACGCGGCTGGGTATTTGGACGGCTCTATGTCCGCGATCCGGAACTCGTCGGTCATTGCTTCGATGACGCGTGGATTGTAGTTTCGGTGATCGACAATCGATGCAAGGCTATCACTTTCAACCAAGGCGCGGATATATGCCTTGGGTGTCTCGGCCACAAGGAGGTGGTTATATAGAATGCGGGCCTTGATGCGCCTCGTGTACAGGCCAACATCAAGCACATATTTTGTGACGTCGAGACGGTGATCGCCCAGATGTTCTGAGACCCTTCGCGCTTCCTCGAAAATGTAGCCTCTGGTCGTCAATATGAAGCGTGCATTTGGCGAGCGCCGGATGCGGCTCATAAAGCGCGCGAGCTCGGAATCTTTGTGCGCGAGAGCCTGCTTGTCGAGGGCAACACGGCCAAGAAAATCGTCGAAGAAAAATATTTGCTTCCTTGTATCGGTAATGGCGGCGAACCCATCTTCGAGGGAACGAATCGGAACGAGCTCCCAGTCTTCGCTCAGAAAGGTATAGGACAGCATCTCGGCGAGCGTCGTCTTGCCGACGCCTGGCGGACCAGAGATGATCAGCACATGGTGTGCTTCGAGCTTTGCCAAAGATTCATCGAAGCTTGGATTTGGCGCGTAAACTCGAACTTTCTGTTCAATGTCCTCTCTCGTAATAGTCGCGTATGCGTGAGCGGCAGATCGCACGACCCGGTCAAGGACGCTAGCGCCAGAAAGCCAAAGCTTGATGTGAGCCTTAAGGATTTCGGGGTATTTCCTAAGAAGGCCATTGATGTCCTCTGGTCCCAATATATCGGCCTCGGATTTGAGGCTCGGTCCGATTAGCGTGGCCAAATCCAATTTGCTGGGTGGCGTGAACTTGCACGAGGTGCATAGTACGTAGCGGGCCGGGGCGAGAGCATCGATGGCTTTTCGCTCACGCTTCATCGTACTCTTCAGCTTGGTAAACGGCGATCCCTCGTAGTGTTTCGCCTGCAATATGACGCTGCCACCGGCTTGCGCGTGTCGCCCATCGATACCTCCATCGGGTCCAGCACAGAAGGCTTCGAACCGAACTCCGAGGTCCTTGCCAATCAGGTCGCGGGCGAGATCCTCGAAATCTGCGGAAGAAAGGTTAGTGAAGTTGTAGTTCATGCGGCCTCGACCCCATCGGCCTGCTCGACAGGAGTTGCCGCGTCCAGGGCGGCCAACGCCTCCGAACCCATCATCATTTTGTAATGCGCCTCGTGGCCTGTAACTTCAAAAATTCGGCGGAACACGCCGAGATAGCGCGCAATGATCGCGTCATCTGCCGAAATGTACAGGTCGTCATTGAAACTGTGCGACCCGTCATTCACCCACGAAAAAAGTGAGCCGCAGACTTGCTGGTCTCGGCCCTCGAATTGTTCGACGATCTTGTCTTTGTCGAGATTACCGAGGATTTTGAAATAGTTCTCCAAGATCCGCCGGAGTGTATTCTGGATGGTGATCTTGGAGCGGTCGGGCGATCGGACCTCTTTCCAAAGCAGCTCGTAGGAGGTGCTGATCGGGTTGTAATTGTAACCGGCCACGTGGGAGACATCGTTCACCTTCCGCACAATCCAGAACGTCTCATGGGCACGGCATTCCGGGCCACGCTTGGGATCGAAAGATACTTCCTTATGGAAGTAGATATTGTGGGTCATAACGAAGACCTGCTTGATCAGGCCGTCGCCTCGACAGGCCTCGTCAAGCACGCGCTTTATGAGCGCGCTGACGATAAACAGGACATCGCTATCGAGGCTTGAGACCGGATCGTCAAAGACGACCACCCGCTCGACGTTCATGCCACTCGTAGTCGTGCTCCCCCGGATCAGGTGATAGAAATAGAGGAAGGTGATGAAGCTTCGTTCGCCTTCACTCAAGGTAGTAGCGGCCTCGCTGCCGTCTCCCCGGACAATCTCATAGAGGTTTTGGTGCCCGCCCGCCGTAGCGAGACTGAATCCGGTAAAGCCAAACGACTTGAGGATCGCATTGATCTCGGTGACTGTCGGCTGCACGCTGGTCACGCCCTTTTGCAGTTCGGCGAGTTCAGCGCCGGCTTGCGCAAGCGCGGCTCGTTTCGAGGCCAAGCCAGCGTTCAAGCCCGTGACCGCGCGGTCGAGCCCCGACTTTGCGGTGCCGTAGGCTGCGAAGGGGAGCTTGGACTCCTCCAGCAGGCATTTCCAAATTTCTGAGATCAGTGTCGCGCGCTCACTGGTAAGGTTGTCGACCATGGCGTTGTGGGTGTCGATTTCGGCGTTTGCGGCGGCGATCGCCTGAGTCAACGCGGTCGTGACCTCCGACAGGTTTTCGAGCGTGATCTGCGCGCTCGCCTCCTTTCGCTTTCGATCCAACTGGCGGAGATTCAGCTCAACCTTGGCCGCGAAGCGGTCGAGGTTAGCCCTGAATGTGGCTGCATCGAGATACTTATTGTCTGACGAGGCGAGGCTCTCAAGCCTTTCCTTAATCACTGACGCAAGAGTTGCGTAGGCGGCGCGGGTCGTTTGGATAGTTTCAATATCGGCGAGGTAGGTTTCGTCAAAATACTCGTTCAACTTCCGTGCGAGATCATCCGCGATGTCCTGCTGACAGAAGGGACATTGAGCGCCCGCCTCGTTTACATAGGTCAGGCCCTGTCTGACCCAATCGCTGTTTCCGAGCCGGCGGATTAGCGCTGCGATATCGATATCTTCCTTGCCGACGACTTTTTTCCCGAGCACCGGAGTCTGCTCAAGGGCAAGCAGGTCGGCCGGGTCAAAGCTCGCAAGCGGGGCGATGCGCTCAATGCCTTTTGCGAAGACCGTCTGGGCGCGCTTTTTCAGATCATCCAGCGGAACCACGCCCGCCGCGTTCTGCGCCCATTCGCTGAGGATTTTGTCGCAGAAGCTGACCCTCGAATTCCGATGGCCGGTAAAGGCTTCCTGAAAGTGTGGGTCATGCGCCGTCTTGATCTTCCAACACGTCTCTTCGAAGCTATTGCGTAGAGTTCTCAGCTCGCCGAGCTTGCCGGAATTAATATCGCCAAGCGTGTTCTGAAGCTGCTGAATGTCATCAGTCAGTGATTGCACCAGACCGGCTGCCGTTTCGATCTTCGCGAGGGTGTCGGCTTCCGCCTCGCCCAAAGTGAAGATGCCGGGCATCTGTGAGGCGAAGTTGCGCGCCGCAAAGTCGCTATTATAGACCAGGCATTCAAGAGGCTGACCAGTCCACGCGAGGCTGCACGCCGGTCTGGTGGTAGGGTCAGAAACAATCCGAGATATTGTCGTTTTTCCGGACCCGTTAGTCCCGAAAATGTAATTGATAGAACGAAGGCCGGTCAGGCTTTGCGTATTGGCGCCGTAGCTGGCTTCATTCGTGATATTAATTGCAGACAGCATTGTTGCCTCTTCCGGGCGATTATTTCAAAATGCAATCCACCCCTTTCTTAAGCGACCATACCAAATCCGGAGAAGATTGGGAGCACAATCTATAGTATCTCCCTAATCGGCAATTCCGAAGGCAGCATAAGCTTGGTCACTGTAGATGCTGAGGCTGCCCCCCCGGAGGCATTTTATTGTGCGAAAACTGGCTGATGGCGTCGAATATAGCTGCCTTTTTAAATGGGATATGGATAACGCCTGCGGCCCCGCTTGCTATGCGCGTCGCCAAGGCATTCGGCCATTTTGACTTCAGAGCCGACGGTTTGCGAATAGGAGTCGATTGGCCGGTGTATGCCGCAATAATTGGAATACCAAATGTATCGACTGCTTTTCCGATTTCAAACGGCACCCAATCGTCATCCAAGAGCGTCGTGTCGCCGATGATTAGAAGCATATTTCTTGAATTTTTTAGGCGTTCCGTCAAAACAGTTTTCAATCGTTCCTTGCTGCTGGAGTCACGAACTGCCGCTGTTTTGTCGTGGCTATTATTCATGGTAAATTCGTCATCAGGGTGTGCGGACCAAGCTCTCAGGAGATTGTAATAGTCGATATCTGAATTCCCGCCTGGAATGTTCGTGCCATTGGCATGAAAAGCCACGTAAGTGCCGTTGCGGTACGCCATTATTTTTCTCTCCAGTGCTTTTTAACATCTCTAAGATCAAGATCCTCGAAGCGGTCCCGGTGCAAAACAATACGAATCAAGCGAGTAATTTCTTGCGACTTGGTCTCAGTAATTGCCGACAATATAATGAGGTTGAGCAAATCGCGTGTCGGAAGGCCGAGCCCGGACAGCCCACCTCCTACAAGGGCAATGTTGACGTCGTGGCCGCCGGACTCAATCCGCGCTCGCTGCCAGGCGCCATGAAGCGCCACCCACATCAAGGTTACATCAGAAGAGGCCTTGCATGTCGCCGGGTCGGTTTTTGACAGGGCAAATAGGATGTAAGCATCTTCGTTTACGGTGACGACGGCCGTTGTTCCGATGGGATATTTTTTCGTTTTTCCCTCTACTTTTTGCGGCACATCGTCGAAGGGTATCTTCGTCAGTTCACTATCAATTTGCGTATCGAAGCTCTCTGGGTGCCCCCCGAAGCCAAGCTTCAAGAAGGCCCCATGTAAACTTTTCGCGGAAACCGGCTTCCCAATCTTACTATCGAAGAACTCGTTAACCGATATTATCTTGATACCATGCGACTTAAATAGGTCTCCAAACGCAACTTCTATAATTGTATTGGTGTGATCAATTTCGATCTGAATTTTCGAAGGCTTCCATACTCTCCAGAATGCGAATATTATACTCAATAATACCAACCCTGCGAAATAAAGCAGTCCTTCGAACTTTATTTTCTTGTCAAAAAAATTGACAGCTTGGAAAATAGTAAACAGTGCGGCAAATGCTAAATAGCTGAGTCCAGCGGTTCTCCACGGATGGCGACTAACGCCCCGCCACAAGTCCATGAGTGATCGCATTCTGCCCAATCCAATGGATCGCGGTTTTCACAACGAATCCTGCCCGTGCCCTGTAGCCACATACAGGATTTTTGAACTTCAATCTATAGGCGAAGGCGGCAGGAGCTTTTTCTGGGGAGTCTCTGTTCGCCACGAGGCATGGTTGCGTCACGCAACCTTTACCAATTGCTGCTCAGCGGCACTGATGACTTCGATAGTGTCAACGAATGGCCCCGCCGTATCTTCCGGCGGACCGAATTGGTCGGTAGCAAACTCCTGTATGAATTCGCAAACGCCCAATTTCAGCGAATCTACCACGGGACGTAGGCCTCGGCCTTTGATTTTGACTACCATGGTGGTGAGCACCAACAGGATGCCGGTATAGCCGCGCCGGTCGTATGCGATCTCGACGATGAAGTTATAGCCCACGGCGTGAGCCATTCCATTAGCACAGCGTATGTCGAGCCTGGCCTTCCGCTGGTTGTCCTTGCCGGCGAACGCGCGGTAGGCATCGCGATCCCCTGAGACCGCAACGGTGGCGACAGCCTGTTGCGCCGGGCCATTTTTCCGAAATTCCGCCAACGGGTCGTCAGTCATAGGAAGGCTCCGCAGTGCTCAATTGTGTCACGTCAATCGATTGGGACTTCGGCCCGTCGTGCGGCTCTTCCTGGAGCGCTATCTCTTTCGTTGGATGATTGTGCGCCGGAGGGACGCGCCAACCTGCGTCACTCATAAGGAACGCCTGATACGTGTTTCCCAAATCCGAGGCGATATCGACTCCGATCTGATAGACTCCCTGCCGCATTCCAGCCAACTGCTTGCTGGCCCAATCCTCTAACTTGCTCATAGACGTCACCTTTCCATATCCGGGTCATCGGGCTCGATGCCTCGCTCGTACTCAATCCGCTGGGTGAAACTCGACCAGCGCTCTTTGGCCCAGGTCGTGGCAGTCTCAACGGCTTCGCCAAACGCGCAACCGACGCGCTGCCACCATCGCTGGCCGTCGCGGGAAGGAATCTCCCCACGCTCGCGGATGGCTGCTTCAAGGGGCGCAGCGTAACTATCGATGGTCTGGCTTACCGCCCTGGCTTCACCGGCCGTATCCGACATGAGGAAGTCGTGACATCCTTCGACCGACCATACGGACGGCGGACGTTCGCTTCGCATCGCCTGAATGGCGCGCGAGGCGTAGTCTGCGACTATCGCCCAAAATCCAACAGCTTCAGGCTCGGCAGCGACTTCCGCATCTTTGGCGACGGTTTCAATTGCGGGCTCCGTCCGCGCGAAAATCTGCTCGGCAAGGTCGATGGCGTCTTCCGCCAATAAGGCGGTATTCGGCGCGGCGCCGCCTTCGCTGCCTTTGTCGTGCCCGCGCTCTTTAGCCTGTTCGCGGCCATCCGCGACGCTGGGCAAGGACTCCCGATCCACGTTACCCAAGCGTGCGCGAATCTGGGCCGTGTCCATGCCTTTGATCCGCCGCGCCAGGCTGTGCTCGTTACCAGCGGGATCGACGATGCAGAAATCGCGGCGGTCGCCTTTACACAGTATATAGCCGTGGTCCGACAGGGCCGCGGCGAATGCTGATCCGCTGTCGGCGGAGTTCCAGAGCGCAGTGACCTCCTCGGTCACTTCGGCGGGACTCAAGCTGGAGCCATAGCCGCGGAACGTCTCCCAATTTTTGGGGCGCCGCTCTGGCCGTTCGGTCTCGCGGTCGGGAACCAGCACGCTATCGACGTGCTCCAGTCCGAAGGCTTCTTCCAATTCGCGGCTGGTAAGCTCGTGCTTGCGGGCAGTGAAAGAGTCGGAAACGGCCGTCATGGTGTCAGCGTCGATCCGGCTCCAAATTACATGCCGGTGCACGCGGCCATGTTTCTCGTGCTCCACGACAAAACGCGCGTGGCCCTCAAGGCCGAGATTTCGCTCCAGCGTATCGACAGCCTGTTCCCACTGTTCGTCGGTCAGGTGCTCGCCGGGGCGGGGGTTTATGTTGGCATGGTAGAAGGTGTTTGTGCATCGCGTGCCGGTGGCGATCGTGTCCATCTCGCGCAAGGCCTCGGGCACGGTGTCAGATATCAGCCCGCGCATTTCCGCGATGCGCACATAACCGTTGTCGTGCTCGTTGGTCAGATGCTTCGCGAAGAAGCGCCAGTTGGAGCGAGATCCGCCGCTAATGATCACGGTGTTCCCTCCCGAGGGCAGCCATGATCGCGGCACCGGCGGCCTTCACTTCCGCGAGGACGGACGGAATATCGGCCATCACCGATTCGCGGAAATTCAGGGCTTTGGAAATCTGATGGATGTTGCCGCCTATGCGACCAAGCTGCGCTAGGAGCTGGGCGAGAACCTCACGCTCGATCGACGGCCGGCGCGTGGCACGCGTCTGAGGAGCGCTCAGCATGGTCGCACGGACGTAGGAACCGACGGTAAGCCCAGCGCGTTCGGCCGCCGCTTCAATTTCAGCCCGCTCGGCATCGGTCGCCCGGAATCCGATAATGGAGCTGCGTCGCCGTGTCTCGCTGCCGCTCCTATTCTTATGCTCGTCTGTCTCCATCGTCTCCTCTGCGGTCATTTCGGTAGGGCCTTTCGCCCTGTCCGGTCGGGTCTTGGGGGCGACCGTTTGCCTCCAAGTCGTGGGTGTCGGGGCGCGAAATCCCCGGCGCTGGTGTCAAGAGGAGCCAGGCTCCTTTTGTGCCAGTCCAGCGCGGCATTGCGCTGGTCGCGGGTTGCAGGGGACCGACCGTCTCCAGCTCGGGTTCCAAGGGGCGAGCCTCCTTGGTCGAGGGGTGCACGGGGGCGCGAATGCCCCTGCTCGGCAAGGGGATCAAACGGGGAAGGAGCGAAGCGGCTCCCCTTTGCAAGCGGGTTGTCAGCGCGTGCGCGGTTAAACAACCCACCGCTTGTCACCATACCTATAACGCAACCTGGAGTATATAACAGCGTTACGCCATTGTCCACAAGTTCCACTTGTGAATCGGCTGTGGCAGCCGAACACTGACTGCAACAGACTTTCCCAGACGGGCACATCCTGACCGAAGCCACGATGGACAGTACAACCGATAAGGGAAACTCCACAGGTCCTCGTGGACGTAGATCGGCCACACCGGCCGACCGGCTCGACCGATTGGCGCAAGCTGGCGCAGGGGCCAAGACAGCCGCAAAAGAGGCCGAGCAACGCCGATATGCGATTGTCGGCGCCGCTCTCTTGGCTGAGGCTCGCGAGGCCTCGACGCTCAAAGCGCAGATCGCGGACATTCTGCGCCGCCGCGTCACGAACGCTGCTGACCGAGCGGATATCGCAACCTTGCTCATTTAACCCCTCCCCGCTTTTGACGTGGGCGCGCCGTCGTCGCCCAGATCGGCGAACACGGGCTCGTCGGTCCCCATGGAAGATGAGGCCCGCGCGCCCGCCTCGTGCCGTTCCATCCGGTCTTCATAGGTCTTGGCGCGGATGAGGTCGTCGACCACCGCCTGATGCTGCGACCATAGGCGGCGGGACTCCCAGCGCGCCATGATGAAGAGGGACACGCTGGCCGCGACAAGCCACCATCCGAGTTCAAAGGAGAACGTCCGGGCAATCAGATAACCGAGCGCGCCAACGGCGGGCGGCACGATCACCTGTTCACACAGCGCCACGGGTAGCGCCGTGCGCTGCACGAGCCACGAATAGCCCGCCTCTCCGCTGTGCATTTCCTCGCCTCGACGCTGGCCCCGCCACCGGCGCACGAAGGTTATGAGGGCGACCGCGAGATAGGACAGTGCGAAAAGGCTAAGCCAGATATGGCCGGTATCAAAGTGGCGCTGGGGCGGTCGGAACGCGTTGACTATTCCGATCACGATCACCGGCAGGACGATCAATCCCAAGGTCCGTCGGATCGCCGTCCAAGGGTGGACAAGCTGTAGTCCGACCGGACTGCGTAGGAATGGTAGGACGGTATAGGCTGGCAACAGAACCCACGGCATCGGGGCCGATACGCCGCCATATTCGTCCGAATGGAAGTTGCGGGGCAAATTGCGTGCGGGCATCTCATCTCTTCCTATCGCTGGCGGAAAGTCAGAAGCTTGTAGGGAAGCGGTTCCGGCCCAGCTGATTCAAACAACTTGCCGCCGGAGTAGACGACGGCCTCCACCTGAAAGTCATTCCCCGGCCCTCCCCGCCTTAAGGTCGTGAACCGGGACGGCTCTATAAAATGCCGGCGCTGCTCGCTGCGCTGAATTCCGGCCTGGCCGTGTGCGTCGGCCATGCCGATCTCGCCGGACTGGCCGCTGCGGCCAACATTCGTGCTGGTGATTTTGACGAAGCGCTCACCGAGCAGATTGGAGGCCCAGGTGTTGGTTTCGCCGGAGTTCTGACAGAAGAATTTGGTTTGCAAATTGGCGAGCAGATTGTCGGTGGCGTCGTCACTGCGCAGCACGCGACGAATGCCTTCGCGCTGCTGCGTGAGGTACACGGTGCAACCGCCCGCGCTGCGGGCCACGGCTTGGTACTCCGCGTCCTTTTCTGTGATGAAGTTCTGAGCCTCATCCGCCCAAATGAAGGTCGGGCGGCGCTCTCCACCATCAAACTGGCGGCGCATGATCGCCAATTGCATGCACCATTTCCATGCCAAAGCGGCTACGCGGCCAGCAAGACGGTAATCTTGCACAGGCAAGTCGATGATGATGATCTTGCCCTTGAACGCGTCCTCGGGTGTGACGGTGGTGTCCTCGGAAAACAGTTTGCGAAGTGGCCGAGTGATGAAGGGTCGCACCAGCACCCCGAACATCAGCGTGATGATGCTGCGCGTGCGGTCACTGAGCGCGGGAAAGTCCTGCTCGAAATAGCTGCGGCACTCCTCGAAATCACGGCGCGCATCCGGAGCGTCCACGGTCGCAGCTTCCGCCTCGCGTAGAATTCGCCAGCACGCGCTTGTCTTCTGCCATTCAGGGTCATCGCGCTGGGCGAGGCTAAGCGGCGCGGAATTGGCGACAGCCCGCATGAGAGGCAAAGATACCGGCAATCCTGCCAGCATTGGCAGTTCAACGAGATTGGTGAGCAGATGGCGGTGCGCGGAGCGGAAAAAGGCGTTATCGCCGCCGCCATCTCCTGCGCCGGAACCGGCTCCGCTGTCGATCGCACCCGCGATCTCATCGAGCAAGGCGACGACGTTGATTGTGAAACCCGCACCGGTGTCGGCGCGCGACGCTTCCCAATCCAGAAAATTGAAGCGGCCAAGGCCGCGTGTATCGACGCGCACAAGGTCGTCGCCGCGACCGGCAGCTTTCGCCCAACCCTCCCATTGCGCACACTCTTCGGTCTTTGCGCACAGGACGAGGCCTCCAAACCCTGCACGCAGATAGGCTTGCGCGAGCAGTTTCCCCGGCCCCGATGTTTTTCCCGATCCCGTGGCGCCGAAGACGGCAATGCCCGTCTGGGCGTCGGCGATAGTGAAGCCGCCACCCGCGTCTTTCCAGTCGACCAATACCTTCTGAGGGTCAAAGGCGGAGGGCGTATTCATTGTTCTGCACCCGGCATCAGGCTGCTTCGGCTAGTCCGCTCGACCAGCCAGCGTGCAGCGTCGCAGCAATCACCCTGGGCAATCACGATACCCCTCGTGAGGGGCACCCGCCCAAGGGACAGCACATCCACAATGGCGCCTCCATCTAGGCCCTCCCCCACGCGGCCTTCCAGGCGGGCAAGACAGCACTGAGACTCGGCTTGGGGCTGCAAGTGCCGAGCACTCCTCCACTGCGTTGCGGCCTGACGGTGCAGCCGCCTCTTCCAGAGCGAAGACCTCCCGCAGGAAGGCCGCGATGGGCGCGGCCCTAAATCGATGGAGGGATTTATGGATAGAGTGCTGACCCGTTGGGAATTGATGCGTTTCACGAGAGAACACCTGAGATTGTTGTTGGAGGAGATTGCGGCGACGCTTGCGACGCTGCCCGAGGGCTCGCTCGATCGGCGGATTGCGCTGATCAATTTGCGGGACGTCGAACGCGAACTAGCCCGCCGCGACATGACATCCACGATATGGCGGCGCTGACGCGCCGCCATATCCACGGCTACCGAACGGGACCGACGAGCATAGCCGCCGGCGTGATATCGATCATTTGGCCGGGCTGGGCTTCCAGCGCGGCGATATTCGCCTGCGCGTCGGCAAGAGCCGCTGCCGAAGCAACGGCGCGCTGGCGCAGGTGACTGATGTAGACAGAGATGATGAAAATCATCGCGAGCGAGATCAGCACGCTCTCTTTGCTGCCGATGATCCAGGCGATGACGGGCCAGAAGCCGATGAAGGCCACGTCGATAATCGTTGTTGGTATGTGAAAGAAGCTCAAAAGCATGGAGGGAATGGCGCCGGCAACGCACGACACCACGAACCCGAATGCGAGGTAGAGCACTGCGAAATTTTTGAAGACGTCACCGCCGGGCAATTCCCGACATCGGGCGAACGCATGCTTAGTCAGATCAACGAAATGCGGCATGGCCGCCCTATAAATCTCAGATTTGATATCGACCTTGTTGGTCGGTTCCATTGCGGTTCTCCATATACTGCTGCGTGGACGATCATTACGAAGGGAACATTCCGCTACGCCGCCAAGATTTGGACTCGGCATGAAATGCTCCAAGGGCGGGGCTGGCGGCGTCGTTCTGACGCCGCCGCCTAAGCTTCTCGGCCTATTTGCCGTAGGCCTTGACGCATTCCGGGTCACGATACTGCTCGTAGGCCATTTTCGCCCGCGCCGCGGCTTCGTCGGGTGCCGACACAGTAGTTGCCAAGGCGCTGAGCGCCATGCACGCTCCACTCATCATTCCGAGGTCCGAAAAAGCGACGGCTGAGGACAAAAACAGGCATCCACTGGCAACACCAAACTCGACGATGGCCTTGTTCGCCGAAACTGTTGTTGACGCAGCGGCGCTTGCCGCTTGCTCCGCCATGACGCGATTCGCCTCGCATTCGGCACGCGAGGGCACATTGTCTTGTGCATTTGCTGACTCTAAGCTCCCGCCCGAAGCCATCAGCGCCACACATACTCCGACTAACATCTTTCGCTTAAAAGTCATTGCACAATATCCCTTCAAATTTCAGCAACTCCGACATTGGTTTGCTGATGGGATATTTGTAACACGCCCCTAGCGTGCACTGTAGCGCCGTTTGATATTTGAAAATACTTTCTAATACCGGAGCCGTACCACTACTTGACACCTCCGATACAGTTTGGGATGGTATTGGTATGCCCAGGGATTTTAAGCCAGACGACCCGGACGATCGCCAACTGCTCCGTGACATCATCAAAGCGTTAGGCAAGAAGGGCACCACCCGCGCAACGCTCTTTCGCGGCCTAGTAAAGCACGCCAACGAAAACCGTGAATACAGCCCTATTGGCAGGAATTCGTTTTACGCGTTTGTTAAGGGCACCGACGACCTAGAGAACGGCACGCCGAAACTGATCCATATGTGGGATTATTTGACGCGGCACTCCCCGCATCACAAATTCATCGTCGAAAAGTTTGGCTTACACTCAGACGAGGATGAGCCAGCTCCAGCCGCCGACGCACCGAGCGATCCCGACTCGGACCTGGCGAACGCGCTAATGCATTTCTTTAATCACAAAGGATATGGACGGAACATTACCAAGATCGAGAGCATCGCGTCTGAAATCGCGGGCCAATACATAATGTACCGGCCAGATATAAGACCGGTTTCCGATCCTCAAAAATTATGGCCAAACGGACTAATAAGGGCATCATATTTTGACATCTCCAACAAAAACGGCCTGCTGTTTTGCAAGGAAACGCAAGAAACGGCCCCAGATGAATATGGCTGCGATAATTACCAAATCAATTTTGGACCCATTTTTGCTTACGAGGAGAAAATCTTTTTTATAATGAAAGGCGAAAATAATATTTCGTTCAAATTTGGAATTCTTGAAATAACCCGAGATTGGAATGACAAGCCGACGCCCTGGTTTATGGGTGACATGATGGTTTCGAGCAATTTTGGGTTATTCCCGTGTGTGAAATTCTTCTGCATGAGAAATGATAAAAACTATAAAACAGGAATATTGAAATATAACGACCTTCCGGACAAAGAAGTCCAGCGCACTATGGATAGATTCTTCGATAATTGGAATAAAGAGAAGAATAAAATCGTGAATAGTCAGTATATTTAATATTACAAAATTATTTACTTAAACTTTATTATAGCGTATTGTGCGCGATATAAATATATTTCGCACATGACAGAATTTGATGAATCATATACAAAAATAGCAGGCAATAATCCACGCGCTGAAAAAGCTGCGGCGGCACATATGCTTGAGAGATACCGTGGCTTCTTACCAGAAAATCCAGATGACGCGGATTATTTACAGGTAAGGTCTCCCGTCTTGAAGCTCGCAGAAATGGCACTGCTGGAAATAAAGGAACATGGCGGCCGGATTGACCCTGTCCTTATTGGCATGTTGTCAAATGCGTCAAAACTTGAAGAGATCCAACATGACCTAAGTTTGAAGCAGCCAAAATACGAAAAGGACAGTCCATCGTCACATGCTGCCGGCGGAAATATTCTTGCCGAGTTGGCCGATGAACTGATGATGTCAGGCCTTGTATCCCTACCTATCGTCGCTCGTAAGCGCGGCGTTGCCATGTAGAGCGCAGTCTTCGCCGCATTCAAAACAACGACATTTGCCGCCCGGCGTCCTGACGTTCCCGCCATTCGGGCGTTTCCGCCGCGTGATTGAGCCACGCCACCACATAGCCGATAGAGCCGCCCTCGGCTTCGATATCATCGGGATTGACGAAGTGCGAGCGGTAGCCGGTCTCAGTGACCGGCAGCGGCGCACATGCCGGGGCAATGCTGCGAATTTGCAGGTGGGCGACGTGGCGCCCGCCGGAGTGGGCCATGTTCAGCCAGTCGTATTCGTAGCTGATTGACAGGGCAATGCCCTGCCAATCAATCGTTGTTTCGATGATATTGCGATCCTGTTCCATGGCCGGCCTCAATATTCTGAGGCCAGCATGACAGTCAGGACGCGCCGGCATTTGGCTGGATCACCGGGATCTTCGGAACCGAATTCCAAGTTTTGATCGTAATAGTCGATCTTGAAGAACACGGTATGCCCGGAGGTATTGAGCGATCCGAAATCGTGTTCGCCATAAGGATCGTTGTCCTTGGTGAAGGCGTCAAAGCCCCTGACGTGGCCTACGGCCTGGGCAACGAATTCCGGGCCGAGATCGTGGACGCCACGGGTGAAAACCCATTGGCCCAGCGGCGAGACGACGGCGGTGCGGAGCGCATCATTGAGCGTCCGCACGCAGTTGCAGGTGGTGGAGATCATGACTGACCTCCTTCGGCGGGGGTGCGCTCGGTGATCAGGCGCATGACGATGCGGCCTTGAAGCGGAACTGCATCGCATTGGATGCTGAAGCCGTTGCCGTCCTGATGGGACCAAGCGGCGCCGATGGGTGTCCAGTTGGCGTTTTCGCCGTCTCCAGTGACGCGATAGAGGCGATGAGTTGGCTTACGACCGGGAAGTGCGGATTGTGATTTAGTCATGGTGGTCTCCTTCATGTTTGAACCGCGGACCATTCCGCGGCTTCATGGGGAGCCAAAGGCACGGGCTGTAGAGGGGGCGGTCACACCCCGCGCAGCGCCCGAAGGGAACGGACCTGCACGACCGTAGGGAGGAAGGGAGTTGGGTTTACCGTCACCGGGCCTGTGCCATGCAAGCTCACCGTTTTTGAAGCCCGCGATGGTTCGTGATCGGAGAACCAAGGAAAGACACCGGCACCAACAACCGCTTCTCGGCGATATTATATTTGACGGAACCAGAGATCGGAGAGACAAGAAACGCCTTCCGCAACTGAGGCGCCTTGCCCGCGCTTTGGCTCCCTCCGAGATGAGCGCGCAACCATGCTGACGGCCGTTTATGACGACAGTGGAACGCATGACGATTCCGGCGTTGTCGTCATGGGCGGCCTGATCGGTAATCAAGCACAATGGCGGAAATTCGAAGAATTATGGACTCGGCAACTGCGTGAACCGATCAAAGGACGCGCGCCCATTAAGCGCTTCCATATGACCGAATGCGTTGCCAGCACCAAAACCTTCAAAGGATATTCACGGGCCGAAAGCGACAACGCCATTTTCAACTTCCGCCAGATCATTCTGAGTTGTGGCCTGTATGGCTCTGCGATCGCTGTAGATAAGCCTGCGTGGGACGAGCATTTCACCGGTATCGCTCGCGACGCTATAGGGGATGCCGAACGCTATTGCGTTTCTCAGTGCATCCTGAAAGTCAGAGATTTTACGAGAAACGCCCCGGCGGACGCCCCTGTATCTTTGGTGCTCGATAACAGGCCCCACCGGATCAAACAGCACGACCTCATCTTCCGGCTGATGGAGGGGCAGGCACGTGAGCTATGGAACGGAGTGAATTTTCTGAACTCCGATGGTTTCCCGCCGCTTCAAGCGGCCGATCTTTGGGCATGGGAGGTCTACACTTATGCCAAGGATTGGATTGCAGGACGCAAAGAACCACAACGTGCTCACATGTTGCCGTTTTGGGATGCGGATAGGTTCTACATTCAAATCGCTGATCGCAACGCAATTTCCCAAATGGCTGCAAGCCTGGATTTGAGGGCTGCCACCGCGATTGCCGACGCCTTAGCTCGCGTCGGTTCGTAGGCGCCCCCTACCCGCACACTTATTGCACGCAAGATATAGTCGACGTTGCGTAAAGGTATAAAGCGAGCACGACAGGTAAAAATCCGACGGGAATTGTACGACTACCATTGAGTGCTCTTGACTTTGTCTTAAGCCTGCTTACGAGTGCTGCATTCATTTCCCCGATTCTCACAGATTGATCGCGAGCACGGCAGCATGGACGAGCAACCCACACTTCTTGATAAGACGGCAGACATTGTGACGGCGTTCGTCACCAAGAATGCTGTTCCGCCCGCTGAGCTGCCGCAGCTCATTCGCTCAGTGCATACGGCGCTTGCACTCCTCGGCCAAGGCGCGGAAGAACCCGCCGCCGAAACCAAGGCCCCGGCTGTGAGCATCAAGAAGAGTGTCGGCACCGATTACCTGATCTGCCTGGAAGACGGCAGGAAATTTAAGTCCCTCAAGCGCCACCTCAAGACCAAGTACGGCCTGACGCCAGAGGACTATCGCGCCAAGTGGGGCCTGCCCAAGGATTATCCTATGGTGGCGCCCTCGTATTCGGCATCGCGCTCAGCGCTCGCGAAACAAATGGGGCTCGGCTCTGGTGGCCGCGCCAAGCCCGCAAGCCGGAAGCCCCGCAAAGCGGCGACGGCGTAATGTCGGCGCCCGCGTGCCGGCCCGTCCATAACGCGTGCCTGGCACAATCATCGCAATAAGCAACCAATCCGCGACTATGTGCCAATTTGGAACAGCGCGGACCGGAGATGTACAATGCGTACCGTTAAAGATGCGCGCGTTGAGCGCGCCCATGGTGTCGACGTCCATGTGGGCGCCCGCGTGCGGCTGCGCCGCAAGGCGTTGAAAATGAGCCAGCAGGAACTCGCAAAGCACCTGAACCTTACGTTTCAGCAGGTGCAGAAATACGAGCGCGGCTCGAACCGGATCAGCGCCTCAAAGCTCTATGAAATTGCCAACGTACTTCAGGTGCCGATCGCGTTCTTCTTCGAGGGCTATCACGACGACCGGACGCCACTACAACCCATTGGCCCCGGTGCGCCGGTGCAGGAATTCCTGCACTCGATGGAGGCAATTGACCTCGGCCATGCGTACCTTGCTATTGCGAGTTCCGCGCAGCGCCAGCACGTCCTCGACCTAATGCGGTCGATGGGCGCCGACGCCTAAGCGCCGGGCCACAAAGCGGTTGCTTTTGATCGCCCGGAGCGCGAGTATCGTAGCGCGGTCGAAAATCATCCCCCCGATGTCGGTCGTAAGCGGGCGCGCTTGCCCCCCAAGGGCGCCCGCTACTTTCAACACGGCTGTCGAAGTGTTTAAAGCGCCACCGCCCGCAGGTCCTCCGTCACGTCCTGAACGCCTGGCGCGTCCCATATTTCCTCGCGCAAAAGAAATCGGTGGCTGTTTGTCCTTTCGACGAACTTAGCGTGTTCGGAAACGACTTCTGGTGGAATTATCGCAGCCCGCAAGACGGTATAGTCTTCATTGAAAATCACGCCGGCCAGGAACTCGAAATGAGCGCCTTTGAGGTCGCGGATCGCTGAGAGCTGGCGCGAGCCGTTGTGCTGCGTGATGCGCCGGCCTTTGATCTGATAGCGAATGCCCTGAGGACAAACGGCGTCAATGTTGGCTTTCGAGTTGCCCTCTTGCCGCCATCCGAAGGCGTTACAAAACAGATATTCGGCGAGATCGCCGGTGGGATTGTTCGAGGTCCGTGTGACGCCGCGCGCACGCAGCTCCTCGAGAATGCGGCCATGAAGTGCCAATAGCTGCGCGACACTGTGGGAAGCGCACGAATCCGTGTACTCAAATTTGTCCATGTGACCAAACCCATTCACTCGATTGACCTTTTTTGGGGGTTGCAGGACGTGGAGAACACAGCTTATCTGCCGCCAAGCGCCAAACCATACATTGGTTCGGATCGATTGCGAAAAGCCCAGGCCCTTCGATTTTATGACTAACGTTCAGGACGACGATTCATATCCAGATCACGAGAGTCCGAGAGGAAACCCGCCCGCCCTAAAAAACGTTGGGCCGGAGGAGAATGGGGCAGTTCGGCTTTCCGTTCAACCGGCTGGAGACGGTACTCTCAGTCTGGATATTCACGTTCTAAACAATGAGTGCTCCGCAACCGAGGCCATTGGCAATCACAGGGATGAAATTGTAAGCCTTGTCCAAAGAAGCTTGCGTCGAAGCTCGCCCGTCACCGTCATAAACATTCAAATCTTCAAGCATTCAGCCAATACTCAATCCACGAATCACGCCCTCCGGGCAACAAGTAACACCGCTGTACAAAGCGCTCTGACGGCATTATTTTCTTTAAATTTCACCAATATTAAGGTAAAAGTTAAATATAGAGATATATTTGACGGGGAATTTATAGAAGCTGAACATAAACCCGCCTCACCGCTTGGTGTTGGCGATGCTTTTGCAGAGTTTCTCAAGGACAATGGTGTCGATGACACCAAGGCGGCGTCATTTCTCGACCGGTTTATTGCTGAAAAAATGCCTGATCTGGCTGTTTTGGCTGCTGTCAAAGAGTTGCGAGAACTTCACAAACGAGAACGTGTCAGGGATAAGCCCATTTTCCCCGGCCGAAAAAGTGATGTTGATGCTGTTGGCTATCTTTTGCGGCATTATGGGGATGACATACGTGCTAACCGTTTAGGGCCAGGGCGAGTGCAGGTTTTGGATAAGCACCTGTACAATTCAGTGAACATAGCCCTTAGCAATACGACTCCGCGCCCGGAATTTGGCGGCAAGACAATAGCGCAACACTATTTTCCTGAAGGAGACCCGCCCGCGTCAATACGCGAACTGTTTGACAGACTGAGCGCTAAGGGCGTTTTCCTCACCCCTCTTGAAGAGCGCGCGCGGGCCTGTGCGATTGTATTGGACTCAACGGACGAGGAAGCAGCTAGATTTTTTAGCACGCTGCGCACAGACAGGGTGTATTCAAACCCCGCTATGCGTGGCGGGAGAGAAAGGTAAGCTGCCTGGTATTTTACCCATTTGTTAACGACGTCACTGTATCCATAATTTGTAGGCTAAGACGGTCGAGATTCTCCTCCGCCCCGCCTACGAACTGGAGCGTGGACATGTCGACGACCACACAACACAACGCCAGCCTCTTCAGGCTTGTCCTGCTCGTTGTGCTGGGCATCGCTCTATTTTCTGGCCTCGGTGACATAGGCATAACGTTCTGCGCGCCTCCCCAGGAATGGCCGCGGTTCGCACCCCTGGCCGATACTTTCAGCGGCACATTCAAGTCGTCAATCGTTGCAGTGATAAGCCTTCTTGGCGGCAAGGCACTCCGGTGAAGCAAGACCATCAATCCCCGCACGGGCAGGGATTACCGAAGCGGTGGCGATGGAGGCCTATATATGTTGGGGAATGCCGGGTTGGGTGGGATCGCAACCGGCGGGGCAAAGCCCCAAGAGGTGGCCCGTCAGAAAGCGCAGCCTGAGGCTGGCTTTCTAGCTGCGGCTCAGGCGCAACGGTAAATGTAGTGCGTACCGTCGATGGTGATTTCTGCATAGTCCATGCTGAGGTCACGGGCGATGGCGTCATAATCGAGATAATTCGCAATGGCGGTCGGGATTTCACCGAAGAGGCCGTCATCGACGAACTGCATTGCCAGATCGCGCAATGTGTCGCACTCATACAGATCGACCTCGAACTTGTCGGGATCGTCACGGCCCAGATCGAATGAGTACCCGCCCTCCCCCACCGCTATGATGACTTTGATTTTATCGTCGTCGCCCCAGTCGTCTACGGCGTCGAGATAGGCTGCGAAACTGCCTTGATGCACACCAAGGGCGCTGAATAGCTGGCAATCGATGGACTCGCCTTCGATGATCTGGATTTCGAATTCCTCGACCGGCTGGCCGTTGGAATTCCTGAGCTTGCCCGCCCTGGCCTCGTAATCCTCGGCGCTGGTGAAATAAAAGCCGGTGGCGGAAATGTCATAAGGCTGGGCGTAAAGCGTCGTCATGGCCTGTCCTCCAGATAGATAAGGGTTGCGTGATGCAACCTTGCCTCGTGGCGAACAGCGGGGGGTATGGGGGGCAAGGGCAATCTTGCCGGGTGGAGCGGGCGCAGCGTAGCGAGCCTCGGCCGACACGATTGTCCTTGCTGGGGCCAGGGGGTCGGAACCCTTTGAGCCCCTCACTAGGCGCGTCGGCGCCGGCATAATCCGCCAGGCGATCGGAACCCACATGGGCCGAGACTACAGGCTCGGCGAGCGGTAGCGACTGAGAGCGTCCGGTGCCGCAAAGCGGCAGGCGCCAGAGGACGATAATTGAAATCTTGGGCAACAACGCTTATCAAGCCGTTGCGCCTATAAAAGGACGGACGCATGACCGACGACGAGAGCATTGTGGAAGGCGCCAAGGCGATGCAGGAAACAGCCAAGGCAATTGGCTACCCGACTCTGCATTTGGAAAACCAATCGTTGAGGAGGAGGTCAAACCGCCCCAAAATCGATCCGTACGGTACGTAAATAACGGGCTACCGTAAAATTAATCTTTAATTACAACCGGTTATTTTATCTGAAATTTTTTTTCCCGTTGAGGTAGATTTTCAGAGGATAATGATTAATTATCCGTCAGCCCACAGATGAACTTTTTATGAACTAAGGGTAGCAAGCTAATCGACGTAACGTTGCGTTAATGCAATCATGCATAAGTATATTCAGGAGATTCTCCTTCGGGATGCGAGGACTTCGCGTCCTGCTAGGAGAATTCGTCTGACGACTGAGCAAAATGATGAAAAGGTAGTCGAAACTACCAATGCAACAACGGCTTGTTATCGTGGCGTTCTTTAACTACGAAGGTGAAGCCATTGCCCTCCAGAAGGCCAGACATGGATATCTACAGGGCATATGTTGAGAGCCAAGCCGAGATTGCCGATGGCGAAGAGGTGATTCTCAACCGCACGTCAGCGCATGCCGAAATTGTTATCTGCACTATTTTTAGCGTATCGACCCGCATTGTCGAAGTGCTCTCTCCTCGTCTTGACGACAAGCTCTGGGGGCGCGCCATTGTTATAGATGCCGCGATCGAATTCCTTCGGCATCATCCAGAGGCAATATTGCGCGTCGCAGTCGAATCGAAGCCGACCCGCGGAAATAGCCTTTTCATTGACAAGATTCGAGCTAGTGAATTTGCCGACAAGCTGAAGGTATTTTTGGTCCCTAAGAACGTCCAGTCCACCTACCATTGTCACTTCATGGTAGCTGATGGCGTTCATTATCGCTTGGAAACATCTGTTGCCGAAACGACTTCTCTTGGCGACATGTCATTGGATAGTAGGGATACAGCAATCGTCCAGTTTGGCCGGGCCGAGTATGGTAAAAAGCTACGGATAATTTTCGCTGGGATCAAAGCCCGGTCGAAGGAGCTTGCTTTTCAAAGCGAGACGACTCCGACGCCGGTCAGAACGGCGACGCGTGCAAAGAGCCGGAAACTCACTATAGCGGCTCAACTCGCTTAGATCACCAACAATCTCGAACTTCTTAGGGGCGCAGAAGTGGCGGATGGGTTGCTACACATAGGCAGTATGGCCGTGCTTTCCGGCGTGGTGTTTCTCGGCCTTGAAAAAGTTGAGTCGGTAAGACTGACTCTTAAGCGAGAACTCGACGAGCTTCGACGTTGGCTTAAGGAAGAAATGGCTAAAATCGAGATCAGATATGATCAGCTTTGGGGCACAACCGGCGCATCAGCTGATGTTTTCCCTCCTTTTAGAAATAAGAAAGGATGGCTTATTCTCGAACTTGCCGACGAAAGAAAGCGCCGCTTCACTGGAATGCCGGGATTTGCCATTTTTCGAGAATGGAACGCTCCCTTTTTACCTTGGTTCGAGACAGGCACCCATCGCCCTCCTATTGCATGGCTGACCATTGTTTCGATATTCTTGTTCATATATCTTGTCGTATGCTCTATCGCTCATGCAGACACACCATATCTAATGATCGGGAAACTGGATGAGAGTGTGATGATGGCTTGGTTCGCCTTTGGTATATTCGTTTTAACATTTTCTCTAATTATTATATTCTCATTGATGGCTCACAGGATACTCGAAATCCGGGAACGAGTTAAACCTTGGCTGGAAGCAATTCGAAACGATATCGCCATCATTCGCGGCGACGTGGCGCAGCCCCGTCTTGCGGTTGTTGATCAGGATGCGAGCACATTTTACGATCCGAATTTGGATTTAGAATAGCTTGCCAGCCCAATCGCAAAGTGGCGTCGAGTTATTAACCTCGGAGCTAGGCCCTGCCATTGCCTAAATGATATCCTCGATCGCAACTACGGCCGGCTGCTCGATGGCAACATTCAGATGATAGCGCGTGGATTTGCGCTCGCCCGTTCTGATGAGCGCCCCCATTTCGACCAATCCTGCGAGGTCGCGGGTTGCTGTCGCTGAGGGCGCGTCGGTTATGCTCATATAGTTGGCGGCACTTAAGCCACCGACAAAGCCGTCCGGTCCCGCGGCGAACAAACGCATCAGCGCTTTTTCCTGCCGTTGATTGAGCTGTCCACGTAGGCCGTCAATCAGCCGAGATTTGTTCAGAATGAATTCAACCTGAGTCAATGTGCGCTTTTGGGCCTCAATCGCCTTTGCAGCAAACCACAGCAGCCAGTCGGTAATTTCCATGTGGTGGCTCGCCGTTTCCAGCGCGGTGTAATAGGCCTTTCGATGCTTGAGCAAGGTTCCCGCCATGCCAGTGATAGCCGGCGCGGAAAGGCCCTGAGCTAGAATCTTTTCGACAATGGCCCGCCCAACGCGGCCATTGCCATCCTCGAAGGGGTGGATGCTTTCAAACCACAGATGCGCTATCCCAGCTCGCGTCACTGCTGGCAGCGGCCGATCTCCTTGTGGGCTGGTGTTATCGCACCAGGTAATAAAACGCTCCATCTCAGCCGGAACCCGGGCCGAGGGTGGCGCTTCAAAATGCACCTTGGGCGCATAGATGGCGCCGGAGACAATCTGCATTGGATCGTCGTCCGTGCGGTAGTGCCCGATTTCGGCAATGTCGGTTCGGCCGTTCATCAACTGACGGTGCCAGTTCAACAACACGGCCTCGGTCACGGGATCAGGTAAACGGCGGTAGAGATCGACCATCACTTCGGCGATGCCCGCCTCGGCGGGACTTGAGCGGCGATGATCAGCGGCCATTCCCAATTGACGTTGGATGGATGATTGCACGCTGTCGCGATCCAGGCGCTCACCTTCAATCGCAGACGTGTCGACCGCCTCGTGGCTGAGGATTTCGATACTGAGGCCTTGGCGCGTGGGCGCGTCAAGGTGTTTGGAGGCACCAATAATGACGCCCGCACCCTCAACAAACAGCGCCTCTGCCTTGGCGAGCTTACGCTCGTTCCAGCGGAAATTCGGCCAGTCCTCGTCCTGCCAGTTCCACACCATGATCGATAAATTCCTCACTTATAAATCATAATATGGCATAAAATGATCTATAAAGCCAGTTTTTATCGATCAGACTCTGCGCCCACGCACGCGCGACCGCGCCACCACTTATAATGACGTAAGTTTTACAGACAATTGTCACAAAACAATACGAACAATTGACCCGAAATTGTAACAATAATTTGCTATAATTATGTATTATGGCCCAAGCAAAACAGGAAGATGACAAGGCTGACAATCAAAAACTCCGTGCTGAAGCAGAGGTAGTTCTTGCTCACGCGCGAAGCCAGCTTGTTGATCTTCAGATTTCACTCGCTTTGGCCAGCAACGACGCGCTACGTGGGCAGCTTGCCAGCGCCGTTGGCAATCTCTCGGATGTTGTCCGTCAGCTTTCCCGTGCGGTGCATTCGCCGTCGGTGAGCGCATCGGATATCGCGGCGCTCGCCCAGGCGGTTCAGGCCAGCTCTGTTTCCACGGCTTCGGGTGACGGCACAACCCTAGTTGCCAGCGATAAGACCACAGCAGAGGCGAATGTTATCGCCTCTGCTGCCGCGACGCGGCAGGAAACCCAAACCATCGAGGCCGATATATACGACCGTAAGATTTTCGATCCGTACCTGCGTTTCACGTCGCCGCAGGATGAAGCCGAGTTCCGTAAGCGTGAAGCCGACAACAAGAAATATATTGATGCGCAGCTCGCCAAGCATACGCCGGAGGGCGACCTGAACGCCAGCGGCGGAGCGATCGACAGCATGTTAGACGCCCATGCCCACGGAGCCGGCAACAGTCCGGACTTCAAGTCTAAATGGAACAGCCTGACCGATACGGCAAAGCAGCAGCATGATGCGATGCAGGCCGCCGGACAATCAACGGCGGAGTTCGACCAACACGTAACGGCCGGCGTAACGCGCTATCTGAAGGCTAAGGGCCTTACCGAAAACGAGATAAATGCTCGATTGGCTGCGTCATCGGCGCCGCTCGACACGGTCAAGCCTTATATCAATAGCGCCGACAAAGGTGGCAAAGCGCAGGACGATCCGGCGCCGCAGTCCCCAAGCATTGACGCCATCGCCGCGAAACTGAAAGCAGCCGGCTTAAGTGCCCCGGCTAGCCCCAACGCAGACCCTGCGCACGGGCTTGCGATGCAGAACACACCGCCGTCTGTCGGCGGGCAGGCTCTCACTTAGTTCACGGCTAAGGCACGCCCGCCTTCTGCATACCCGACAGAATAGCACAGACTGTCGTCACCGGTGGTAATGGCCAAGCATTGCTCTTCAACGGCCTTAAGCCGGGTCGGGTCGATACTGGCGGCAGCACGTCTATCGCCCTTCATATATGCCGCACTGAACCCTGCGTCGAACGCGACAGACGATGCAATAATCGTGGATTTGCCATTGCCGAGATTCACGGCGTCGCCGCCGCCCAGGAGAACGGCGCCTATCGAGGATGGCAGGCTATTGGCGCGACGGACATCTCCACCCAAATTGGCGAGCATTACGCGATAGAATTCCGGTAAGCGGCGCTCGCGCGCAGTGCGAACGAGTGTCGCAACACAGATGTCCGCCGCATCGGGCATGGAATCCCTTCCCTCGCGGCGCGCCTCGGCAACCTTCTTCGCCTCGTCACCGAAAATGCAGGTCTGACGCTGAGCATCCACCGCCTTTATCGAAGCTCTGGTGAGGATGGTCTGAATCTCGATCTTGCGCTGAGACGCGGGATCGTAAGGGATCTGGGCATGGACGGCTCCACCCGCAGTCAACGCGAACAGCGCTACCGCGAAAGCGGTTGAAACATGGAGCTTGCGCACGGTCGACACCCCCGATTGCGCCGTGACATTTCACAGCATATCTGAGGTAAATTTGGCACTGCGCAACAGAATTAGCAATTTTGTTGCGTATTAGCGCTTGAATTCATAAGATAAAATAAATCAACGCGGCAAGACTTGAAAATTTTATAAATCCACAACCATGGTTTTATTAGTGCGAAAATTATTGCCGCAACCCTATTGCTAATACGGTTGCAGCGAAAGGAGAATAATAGTGACGGCATTTCAGAGAGCGGAAACCTTTGCGATCCATGACGAGATCGGACGCCGCAAATACGTCTCAGCCACAGAACGTGGCCGTTTCCTCGCTGAAGCTGACCGCCTCGCCCCAGAGTGGCGGGCACTATGCTATGTCCTCACCTACACTGGCTGCCGGCTTTCGGAGGCGCTCGGCATGACGGCGGCGTTGATTGACGCCGAACGCCTGACACTCACGTTCAGGACGTTGAAGCGGCGCCGACTCACCTTCCGGACCGTGCACGTACCTCGGTCCCTGATTGAGCAGTTGCGCGCCCTCGCCCCGGCCGCAGGCGGTCGCCTGTGGCCTATGCATAGAGCGACTGCTTGGCGTGCCGTCAAAGCGATCATGCTCCGCGCGGGGATCAGTGACGGCCCTCACGCAAGCCCTAAAGGCCTGCGCCACGGCTTCGGCATCTGGGCCGCCGATCGCAACGTCCCAATAAATCTTTTGCAACGCTGGATGGGACACGCGTCCCCCGCAACCACTGCCACCTACGTCGACGCCGTCGGCGCAGAGGAACGCCAGTTTGCGACTCGAATGTGGTAGTCACACCAGTACCAACATACCGAAGCCGAAACTGCAACCCATTGTAAGGGTTTCGGATTCTGCCCCGAAAAAAGCCATTTGCAAAGTGCTCGCTTTTGATTCAATGTTAAGTTGTCTGGGGAGGTAATGCGATTGATGAATCTTGCGCCGATTGTAAAGGCCGTTAGAGCCTATGACGCAACCGAATGGGAAATTTTTGTTCGTGAGTGGCAAAAAGGCTTGCAAGGCTACGCGGAGGTAAAGCGGCTTGGCGCCGCTGGGGATCACGGTCGTGATGTCGTGGGGCTTTATACGTCTGCGGCATGTGAAGGCCCCTGGGATAATTTTCAGTGCAAACACTACGACGCGCCACTGGCAACGCCAAAAGCATGCGAAGATGCCGGCAAGATAATCTTTCACGCGTTCAATAAGGTGTTTGCGCCTCCTAAAAAGTGCATTTTTGTTGCACCACGCGGCCCTTCCACCGATTTGAGAGACAAACTCCTGAACCCTTCAAAATTTAGAGAGGAAATGCTCAACACATGGGATGCGCGTGTAGCGAAAAAGATGATCTCTGGCGAAACACATTCCTTGGTTGGCTCGCTGAAGGATTATGTGGAGGCATATAATTTCGAGAGTTTCGGTTACCGAACGCTTGATGAAATCCTAGATGACCACAGAAGAACCGCCTTCTGGGCTCAAAGATTTGGGGGGCTACTACCCGATGCGCCGGCGGGCGTAACACCAGCAGAAATAGCACCGAGTGAGAGTGTTTATGTAAACAGACTCCTTGAAGTTTACACAGACTTATCTGGGAAGGTGATTTCGACCACTGGTGATTTGACCCAATTCCCTCAGCATGTCGAAGATTTGCAAAAGCAACGTGTAAGATTTTATGACGCTGAAGCCTTTGTAACTCATTACCGAGATCAAACGGAGCCCGGCACGGTCGAGGACTTTGCAGACCAAATTTTTGACACGGTAGATTCAGCAATCCTGGGAAAAGATTCGAGTATCGAGCGTCTGTCTTCAGCATTGACCGCCGCCAGCGGCAGCGTGCCTGCAAGCGTTCTGAATCCAAAAGCAAAAATACGCGTTAAACAAGGTGTCTGCCATCAACTGGCTAATGAAGGCCGTATTCGTTGGAGACCGCAATGACGTCGCCAACGGACACCATGAAGGATCGACGCACGCGGGTTTTTAATAGCGCCTTTGAAACCGGGTTACGCTCCTTAATTATATTGACAGAGAATTTTCCGGCTAAAGCATCCCTAAAAGAGCTGGTCCTGCTCGACTATATTGTCGTGCATGCTGCCGACTTTGGGGGGCCGTTCAGTCTCCATCCCGACGTCACTTCGAAGGAGGCCGAAATTCTTGTTCGCCGGGGTGTTGTCCAATCTGGCCTAATGTTAATGGGGACAAGAAAACTGATTCTCCGATCTGCCGCACCAGAGGGCTTTCGTTATCAAGCTGGCGATGAAGCCGGCAGCTTTATCGACCTTCTAAAATCGGAGTATGTATTGGAATTGCGGGATTGCGCACGATGGTTAATCAGAGACTTGCTCGCGCTCGCTAGAGATGAGTTTGACGCTATCGTGACCCCTAAAATCCAAAACTGGTCGTCGGAGTTTCAATCTGCGGGAGGAGCGGTGAGCTAATGCAGCTACGTTTCCTTCTAGTTACAGGCCCCAATAAGCCCGATACCGAGTTAAAATTCGGTCCCGGCCTAAACGTGGTTTACGGTGGTTCGAACACCGGCAAATCGCATATGCTAAAGTTGATAGACTATTGCCTAGGAGCGAAAAATCCTCCCGAACCAGTTCCTGAGCAAGCTGGCTATGACATTGTCCACCTTGGCATAGAACTCGACAACGGCGTTGAAGTGACATTGGTTCGAGCCTTAGCTGGGGGTGAGATCCGGATGCTAGACGGCTTGGCAACTCATCGGCCCGCTGCCAGCGAAGGGCAGGCGATATCCGCTCGACATTCCGGCGCTAAATCGCTGTCTAAAATATTACTCGCTTATCTCAATGCATCTGGAGCTAGGATTCGCACCAATGCAGCAGGTACAACACGAGAGCTGAGCTTCCGAGATCTTGAGCACAACGTCATAATTAACGAAGCCAAAATTCAGTCTGAGTTGTCTCCGATTTTATCAGGTCAGTTTACGTCAAAAACGGCTGAAACATCAGTTTTCAAATATTTGATCACTGGCGTGGATGATTCAGCTATAGATATAGCCAAGCCCGACTCGTCCCAGCCGATCAAACAAGCAGCTCAGCTAGAACTTCTAGACAAACAAATCCGGGATATTGAGACAGCGATTGAGGAAGCGGACCAAGACCAAGATGAATTATTTAAAATTGACGCCACCCTTGATCAAGAACTTGCCAGATCATTTCAAGTTCAGGAGCGGACGGAGGCTGAGTATAGGCAGTTAACGTCTCAGAGGCGAGAGCTTAGAGAAGACAACGAACTCCTCGCCGATAGAATATCGGAAATAGAAACCTTAATAGCGAGATTCGAGCTCCTATCAAAGCATTACGAAGTAGACAAGAAACGCCTGCTAGCCATTGCCGAGGCCGGGCAATATTTTACCTTAGAACCTGGCGAAGTATGCCCGGTCTGCGGAGCAGACCCTGCTCAGCATCGGCCGCAGTTTGCGTGCGATGGTGATGTAACCGACATATCGGCCGCCGCAGAAGCGGAAGCTTCAGAATTGACGGAAAAGTCGATCGAACTGCGATTGACCATTACGAATTTAGCCTTTGAAAAAGCCGCCTTGTCTGAGCGAATTAGAACCAATCAAGCAGATATTCAGGCCCTTCAGGGCGACATTATGCGAGAGGTTCCGGCGGTTCAGGTCGTGAGAACCGAGACAAATGGGTTGATGCTGCGAAAAATATCCGTTCAAAAAGATCTCGAGCTTATCCGGCGACGTGAGGCACTGCTCGCGCAAAGAGCCGAGTTAGGGATTAGCGCCGGTTATGACAGCACCACGGTCGTCGTTCAGCAACAGCTCGACGGCACTACTTTAGATTCCTTCAGCCAAGTCGTAGAGAACGAATTGAAGCTATGGGATTTCCCGAAATCCAACCGAGTATTTTTTGAAATTCAAAAGATGGACATATCGGTGTCGGGGAAGTCGCGTGCCGCGAACGGCAAGGGAGTCAGGGCGTTGTTACATGGTGCGTTTAGCGTAGCATTGATGAAATACAGCCGATCTAAGAAGTTTGCACACCCTGGCTTCTTGGCCCTCGACTCGCTATTTGTCACATATCGCGACCCCGCTGACGATGCAGATGCCGAAATTGCCTCGACGCCATTGAAGGATAAGGCCTTTCAGGCATTCAAGTCCTTGGACAAAAGCCTCCAGCTAATCATTGCCGAAAACGTAGATGTGCCGCCAGATTTAAAAAGCCTACCATTCTGTACGGAATTTACAGGAAAAGCCGGCGTAGGACGCGCAGGCCTCTTCCCCCCACTCGACAACGAATAAGGGAATCGCCTCCCATTAAAATCGCAGCACTCCCCCACAAGCGTCTACATTTCTGCCGCGCCGGTTATACGGACAAAGAAATTTCAAGTCACTAAGAACGATGGCGGCGACACGTTCGTGTCGCTGTTCACCACCGGCTTTCCCGTCCGGGACGCCTTCGTTAAGGGGCCGAGGCGGTTCCGCCTCTAGGCCCAGCGTTGCCAAGAAATGAGGTCCCTCATTTCCAACGGCAACTCTAAGAAAGGGATTGGTGCCCCCGGTCGGGGTCGAACCGACACTCCTTGCGGAACCGGATTTTGAATCCGGCGCGTCTACCAATTCCACCACAGGGGCGACGGGTTGGTTATAGCGCCCCCGAAACTAAACGCCAGTGAAAAATAACGGCCTTTAAGCCCTTATTTCTGTGGACTTCTTTGCCTTTTTGATCGCGGTGTTGCCCGCCCCCCGCCCCTTCCCTTGCGAAGGCTTCGCATCAGACCGAGGCTTCCGCCGATTCACTGCGGCGGTGTCGATCATATCTTTGATATGAACGGCATAGTGCTTTTCGACCATTTCGACGCTGGTTCGGCAATTTTTGGCGACCTGATAGATGTCAGCCCCTTCCATCAGCCTCATGCTTATATATGTGTGGCGAAATGAATAGGATGTCCGCCTATTGCCCTCACGGTCAAACTTGAGATCAAGCTCGCCAAGGACATTATTCAACAGCTCGCGTGGCGGATCGCCGAACACAATATCCTTTGGGCCAAAGTTGTGCCGCTGCACCATGCGCTGAAATGGATATACGGCGCCTGGCATACTCTTGCACCAGCCAGTGCCCCGTTTTCCGCGGACAGCGATTTCAAGAATTTCCTCGCCGGTCGCCTCATCGTTCACGATCGAAATGTCGCGCAACTCAAGGCGCCCAGCCTCGTCCGGCCGCAAACCCGTGTTGGTCATGAACAGCACATAATCGTGCAGATCCTCGTTTTCGGTTTTCCAACGCCCCCGATTATGCGGCGGCTTTTTCGCCCGCTTGCCGGTATGGGTGTAAAGAGCCTCATATTCTTCGGGCGAAAACCACGCGCGATGGCCGACTTTACCATTTGCTTTGTAAGGGGAAGACAGGTCCGGGAGATAGGGTAGCCAACCGTGGCGATTGGCAGTTTTCAATACCTGGCGCAGGCACACAATTTCTTGGTGGAGCGTACTCCGCGCCGGACGCATGGGTTCCCCCTTACTGTCGCGCCGCGAGGTCATGCGATGAACACGGTATTCCTGCACAACGCCCGGCGTGATCTCGGTGACAAGCTTAGAGCCAAAAAAAGGCAACAGGTGAACGTTGAGAGACAGCTTCTTGAAATGCACATACTGGGGATTACGTTCGTCAGCCATCAGCACCTCAATTTCCTTGAGGAATTGATCAGCTGCCGCGCTGAACGTCACGCCTGCTGCCGCCTGCGCGACCTTACGTTTGCGTCCAAGATTGCGAAGCTCCCCGGCTAGATAGCTACCCATTTGGTCGAGGCCGGTTGATGCCGGCGACATTTCGGATTCGACTGTCGCCACGACGACTTTTCCGAGCAGGGACAAGTACCAATCCCGCGCTACGTCCTTGGCGCGGGAGAGACTCTCTTCGCCGGTCGATTTGCGCTGCTGTGCCCCATTGATCGAGCACGAACACCACCAAAACGGGCTGTTGGGGCGCATAAAGAGCTGCACCCGATTGTCCATGATCTTGTGACGGCTGGCTTCCATAACGGCTGCTCCGCAATCGCGTTAGCACATCCGCAGTGTGTTAGAGCTGTGCTAATTACCCATGAGGCAAATTTAGCAATTTCTATTTGATTTTACAAGGGAATTTTTAAATCCGGTGTCCCAAAATTAGATTTTGAGTCTACCGCGTCTACCATTTCGCCACTGGGGCACAGGGCGGAGCGGACCTGTTAAAGGCTTTTTCGCCGGTCTGCAAGAGCCTGAATTACGCCAGCATATTGCGCTTGTGCGCCGGCAGACTCTTCCTGGGCTTGCCCGGTGGCGGCGCGGGCGGTGGAGACGGCGGCGGCTCCGGCGGGCCATCGCCTTCCGCGGCCGGCTTGGGCATGACGATCGCCTCGGCCGGCTTGACCGCCCCAGCCTTTTTCTTGGCATCCATTTTCTTGGCGTCTCGGCGGGGATCGGGAATTTCGTCCCACAGCGATTGACGCTTTTCGCGTTTGGCTTTTTCTTTTTCGACCTTTTCCGGCGCCCGCGCGCCGGGGCGAAGAAGGACCGCGGCGGGGAGCGGCGCCGGCATGGTGACCAGTTCGCGCTGCGCCGCCACCAGCAGGGCCAGCACCATCGGCCGGTCGCTCCAGAACTTGTTCAGCCCCTGCAGCGCCCGCCAGACCTCGAGCGTATGCTCGTCGGTCGGACGCTGAACCTTGACCTTGCCCGGGCCGTCGGCCTTGGCCTTCGGCTTATCGCCCTTCAGCGCCTTGGCCAATTCACCCAGGGGCTTGCCGACGCGGGTATCCAGCGCCAGAACCGCCCCCAGCCGCGCCTCAAGCACGTCGCCGACCTCGCGCCCGCGGTCGAGAATCGACGAGCCCGGCGCGCGCAGGGCCCGGTCGAGATGATATTTCACGCAGTCGTAGATCGCCTTGGCCGAGCCCTCGCAATCGCTGCGCACCCGGCGTTCGGCGCGATGGCGCGCCAGGTACATCACCGACGCGATGACACCGACGATGATGCCGATGATCACAGCGCCGCCCAACAGGTAGAAGGGATCGAGATGGAAGACAGGCCCATCCAGCGGCGGAACCGGCTCGTCCCCGAAATCGTCGCCGAAATCACTGTTGAACAGGATCACATTGAACAAGGTGAGCAAGGTCACAGGGGCTGCCTTCTTCTCAGGTCAGCGGCCGCCAGTTCATCGATCGGCGGCTCCCACGACGGTGACGACATCAACTGTGCCTGGGCGGAATGGAAGGCGGCGACGATCGCCGTCTTGTTCTTCCACGCGTTGAACAGGCGCTGCACGGCCGTCCACAGGGCGGAACTGCGCTCTTCCTCACTCATCATCATGGGCTCGGCCGATGCCTCGACGCCCGCCTCGCCGGGCGCGACCGCCGTTACCGGCCCGGCCGTGACCGTTTCAGGCCCTATGCCGGTACCGCCGCCGACAGCGATATTGATGACCGTCCCGCCCAGAACCGTGCTGGGCCCGGTGAGCGCCTTGATCGGCGCCTCGTCCTCGCGCACGCCTTCGAGCGCCTTGTTCAGCGGGCCGATGACCTTGTTCAATTCCTTGCTGAGCTTCAGCGTGGCCGAGAATTGCGATTCGATCGCGGCGTTCGCGTCTTCGGCCAGCTTGATCTGATTGACCTGATTGGCCCGGGCGGCGTCGGCCATGGCCTTGACGACGCGATCGACCCGGCGCTGCACGGCGTCGCGCGGCCGCCGCGCGGCGCGATAGTTCTCGCCGCCGTAGATGGCCGACAGGATCCAGATCGCCACGATGACCAGAACGATCAATATGCCGGTTTCGAAGAAAAAGTGGTGATGAATGGGTTCGGGCGCGAAATCGCTGGGCGGCGGTACGGCGTCGTAATCCTGAATGAACACCGAACCCTCCCTCACGCCCCGCGCATCCCCGAGCGCGCCGCATCATGCTAACCACAAAGGTTAACAGATTGCCAGCGCGCAAGCCAGAGCAGAGGCGGAATTTACAGGATTTTTACCCGCGAATGTGGCCTCGCCGCCGCGTGACTTCCGCCGCGATCCGCCCCCCGGGCAAGGCCGGGCGGGCGTCCCCGCCGCGTATAAACGGCGCCTCGGGGCCGGCAAACGGGCTATTTGCGTACGGCGCCGGCCTGGACCTTCAGCGCCGCATCCTCGGCGCGGCGCAGAAAGGTCTTGAACAGTTCGACTTCGTCGGACGAAAAGCTGGCCAGGATCAGCTTTTCGTATTCCACCGCCGCCGGCGCGATGTCGGCGAACAGACGCTCACCTTCGGGGGTGAGAATCAGATGGTGCGACCGGCCGTCGTGTTCGTGCGGCGCGCGCGTGATCAAGCGCCGCTTGGCCAGGCCCTGGGCCGCCCGCGACACCGTCACCTTGTCCATACCGGCGCGCCTGACCAGGGACTGCTGAGTCGAGGGCCCATCCTCGCGCAGAATGCAAATCAGCCGCCATTCGGGAATCTTAAGGCCGTAAAGGCTGTCATACAGGGTCGAAATCAGCGTGGAAACAGCACTGGACGACACCGCCATGCGATATGGCACGTAGTCGTCGAGCGTAAGCGAACTGGTCGGCATGGTGTATGTCCCTTCCCCGGAGCCTGACGTGAAAAAGCGTGCGGCTTTCTATCGCGCCGACTCGTCGTCGCGCTGAGCCATGCCTCAAGGCCTAACCGAATGCAAATGAGGAATAGTTAAGAATAGGACCAATTAAGCTAATGAAACTAAAGGTTTTATGGCAAAATGGCGGCGGCTTTTTTCATTCCTCGGGCAATTCGGGCAAAGCCCCCACCGTTCCTGCGGAAATAAGGGCAGGATATTGCTCGCCTTTGTGGCACAGGCGCAAAAATTTTTCGCCTGGGCGCACGCTGCCCCGCGACAAGACCGCCAAGGCCTGCTAAGGGCTCGGATATGCTGAGACCGTTGTATAATTGGATGATGAAGCAGGCCGCGAAGCCGCATGCCGAGATCATTCTCGCCGTCATCTCCTTCACCGAAGCCTCGTGCTTTCCCCTGCCGCCCGACATCATGCTGGCGCCGATGGTCCTGGCGCGTCCGGAACGCGCCTGGCGCTACGCCCTGGTCTGCGCCGCGGCCTCGATTCTGGGCGGATGCCTGGGCTACTATATAGGCTACGCGCTGGAGCCTATCGGTCTGGCGATTCTCAAATTCTTCGGCCACAGCGAAGGCATCGAAGCCTATCGCCAATGGTTCGGCAAATGGGGCGTCCTGGTCATCCTCGGCCAGGGAATCACGCCGATTCCCTACAAGCTGACGACCATTGCCACCGGCCTGGCGCACTTCCCGGTATGGCTGTTCATGCTGGCCTCGTGCATCACCCGCACGACGCGCTTCATGGGAGTCGCCGCCCTGTGCAAGCGTTTCGGGCCGCAAATCCTGCCGGTGATCGAGAAGCGCCTGATGCTGGTGGGCTCTGTTGTTCTCGGACTCGTCGTGCTAGGATTCGTGCTGCTCAAATTGCTTGGCCACCATCATTAAAAGGGCTCCGGGCTTCAATCGAGCGCGATTACAGGGTTTGTCATGACGAAAGCGAACAAGGCCGGAAAGAAGTTCTTTCTTCTGTTCGGCCGCTGGTGGAGCATCTCGGCGCTGATCCTGTCCCTGGCCATGCTGGGCACCGCCTGGTCATTCCAGATCTTCGGCCACCTCGCCCCCTGCCACCTCTGCCTCAAGCAGCGCGACATCTACTGGATCGCCGTCGGCGTCTCGCTGGTCGCCAGCGTCTGGGCGCTGTTCACCGGCGCCAAGGGGCCGCCGCGCGTCTTTTCCTTCGTGCTGTTCGCCATCTTCGCCACGGGCACGGCACTGGCCGTCTTTCACGCCGGCGCCGAATGGCACTTCTGGAGGGGTCCGGAAAGCTGCACGGCCTCGACCGCGGAGATCAGCCTCGACCAGATGGCCGCCTTTCTGGGCGGCGTGTCATCGACCGCGCCGCGTTGCGACGTCGCGGCCTGGACGATGTTCGGCATTTCCATGGCCGGCTACAACGCCATCGCGTCTTGCGGGCTGGCTCTGCTCAGCCTGATCGCCAGCCTGCGCCCGCGCCGCCGCCGCCGCATCCCCCACATCCCGCGTCCGGTCGCCGCATGACCAATACCCCGCCCCGTCCCGGCTTTGGCGCGACGCGCGCGCGGCGGGCCGAGATGCTGCGCGTCGACCACGCCGGCGAGTTGGCGGCCGTGCACATCTACCGCGCCCAGCAGGCCGTGTTCAAAGGCACGCGCCACGACGCCCTGGGCCAGGACTTCGCCCGCATGGAGGGCGAGGAACAAAGCCATCTCGACGCCTTCGAGGCCCTGATGCGCGACAACGGCGTACGGCCGACGGTGATGACGCCGTTGTGGCGGCTGGCGGCGCTGGGCCTCGGCGCCGGCACGGCCCTGCTCGGCGAAAAGGCGGCCCACGCCTGCACCGAAGCGGTCGAGAGCGTCATCGAGGAACACTATGCCGACCAGGTGCGCGAACTGGAGCCGTCCGACCCGGAATTGGCGGCGCGGCTGACACAGTTTCGCGACGAGGAAATCGGCCATCACGACCACGCCGTCGACAACGGCGCGCGCGAAGCCCCGGCCTATCCGTTGCTGTCGGCCCTGATCAAGACGGGCTGCCGCGTGGCGATCAAGATCAGCGAAAAGATCTGAGCCCCCGTCCCGCATCTATGTCTGCGCCGGCGCGCTTTCGGGGGCCCGGCCGGCCCGGCCGCTTATGCCGTGCGCCAGGGCGATCAGGCCGGTGACGCCGGTCAGCAGCCCGAACAACAGCATGGCGAAGGGCGTGCGGTGCCAGGACGGATCGTCCATGATGTTGGTGATTACGCCCCAGGCCAGCCAGCCGACGAAGATCCACGACAAGACGATCGTCAGCGCCTTGCCGCCGATGCGGTGCACCACCGACATCAACAGCGCCGCATAGGACACGATCAGCACCATGTCGTAGTCGAGCAGGCGCGGCGTCATCAGCGGCACCAGCCCCATGCCCAGGGCCAGTCGCTCGTCCGGCTCCAGATCGGCCCATTGCGCGATCGCCATGGCCGCCAGCAGCATGACGATCATGAAGCCGACCGCCAGCTCGACATTGAGGTGCGATGCGCCCGGCACATGGAAGACGAAATCGGTCAGCTCGAACCAGCCCATGCCGACCTGACGCGCCATCGTCACCGAATGCAGCGTCTTCTGCCAGGCCTTGCCGTATGTGCCGTCGGTCAGCATCATCAGATAGACCGCGGCGCACCCCAGCACGGCGCGCCACAGGAAGGAAAAGACGCGCTTCCACAGCACCTGGTCGTCCAGCAGGAAGATGACGAAATAGGCCAGGAAGGTCGGCTTGACGCAGCCGCAAGCCAGGACGACGATCGTGAACGGCCATCGCGTCTTCCGGAACAGCAGCAGGCTGGCTAAAACCAAGGCATGCATGACCAGGCCGACATTGGCGCAGACGAAGGTCATCGCCGTCAACGCCGCGAAAGCCAGCAGGCGATAGCGGATGTCGATGCGCGGGAAGCGCTTGACGAGCGCGAACCACAGCAGGAACAGCGTCGCCGGCGCCAGCAGCACCCAGATGAACAATTGCCGCGCGCCTTGCACGCCCAGGGCGTTGATGAACGGAATGAACAGGCGCGCCACCTGCGGCGCGTAGACATAGGCCGCCGGCCGGTTGCCGGCGCAGGCGTGCGGATGGATGGCATAGGGTGAATGGCCGCCGGCCAGCGTCTTGGCGCCGCACAGCACGGCGTCGATGTCCATCAGCATCCAGTGATGATGGGTGATCATGATGTAGAGGCCGGCGACGACCGGCCAGGCGCAGAACGCGGCTAAAAAGAACAGAAAGAAGGCGTTGGGCGTCAGCCGCCGCAGGATAGAGAGCGCGTCCATCAATAACCGTCGAAATCGTGGCTTTGACGCAGATGTTCGAGTATCTGCTCGCGCGCCTCGTCGTCGACATGGCCGAGATCGAGCCGGGCGTCGCCGGCATCCGTCATGCGCACCTTTACCACCTCGCCGAGATAGGTGAAGCTGATGACCTTGGGGCCGAACAGGCTTTCGCGCTTCACGGCCAGCTTGACGCCGAGATTGGCTTCCAGCACGCGCTGCAGCGGCTGCAGGTCGATACGCGTGCGCCCCTTCGGCCGCGGAAAATGGACCACGCCAAAGGCACGCTTATCCAGCACGAAACGCACGGGTGACGACATTCTATCGACCAGCTCCCCCAGGGAAGACCACCGTTAAGGCTCGAGCAGGGTGTCCCAATAGAGGTAGTCTATCCAACTTTCATGCAGATAGTTAGGGGGAAAACGTCGCCCCAGGTCCTGCAATTGATACATTGTCGGCCGGTGTGGATTTTTTGCCGGTAGCATCTTCGCCTGTACGGGGGTTTTTCCCCCTTTGCGCAGGTTGCAGGGCGCGCAGGCAGTCAAGATATTGGTCCAGGTCGACTTGCCGCCTTGGCTGACCGGGATGACGTGATCGAAGGTCAGGTCGTGACGAGCGCCGCAATACTGGCAGCGGAATCGGTCGCGCAGAAAGACGTTGTAGCGCGTGAAGGCCGGCGGACGGTTCTGGTCGATATAGGTCTTCAGCGACACGACGCTGGGCAGCCGCATCTTCATCGACGGCGAATGGATTTCGATGTCGTAGGTCGACACGACATCGACGCGATCCTCGAAGACCGCCTTGACCACTTCCTGCCACGGCTTGGTCGACAGGGGATAATAGGACAGCGGCCGGAAGTCGGCGTTCAGCACCAGGGCGCGCCAATCCGAAGGCGGGTTTTTCAGAACTTGCATACGTGCCCCCGCAAAGACCGTTGCATCACTGTGTATTCGCGGGCTTTGAAGACGAGTCTCCTTCGCGCAGAACGTTATCCACAGGCTACTCTGAACCCGATTCCTCCGAAAGTGAACAGTGAATTTTTTGAGAAGGTTGCGTTAGCGCGTTATTTATCGATCAACCGCGTCCCGGGCATCTTGTCGAGCCGCGTCTTCAGCCACGCGGTGCGCGGATTGCAATCGACCACCAGCGCATTGGCGCAGGCGGTGAGGATATTCAGGGCGTCCTTCGGGAAGGCCTGGGCCGAGGCGCCCGCCGCACGCGCGCCGTCCACGGCATACAGCACCACATATTGCGCCACGCCCTCGTCGGCGCGCAGACGGCGCTTGGCCAGCCATACGCGCTTGACCCCCGGCACAGCCCGCGCCCGATCGCGCAAGGCGGCGAGCCGTTCGTCCGGCAGGTCCGGCGCCTCCAGCACCGCGGTTTCGTCCAGCCGGTTCAACTCGGCCTCGACCGTATTGTGCCAGAGGACCACCGCCGCCAGGCGTTGCGCCAGTTCGGCGCGGACAGGGTTTTCCGGGTTGTGGCGCGTCAAATAATCGATCGCCGCGTGGAGCGCGGTTCCCTTCCCCCGACTGGGCCGCGCTTCTTCGAGTATCGGGCCCAGCAGATCGAGGCCGACGGCGTGGCCCGCCTGAAGCTGCAGCCGCCCGGCCGCCAAGCGCGCTTCGCGATCTTCGGGCCGCTCGGTCAAGCGGCGCATGGCCAGGGCCAGGGCATCGGCGTCGCGACCGGCCTGTTCGAGCAGCGCCTGATACCGCCAGCTCTCTTCGTCGCTCAGCGCCGTTTTGGCCTCCAGTTGCGCCAGGGTCTCGCGGACGGTTCGCAACTGCGCCTGGCGCGCCTGCCAGTTCTTCGCCGCCCGCCCCCACCATTCCATATCCAGCTTTTGCGCCAGCGCGGCCGTCAGATCCACGCCCAGCAAGGCCTCGGCGCCGCTTTGGCCTATCGGCTCGAGCTCGGGCAAGGCTTCGCCCAGCGCCGCCAGCCGGTCACGCAGCGACGGATGGGTGTCGTGGATATCGGTGGCCTCGGCCAGGGCGGTGTTCAAGGCCTCACGCACGTCGTCTCCGGCCATCGGCTTGACGAAATGCGTCCCCATCAGCGTGTGCGGCGATATGCTGTCCTGCATCGGAGCGCTGTCGCCCCACAGCCCTTGCCAGAAGGCGTCATGGCGGCGTGCCTCGGCGGCAACCCGGGTCAGCGCCCGCGCCGCGCCGCCGGTGCCCGCCACCGCCGCCGAAGCCCGGTCGGCCTCGTATTCATTGCTGCGCGCCAGGACGAAACTGTAGGCATTGAACCACGGGCCGTACCAGTTGAAAAAGCGCTGGAAAACCCGCCCGGCCAGCGTGGCGCCGAGGGACTGCGACAATTGCAGCCAAGTCATGCGCACGCGATAGACCCATTGCCCGCTCTTGCCGTGGCCGCCCGACAGATGGCCGTACTCATGCGCGACGACGGCCATGACCTCGTCGCGCGACAGGGCGCGCAGCAAGGGCAGGCCGATGACGACATAGTTGCGGTGCCAGCCGAAAACGCCCAGGCGCGGCCGCTGCACGATCGCCGCGTTGAAATCCGGCGCGATCAGCACGGCGTCGGCTTTCGGGCCACCGACCTTGGCGCGCACCTCATCCAGCATGGCGAACAGGTTCGGCGCGTCGCGACGCGTCACCGTCGCGCCTTTCGGCGGATCGGCCTTGACCCACAGGGCGCGCAAAATGGCGGCGATCATGAACAGAAGGATCAGGGCCGGCTTCAGCAACAGGACCAGATGGGCGCCGAAAATGACGATCGCCACGATCGCGGCGACGGCGGCCAAAAGGCCGCTCAGCACAAGCGCGATATAGCCGTAACCCAGCCACGCCCGCCACATCACCCGCCGGCGATAGGCCTCGGGCCGCGCTTCGGCGAGCTTTTCCAGTTCGGCGACCAGGGGGCGGAACCGGTCCTCTATGGCGACGGACGCGCCCCATGCCGGCTGAACGCGCCGCGCTGTGATCGCCTTGACCATCGCTCCCCCCCTCACGCTACCGCACGTACTCTGCCAAAGCCTGTTGCCTCGCGCAAGCTTTGCCCGGCGGGGATTCACAGCTATACGAAGGCATGGCTTTTCGCACCCGCTTCGCCCCCTCGCCTACCGGCTATCTGCACCTCGGCCACGCCTTCTCGGCCTTGACCGCCTTCGACGCGGCGCGGACGGCGGGTGGCGACTTCATCCTGCGTCTCGAGGATATCGACCACACGCGCTGCCGCCCAGCGTTCGAAGCCGCCATCTATCAGGACCTGGCGGCGATCGGTCTCACCTGGCCGGAGCCGGTGCTGCGCCAGAGCGAACATTTAGCGGACTATCAGGCCGCGCTCGACCGCCTGCGCGACCTGGGCGTGGTCTATGCCGATGCCCGCACGCGCAAGGGCCAGGCGGAGGCCGCCCTGGGTGCGCCACAGGAGGGCGATACGACGGGCGATGACCCGGCGCCGCCGGCCTGGCGGCTGTCGCTCGACGCCGCGCGGCGCGTCCTGGGCGCGGCGTATGACGATCTGAGCTTTGTCGACGACGTCCGCGGCGCGCAAAAGGCCGCGCCCGAGATCAATGGCGATGTCGTACTCGGCCGCAAGGATATCGGCGTCGCCTATCATCTCTGCGCCGTCGTCGACGATGCCCGCCAGGGAATCAGCCACGTCATCCGCGGTCACGACCTGTCGGGTGCCACCCACACCCAGGTGCTGCTGCAGGCCCTGCTCGGCTTTGCCCAGCCGGTCTACCGCCATCATGCCCTGTTGCTCGACGCCGAAGGCCGCCGCCTGGCCAAGCGCAAGGGCTCGAAAGCCCTGCGCGACTATCTGAACGAGGGCCTGAGCGCGGCGGATATCCGGACGCTGATCGCCGCCACGACGAAGGCTATTTCAGCTTGATGGCCGTGAGCGTGCCGGGATTTGACGCGATATAAAGGATATTGTTCGCCGAGATGGTCAGGGCGCCGGTTGCGGCATAGGACCATACCGACTGATGGGTCGTCAGGTCTATGGCATAGACATTCTTGTCCGTGCAAACAAAGAGCAGATTGTCCGTGACAACGAGATTGCCGGTGAACGTCGAATTGCCGGCCGGCATCGGCCATGACCAGGCAACCGTCCCGTCCGCCTCATTAATAGCGTCGACAATGCCGGGACTGTTGCGTGCGGCGTATATCACGCCTCCGGCAATCGCCGGCGTCGTCTTGTAGCCGTTGGCCGTTCCCCACGCCACGGTGCCCGTCGCAATATTGAAGCGCGTAATCTTGCGAATCTGCTCTTGAGTTCCGCTCAACGCCAATACGTCCCCACTACTGCCTACAATCGGCGCCCCGCCATAACTATAGGTATAGGCCGTGGCGTTCGGGTCGCTGATCATTTCAACCGCGGATCCATCGGCAACATTGTAGACCTCAAGGTGCGTCCCGTCGTAATAGTAGACGTATTTGTCGTCGACGGCGGGTGTTTCACGATCCCAGGCATTGCCCCCACCACCGCTCGTCAGCCACGTCTGGGTCCCCTTTGTCGTGGAATAGGCATAGACCTGTCCGCCATAGTAGCCGGCGGAAAAATACATGACGCTTTTGTACAAGGTCGGACTAAGCCACGACGACCACTGCGCGGCGAAGGAATAGTCGTTCTTGTACAGGCCGGTCGAGGCATCGATGCCCCAGATCACACCGTATTCGTTGCCAAGCCCGTTTGATGAGGTGAAGTCGAAGGTCGGCACATAAATCGTCCCGTTGTCGTAGGCCGCCGAGCCGATTGAGTTCATGTTCGCCGACGCGTCGTAACTCCACACGGAGGTGCCGCTTTGTTCGTCAATCTTGTAGACCTTGCCGGTAGAGCTGGTAACGTAGACGGCATTGCCGCCGGTGACGGCCGCGTTGATCGCGCCGCTTGGGTTTCCCGCCGGATCGGTCCATGCCCAAAGCTTCGTAAATTTGGTGCTGTCATAGCTCGTGTGAACGTAGCCTCGATGGCCTGCGTCGCGCTGGAAGGTCGTCCAGTCCTGCAGGCTGACGATGATATCGTATGTGTAGCTTACCGCCGAGCCGGCATAGACATTGGCGCAGCTTGTATCCTGACAGAGCCGGAAATTGACGGTGCCCTTGTATTCCCCACCGGCCAGGTTCGGCAGCGTCTGCAGGCTCACCGCATAACTCCCGCCGGCTCCCGCGGTCGCGGTGACGGTGGAGAATACCGTCTTGTCGTATTGCAGGTCGGCGACTGCCGAAGTGGGCACCGGGCCCGTGGCGGTCGCTGTTGTCGCAAGACTCGCTGCGGTTGCACCTTCGGTAACCGAAGCGCTGCCGCTGCTTGCCGACAGGGTTACGGTGATCGACGTTGCTCCGCTGGAGCTCGAGCCTCCCCCGCCGCCGCCGCCGCCGCCGCCGCCGCATGCGGCCAGACCCAGCAACCCTACGGCCATAGCGACCGCGATCAACGCCTTCCCACTCATGGTACCCCCCAAACTCAACCCGCTCTCCAGCGGAAAAACCCTAAGCTGAATAGGCGTTTATCTCCACAATTCCAAATAGGCAATAAAAAACGCGGCCCCTATGGATCCGCGTTTTTCGAAACCCGAAAGCAAAAGGCCGATCAGATCAGCTTGATGTCGACGGCCGCGGTCTTGCCGCGCTCGTTCTGCAGTTCGTAAGATACTTTCTGGCCGTCCGAAAGGCCTTGCAGGCCCGCACGCTGGACGGCTGAAATATGAACGAAGACGTCAGCGCCGCCTTCGGAAGGTTGGATAAAGCCAAACCCCTTGGTGGTGTTGAACCACTTTACCGTACCTTCAGCCATGATGCTCTCCTTGGTCCGAGCTGTTATCGAGGCGCGAGGGGGAGTCCATGTCTATATGGGCCCCACGCAAAACAATCGTGCGTCTCGGTAGCGGGCGGTTGGGCCGGGAAACCCTTTGAGAAGAGCCCCCAAACCCGTTAGCATAGGCAGCCAGAGTAACGGATTGTGTGAACATTAAGCCAGCCGATCCGTTCTTGGTCAAACGAAAACCCGCCCAAAAGGGGAATCCGCCCCTTATTTTCCTTGCGTTTTGGCCAAAATGTCCCACTTTTCGCCTCGAAGTGCGCCTCGGGCGTTGCAATTTCACCCGGAATCCCCATGCGATCGTCGCTTCTGCGCCTGTGGCTACTGCGCCTGATCCTGTCCTTTCCCTCGGCCCTGATCCGCTTTTTCGCTGGCGGGGGCGTGGTTTACAGCGCAGGCCAGACCCTCGACCCGCAGATTCAATTCCTGTGGCGGACCTGGTTCGCCCCGGCCGAATCAAACGGCCGCATGCCGCTGACGCTCGACGGCAAAAGCCTCGACCAGGCGCGCGAGGAATGGCGCGATATCGCCGGCTTCCTCGGCTCGGTCGGCGCGCCCCGCGTCCGCGTCGAAACCATTGGCGAATCCGTGGGCGAGGCCGGTGGCGAACCGGTCAGCGGCCTGCTGATCAGGCCCCAGGATATCGCCCTCGATGCGCCGCTTCTCGTCTTCTTCCCGCAGGGCGGCGGCGTCCTGGGCGGTCCCGATCTGTCGCGTGCCTTTTGCAGCCTGTTCGCCACCGAGGCGCGCTGCCCGGTCTTCATTCCGGCTCTTCGGCTGGCCCCCGAAGCCCGCTTTCCGGCGGCGCTCGACGACGCCTACCGGGCGCTCGACTGGAGCCTGGCCAACACCACGCGGTTGGGCGCCAAATCGGGCGCCATCGCCATCGGCGGCGCGCTCACCGGCGCGGCCCTGGCGGTGCGGCTGACCCTCGACCGGCTGCGCAACCGCGAATCCCTCCCCGTGGCGCAACTGTTGCTGACTCCATTGCTCGACCTGTCGGATACGGCGGTGGCCGCTTCGCCCCACGCCCAGCTATGGCCGCTGTCGGCCGCCGATCTCGGCCTGATGATTTCCTACTATGCCGGCGCGGGCGTCGATCTGGCCGATCCCCGGCCGTCGCCGGCCCGTGAGCAGATGCTGACCGGCCTGCCGCCGACCTTTGTCGTTTCGGCCGGCCTCGATCCCCTGGCGGCGCAGGGCGAAGCCTTTGCCCGGCGCCTGATCGGCGCCGGCACGCAAACCCTCTATCGCCGCTACGACACGCTGCCCCTCGGCTTCGATCTGCTGGCCGGCGTCGTCGATACCGCCCGCGCCGCCACGACCGACATCGCCCGCACCTGGGTCGGGCTTCTGCACAGCGGCCATGAGACCGGCGGGACGGACCTTCGCGACGTCGCCTGAACCCATGCTAAAACCACATCGCCGCCTTATGCCGCGCGATGCTAGGCCTTTGCCGTCCGGGGACCTGCAAAGGAATTGTCATGAAACGCTTTATGTCTTCGGCAGCGCTGTGTGTCCTCGCCGGCACCTTGCTCGCCTCCACCGCCGCCTATGCCGGCCCGCAATGGCACGACCATTCCGACTGGCGTTCGGGCGGCTATATGGCCCATACGGATTGGGATCGCGGTCAACACCTCGACTACCGCCACTACCATCTGCGCAAGCCGCCGCACGGCTATGAATGGCGCAATGTCGACGGCAAATATGTCCTCGCCGCCGTCGCGACCGGGGTGATCGCTGATATCGTGCTCAACGGCCACTGATCGGTATCGCAAAAAATGAGAAAGCGGCGCTCTCACCGGGCGCCGCTTTTGTCTTGGCTATTTCGGACCTAACGCTTCAACGCCTTGACCGTGGCCTGCGCATCCTCCAGGCCCAGCGCCTTCAGCGCCGTCAGGGTGATGCCGGCCGCGTCGAGCCCCGCATCGGCATACATGGTCGCCATGCCGTCCTGATCCTGGAAGCGGTCCGGCAGGGTCAGGGCGCGAATCTTCAGGCCTTGATCCAGCGCGCCCTCGCCGGCAAGGTAATGCAGCACGAAGGCGCCGAAGCCGCCCTCCGCCCCCTCTTCGACGGTGATCAGGCATTCGTGGTGGCGCGCCAGTTGCAGGACAAGCGCGCGATCGATCGGCTTGGCGAAACGCGCATCGGCCACGGTCGTCGACAGGCCGCGCGCCGCCAGCATGTCCGCCGCCTTGAGCGCGTCAGCCAGGCGCGTGCCCAGGGACAGGATAGCGACCTTGGAGCCCTCACGCAGGATGCGCCCGCGGCCTATGGCCAGCGGCGCGGCCCAATCCGGGATATTGGCGCCGACGCCCTCGCCGCGCGGATAGCGGAAGGCGGACGGCCCGGCGTCATAGTCGCGCGCCGTGGCGATCATCGCCGCCAATTCGGCCTCGTCCGCCGCCGCCATGATCATCAGGTTCGGCAAGGCGCCGAGATAGCCGATATCGAACGCGCCGGCGTGGGTCGCGCCGTCGGCGCCGACGAGTCCCGCGCGATCGATGGCGAAGCGCACCGGCAGGTTCTGCAAGGCGACGTCGTGCGCCACCTGGTCATAGCCGCGCTGCAGGAAGGTCGAATAGAGGGTGCAGAACGGCTTCATGCCGTCCGCCGCCAGGCCGGCGGCGAAGGTCACGGCGTGCTGTTCGGCGATGCCGACGTCGAAGCAGCGATCGGGAAAGACCTCGGCGAAACGGTCGAGCCCGGTGCCCGACGGCATGGCCGCGGTAATGGCGACGATCTTGGGGTCTTGCCGCGCCTGCTTGATCAGTTCCGAGGCGAAGACGTCGGTATAGGACGGCGCATTGCCCTTGGGCTTGGACTGCTCGCCGGTGATGACGTCGAACTTGGCGACGCCGTGATACTTGTCGGCCGCGCTTTCGGCCGGGGCATAGCCCTTGCCCTTTTGCGTCACGACGTGGACCAGCACCGGCCGGTCGTTGATGTCGCGCACACGCTTCAGCACCGTCAGCAGGTGCTCCATATTGTGGCCGTCGATCGGACCGACATAGTAGAAGCCGAGTTCCTCGAAAAAGGTGCCGCCGGTGACATAGGTGCGCGAGAACTCCTCGCCCTTGCGCACCATCTCGAATAGCGGCCGCGGCAATCGTCCCGCCACCTGGCGACCGAAGCGGCGCACCGCCTGATAGGCGCCGCCGGAGACGAGATTGGCGAGGTAGGCGCTCATGCCGCCGACCGGCGGAGCGATCGACATGTCGTTGTCGTTGAGGATGACCGTCAGGTTGCGCGTGGTGTCGGCGGCATTGTTCATCGCCTCATAGGCCATGCCGGCCGACATCGAGCCGTCGCCGATGACGGCGATGACCTTGTTGGCCTCGCCCTTCTGGTCGCGCGCCGCGCA
>OUWB011209579.1_pt1 | contig 67253 bp, 49 predicted proteins | sample 1779821 | NCBI WGS metagenome assembly OUWB01 (sample SAMEA3914806, study PRJEB12502) | metagenome | biome: forest; material: soil | place: Canada | collected 2011-08-03 | depth 0.1 m
TTGCAGAATTCGATGTAGCGGCCGCGCGCATCGTCGAGCCGTCTGGCCTTGCCGAGCTTTTCCGACGGCACGCAGACGATGGGATCATCGAGCAGCGCTTCAATGTCTGACTCGACCGCATCGGGCAGCTTGCTGCCTCTCTCGGAAAAGAATTTGATGCCGTTGTCTTGATAAGGATTGTGCGAAGCCGAAATCACCACGCCGGCCGACAGGCGCAGCGCGCGCGTAAGATACGCGATCGCCGGCGTCGGCATCGGTCCGGCCAGCATGACGTCCACACCCGCGGCGGAAAAGCCCGCTTCCAGGCTGGCTTCGAGCATGTAGCCCGAGATGCGCGTGTCCTTGCCGATCAAGACCGTAGGCCGGCCGCTGCCGGAACCTTTGGCCTTGGCCAGCACGCGCCCGGCGGCATAGCCCAGGCGCATGACGAAATCGGGAGTGATGGGGGCAACGCCCACGCGGCCACGTACGCCGTCAGTGCCGAAATATTTGCGTGTCATGTGTTTTGCTCTTGTCCTTCAGTTCGTTGCTTATTCTTCTTGTGCTGCCTGCCAAACGGCCAGCGCATCGACGGTTTCGGCCACATCGTGCACGCGCAGAATCTTCACGCCTTGCGCCGCCGCTGCCAGTGCGGCGGCGATGCTGCCCGCCAGCCGCCCTTCGACCGGCTTGCCGGTGAGTCCGCCTATCATCGTCTTGCGCGACATGCCGGCTATGATCGGCAAGCCCAGATCCCCCTGCATCTTGCCGAGGCTGCGCAACAGCGCCACATTGTGTTCCAGCGTCTTGCCGAAGCCGAAGCCCGGATCGAGGCACAAGCGCTGGCGCGCCACGCCGGCTGCTTCCAGCGCATAGGCGCGCGCGCGCAGGAAAGCACCCACCTCGCCAACCACATCCTGGTATTGGGGATCGCGCTGCATGTGCTGCGGCTCACCCTGCATATGCATGATACACAATGCACAATCCGATTCCGCCACAGCGTCGATCGCGCCCGGCGCGCGGAAACCATTGATGTCGTTGATCATGTCGGCATCGGCCGCGAGCGCTTCGCGCATCACTTCGGGCTTGTAGGTATCCACCGAGAGCGGCTTGCCACAGTCGCGCAAGGCATACAGCACGGGCATGACGCGGCGCAATTCTTCTTCCAGCGGCAACGGCTCCACGCCGGGCCGGCTCGATTCCCCGCCGATATCGATGATATCGACCCCTTCGGCCAGCATTTGTTCCGCATGGGAAATGGCCAGCTCGAGCGCCTGATAACGCCCGCCGTCGGAAAACGAGTCGGGCGTCACGTTCAATATCCCCATCACGAGGGGACGACCGCCCGAAAGGGGCAGGCGGAAGCGTCCGCATTGCAGTGTCTTCATTGTTCTTATATGTAGAGCAACTAAGCAAAAGGGGCGGGAATCGCTCCCCACCCCTGTCTTGCAGCTATCTCGTGTGCCGTTGTTACACGGTAGCCGGTGCGCCGGGTTTCATGTCGTTGGGCGGCGTGCCGGGCAAGGTCCGCTTGGTCAGGCGCGTATCCTTGGGCGCACGCGGCTCGTTGCCCGCCATGATGTCGTTGACCTGGTCGGAGTCGATGGTTTCCCATTCGAGCAGGGCACGCGTCATGGCTTCGACCTTGTCGCGGTTTTCGGTCAGCAGCTTGCGCGCCACGGCGTATTGCTCGTCGAGAATGCGGCGGATTTCGGCGTCGACACGTTGCAGCGTCGCTTCGGCGATGGGCTTTTGCCAGCTATTGTCTTGCTCAGTTTCGACGTACACCATGGTACCCAGCGCATCGGACATGCCGAAACGCATGACCATGGAGCGGGCGATCTTGGTGGCGCGGGCGAAGTCGTTGGATGCGCCAGTCGACATCTGGCCGACGAAGATTTCCTCGGCGATGCGGCCGCCGAAGAGCATGGAAATCTCTTCCAGCATCTTGTCCTTGTAGCCCGAAATATGGTCGTGCTCGGGCAATTGCCAGGTCAAGCCCAGGGCAAAGCCGCGCGGCATGATGGTGACTTTGTGGACCGGGTCGGCCTTGGGCAACAGCTTGGCGACGACCGCATGGCCCGACTCATGGTAAGCCGTGTTGCGGCGCTCTTCCTCGCGCATGACCATGGACTTGCGTTCCGGGCCCATGTAGATCTTGTCCTTGGCGTCTTCGAAGTCCTGCATCTCGACCGTGCGCTTGTTGCGGCGCGCGGCAAAGAGCGCTGCCTCATTGACCAGGTTGGCCAGGTCGGCGCCCGAGAAGCCCGGCGTGCCGCGTGCCAGCACGTTCGCTTCGACGTCGGTCGAAATCGGCACCTTGCGCATGTGGACGTTCAAGATCTGTTCGCGGCCACGGATGTCGGGCAGGCCCACCGAGACCTGGCGGTCGAAGCGGCCCGGACGCATCAGCGCCTTGTCGAGCACGTCGGCGCGGTTGGTCGCAGCGACCACGATCACGCCCGAATTCGGTTCGAAGCCATCCATCTCGACCAGCAATTGATTCAAGGTTTGTTCGCGTTCGTCGTTGCCGCCGCCGACACCGGCGCCGCGATGGCGACCAACGGCGTCGATTTCGTCGATGAAGACGATGCAAGGCGAATGCTTCTTGGCGTTTTCGAACATGTCGCGCACGCGCGAAGCACCCACGCCGACGAACATTTCGACGAAGTCGGAACCGGAAATCGTGAAGAACGGCACCTTGGCTTCGCCGGCGATGGCGCGCGCCAACAGGGTCTTGCCGGTACCGGGCGGGCCGACCATCAGCACGCCGCGCGGAATACGGCCGCCCAGCTTCTGGAACTTGGTGGGGTCGCGCAGGAAGTCGACCAGCTCAGCCACTTCTTCCTTGGCTTCGTCACAACCGGCGACATCGGCGAAGGTGACGGCGTTGTTGGTTTCATCGAGCATGCGCGCCTTCGATTTGCCGAAGGAGAACGCACCGCCCTTGCCGCCGCCCTGCATCTGGCGCATGAAGAACACCCACACGCCGATCAAGAGCAGCATCGGGAACCAGGAAATGAAAATCTCGGACAGGAAGCTGCGTTCTTCCGGCGCCTTGTTGTCGAACTTCACCCCGGAATCGACCAGATCGCGGATCAAGCCGCGGTCGAGCGGGGTCAGGTTGACCTTGATCTTCTTGTTATCCTGGGTGTTGGTGGCAATGGCGACCGAGGTGCCATCGAGCACGACATCCTTGAGCTGCTTGTTATGCACCATCTCGAGGAATTCCGAGTACGCCACGGACCGCACTTCGCCGCCGGTCAGACTGTGCGTATCAAACTCCTTGAAAAGCATGAACAGCACAAGGACGACGACGCCCCAGATGGCGAATTTGGAAAACATGTTATTCACTAGAACTCCTTGGACGCGTGGCGCCCACTCTCTATAGCCGGATAATCGGATTCTACTCGCAATGCGCAGTACTTGCGAAGATAGTGTGGCTAAACCCCTGAAAATCAAGGCTTAATAGAAGAACAATCGCGAGATTAAGCCGGATTTTTCTGAATTTTTCCCAACAAAAAGATTTCGGAAGACTTGTCCCGGCTTGCCTTGGGTTTCTTTTGCGTCACGATTTTGAATTCACGACGGAAATTCTCGAGAATGTCGTTGAATCCCGTGCCATTGAAACATTTGACCAGCAGGGCGCCATTGGGTTTCAGATGGGCTCGCGAAAATTCTATTGCCAATTCGATTAGATGTTCCACCCGGGCTGCATCGGTGATGGCGATCCCCGACAAATTGGGGGCCATGTCCGACAAAACCAGGTCGGCCTTGCGCCCGACCAACACTTCCTCAAGCTGGCGCAGACTGTCTTCCTCGCGAAAGTCGCCCTGGATGAAATGCACGTCGGCGATCGGTTCCATCGGCAACATATCAAGTCCGATGATAGTGCCGTGAATGCCGCCGCCGCTCTTGCCGGCCAACTTGTTGCGGGCGTATTGCGACCAGCTTCCCGGCGTACAGCCCAGGTCGACGATGATCTGGCCGGGCTGGATCAGTCGCTCGTTCTCGTCGATTTCCTTGAGCTTGTAAGCCGCCCTGGCGCGATAGCCCTCTTTTTGCGCCAGCTTGACGAACGGGTCGTTGATGTGGTCATGCAACCAGTTCTGATTGAATTTGTTCTTGGACATTCGCGTAGAATACAGCTTTATAAAATAATTGCGGAGCAATCTGTTCCCTCCCTTCCCCCACAGGCGGGAAAAGGGTCGGGGATGAGGGGGCGCGCAAATCCCAGTTTTCAAGGAATCCCATGACCAAGCTCTCCCCCGCCGAACGCAGCGAACTGCGCACCGAAGCGCACGCACTGAACCCTGTCGTCATGGTCGGCGAGGCGGGGCTCACGCCTGCCGTGCTCAAGGAGATCGACGCCAGCCTCAAGGCGCACGGCTTGATCAAGGTGCGCGTGTTCGGCGACGACCGCGAAGCGCGCATTGCCATCTACGACACCATCTGCAGCGAACTCGGCGCCGCGCCGGTGCAACACATCGGCAAGCTGCTCGTCATGTACCGTCCGAAGCAGGAAGCCGAAAAGGAAAAAAGCGGCACAAAGGGACGCGGCATGCGTGAAGTCACCATCGTCAAGCCCAGCGCCAGCGGCACGAAGAAGCCCAGCGTCACCAAGGTGATGGTCAAGGGCAATGAGCGCGTGACGCAGGGCGGTTCGATCAAGCGCGCCAAGCCGCGTCAGAAAAGCGCCAAGAAATCGGCGCTAGGACGCTGATTCAGGTTGATTCTATCGGCGGTAGGTTGGTGCTGAGCGCAGCGAAGCCCAACGTAAAAGTCTTGTCAATTGCAGGGGGCGATATTGAGGGCGGACGTTGGGCTTCGCTGCGCTCAGCGCCAACCTACGGGGTTCCCTGCTTCAGGATCAGGGCCGCGCCTAGCAAACTCTCCGCCAGATAAATCACCATCGACGCGCCATGCAGCACGGCAAACTGCGTATGCGCGTCGGACGCCATCACCCCGCCCGGCCCGGCATTCTCGCGCAAGGCGGCCATGAAGGGCTGCAGGCAGAAATAGCCGATCACGGTACATGCCAACATGGCAATCACCAGCCGGGTTTCCGTCCGGCCAGCTTTTTTATCCTTGCCCCAGGTTTGCAATCCCAGCAACAACACGGCGCACACAACCGAGGCCCAGGCTTCGGTGCGGAACAGGCTACCCGCCACCGTCCCAGCCAGCACACGGTCGTACAACGTGGCAAACAAAGTCGGCGCCGCGAGATAACCGATCGCCCACAGGCTGCCGACCCAGAAGGTGGCGATCAGCAGGCGGGCGCGCTCAGTTAGCATCAGGCAGCATCAAATCGCGGATGGATCAGATATAGCGGACGTCGAGGATTTCGTATTCGCGCGGGCCGGACGGCGCCTGCACTTCGACCACGTCACCGGCATGCTTGCCGATCAGGGCCCGCGCGATGGGCGAGGTCACGGATACCTTGGACAGCTTCAAGTCGGCTTCATCGCTGCCGACGATCTGGTACGTCACCTTGTCGCCGGACTCCAGGTCTTCCAGATCGACGGTGGACGCGAACACCACGCGGCCATCGGCGTCGAGCAGGGTCGGATCGATGATCTGGGCCGCGCCGAGCTTGCCTTCGAGGTCGGCAATGCGACCTTCAATGAAAGCCTGGCGTTCCTTGGCGGCATCGTATTCTGCGTTTTCGGACAAGTCACCTTGTGCACGCGCCTCGGCGATCGCATTGATCACCGACGGACGGTCCTTGGTCTTCAGGCGATGCAGCTCTTCCTTGAGCATCGCGGCGCCTTGCTTGGTAATCGGTACAGAACTCATGATTTCTCTTAACAAAGTGAAAACCACAGAGGTTGCGGCGCCGTGGCTGTCGCCTCGGCTACGCAAGCTCTGTGGCAAAGTTATTCTTGCTTTTCGTTATCGCCAACCCATGGTCGACGGTGCCCTAGTGTAGAGTCTTATGGAGGCCTTGTAAATCGTAGACGTGGATTTCGTCCAGATGCGCCATTCCTTCGACCGCCGCTTCCGCGCCGGCGATGGTGGTGTAGGTCGTCACACGCGCCGCCAGGGCCGAGGTACGGATGGCGCGCGAATCGACGATGGCGCTGCGCTTTTCCTCGACCGTGTTGATCACCAGCGCGATTTCCTGGTTCTTCAGCATATCGACGATGTGCGGCCGGCCTTCGATCACCTTGTTCACCGCCTGCACCGGAATGCCGGCGGCGGCAATCGCGGCGGCCGTGCCTTTGGTCGCGGCGATCGAAAAACCGATCGCATGCAAGTCTTTCGCTACCTGAACGGCACGCGGCTTGTCGCCGTTCTTGACCGAGAGGAACACCTTGCCCGAACGCGGCAGCTTGATGCCGGCGCCGATCTGCGACTTGATGAAGGCTTCGCCGAAGGTCTTGCCCACGCCCATGACTTCGCCGGTCGATTTCATCTCGGGGCCGAGGATGGTATCGACGCCGGGGAACTTGACGAAGGGGAACACCGCTTCCTTGACGCTGAAGTAGGACGGCACCACTTCGTGGAACACGCCCTGGCTATCCAAGCTCTGTCCGACCATGCAGCGCGCCGCGATCTTGGCCAGTTGCAAGCCCGTGACCTTGGACACGTAAGGCACGGTACGCGAGGCGCGCGGGTTGACTTCGAGCACATAGACGATGTCCTGCACCTTGCCGTCGACTTCTTTTTTCTGGATGGCGAACTGCACGTTCATCAAGCCGACCACGTTCAAGCCCTTGGCCATCAACGAGGTCTGGCGCTTCAATTCGTCGATGGTCTGCTGCGACAGCGAGTAAGGCGGCAGCGAACAGGCCGAGTCGCCCGAGTGCACGCCGGCTTGTTCGATGTGTTCCATCACGCCGCCAATGAAGGTGCGTGTGCCGTCGGAGAGGCAATCGACGTCGACTTCGATGGCGTCGTTCAGGAAGCGGTCGAGCAGCACCGGCGAATCGTTCGACACCTTGACCGCTTCGCGCATGTAGCGCTCCAGGTCGCGCTGGTCATGCACGATTTCCATCGCGCGGCCGCCCAGTACGTAGGACGGACGGACCACCAGCGGATAGCCGATTTCCTGCGCCAGTTCGAGCGCAGCCGCCTCGGTGCGCGCGGTGCGGTTGGGCGGCTGCAACAAGCCCAGGTCGTGCAGCATCTTCTGGAAACGTTCGCGGTCTTCGGCGGCGTCGATCATGTCGGGCGTGGTGCCGACGATGGGCACGCCGTTGGCTTCGAGGTCGAGCGCCAGCTTCAAGGGCGTCTGGCCGCCGTATTGCACGATCACACCGTAAGGCTTTTCCTTGTCGACGATTTCGAGCACGTCTTCCAGCGTCAGCGGCTCGAAGTACAGCCGGTCGGACGTGTCGTAATCGGTCGAAACGGTTTCGGGATTGCAGTTGACCATGATGGTCTCGTAGCCGTCTTCGCGCATCGCCAGTGCGGCATGCACGCAGCAATAGTCGAACTCGATACCCTGGCCGATACGGTTCGGGCCGCCGCCCAGCACCATGATCTTCTTCTTGTTGGTGGGCGCGGCTTCACATTCCTCGTCATAGGTCGAGTACATGTAAGCCGTGTTGGTGGCGAATTCGGCAGCGCAGGTATCGACGCGCTTGTACACCGGGCGCACGCCTAGCGCACGGCGCTTTTCGCGCACTGCCGTGTCGGTCGTCTTCATGAGCCATGCCAGACGGCGGTCGGAAAAGCCCTTTTGTTTCAGGCGATACAGCAGGGGCTTGTCGATGGCGTCGAGCGACTGCGTTTCGAGCCACAATTCGATGTCGACGATTTCCTTGATCTGGACCAGGAACCACGGGTCGATGTGGGTCAGTTGATGCACTTCCTCGAGCGTGAAGCCCTGGGCGAAGGCGTCGCCGACGTACCAGATGCGTTCCGGGCCGGGTTCACCCAGCTCCTCTTCCAATACTTCACGGTCCTTGGTCTTTTCGTTCAGGCCGTCCACGCCGACTTCGAGGCCGCGCAAGGCTTTCTGGAACGATTCCTGGAAGGTGCGGCCGATGGCCATCACTTCGCCGACCGATTTCATTTGCGTCGTCAGGTGCTTGTCGGCGAGCGGGAATTTTTCGAACGCAAAACGCGGGATCTTGGTCACCACGTAATCGATCGAAGGCTCGAACGAGGCCGGGGTCGCGCCGCCGGTGATCTCATTGCGCAACTCGTCAAGCGTGAAGCCGACAGCCAGCTTGGCCGCGATCTTGGCGATCGGGAAGCCGGTGGCCTTGGATGCCAGAGCCGAAGAGCGCGACACACGCGGATTCATTTCGATCACGATCATGCGCCCGTCGGCCGGGTTGATCGAGAACTGCACGTTGGAGCCGCCGGTATCCACCCCGATTTCACGCAGCACCGCCAGCGAGGCGTTGCGCATGATTTGGTATTCCTTGTCCGTCAGCGTCTGGGCCGGCGCGACGGTGATCGAGTCGCCCGTGTGCACGCCCATCGGATCGAGGTTTTCGATCGAGCAGACAATGATGCAATTGTCTTTCTTGTCGCGCACCACTTCCATCTCGAACTCTTTCCAGCCGATCAGCGATTCTTCGATCAGCAGTTCCGAGGTGGGCGAGGCTTCCAGGCCGCGCTTGCAGATGGTCTCAAACTCTTCGGCGTTGTAGGCAATGCCGCCGCCGGTGCCGCCCATGGTGAAGGACGGACGGATGATGACGGGGAAGCCGAGTTCCTTCTGCACCGCCCACGATTCATCCATCGTGTGCGACACGCCGGAGCGGGCGGAACCCAAGCCGATCTTGGTCATGGCTTGCTTGAACTTGGATCGGTCTTCCGCCTTGTCTATGGCTTCGGGCGAGGCGCCGATCAGTTCGCATTTGTATTTTTCCAGCACGCCGTGGTGGTGCAGGTCGAGCGCGCAATTGAGTGCGGTCTGGCCGCCCATGGTGGGCAGGATGGCGTCGGGCTTTTCTGTTGCAATGATGCGCTCGACCACCTGCCAGGTGATCGGCTCGATGTAGGTCACGTCGGCCATCTCGGGGTCGGTCATGATGGTCGCGGGATTGCTGTTGACCAGGATGACGCGATAGCCTTCCTCGCGCAAGGCCTTGCAGGCCTGGGCGCCGGAATAGTCGAATTCGCAGGCCTGCCCGATGATGATGGGGCCGGCGCCGATGATCAGGATGCTTTTAATGTCGCTGCGCTTGGGCATTGTTTTTCTCCGGTGCTTTCTTTGTTACGCCTGCGAAGCGCTAGCCTGGTTCATGAGGAAGATGAAGCGGTCGAACAGCGGCGCAATATCGTGCGGGCCGGGCGAGGCTTCCGGGTGGCCCTGGAAGCAGAACGCCGGACGGTCGGTACGGGCGAAGCCTTGCAGCGAACCGTCGAACAGCGACACGTGCGTCACGCGGCAATTGGCCGGCAGCGTCGCCGCATCGACCGCGAAACCGTGGTTTTGCGAGGTGATCATCACCTGCTTGGAATCGAGGTCTTGCACCGGGTGGTTGGCGCCGTGGTGGCCGAATTTCATCTTGAGCGTCTTGGCGCCCGAGGCGAGCGCCATGATCTGGTGCCCCAGGCAGATGCCGAACGTCGGGATGCCGCGCTCGATCAATTCGCGCGAAGCCGCGATGGCGTAATCGCAAGGCTCGGGGTCGCCCGGGCCGTTCGACAGGAAGATGCCGTCGGGTTTGTAAGTCAGCGCTTCAGCCGCGGAGGAACGCGCCGGAATCACCGTCACTTTGCAGCCGCGCTCGGCCAGCATGCGCAGGATGTTGTACTTGACGCCGAAGTCGAAGGCGACCACGTGGAAGCGCGGATTTTCTTGTTTTCCGTAACCCTGGCCCAGCTTCCATTCGCTCTCGGTCCAGTCGTAGGCGGCCTTGGCCGACACCACCTTGGCCAGGTCCATGCCGGCCAGGCCGGGGAAGGAACGCGCCAGGTTGACTGCTTCATCGGCCGTGGCATTGCGGCCGGCGACGATGGCGCCGTTTTGCGCGCCCTTCTCGCGCAGGATGCGCGTGAGCTTGCGGGTATCGATGCCGGCGATCGACACGACGTTTTCCTGCTTCAGGTAGTCCGACAGGTTTTGTTCGGAGCGGAAGTTCGACACCATCAGCGGCAAGTCCTTGATCACGAGGCCGGCTGCGTGCACGTGTGCCGACTCGACGTCTTCGCGGTTGATGCCGGTGTTGCCGATATGCGGATAGGTGAGCGTGACGATCTGGCGGCTGTAGCTCGGGTCGGTCAGGATTTCCTGATAACCGGTCATCGCGGTGTTGAATACCACCTCACCGATGGTCTGGCCTTCCGCGCCGATGGAAATGCCCTGGAAAGTCGTCCCGTCCGCTAGTGCGAGAATGGCCGGAACGGTGTGGCCTGATAGAAATGGCGGCAAGGCGTAACTCCTCTGTAGTTACCGCCGCGCCAGTGACCATTGCTGCGCGCCAGTGCGACCCTCGCTTTTACGCCCGGCGCAACGATGCCTGGGGCTTGCAAAGGGTCCGTATGGACGAATGGGAAGATGGTATGCGCTACGGCGGAAATAAATTGGCTAAACCATAGGATTATAGCGCAAAACACCCTGTTCTGGCAATCAGGCAAGGCATAGGACGGATTGTCCGAGGGATTGCTGAGGCTGACATATTTGTAACAATGCTTACCGACAAGGGGTCGAATGGGAAATGTGATGATTCATATGTGCAATTTATTTAACCAATCCATGTATCCATACCGTCGTCCCCGTTTTCACGGGGACGACACGCACCCCTTGCAGCAGATTGAAACAACCGTGCAATCCCGCCTCTGCATGCTTCGGTTATAAATCCGCCATCGACCCAACCATTGCGAGGATGAAGCATGACCAAAACCTATGCCTTGCTTCTGCAATGACGCCGACACTGCCGGCCGCGCGCAACGGCGACCGTTCCGCAGGCACGTAGCATGCCGCATGAAAACCCTGTTACGCCTGTCTTCGTCGCGGCGCGCAGCCCTGCCAAGTTTCAGGCGAAGTCTTAAGTAAATCAGCCCAAAGCGGCAATCCCGGCCTTGGCAATCTGCACGTCTTCGCTGGATTTGACGCCGGACACGCCGACCGCCCCCACGCATTGGCCATCGATGACGATGGGCACGCCGCCTTCGAGCATGCCTTCGAGTTCAGGCGCGGAAAGGAAGGAGGTGCGGCCGTTGTTGATCATGTCCTCATAGGCCTTCGACTCGCGCCGTCCCAACGCGGCGGTCTTGGCCTTGGCCGGAGCGATCTTGGCCGATACCGGTGCGGCACCGTCGAGCCGCTGCAGCCACAGCAGGTGACCGCCATCGTCGACGATGGAAATGGTGACGGCCCAGCTATTGGCACGGGCTTCGGCTTCGGCCGCTGCGGCGATTTTCTTCAGGTCGTCCAGCGACAGGATGGGTTTGGTTTGCATGGTTCCCTCTCTTGATTGGAGAGAGGATTGTACGACAAGCGCGTGTTCTTTATCGCTGCCCCTGCTGGCGCATCAATTCCACCAGGGGCTGCAAGTCGGCCGACAGCTTGCCCAAGTGCGGCAATACCTGATCCTGCTTGCCATCCTTGAGCCATTGCAGGAGCGTTGCCAAATCAGGCGCGTCTTGCTGCTCTTCAAGTACGAGACCCGGTGCAACGGGCGCCTCGTTGCCATGGTTGAACGCCTCTTCCTCTTCACGCCCGACCACGCCCGAGAGCGCATGATCCATGCCGAGCGCGGCGCGGCGTTTGGCCGCCGCGCGCAAGTCGGTCAGCAGCGGCGCCATGCCGGCATGACCATCGGCTTCGGGCCAGGCAACCATGCCGCAGCTGGCGACGACGGCGATGCGCTCATCCTTGATCAGGCTGGCGTTGGCCACCGCGTGGCAGATGCGTTGCGCGAAGTTGCGCGCGGAATCGGAGTGGATTGTGCCGGTTGCCAGCGTGAACTCGGCTTCGCCGGTGCGTGCCACGGTATCGGTCTGGCGTATCGTGCTCTGCAGAAGCTGGCCCAAGGCATTGACCACGAAGGCCGGCGGCGTGGCCGGGTAGCCTTCGAGACCGGCATGCTTCAAGCCTACGCAGACGTGCAGCATGACGAAGTTCTTGTGGTATTTGACGGCGTTGTCGAGCATGGTCTCGGCCTGGGCCGCCAATTGCTCGGGCGTGGGCAGCACGACACCGGCACCCTGCACGCCCTGCTGCACCATCGCTTCCAGGCTGTGTTCGAATTCACGCTGGGTATTGACCAGCTTGGCCAAAATGTCGAGGCGCGAGAGCAATTGCGCGGTACCGATGCCCTTGGTGATCAAGTCGGTAGCGCCGGCCGCTTTGGCGCGGTCGCGCTCCTCGGCTTCATCGCTGCCCGAGACCACCACCACCGGCAGGTTGCGGATGCGGCTGATCTTCGACTGGCGGATGCGCCCAAGCAAGCCGTAACCGTCGAGCTTGGGCATGGTCAGGTCGGTGATCACGACGCGGATGGTCGGATCGATCAAGAGCGTCTCCCACGCCTCCTCGCCATCCAGGGCTTCGCGGAATTCGAACATGCCCTCGATGCGCTTGATCAGCGTGGCGCGGACGATGCGTGAATCGTCCGCGATCAAAACACGCGGCTTGGCCGGAATATCGACTGTCATCTGGGGCTGTCTCTCTCGATCTCTCAGGATGCCTGGATTCTTATAAGTATTGTCTTCAGCGTGTGCGGATAAAATGCATTCCGCACGGCAAGTTTAACCAACTATTCAACGATTTGCGATAAGGATAACGAGAAGAATTATCTTTTGACAGAGGCGGTGGACTTCCATTACAGTGCATCCTTACGTCGAACGAAAGTTGACTTCATGACAAGATTCCTCGCGTACCGTCCGTTCCTGCCATTCGTGCTTGTCGCCTTGGCTGCAAGCACCCTGCCGCATACGGCACGCGCGGAAGCGCTTCCTCCTGCCAAGGGCATTGTCGCGACCGATCCGGTACAGAATGCGCCTGTTGTCCCGGCTCCGCAAGCGCCGAGATCGGCGTTCGGCCGCATCGCCGATTTCACCACCCACGCATCGCAGCTCGCCGTGCAAGCCGTCAGCATGCTCGGCACGCACTATAAATATGGCGGCACCAGCCCGGAAAACGGGATGGATTGCAGTGGCCTGGTGCGCTACGTGTTCAAGGAAGCATGGGGCACCGATCTGCCGCGTACGGCAGCCGAAATCAGCCACGTGGGGCAGCATGTCGAGCCGCAGGACTTGAAGCCGGGCGACCTGGTGTTCTATAACACGCTGCGCCGCGGTTTTTCACACGTCGGGATCTACCTCGGCGACAACAAGTTCATCCACTCGCCTTCGGCCGGCGGCAAGGTCCGCATCGAAAGCATGGACCTGGCTTACTGGAAGCGCCGCTTCAATGGCGCGCGCCGGATCGATGATCCGGGCCAGGATAGCACGCAGTAATCCTCAACACCTGAGCAACCCTCAATTACGCTCATTGCGAGCGCATCGCTTCCAGTTTCCGTTTCAATTCCGGCATGATGGCCGTCGTGGCCTGTTCGCCCGCCAGCACGGCGAGGTTCCTGCCGTTGAAATCGCTGCCCTTCATCGCGCCCAGGCCGGGCTGGATCACGACATCGGCATCCTTCAACTCGTAGCGGTTGATGCTATGGCCCATGATGGCGAAGGTTTGCAGCAGGATTTCCGTGGTCGAACCCGTGGTTTGCGCTTCGGGCAGGGCCGAGATATTCACCGCTATGACGAAGTCCGCCCCCATCTGGCGTGCGTAACTGACCGGCACCGGTGAAGTCAGGCCGCCATCGACATAGCTGTGGTCGCCGATCGTAACGGGCTGGAACACGCCCGGCACAGCCGACGAAGCACGCACCGCGATCCCGGTATTGCCGCGCTGGAACAGCACGCCCTGGCCGGTATGCAGGTCGGTTGCCACCGCGCCGAAGGGAATCTTCATCTTTTCCAGCGGCAGGTTGTTGACCGCCTTGTTGACGTAATTCTGTAGCGCCTCGCCCTTCAATACCCCGCTGGACTTGGAAAAGAACGGCACCGACCAATCGGAAATGGCCGCTTCGTCCATATCGAGCGCCAGGCGGTTCAAGGCATAGCCGTTGTTGCCGGCGGCATAGAGCGCCCCGACCAGGCTGCCGGCGCTGGTGCCGACCACGATGTCGGGATAGATGCCCTGCGCTTCGAGCGCCTTGATCACGCCGATGTGGGCAAAGCCGCGCGCCGCCCCGCCCCCCAAGACCAGGCCGATCTTGATCTTGCGCGGCTGCTTGGGTTGGAGCTGCGTCACCACAGGGGACGTTTCCGGCGTGACCGCTACCGGCGTGACCGGCACGATCGGGGTGGACGGGCAGGCGGAAAGCAGCGCAGTGGCAGCGATGCAAACGAGGCAACGCAAGAGGCGATTGGGCATGGGGATCGGCGGAAATGAGGCGTGAGGCAGATTTTAGCCTAACTTGCAGGGGTTCAATAGCGCGTTCTAACCCATGCACGCTATAAAACCGTCATCCCCGCGAAAGCAGATGGCCGCCCCGCGGAATCCACAATGAAAACCTATCTCCGTAATACTATGGATCCCCGCTTTCGCGGGGACGACGGCTACAAGGCAAGCGTAACCGATTTATTCGGCCAAAATTTCGTTATTCGCATCCGCCGTTGCCGACACCACCGCCGTCATGGGGAAGGTGACGGTAAAGGTGCTGCCCTGCTCCGGCTTCGATTCGATCGACAATACGGCATCGTGGCGCAGCAGCACGTGCTTGACGATGGCAAGGCCCAGGCCGGTGCCTTGCGTCTCGCGCGAACGGCTCTTGTCGACGCGATAGAAGCGCTCGGTCAGGCGCGAGATATGCTCGGCCTGGATGCCGATACCGGTGTCTTGCACCGCGAATTGCGGCCCGCTGGGACCCATGCGCCAATAAATGGTGATCGAGCCGCCTTCGGGCGTATAGCGCACCGCATTGGAGACCAGATTGCCGAAGGCGCTACGCAATTCGTCGGTACTGCCGCGGATGTCGGGACAATCGGCGTGCATGGCGATCTTCTGGCGTCCCGAAGACAATGCCTTGGCCTCTTCGACGATCTGGTCGAGCAGCGGGCCGATGGCAACCCGCTCGGGGCGCAACGGATAATCGATCGATTCGAGCCGCGTCAGGGTCAGCATGTCTTCGACCAGGTTCTGCATGCGATGGCCCTGCTCGCTCATGAGCTTGATGTGGGCGGCACGCGTTTGCGGCTCGAGATTGGCTTGGGAAGACGCGATTTCGAGGAAGCCGTTGATCACGGTCAAGGGCGTGCGCAATTCGTGCGAAGCGTTGGCGATGAAGTCGCGCCGCATCATCTCGATGCGTTCGGATTCGGTCACGTCGTGCGTGACGAGGATCTGGCGCCGGTTTTCGAACGGGATGATCTGCACGAACAGTTTTCGCTCGCGCAGGGACAAGGTCAGCGGCTGTTCGTAGCGCCCGAGGATGATGTAATCCATGAAATCGGGGTTGCGGATCAGGTTGGTCACGCGCATGCCCTTGTCGCGGCTGTTCTTCAAGCCCAGGTGGCGTTCGGCAGCCGGGTTGCACCATTCCAGGAACAGCACGTCGTCCATGATGACCACGCCGTCGGGCAACAGGCTCATGGCCTGGCGGAAGCGCGCCAGCCATTCGGAGAGTTCGGTGCGGTTCTTTTCGTCGTCGCGGCGCAGGCGGTACAGGCGCGAGAAGATGTCGGTCCAGGCGCCCCAGCCGTCGGGCAGCTTTTCGCTCTCGGGATTGTCGAGCCAGCCGGCCAGGCGGAACAGGTAGTGCAATTGCACGTAGACCATCAGACAGGCGCCAACCAGTCCGACACCCAATCCGACCACGGGGCCAAAGAAAAACCAAAGGATCAGGGACCCAACCAGCAGCAACGACATGCGCAGCGCGGCGGGAACCCAAAACAACAATTGCGGACTCATAGGCTCGCTTCAACGATCAATGGAGGCGCATCCAATATACGCCAGGACTTTTGTAGGCTGCTGAGAAATTAGCGTGGCTAGACGCCGCACCGAAGACAGTACGCATAGTACGGCCAGCATGAGGTCGTCCACCCCTGACAACAACGCCACGGTAATTTCTCAGCAACCTAACAATAATCCTTATTTTTCGGAAAGCATATACCCGACGCTGCGCACCGTCTTGATCAGGTATTCCGCTTCCTTCAGCGCTTTGCGCAGGCGTAACACGTGCACGTCGACCGTACGCTCCTCGATCACAACGTGGTCGCCCCACACCTTGTCGAGCAGTTGGCTACGCGAAAACACGCGATCCGGGTGGGCCAGGAAGAATTTCAGCAGCTTGAATTCGGCGTGGCCGATGTCGATCCTCTGTTCTGCGATGCTGACGTTACAGCTCACGGGATCGAGCTTGACGGTGCCGGCACCCATCACGCTTTGCGCATGTTCCGGCGTCTTGCGGCGCAACAGCGCATTGATGCGTGCCGTCAGTTCGCGCGGCGAGAACGGCTTGGTGACGTAATCGTCGGCGCCATTGTCGAGCCCCGCGATCTTGTCTTCTTCCATGCTCTTGGCGGTCAGCATGATGACGGGCAGATCGTTGTATTGCCGGTCGCTGCGCAGGCGCGAAAGAAAGCGCAGGCCGGTCTGGTCCGGCAGCATCCAGTCGAGCAGGATCAGGTGCGGCGTGCGGCGCTGGATGTAATCCCAGGCGTCGCTGACGTTATGCGCGGCAACCGGGTTCCAGCCCGCTTCCTTCAAGGTGAAGCTGACCAGTTCGACGATCGCCGGCTCGTCTTCGACGACGAGGATGGTGGTCTTGTCCGCTGCCATGGCGATCAGCCCTGCCCGTCCTGTTTGGCTTCCGGCGCAGCGTCATGCTTGGCGTCGTGCCTGGTCTCGTGCTTGGCAGCCGCAAAGTTGGTGTGGCGGATATCCTTGCCTTCAACCACGTAGATCACGTATTCGGCGATGTTCTTGCAATGGTCGCCGATGCGCTCGATCGCCTTGGCGACCCACAGCGTGTCGAGCGCCGCCGAAATCGTGCGCGGGTCTTCCATCATGAAGGTGATCATGTTGCGCATGATGGAGCGGAATTCATGGTCGACGCTCTCGTCCTTGCCGATGATCTCGGCCGCATGCTTTTCGTCCAGGCGGGCGAAGGCATCGAGCGCCTCGCGCAGCATGTTGGCGGTCGATTGCGCCATCACGCGGATGGTGCCGTACTGGTTGATCGTGGTCACGCCGCGGCCCTGGATGTTCATGGCGGCGCGCGCGATTTTGGTCGCTTCGTCGCCGATACGCTCGAGGTCGGTGATGACCTTGATGGTCGCCATGACGGTGCGCAGATCGTTGGCGGCCGGCTGGCGGCGCACGATCAGGTGGCTGCAGGAATCGTCCAGCGTCACTTCGAGGCGATTGACGTTCTCATCGGCCTTGATGATCTGCTCGGCCTGCTCGACGTTGCCCGTGCGCAGGCAGTTGACCGCGTCGGAAAACTGGCTCTCCACCAGACCGCCCATCAACAGCACCTTGGAACGGATGTCTTCCAGATCCTGGTCGTATTGCTTGGATGAATGCTCGCCCGTCATCGGGAATCTCCTTGGTTACCTGTTGCTCTCGCTCGACTTTATTTGATGCTACCCACTCAACCGAAACGGCCGGTGATGTAGTCCTGGGTTTCCTTCTTGTCCGGATTCATGAAGATCTGGTCGGTTTCGCCGAATTCGACGAGTTCGCCCAGGTACATGTAGGCCGTATAGTCGGAGCAGCGCGCTGCCTGTTGCATGTTGTGCGTGACGATCACGATGGTGTAGTCGCCCTTCAGTTCGCTGATCAATTCCTCGATCTTGGCCGTCGAGATCGGGTCGAGCGCAGAAGTCGGCTCGTCCAGCAGCAGCACGTCGGGCTTGACGGCTACGCCGCGCGCGATGCACAGGCGCTGCTGCTGGCCGCCGGACAGACCCAGTCCGCTCTTGTGCAGCTTGTCTTTCACCTCGGTCCACAGCGCGGCCTTGTTCAAGGCCCATTCGACGCGCTCGTCCATCTCGCCCTTGGACAGGTTTTCATACAGGCGCACGCCGAAGGCGATGTTGTCGTACACCGTCATCGGGAACGGCGTGGGCTTCTGGAACACCATGCCGACCTTGGCGCGCAGCATGTTGACGTCCTGCCCCTGTTCGAGGATGTTGCGGCCGTTGTACAGGATCTTGCCCTCGGCGCGCTGGCCGGGATAGAGATCGTACATGCGGTTCAAGGTGCGCAACAGCGTCGACTTGCCGCAACCCGACGGGCCGATGAAGGCCGTGACCTTCTTGTCGTACACCGAGAGATTGATGTGCTTCAAGCCCTGGAAATTTCCGTAGAAAAAATTCAAACCGGAAATTTCGATCGTCTTTTTCAGCTCGGGCTTCACGGGAATGGGATTGGACATGACGGTCTATTGGTCGATTCGGTAAATTAACTCGGGGTCTTCTGCGAGGACAAGGCGCGCGATACGATGTTGAGCACCAGCACGGAAAACGTGATCAACAGGGCGCCGCCCCAGCCAAGCGAGATCATGTTGTCGTCGACGCCGTTGGCGAAGTCGTAGATCATCTTGGGCAGGTTGGCCATGGGCGCATTCAAATCGAGGCTCATGAACTGGTTGTTCAACGCGGTGAAAATCAGCGGCGCGGTTTCACCGGCAATACGTGCCACGGCGAGCAGCACACCAGTCAAGACGCCGGCCTTGACGGCGCGCAGGCGCACCATGAGCGCCACCTTCCAATGCGGTGCGCCCAACGCGTAGGCGGCTTCGCGCAGGCTGGTCGGCACCAGGTTCAACATATTGTCGGTGGCGCGCACGATCACCGGAATGGCGATCAAGGACAGCGCGAAACTGCCGGCCCAGCCGGAGAAGTGATGCACCTTCGCGACATAGATGGCATAGATGAACAGGCCGATCACGATCGATGGGGCAGAGAGCATGATGTCGGTCACGAAGCGCGTGATCTTGGCGATCCAGCTGCGGTCGCCGTATTCGGCGAGATAGATGCCGGCCAGGATGCCGATCGGCGTGCTGATCAAGGAACCGATGCCGACCATCAGCAAGCTGCCGACAATGGGGTTGAGCAAGCCGCCCGAGGTGGGGCCACCCACGGGCATGCCCTGGGTCGGGGTGGTTTGGGTAAACATGGCAAGATTGAACGCGCCGAAGCCGCGGTACAGCAGCAAGGCCAATATCCAGACCAGCGCGCCGACGCCGAACGCCATCGCCAGGAAAGACAGGCTGATGCCGATACGGTGCATCCACATGCGGCGGCGATAGAGAGGGGACATGGATCAGGCTCCTTCGCGCCGCGCCATCGCCAACAGCAGCAATTTCGCTGCGGCCAGGACGATGAAAGTCAATACGAACAGAATCAGGCCCAGTGTCAGCAAGGCCGAGACGTGCAGATCGGAACTCGCTTCGCCGAACTCGTTGGCCAGGAGCGAGGCAATGCTGTTGCCGGCGGAAAAGAGCGATGGCGACAACTGGTTGGCGTTGCCGATGACGAAAGTCACCGCCATGGTTTCGCCGAGCGCGCGGCCCAGGCCCAGCATCATGCCGCCGACCACGCCGATCTTGGTGTAGGGCAGCACCACCTTGCGCACCACTTCCCACTTGGTGCAGCCAAGCGCATAAGCCGATTCCTTCAATACTGCCGGCACGACTTCAAACACGTCGCGCATCACCGAGGAAATGAAGGGAATGATCATCAGCGCCAGCACCAGGCCGGCGGTCAGCATGCCCAGCCCGGTGGCAGGCCCGGAAAACAGGATGCCCACGCCCGGAATCGCCCCCAGCGTGTGCTTGAGAAAAGGTTCCAGATAGGTCGCCGAGAACGGCACGAATTCGTACAGGCCCCACATGCCATAGATGATGGAGGGAATGCCGGCCAGCAGCTCGATTGCCGTGCCCATCGGGCGGCGCAGCCAGCCGGGGCAAATCTCGGTCAGGAACAAGGCAATGCCGAAGCTGATCGGAAACGCGACCACGAGCGCAATCGCCGACGTGACGAGCGTGCCGACTATGGCAATCAGGGCGGTGAAGTTATCGTTCACCGGGTCCCACTCGGTGCCGGTCAGGAAACCGAAACCGGCATGGCTGAGAATCGGAACGGCGGCAATCACCAGCGAAATGATGATACCGGCCAGCACCACAAGCACCGAGAGGGCAAACCCGAAGGTGATCTTGTGGAAGATGAAATCCTGGATGCGCTGGCTACGCATCACCGCGAGCAACTCGGGGCTGCCCTGCGGTGTGCCCTGTACCGTGCCGCTTGCCTCGGATTTGTCGGTTGTGGCCAAATGTGCGCTCATGAAGTGGGACGCCCGATGATTGCTAACTAACGAACAGCTCTAACGTTGAACAAATGGGCAGCATCCCGTCGGAATGCTGCCCAATGCGACTTGTGCTGCGATGCGCTTACCAGATCGCCTTGCCGGATGCGTCCTTGATCTGGCTCTTCCAGGAATCCTGGACCAGCTTGATCACCTGGGCCGGCATCGGGACATAGTCGAGCTCCAGCGCAGTAGACGTGCCATTCTTGTACGACCAGTCGAAGAATTTCAACACTTCCTTGGCATTGGCGGCATTGGCTTCGCTCTTGTGCATCAGGATGAACGTCGCGCCCGTGATCGGCCAGCTGGCCTTGCCGACCTGGTCCGTCAGCACCACGGCAAAGCCGGGGGTCTTGGCCCAGTCGGCGCCGGCAGCGGCGGCCTTGAAGCTCTCTTCCGAAGGTTCGACGTACTGGCCGTCGTGGTTCTTCAATTGCGCGTATTCCATCTTGTTCTTCTTGGCATAGGCGTATTCGACGTAGCCGATCGAGCCCTTGATGCGGGTCACGTTGGAGGCGACGCCGTCGTTGCCCTTGCCGCCCACGCCCACCGGCCACTTCACGGCGGTGCCGGCGCCGACGGTCTTCTGGAATTCGGCATTGGTCTTGGACAGGTAATCGGTGAACAGGAAGGAGGTGCCAGAACCGTCGGCGCGGTGCACCACGGTGATGTCGTCGGCAGGCAGCTTGATGCCGGGGTTCAGGGCGACCAAAGCCGGATCATTCCACTTGGTGATCTTGCCCAGGTAGATGTTGCCCAGCACTTCGCCGGTCAGCTTCATTTCGCCGCCCTTGACGCCGTCGAGGTAGACGACCGGCACCACGCCGCCCATCACCATCGGAAACTGGATCAAGCCGTCGGCATCGAGTTCGTCAGCCTTCAGGGGCATGTCGGATGCGCCGAAATCGACGGTCTTGGCCTTGATCTGTTTGATGCCGCCGCCCGAGCCGATCGCTTGATAGTTCAAGCCGTTGCCGGTTGCGGCTTTATAGGATTCCGCCCACTTGGCGTAGACTGGAGCCGGGAACGTGGCGCCGGCGCCGGTCATGTCGGCAGCATAAACGGCGGTGGCGGCGGTGGTTGCAGCAAGCGCCAAACCGAGCGTCGCAGCCTTGAAGAGTTGATTCAGTCGCATCGTTATCCCCTTGTTGGAGTACCAAATTAATGCTGCGAACTGTAACGAAGAAATATGACACGTTTATGACGATGGGGAAAATCCTGTCATAAAGCGAAAATATTCGGGCTTTTCGTGTCATTAACTTGTCATAAATCACGATTACACTCGGTTTTGACCGCTTGTCATTACAATATAGGCAAATGAACAACAAAAGCGCGCTGCATCGCCAAGCCGATCTGGCCATTGCCCAAAGCAGTATTTATTTGAACCGTGAACTATCGCAGCTCGCGTTCAATCGCCGCGTATTGGCCCAGGCCGAAAATCCCAAGGTGCCGTTGCTTGAACGCTTGCGTTATCTCTGCATCGTCAGCAGCAATCTCGACGAATTTTTCGAAGTCCGCATTGCCAGCGTGCTGGCGCAAGATCATCTAGACGGCGGGTCTGGCGGAACACCGGCCCTGAACGCGGCGCTGGAACGCACCAGCATCGAGTGCCACCAAATTATTGAAAAGCAATATTCGGTCCTCAACGACGAAGTGCTGCCGCAACTCTCCAAGCAAGGCATTCACTTATTAAGGCATCAAGACCGTAACGAGGAGCAACGTGCCTGGGTCAAGTCCTACTTCGATGCCGAAGTGCGCCCGCTCCTGACGCCGATCGGGCTCGACCCGGCGCATCCGTTTCCGCAAGTCGTCAACAAGAGCCTGAATTTCATCGTTGAGTTGTCGGGCAAGGACGCCTTCGGGCGCGGCACGGCGATTGCCATCGTCAAGGCGCCGCGGGTGTTGCCGCGCGTGATCCAGTTGCCGCCTGAACTATCGAAAAACGGCGTGTCGTTCTGCCTGCTCTCCTCGGTGATCCACGCCCACATCGCGGACATGTTCACCGGACGCGAACTGCTGGCTTACTCGCAATTCCGCGTCACGCGCAACAGCGATCTGTGGGTCGACGAAGAAGAAGTCAAGAATCTGCGCCAGGCCTTGCAAAGCGAATTGCAGAGCCGTCAGTTCGGCCTGGCCGTACGCCTTGAGGTGGCGAAGAACTGCCCGTCGAACCTGTCCAAATTCTTGCTTGAGCAATTTTCGATCGACAAGAACCGCCTCTATGCCGTCGACGGCCCGGTGAACATGGTGCGCCTGTCGCAACTGCTCGAAGACGCCGGCCACCCCGATCTGCGCTTCCCCAGTTTCACGCCCCACCTGCCGGCGCGCCTGGCTGGCGCCGATCTGTTTGCGCTCTTGAAGAAGCAGGACATCCTGCTGCATCACCCGTTCCAGTCGTTCCAGCCCGTAGTCGATTTCATCCGTTCGGCGGCTTACGATCCCGACGTGGTGGCGATCAAGCAGACCATCTACCGCACCGGCATGAATTCGGACTTGATGGAGTCGCTGATCGTCGCCGCCCAGCGCGGCAAGGAAGTGACGGTGATCGTGGAATTGATGGCGCGCTTCGACGAAGAAGCCAACATCAACTGGGCGGAAAAGCTCGAGCGCGTCGGCGCGCAAGTGGTCTATGGCGTGGTCGGGCTGAAGACGCATGCCAAGATGGCTTTCGTGATCCGGCGCGAGGGTGGTGCCGGCGGCAAGCTCAATTACTACTCGCACCTCGGCACCGGCAATTACCATCCGACCACGACCAAGCTCTATACCGACTTCGGTTTGCTCACTGCCCATCCCGAGTTGTGCAACGAAGTCAACGAAATCTTCATCCACCTGACCAGCCTGACCAAGCCGAAGAAACTCAATCACCTCTGGCTGGCGCCGTTTTCGATGCAAAAGCATTTCATCGCCGCCATCCGCAACGAAGCCAAGATCGCGCGCGAAGGCCGGCCCGGCGTGATCATCGCCAAGATGAACGCCCTGCTCGACGAATCGGTGATCCGCGCGCTGTATGCCGCATCGAACGACGGCGTGAAGATCGACCTGATCGTGCGCGGCGCCTGCGCGCTGCGGCCGGGGGTGCCGGGCTTGTCGGAAAACATCCGCGTGCGTTCCATCGTCGGGCGCTTCCTCGAGCATAGCCGCATCTTTTATTTCCGCAACGACCTGGCGCATGACGTCTACCTGGCCAGTGCCGACTGGATGAACCGCAACCTGTTCCGCCGCATCGAAGTCGCCTTCCCCATTCTCGACAAGGCAATGAAGAAACGCGTGATCACCGAAGGCCTGCATCCCTATCTCAAGGACAACACCAACTCCTGGGAACTCGATTCCGATGGCCACTATCATGCACGCAAGCCGCGCGCGCGCCAGGAGCCGTTTTCCGCCCAGCAGCACCTGATGGAAGCACTGGCCCAATCCTCTAACTAGGACCCCTGCAATGGAACTGATCTTGTGGCGACACGCAGAAGCGGAACCGGGCGAACCGGACGAAGGTCGGGCCCTGACGCCCAAGGGCCACAAGCAGGCTTGGAAGATGGCCGAATGGCTGGATCGCAATCTGCCCAATACCTGTCGCATCCTGGTCAGCCCGGCACGGCGTACGGTGCAGACTGCAGAAGCGCTGGGCCGCAAGTTCAAGATACATCCGGGGCTGGCGCCCGACGCCGAAGCCGAGGGCATCCTGTCCGTCGTCAACTGGCCCGATGGCCGCGAACCCGTGCTCGTGGTGGGTCATCAGCCTACGCTGGGGCGCGTCGCTTCGCTGGTGTTGACCGGGATGGAGCAGGATTGGACGATACGCAAGTCGACCGCTTTGTGGATCGGACAGAAGGATCGTGGGGATATTGCAACCAATTACATCAAGGCGGTGATGGCGCCGGATTTGTTGGGGAAGTAGGAGCACAGTCACCGGCTAGCATAGTTTATGCCGAGCTGAATTTTGTATGGCGAGCCTCGCTGTGCTCCCCTCACCCGCAGGTGAGAGAGGGGCCGGGATCTCAATAACTCCGTCGTCCCCGTGAAAACGGGGACCCAGTAATGCCACGGCTACAGGTTTTAATCCTGGGTCCCCGCTTTCGCGGGGACGACGGATCGAATAAGGTTATTTGGTACCAAACAATCTGTCGCCCGCATCACCCAGCCCCGGCACGATGTAGGCATGCTCATTCAAATGTGAATCCAGCGCCGCGACATAGACCTTCACCTCAGGATGCCTGGCCTGGAATGCCGTCACCCCCTCAGGTGCAGCGACCAGCGCCATGAACCGTATCTTCTCTTGCCCAACACCACGTTCACGCAGCACGTCCACCGCATGCACCGCCGAATTACCCGTTGCCAGCATCGGATCGCAGACGATGAAGTCACGCTCGCCGAGGTCGGGCAGGCGCACCAGGTATTCCACCGGCTGCAGGGTTTCCTTGTCGCGGTAGACGCCGATGTGGCCGACCCGCGCCGACGGAACGAGGTCGAGCAAACCGTCGCTCATGCCCATGCCGGCGCGCAAGACCGGCACGATGACGAGTTTCTTGCCGGCGATGACGGGCGCGTCCATGGTGGTGAGCGGCGTGTCGATCGACTCCGTCGAAAGCGGCAGGTCACGTGTGATCTCATAGCCCATCAGCAAAGCGATCTCGCGCAACAGGGCACGGAAACTGCGCGTCGACGCGCTCTTGTCGCGCATGTGCGAAAGCTTGTGCTGCACCAGCGGATGATCGACGATGAACAGATTGGGGAAGCGTGGGTCCTGTTTCATGGCGGCTCCGTAGGGAAGCCGCCAGTGTAGCACTCAGGCAAGTGCGGTCTGCGTTTTGCGTTCAGGGGCCGATGCGGCCGGATGAAGATGCTGCAGGAATTGCTGCGTCGCCGCTTGCCAGGAATAACCGAGGGCATGACGCCTGACTTCGGCGCGGTCGAGCGTGAGGGCCGTATGGCAGGCACGCTCCAGATCATGGTTCAAGCTGCCCGAGCTGCCGTCGGCCACCACGTCGATCGGGCCTTCAACCGGATAGGCGGCGACCGGCACGCCGCAAGCCATCGCTTCGGCCAGCACCAGGCCGAAGGTATCGGTCAGGCTGGGAAAGACGAAGGCGTCGGCGCAGTTGTAGTAGGCCGGCAATTGCGCGTGCGCCTTGGCGCCGAGAAAATGCGCCTTCGGATATTTCTTTTCCAGCTCGTCGCGCGCAGGCCCGTCGCCGATCAGCCACTTGGTGCCGGCCAGGTCGAGCTTGAGGAAGGCTTCGACATTCTTTTCCACCGCCAGCCGGCCGACGTAGAGAAACAGCGGACGCACGATGCAGCAACCGTCGACGTCGCGCGGCGCGAAATGTTCGGTATCGACGCCGCGCCCCCATAACGCGAGGCGCTGGAAGCCGCGTTCGGCCAGCACCTGCTTCACTTTCTCGGTCGGCACCATGATGGCGCGCGACGGTCCGTGGAACCAGCGCAGCCAGCGGTAGGTCCAGGAGAGCGGAATGCCGGTGCGCGCCTTGACGTATTCGGGAAAACGCGTGTGATAGGCGGTGGTGAAATGCAGGCCGTGCTTCAGGCAATAGCGTCGTGCCGCCAGGCCCATCGGCCCTTCGGTTGCGATATGGATGCTGTCCGGCTTGAATGCGGCCAGCCTCGCGGCGACCTGGGGATAAGGCTTCAGGGCCAGGCGGATATCGGGATAAGTCGGACAGGGAAAGGTGCGCAAATCGTCCGGCGCCAGCATCAGGACGTCATGGTCCATGCCGCGCAAGCAGGCTACGGTGGCTTTGAGGGTGTTGACCACCCCGTTGACTTGCGGCTCCCAGGCGTCGGTTACGACGGCGATACGCATAGTTCGCCGGATTCAGCTTCGGCTTCTGCCTCAACGCCCTTTTTGTTCATGACGATTTCTTCCCACGTCACGAGACGCAATTCCCCGGAAAACTCTTCCACCAGCGCAGTCAGGCTTTCGACCCAGTCGCCATCGTTGCAATACATCACGCCGTTGATCTCGCGGATCTCGGCCTTGTGGATGTGGCCGCAGATCACGCCGTCCAGGCCGCGCTTCTTGGCTTCGTCGGCCAGCGCTTCCTCGAACGAGGAGATGTAGTTGACGGCGTTCTTGACCTTGGACTTCAGGTATTGCGAGAGCGACCAGTAAGGCAGGCCGACGCGTGCGCGCCAGGCGTTGAACCATTGATTGAACGCCAGGATCATGGTGTAGAGCGAATCGCCGACGTAGGCCAGCCACTTGGCGCAGGCGATCACGCCGTCGAAGCGGTCGCCGTGCAAGACCAGCATGCGCTTGCCGTCGGCCGTGGTGTGGACCAGTTCGTCGCGGATATGGATGCCGCCGAAATTGAGGTCGATGAATTGGCGGATCATTTCATCGTGGTTGCCCGGCACGAAGATCACTTCGGTACCTTTCTTGGCTTTCTTCAGGACGAGCTGCACGATGTTGTTGTGCACCTGGTCCCAATACCAGCGGCGGCGCAACTGCCAGCCGTCGACGATGTCGCCGACGAGATACAGGGTTTCGGATTCGGTGGTACGCAGGAATTCCAGCAGCCTTGCCGCCTGACAGCCCGTGGTGCCCAGGTGGATGTCGGACAGCCACATGGTGCGGAAGCGCTTGATGTCTTTTTTCGCGTGTCCGTTCTTGCCTTTGCCAAACGCGTCATCCAGAAACTGATCTCGTGATTTCATGCAGTCCTCTCTTCCTTCAGGTAGTGACGTGCGTAACGGCTATCGAGTTTTGCCAGGGGCAGCATCATGAAGAAATCGGCGCTGTGGAAATCAGGGTCCCACGCCGGCTGGCCGCAAATCCAGGCGCCGCTGCGCAGGTAACCCTTGATCAGCGGAGGAACCTGGGCCACATGCCCCGTCAGGCCCGTAGCGCGTTCCTCTAGCGGGAAGGGAAGATGGGGGGTAACGCGGTATTCGGCCGGGGCCAAATTGCCGTCCTTGATGGAGTGATACAGGGCGGCGGCGTTGCTGCCGCCGTCGGCCAGGCTGACGCTGGCGCAGCCGATCAGGTATTCGCATTGCTCGCGCTTCATGAACGTGGCCAAGCCGGCCCACAGCATCATGATCACGGCGCCGCTGCGGTAATCGGGATGGATGCAGGCACGGCCCGCTTCGGCGATGCGTCCGCGCAGATTGGACAGGCGCGAAAGATCGAATTCCTGCTCGGAGTAGAACTGGCCCATTTCGCGCGCGGCGTTGGGGCCGAGGACGCGATAGGTGCCGACCACGCGCAAGGTGTCGGATTCGCGCACGAGGATGTGGTCGCACCAGGTATCGAAATCGTCGCGATCCAGACCTTCGGCATTCATCAGGGCGGTCAGGCCCATGGTTTCGACGAATACCTTGTAACGCAAGCGCTGAACTTCTCTGACTTCTTCAGGGGTGCTGGCGAAGCTCAACGTCAATTTACCTTGAGCACTGGAAGCGTCTGCAGGGCTGGTCAGTAATCGCATTTATCGTCCTGTTCAAATTAATGCTGGAAGCGTAACTGCTCATTGCTTCAGCAAAATGACAGTTCGATGTCCGTTTTATGACATGACAACACTGACCCTAATTAATGTGGGACTGGCGACAATGGCCGGATTGGAAAGATTCGGTTTGAAAATATTTTGGGAATTTTTCCCAAAATATCCCAACAAATTCCAAAAAAGAAAACGCGATTGCGGCCTTTGCCAGGCGGCAATCGCGTTGCTTGAGGTTCAGCTTACTTGGACTTGGGTCGTCCGGCCTTCAACGGCGGCAAGGTCGCCAGCACCGCTTTCAAGCCGTCGACATCCATCTTCGAAATCAGCGCCACGCCGATGCGCAGCAATTCGCTCTTCTTCACTTCCACGCCGGCCTTCAGGCAAGCCTTCTTGACCGAGCCCAACACCGCGTATTCAGGTTCAGGCATGGAGAAGCTGTCGCGCACCAGCTTGGATTTTTTCAGCTTGGGCGCTTCGGCCAAAGCAACCGGCTTGGCCGGCTTGAGCGCCTTGACAGGTTTTTCCGCCTTGGCCGGCTTGGCTGCCTTGGGCTTGACCGCCTTGGCTGCGACAGGCTTCTTCGCTACGACAGGTTTCTTTGCCGCGACCGGCTTTTTCGCGGGGACCGCTCTTTTCACGGCAGCAGGCTTCTTCACGGGAGTCTTTTTCGGTGCCGTGCCTGCGGCGGGCTTGGCGGTAGCTGGGCTGGTGGCCATGAATATCATCCTTTTCTAGTAATCGTATAAATAATATATACCATTATTTCCCCGGCGACAAGAAGGCCGCCGGACACGTCGGGCCGCGCCAAAGCCGCACGCGGCAGGCTTGGCGTCGTTGCGCAGTTTGGCGCAGATGGGGAAATTTTTCCAGTCCGCCGCTTTCGATCATATCGCACGCCTTGGAATTCATCAGCGGGTCATATTTCCTCAGCACAATGACGAACGATTTATTCCTTGAGGCAACATTCGACCATGAACACCCTCAGCCGAAATCTCTTGCGTGCCTGCCGTCTGTTCTGTGTCGCGCTTCTCGCCCTGCCCTTGCTGGCGCACAGCGCAGGCAAAGCCATCGTGATCGGCCAGGCGGTCGACCTCTCCAGCCAGAACGGCTCCATCGGGCGCGACTACGTGGCCGGCATCAAAACCTATTTCGATGCCTTGAACGCCGCCGGCGGCGTCAACGGCCGTCGCGTGGACTATATCGTGCGTGACGATCAGGGCCAGAGCAACCTGGCCGTCTCGGCCGTGGCCGAATTGATCGAGCACGACAAGGCCGACTTCCTGATCGGCGGCGTGGGCGACGACATCACCCAGGCCGTGCTCACCTCGCCGGCCTTCAAGCGCAGCGGCCAGATCCTGTATGCACCCCTGACCGGCGCGGAACAAGGCAGGGATACCCACGTCCTGTATTGGCGCCCGGGTTACATGCAGGAGATGAAATACATCTTCAGCTATTTCACCAAGCTCGGGATGAAGGATGTCGGCGTGGTGGTCCAGAACAATGCGGCCAGCCAGGATGCCTTCAACAGCCTGCAAGACGAAATCAAGGCACAAGGCATGCGCATGACGGGCAGCGTGCGCGTGGCAGGCAACGGCGACCAGATCGCGCGCGATGCGGTCAAGCTGGCGCAGACCAAGCCGTCTTTTGTGATCGTGGTCGGCGATACCATCACCACCGGCTTGTTCCTCAAGGAATTCCGCAAGACCAATCCGCAAACCTTCGTCGCCGGCACCTCATTGACCAATCTCGGCACGCTGCTGGAGTTGGCCGGCAGCGCGGCGGTGAAGTGGACCGTGTTTTCGCAAGTGGTGCCGAATCCGAATTCAAGCGCTTCGCCGATCCAGGCCGAACACCAGAACATGATGAAGAAGTATCGCGATGAAGCGGTGTCGTCGCTGACGCTCGAAGGCTTCGCCACCGCCAAAGCCCTGGTCAAGACGATGCAGCAGACCAAGCGCTACAACTACGAGGCATTGGAAGAGATTGTGGCGCACAACGCCAATATCGACCTGGGCGGGCTGACGATGGCTTGTTCGCCCAACACGAACCATTTGTCGACGTATCTGGACATCGCCTTGTTCAGCCGCGGCAGCGAGTTGGTGTTTTAATTACGTGCAGTAAATAGGCGTCATTCCCGCGAAAGGTGCAGCAGGAGTTTCGTGCGGCATGCCGCACGCCTTGCGAAACGGCCACCCCTTGCAAGGGGTGGGGCGCCCTAAGGGGAACCCAGGAATGCGACGAATACCGGTCTTCATTGTGGATCACCGCCTACGCGGGGATGACGGGTGAAGAAACGGGGATAGTTGCCGGGAAGTTAGCTGGTCTTGATCGAAAAATCCATTCCGACTTCGTTCCAGAAATCCTTTTCTTTCTGCATCCAGAACCACGCCGTCGGGTGGTCCTTGAACCAGCCGCTCATGATTTCGAGTTCGATGCGGCTCTTCATGCGCAATCGCATTTCACTGAGATCGACTTCAATACGCGAGTGCATGAACAGCACGGCCAGGCGCAGCGCGAGCAGGGCCTTGGCCATGTCGGGTTCGGATACGGCTTCCTGGATCTTGCGCAAATTGCCCTTCTGGCCAAGGATCAGGATGCTCATGAGGCGCTGCTCGCGCGTGGTGAAGCCGGGCAAATCGGCATTGGCGATCATGTAGCCGCCGTGCTTGTGGTAGCCGCTATGCGATACGGCCATGCCGACTTCATGCAGCAGGCCGCTCCAATAGAGATAGCGCGTATAGAGGTCGCCGGTCGGCTTCAATTGGGCATACAGCAGCGACGCGACGTCGGCCACGCGCCTGGCGCGGCCTTCGTCGGTGTGGAAGCGCTGCAGGACGGCATGTACCGACTGGTCGCGCCGGTCGCGCTTGTTGGCGCGCCACTGCAAGTCCCACAGCACGCCCATGCGCAAGCCGGCTTCGATGGCGGTCATCTTCTTGATGCCGAGTTCCTGCATCACGCCGATCAGGATGGCCAGGCCGCCCACGATCACGTTGGAGCGGTCCGGCTTCATGCCGGCCAACTCCAGCCGGCTGCTGTGGCCGAAATGGATCATGCGCTGCTTCAGGGCTTCGAGGCTGATCGGCGTCAGCGTGCCGTCGCCCAGGCCGTTCTTGGCAATCGCGTCGGCAATCGAGCGAATTGTGCCCGATGAGCCGTAGGCATTGCTCCAGTATTGCGGGTAATAAGGCGGCGCCGCGTCTTCGAAGTAGCTGCGTGCCGAGAGGATGGCCGCATCGAAGCTGGCCGCGTCGATCTTGCCGTTCAAAAAGAAGGCATGGCTTTGCCTGACATTGCCGATGGAAAACGATTCGACGCGTTCGATTTCCTGGCCTTGGCCCAGGATCAGTTCGGTCGAGCCGCCGCCGATGTCGAGCACGAGACGGCGTTCATTGGAACCGGCGAACGTGCTGGCCACCCCCATGTAGATCAGGCGCCCCTCTTCTTCTCCGGAGATGATTTCGATCTCGCAGCCGATGGCTTTTTCAGCTTGCGGCAAAAAGGCGGCACCATTTTTGGCGATGCGCATGGTGTTGGTCGCAACCACGCGCACGGCGTCGAGCTTGTAGCCATCGAGGATGATCTTGAAGCGAGCCAGGCAATCGAGCGCACCCTGCATGGCTGCTTCGGTGAGATTGCCCTTGCCGTCGAGCCCGGCCGCCAGCCGGATCGGCTCGCGCGCACTGCGCAGCACACGCATGGCGTCGCCGTCATGGTGACCGATATGCATGCGAAAACTGTTGGAGCCCAAATCTACCGCTGCGAACATCCCATCCTCTCGTCAATCGAATCATGGCCCATGCTGTCCGCTGTCGTGCACGCATTGAAGTACGCATCATGGCGACCTCCGCCATTATGCCTTCAAGGTAATGGGGACGTGCAAGGAAGTGCGTCGAAGACGCAATTTTTCACAATGCGGACACAGTGCGGAAAAGCGGGGGCAAACGACTCCGGTACACCAGAGGCGAAACGATAACGAAATAATATTACCATTTCATGACAATCGCCTCCGGACGTATGCCCGGAGGGAGGATGCGCACATTGCGTGCGGCTGTTACATGCAGATGTTACGTGCCGTGTTACGTTCGGTGTTACGTACGATTATTAGGTACGATCATTGCGCAGCAGGGGCGGCCGGCGCGGGCGTCGAGAGCGACAACGACATTTGCAGCTTGGCCGGCTCGCCCGGCTCCTGTTGCACGACGCCCTTCAATGCCGGTTCGGCATGTTTTGATGCGAACGGCATGGCGCCATTGGCGAGCGCCAGCATGCCGACCACCCCGGCAAAACCGGCGGCGATAGTCACCGCGATGATCCTGCCCGAGCCGTGGCGGCGCCGGGGGACGGCAACGGCAACCGGTGCTTCGGCCAGCACGGCTTCGGCGCGGTCACGCCAGGCTTGCGCATCGGCACCATCCTGGTTCATGCGGACGATCAATTCGCGCGCGAGTTGTTCAGCCGCTTCCTTTTCCTGCTCATTGCGCAGACGCCGTGCTTCATTTTCTTCTGCCTGGGCCAGGTCGGCGGCAAGCTTTTCCTGCGCGAAACGCAATGCCTCGCGTTCGGCTTCGAGCGCCTGCTCTTCGGCCACGCGCCCGGCAGCTTCCGCGTCGAGACGTTGTTGCAGTACATTGGCCGCTTCGCGCTGGGCAATCAGGCGTTGCCGCGCTTCCTGCACGGCGAGTTGTTCAACGCGTTGCTTTTCCCTGGTTGCGGCAAGCGCCTGCTGTTCGGCCTCGACCCGTTCCTGCGCGATCCGCGCCAATTCCATCGCTTCGCGCGCGTGGGCCTCGGCCAATTCGGCGGCCTGCTTTTGCGCGGCGGCCTGGGCGGCGGCCTGCTCATAAGCCCGGTGTTCGGCTTCGGCTTCGGCTTCGATGGCCACGCGTGTGGCGCGCTCGGCTTGTTCGCGCTCGGTCACCAGCTTGGCCTGACGATAGCTCGCCACGGCACGCGCCTGCGCTTCGGCGCAAGCCTGTTTTTCCGCCACGCGTGTTTTTTCCAGCGACAGGGCCGCCAGCCGCTCGGCATCGCTGCGCTGCCTTTCCACGTGCGTCTGACGCTGCAGCAGCTCCAGTGCCTGTTGTTCGCGCGTGGCACGCTCGCGCTCGGCTTGGGCCAGTTCGATGGCTTGGGCCGCTTTCAAGACAGCGGCGGCGGCGGACTGCTGTTGCGCTTCCAGGCGTGCCTGCAGTTCACTGACGGCCTTGCAGGTTGCTTCGTATTCGGCAACGCTCGCCAGGCGCAATTCGCGCTCGGCTTCTTCGCGTGCGGCCAAAAGCGCTTGCTGCTGCTGGTCCATGCGGGCGCGCGTTTCCGCTTCGATGCGCGCATTCTGCTTGGTCTCGACGCGCTTTTGCAGCGCTGCCAGCGCCTCGGCTTCGGCTGCCATGCGTTCACGCTCGGCGCGCAGCAACTGTTCGGCTTCGCGCGCCTTCGCTGCGGTCAATTCGGCCATCTGCTTTTGTTGTTCGATCTGCGCCTGCTGCAGGCTGGCGCGCTGTTTTTCAGCGGCGCAGCGTGCTTCGACCATGAGCGCCTGTTCCTGCTCGGCACGCTCACGCTGGCGCAGCAATTCCGTATGCTGCCGGTCCGCCGCAGCGCGTCCCTCGGCCTGGCGTTGCGCGGCTTGTTCGGCGTGCTTTTTTTCTTCCATCGCGGCCAGGGCCTTTTGCTCGGCTTCGATGCGTTCGCGTTCGACGCGCTGCAGTTCTGCGGCCTCGCGCAGGCGCGTTTCCGCCAGTTGCGCGAGGCGCACCTGTTGTTCCGCTTGCGCGGCATCGATAACGGCATGCTGCTGTTCCGCCACCGACTTGGCTTGCATCGCTTCGCGCGCGGTCTGTTCCGCCTGTTGGCGCGCATGCAGGATGGCGGCATATTCGCATTCGGCCCGCGCGCGCGCTTCGGCTTCGGCGCGCGCCGCCGCTTCGGCCGCCATCTTCTGTTGCAGCGCGGCCAATTCTTTTTGTTCCGCTTCGAGGCGTTCGCGCTCGGCGCGCTTCAAGTCGACGGCAGCGCGGGCCTTTTGCAGCGCGACCTGGGCGGCCTTGCGCTGCAGATCGATCCGTTCCTGGGTCTGCTCCAGCGTGTGCTTGGCGGCATTGGACTCGGCAGTGCGCAAGGTGCGTGCCTGGCGCTCCGCGGCTTCGCGCTGGCGCAGCAGTTCGGCATGTTCCAGTTCGACCTCTTCGCGTGCTTCGGCTTCGGCGATTGCCGCCTGCTCGCTCGTCAGTTTCGCTTCGGTAGCCCGGCGCACGCGCTCGGTTGCCATGGCGCGCTTTTTTTCAAGGTCAAGCCGGGCTTGCATCAATTCGAGCGCTTGCTGCTCGTCTCTGGCGCGCTGGCGTTCCAGGCGGGCCAGCTCAACGGCTTCCCGTGCTGCTTCCAGCGCCGCCTTGGCCGCAGCGTTCTTGGCTTCGGCTTCTTCGACGGCCTTCTCCACCACCAGCTTGATTGCGGCGGCTTCGGTTTCGTAGGCGGTACGCCTGGCATCGTCGGCGTTGGCTTGCATGCGCAGCAATTCGGCATGTTCGACGCCTGCGGCAGTGCGCGCCTGGGCGGCCAGGTAGGCGTCTTCCTCGATACGCGCCTTCTCCTGAAGCACGGTCAGTTCGCGCTTTTCGCTGGCGGCACGTTCGCGTTCGGCGCGCGCCAATTCAATCGCTTGGCGCGCCTTGCGCGTGGCCAGCTCGGCGGCCTGGCGATGCAGCTCGACCTGTTCGGCCACCGCCGCCATGGCATCGCGCTCAGCGGCATTGCGCTCGGCTTCGACGCGCGCGGCGGCGCGTTCGACTTCGAGACGGCGTGCAGCCACTTGCTGTGCCTTCTGTTCTTCTTCGGCGCGCGCCCGTGCGGCAACCGCGGCTTGCTGCTCGGAATCGGCACGCAGGCGCGCCTGTTCCGTGGCATCGACTTCGGCATTGAGGCGGGCCCTCGTCTGCAGATCGGCGGCGTGCTCGGCTTCGACGCGCGCAATGGCGCGCTGATGCAGCTGCCTTTCATTCTGGATGCGCGCCTCGGTGGCCGTGCGGATGCGCTCATCGGCTTCGCGACGGGCTTGCGCTTCGGCGGTAGCCATGGTTTCGGCCTGTTCGCGCCGCTCGGCGGCGTCGCGCATTTCCACTTCGGCCTGCAGGCGCAATTGCAGCGCTTCGCGCGCACGCTGCTCCGACTCGCTGCGGGCGCGTGCGATGCTGTCGTGCTCGCGTTCGGCGCCGGCACGGGCGCGGCTGTCTTCGCGGGCACGCATGTCGTTTGCGGCGCGCTTGACCACGGCATCGAGGGCAAAGCCGTCGGCATGCTCGCGGGCACGCGCCTGCAGGAGCGCATCGCGCCGGCCGGCATCGAGCCGCTCGGCGGTCAGGCGCCCTTCCTTTTCGGTCAACTCGCGTTCGCGCGCGAGTTCGGCGATGCGCGCCTCGGCGCGGGCGCGCCCTTCAGCTTCTTCCTTGGCCGACTGGAGCGCGGCGGCGCGTTCGGCGGTGAGCCAGCGCGCCTGCTCGGCGCCCTGGGCCAGGGCCTGCGCCGCTTCGGAAGCGCGCTCGGTCAATTCGGTTTCGGCGGCGATCTGCTCGGCAGCGCGGGCGCGCGCTTCGCGTTCGGCTTGCAGGCGTTGGGTGGCGGCGGCGCCGGCTTCCTTGTCGGCTTCGGCGCGGGCGCGCAATTCGGCAATCTCGCCCTGCACGGCGTGTGCCTTGCCTTCGCTGGCGATGCGCGCTTCGCGCTCGGCTTCGAGGCGGCGGCGGCTGGCCGTCAGCGCTTCCTGCTCCGCTTTGGCATGGCGTTGCGCTTCGGCGCTGGCTTCGGAATCCAGACGGGCACGTTCCTCGGCCAGGACACGGGCTTCGGCTTCGGCACGGGCGCGGGTTTCTGCCGCAACCGTGGCCTTGGCCTCGGCTTCGACGCGTGCAATCGCCTGGCGGATGGCCTTCAGGTCTACCCGCGCGTGCGGCGGCAATTCGTCGACGTCCGAAAAGCCGTGCAGACGGTCTTCGTCCAGAAAAGGGTTGCGCCCTGCCTCGTTGTTATCCATGCTCCGACTCCCGCCATTGCTGGCATGACGGCCTGGAAATGGGCTTCCAAGCCGGAATTTCTTATCAACCATTATCAAATGGCGGAAATCCAGCAAGGCTTGGAGAAGAAGCGGATTTATCGGTCAATTCACAGAAAATTGCCGAAATGAAACAGTTAAGTATCCTTTCCGCGCCGCATGTCGCCGAGGATGACATCGAGCCGCTCCATGCGGAAAGGTTTGACGAGGAAGTAATTCATGCCGGCTTCAAGGCAACTCTGGATATCCGAGCTGGCCCCGGCCGCGGTCAATGCCACGATGGGCACTTGCGAGATGGGCGCAGGCAGGGCGCGGATGGCGCGCGTGGCTTCGATGCCATCCATCTCGGGCATGTGCATGTCCATCAGCACCACGTCGAAGCGTTCGCGCGCCACCAATTCGACGGCTTCGCGGCCGTCACCGGCGATGGTGACGCGATGGCCGGCCCTTTTCAGCAGGGCGCCGGCCACGCGCTGGTTCACTTCATTGTCTTCGGCGAGAAGGATATGCATCGCGCCACTGGCCGGGACCGCCGTTGCGGGCGCGGCCGGCGACACCGCGGCTTCGGCCGGGGCAAAGTCGAGTTCAAACCAAAAATGGCTGCCGCCACCGAGGATGCTTTCGACGCCGATGCGCCCACCCTGCATCTCGACGATCTTCTTGCAGATCGACAGACCCAGGCCGGTGCCGCCGAAGCGGCGCGAAATGGAACTGTCGGCCTGAAAAAAGGAATGGAACAGCTTGTCCCTGGCCTCGGGCGCGATGCCGATACCGGTATCCTTGACGCCGAAGCGCAAACCCTGCATGCCTTCCTTGCCCGGAACAATGGCAACGTGTATCGTCACGCCGCCCTTTTCGGTGAATTTCAAGGCATTCGAGACCAGGTTCAGCAAGACCTGGCGCAAGCGCCCCACGTCGCCGATGAGGTTGCGCGGTACGTCCTCGCCCAATTCGCGGTGCAGCGTCAAGCCGCCGCTTTGCGCACGCGACGACAGCAGGGTGACCACGCTGTCGACCGTCTTGACGACGTCGAAATCGATCGCTTCGAAATCGAGATTGCCCGCTTCGAGCTTGGAAAAGTCGAGGATGTCGTTCAAGATGGTCAGCAGGGCTTCGGCCGAATACTGCGCCGTTTCCAGGTATTCGCGCTGGGCATCGTCGCGCGCCTCGCCGATGGCAAGCTGCATCATGCCCAGTATGCCGTTCATCGGCGTGCGGATTTCGTGGCTCATCACAGCCAGGAATTCGGACTTGGCCAGGTTGGCTTTTTCCGCTACGTCCAGTGCAATCGAGAGGTCGTGCGTTCTTTGCACCACTTGCCGTTCGAGGTCGGCGGAGAGCGCGACGAGCGATTCGTACAGTTGCACGTTGGCCATGCCGGCCGAAATATTGGTCGACAATACGTCGAGCAGGCGCCGCTGCAGGTCCGACAGGTTGCGATCGATCGGCACCAGCACCGCATAGTCGCCGTTACCCTTGCGCGGTTCGATGTAGAGGCAAATCTCTTCGCGGCCATAGGTGTTGGCGCGCGCGTCCAGCGTCTGTTCGATCATCTCGCGCGCGAGCGCATCGGGTTCGCCATAGCGCGGGCCGGCGCACAGGATCAGAAACGGCCCGCCTTCGCGCGGGCGCGCCGCGACCAGCCCCTCGTAGGGATGGCCCAGCAGATGATTGACCTGCTTGAGGATTTCGTCGGCAAAGCTCTTTTCCGTCAGGGCCTGCAGGAACGATGCGGCCGCGCCGACGATGTTCTCCAGCCCTTGCAGGCTTTTTTCCAGCGATACGATATCGTCGAACGAGCGCAGCGCCGAGATCACGCAGGTCATCAGCTTTTGCCGCGTCAGCTCGGTTTTGGATTTGTAGTCGTTGATGTCGTGATCGATCACCACGTCGCGCTCGGGCGCCTGGCCCGGCTGGCCGGTGCGCAGCACGATGCGCAGGCGGCGGTTGCCCAGTTCTTCGCGGATTTCGCGCACCAGGCGCAGTCCGGTGTCGTCGGCTTCCATCACCACGTCGAGCAGGACCACGGCAATGTCGCGATTCTGCTGCAGGATGCCGCGCGCCTCGGCGCCGGAATGCGCATGCAGGAATTTGAGCTTCCTGCCCTTGAACACGAGATCGGCCAGCGCCACGGTGGTGACCTGATGCACTTCGTCTTCGTCGTCGGCAATCAGTATTTGCCAGTCTTGCCGCGCGGTCGGGCCTTTGTCTTCGGCTTCGGGGGCAAAGGAAAAATCGTTCAACATGCCATTCTCGATCGTGTTCCGCGCACCACGGTCACGGCCGGGGCGTCGTTATGGGTTGGATTGTACGCGGGAAAACCAGGGTAAAGGTGGTGCCGTCGCCCGGCTCGCTCGCCACCGAGATACGCCCCATCAGGGCGCCCGAGGCCAGGTTATGGATGATGGACAGCCCAAGTCCGCTGCCGCCATGGCCGCGCTTGGTGGTGAAGAAGGGGTCGAATATCTTCGGCAGGTGTTCCGCTGCAATGCCTTTGCCGTTGTCCGAAAACTGCATTTCCACCGTGGCCGCATCGGGTTGGCGCACCACGATGCGCATCAACCCCGACACGCCCTCCTCGAAGGCGTGCAGCAGTGCATTCATCACGAAATTGGTCAATATCTGCGACAACGCGCCGGGATAGCTGTCGACGATGATGGAGTCGGGGCAATCGATCTCGACGCGATGCTCGGTCTTGCGCAGGATGGGGTTGAGATTGAGCAGCACCTCGCGGATGTATTCGTCGAGGCGGAAGGCGCGCCGTTCCGAGCTGGTCTGATCGATCGCAACTTCCTTGAAGCTTTGCGTCAGCGTGGCGGCGCGCTCCATGTTCGACAATAGCAGGCGGCTGATGGTGCCGGCGTGCTGCACGTAGCGCTCCAGGTCGGAACGCTTCATTTCGCCGGAGCGATACAGCGCCTCGATCCGGGTCGTTTCGTCGGCCAAGGTCGACGCGCCCGTCACGCCGACGCCGACGGGCGTGTTAATTTCGTGCGCCACGCCGGCCACGAGCTGGCCCAGCGAAGCAAGCTTTTCCGATTCGACCAGTTGTTTCTGCGCCCGCTTGAGCGTATCGAGCGCCTCGCTCAGTTCGGTATTCTTCTGCGACAGCGCCTGCGTGCGCAGCGCGATCTTCTGTTCCAGCTCGGTCACCAGGCCGGCATTCTCCAGCGAGATGGCGATCTGCGTCGACAGCATCTCCAGCAGTTCGGCGTGTCCGGGCGTAAAGGCATCGACCGCGAGATTGTTTTCGAGATACAGGATGCCGATCAATTCGCTCTGCTTTTGCAGCGGAATGCACAGCACCGACTTCGGCCGATTGACCGCGACATAGGTTTCGCCGTTGAACTGGCTGTCGGCGGCGGCATCGCCCAGCACGACCTTGTGCCGCGTGCGCCGCACGTAGTGCACGATGGCCAGGCTGATGTTGTCCGCGTCTTCGGCCGGTATCTGCTGCTGCACCTCGAAGACATCATCCTGGGCCTGGGCGCGCACCACGAGCCTGCCGTCCTGGTGCAGCAGCAGCACGCCCTTTTGCGCGCCGGCATTGGCGATCAACAGCCGCATCAGCTTCGACAGCAGGCGTTCAAGCTGGATTTCACCGGACAGCGTTTGCGAGGCCTTGATCACGGTATCGATATCGACCCGGCTTTCGCTGCCCGCCACCGCCGCGACGCGCTTGCGCCCGATGACGCGCGCCAGCAAACGCGGATAGAGCTCCTCGAGCTGGCGCGACTTGGCAAAGGCGCCCCATTCGAAATACTTGCCGTGCGCCTCTTCCATGTGCAGGCGCGCATTCATTTCCTTGCCGGTTTCGAGATAGAAGCGTCCCGCCAGCTCATTGGCCAGGGCTTCATCGTTCCAGAACCAGTTGTCGCGCGCCCCCTTGATCGCCTGCTCGAAATGCTCGACCGCCGCAGCATGGCGTCCGCTCACGCGGCAGCGCTCGGCTTCGACCAGCTGCCACTTGTGCATATAGTTGACCGGCGCATGATCGGCCCACAGCTTGAAGGCACGCTGGTTGCGTTCCACGCGCGCCAGGATGGCAGAGGCAGAACCGTCCTCGGCACGGCATTGCGCCAGGCGTGAGAGTGAAGAGAGAAACAGCAGGAAGCCCGAAGCCGGGGTGCCGAAATCGAAACCGGGCAACTCCATGGCCTCTTCCGCATGCGCAATCGCCCTGGCGTAATTGCCGAAATAATATTCGGCGATGCACTGGATCGAGCGCACGTAGAACACGCCCCAGGGATCGTCGCCGGCCTTGCGTTCGGCCACGAAGTCGTCTTCGTTCTTGCTGCCGCTGATCTCGGTCAGCGGCTCGCCGACCAGCCGGGCAAACAGCATGGCCCAGGGAATCATTACGCCCAGGAGGGCCGGGTAGTTCATCTTGCGGTAGATGCCGATGTCCTTGCGGATCTGCGCCAGCGCATCGTCGACCTTGCCGCCCGACTGGAAGCGCACCGCATCGGAAAACTGCAGTGCCACCACGGCGCTGGCGCGGTCGCCGGTTTCCATCGCCTTGACGTAGGTGTCCATCAGCGGCTGCAAGGCCAGCCGCAGGTGTTCCTTGCGGTGGCGGATGACGCCGTGGAAGATGCCGATGGCGCCCAGGATGCCGGTCTTGGCTGCGAGCTCGGCCGAGGCCTTGCCGAAGCGGTAGCCTTGTTCCGGCTTGCCGAACCTGCCCGCCAGCGTGCGGCCCCAGACCGCGAGCGCGTAGGTGCAATTGGCCGAGATGCCGTAGCGCACGGCCTTGCGTATCATCTCGATGGCGACCCACAGCACCACGCCGGAGTCGGCCAGATAGGTAAAGCCATAGGCCAGGAACAGATTGCTGGCCTGCAATTCGAGCTGATATTGCCGGTCGCTCACCGGTTCGAGATCGACCAGCTCCAGCGGGTCCCTGCCGCGCAAGGCCAGCGCCAGGCGCAGCCGGGCAAGCCAGATGTGGCGCCTTCCCAGATTCTCCGGCACGGTCACGCCGGCCAAGGCCAACGCCTCGATGCCGGTTTGCAGCAATTCACGCGGCTTGTACGAGGCGGCGTACGACCTGATCAGCATTTCCTTGGCCGCGATCGCCTCGCCTGCATTGGCGGTGTTGTCGCACACGATGCGGCACAGGCGCTCCATTTCGGCGTAATCGGCCCGCGCGAAGGCGCCGTATATCATTTCCATGTACAACTGAACCATGAAACCGGGCCGGGCGAGCCAGTCGAGCGCGCCGCCGAATTCGAGCACGATGTCGATGCATTGGCCGTGCAGCTCGAACGCGGCGGTCTTGCGCGCCCTTTGCGCCGCTTGCAGATTCAATAGCGCCAGGGCTTCGCGGTCCCGGGCATCGGCGATCAGCGTGCGTCCTTCGTTCATCTGGTGCACGATGTCGAAGATGCGCTCTTCCGCTTGTTCCGGCGGCATGCTGTTGAGCAGCAGGCGGCCGATCTTCAGATGCACGGCTTTCTTTTCTTCGGCGGGAATGCCTTCGTATGCCGCCTGCTGCACCCGGTCGTGCAGGAAATGATAGGCGTGCGATCCGATCGCATTGCCCAGAGCAGGGTCGGCCACGCGTATCAGGCCGGCCTCGATCGCCTGGCGCAGCGCCGCGTCCGCGCCGCCGGTGTGCATTTCGCTGACTGTGGCCAGGGTGGACAACTCGAAACGGTTTCCTATGCACGACGCCAGCGTGAGCAGGCGCTGCGTCGCTTCCGGCAAGCGGTGCAATTCCTTCATCAACAGATCGACCACGTTGTCGGTGATGCCTTTGGCCTCGATCTGTTCCACACTCCATTGCCAGCGCCCGGCCTGGAACTGCAGCAGCTTGTCGCGATACAGGCTCTTGAGGAATTGGCCGACGAAGAACGGGTTGCCCAGGGTCTTGCGATGAATCAGCGCCGCCAGCGGCGCCGTCGCGCTGTGCGAGGTATGCAAGGTGTCGGCCAGCAGTTCGACGATGCTTTTCTCGGGCAGCGGCCTGACTTCGATGGCGCTGACCGGCGTCGCGCTGCGGATGCCGTCGATCGCAACCAGGAGCGGATGCGCGGGATCGACTTCATTGTCACGATACGCGCCGACCATCAAGAGGCTGGGGTCGTCGGCGGCCTTCATCAGCACGTCGATCAGCTTCAACGACGCCGCATCGGCCCATTGCAAATCGTCGAGGAACAGCACCAGCGGATGTTCCGGCTTGGTGAAGACGCTGACGAAACTCTGCATCACGTAGCTATAGGTGTTGCGCGCACCGCCCATGGCCGGCACCGGCGGCTGCTTGCCGATCACGTATTCCAGTTCGGGAATCGCCTCGATCATCAATTGCCCGTTCGAACCGAGCGCCTTGTGCAGTTTGGCGCGCCAGGCGGCGATGCGGCTCTCGCTTTCGGTCAGGATCTGGCGTATCAGTTCGCCGAAAGCCTGGTTGATCGCCGAGTACGGCACATTGCGCTTGAACTGGTCGAACTTCCCGCTGATGAAGTAACCGTGGCGCGCAGCGACCGGCTTGTGCACTTCGTGCACCAGGGCCGACTTGCCGATGCCGGAATAGCCGGTGACGAGCAAAAGCTCGGCACCGCCATCGGCGACACGGTCGAAGATGCGCAGCAGCTGCGTCGCTTCTTCCTCGCGGCCGTACAGCTTCTGCGGCATCTGCAAACGGTCCGAAACATCATCGCGCCCAAGGCGGAAGCGCTCCAGGCCGCCGCTGGCGGACAGCGCATCGAAGCAGCGGCGCAAGTCGGCCGACAGCCCTTCCAGGCTTTGATAGCGATCCTCGGCATTCTTGGCCAGGAGCTTCAGCGCAAGGTCGCACAAGACCTGGGGCAATGCGGCATTGATGGTATTGGGCGCCAGCGGCTGGCGCGCGATGTGGCCGTAGATCACGTCCATCGTGTTTTCCGAGCCGAACGGCAGATGCCCGGTCAGCATCTCGTAGAACAGCACGCCGAGCGAATAATAATCGCTGCGGTGGTCGACCTGGCGATTCATGCGCCCGGTCTGTTCGGGAGAAATATAGGCCACCGGCGCTTCCGCATCGCGCACAAGCAGTACGGTGCCGTCGGCTTCGCTGCCGAGATTGAGCGGGCACACCGCAAGATGCGGCCCGGCCCGATGCTGGTATTCGCGCAAACTGTCGCACAGGGCGATGAAGAAGCGCAGGACGCCATGCAAATCGTCGGCAGCCTGGCCGGGCACGAGCGGAAACGGCAGGTCCGATGGCCGCTGTTCCCTGTGCGCTCTGTGCAATCCGGTTTCCAAGCAATGCCTCCCGATCAGCGTATGAAATATGTCCTGGCAGCGATGTCCTACCAAGTATTACAAAGACTGGAAAGAAGGTAATATAACCCGAACTCATCCACGGGCATACTCGGGATTTTGCCCATCGATTCCCCTAACGGAGACACCATGCCGCAAAAGGCTCTGGCGCAAGAGTACCCTCCTCCCGGCGAAGCGGCCACAATAGCCGATCTCGCCGCACGCTTGCAACAGAAAATCCACCTGCAATACCCGCATGGAACCATGCGCCGCGATGCGCACCCCAAGATGCATGGCGTCGTCAGGGCCCTCTTCACGGTCGAACCCGATCTGCCGCCCGAGTGGCGCGTCGGGGTATTTGGCCAGCCCGTGACCTATGAAGCATGGATACGCTATTCGAACCAGAATGCCGAAATCCAGTCCGACCTGAAAGGCGACATTCGCGGCATGGCGATCAAGCTCATGGGTGTGCCGGGCGAGAAGCTGCTGGAACAGGACCGCCACGCCGCGACGCACGATTTCATCCTGATCAACACGCCTGTGTTCGTCACACATGACGTCGCAGAATTCGACACCATGATCAAGGCCATGGTGGCCGGCATCCTGCCCATGCTCTGGTTCTTCGCCACGCATTGGCGCGCCACCTGGAACCTCGTCAGCGCCATGAAAAAAATCGGCAACCCGCTGGCGATACGCTACTGGAGCGCCACACCCTACCTGTTCGGCAGCGCCGCCGTGAAGTATTCGGCCATGCCTTCGCCTCCCATCGACGACTGCATCCCGTCCAATGCCGGACCGGACTTTCTGCGCGAAGCCATGGTCGAGCAGCTAAAGCGCGGCGACGCCAGCTTCGATTTCGCGGTACAAAAGCAGATCGACGCCGACACGATGCCGATCGAAGACCCCGGTGTCCTGTGGAGCGAACAAGCTTCCCCCTTCATCAAGCTCGCGACGATACGCATCCCGGCGCAGGAATTCGACAGCGCAGCCCAGCGTGAATTCGGCGAAAACCTGTCGTTCAATCCCTGGCACAGCCTGGCCGAACATCGCCCCCTGGGCGGCATCAACCGTGCGCGCCGCGCCGTCTACGAAGCCATTTCGCGCTTCAGGCATGAGCGCAACCAGGTGCCGCAGGCGGAGCCGACAAGCCGGAAGATTTAACGGCGCATCAGGTGGGATCGACCAATCCCTTGGCGATCAGGCGCAAGGCGGTCATGCTCGGAATGAAGAAGTAGTCGCCGCCGCGCGTTTCCACCAGGCGCGGGATATTGCGCAGGAAATACGGGGCACGCTCGCCGTCGGGATCGGCGGGCAGCACGGCGCGGCTCGGATATTCCTTGTCGTGATTGCCGAGCAGGATTTCCTTGTCGTTGGAGGCCTTGAAGTCGTTGCCGTAATTGATCCATTGCTGCTGCACGAATTCGAACTGGCGCCCGATGTCGGCGTTCAACATCATGATGACGATGCCGTGGTTGCCGCGGTCGCTGGTCCTGTCCTTGGCTTCGCCATAGGGCATGCCGCGGCGGATGATGCGGCGCCGGTTGACCAGCGCGCCGGGCGTGTCGAACGCGCCCCTGCTGCGCACCATCGCGCCGGGTTTGTCGCCCTGGGTGAATTCGAGCGAAGCGCGCGGATTGATGCGACGCATGTGCGAGGAAAACGGGCATTTCGCGCCGCTCATGTCGTCGTCGTAGGTGAAGTCGCTGAGCATGCGGTCCTTCTCGACGTCGCTCGCCTGGGCAAACCGCGCATCCCACTCTGCCTTGCTTTTGTCGTCGGGCGCAGTTGTCAATGGCGCGCCATTGTCGGCCCAGCGGCCGACGAATTTGGCTTTCAGCAGCGCCTTGCTGCCGGAAAAATTGCGGCTTTCGCGTTCCAGAAAACCGTCGAAGCTGGCGACATTCTCATGCAGCTTGCGGTACACCATGAACGTGCCGTTGCGCGAGAGCAGGAAAGGCACGGGTGCGGCCGGATATTCGTGTGCTTCATCGATGTGGCCAAGCAGGAATTCACCCGTCGCCAGCGGCGCCCACGTCCCGTCGTCCATTTGCTTGCCCCGTCCCCTGACGCGCTCCGACGCATCGGCCAAACCGGCGAAATACGGATCGCCGATGCCGTCGGTGTAGCCGAAGTGTTCCTTGGTGCATAGCTGGCCGTCTTCCAGCAACGCATGGCCTTCCTGGTAAGGCAGATTTTCCGCGCCATCGTGGCCGCGATGGCCGCTCAATTGCACCACCCCGCCGTCGGATGCGGCTACGGCCTCGAGCAGCCATTGGTAGCGCTCTTCAAGCGCCGCCATGCTCTGGCCGTTGATCGACACCAGAACATGCACGTCGAGGTCGCGATTCTTGTCGCGGCTTTTGCGCCAGATCGGGTCCCAGTATTCCGGTGAACTCGGCCCGTCGTCGCCCAGGATATCCTTGCGCGCCTTCATGCCCATGGCGAATTCTTCGGGGAAACCGGCCAGCGTCGCGCGCGGCAATTCCAGATTCTTCAAACCCTGATAGGTGAAGGCCAGGTTGGTGGTGGCCAGCGGCTTCGGTATCGGGTCCGGGCCTATGCCCCAGGTGGCGGCGGAGGTCACCTTGGCCAAAACGGCGGTGAGAAAAGCGCGCCCCCTGGTCCCCTCGCGAATATTGAAGAACACGTAGCGCGCAAACGGAAAACCGAAGCGGCCGTAGGGACGGACGATATCGCCCTGGATGTCGAACAGGTCGAGCGACGCGGTCTGCATCTTGGTCATAATGCCGCCTCCTGATGCGCGTCGCTATGCTTGAGCAAGGCATATTGCCCAGGGGTCCATGCCGGCCCGGTCAAGTCGGTCGGTTTTACGCGCGCGATGAATTCCTGATAGCGCTTTTTCAGCTCCGCCGTCGGCAAGCCTTGCGATTCGAGCGCAAAGCGCGAAAATTCCTGCTTCAGATACAGAGCCTTCAATTGTTCCTCCAGCGGATCATCGTTCGACCCGACGAAAAACAGCGCAGCCGTCAACTGGCATTTCTTCATGTAGGCGACGAAGCCTTCGGCATCGCTGACCGCGTCGAAGCCGTAGCAGTGCTGCCATACGCTTTGGATTTCGGGCGCAATCGCTTGCCACATGCCGCGCAAGTAGGGTTCGAGCTGGCCGTGAAAATCAACCGAGAAGACGAGGTATTTTGACTTCAAATGATCCGGCGTCGGCAAGGCGGCGCGCCGTATGCCGTCCGGCACGGCGGGCAGGAAATCGCTCACCGTGTCGAAGGCGCCGGCTCCCGGCAAGGACTGCGTGAACACGTCGTCGAGCACGAACAAGCGCGCCAGATAGGTTTGCGGGACGCGCGCCATCGGGCTGTTTTGCAGCAGGTTCCAGTTTTCCAATTGGTCGCGGACCGTGTCGGCGCAGGCCACGCCGGCCACGTAGGCGTTTTTTATCGGCGACAGGATGGTCAGGGCATAGGCCTTGCCGGAGACATTGCTGCCCATCACATCTCCTCCATCGCGGCGACGGTGTGCTGGGCCGCCTTGCGCAAGTCGCGCACGCGGCGCTTGTCGACGGCGGCAGCGGCCATGCTGACGATGGGCGTCGGACGCATGTCGCCGAGGTCGTGCTGCAAGCCCAGCAGCAGCTTGTTGTAATGCTTCTGGAATTCCGCATCCGGCGCATCGTGCCATTTGTTGTCGAAATCGATCAGCATGGCCTTGAGCTTCCTGGCCGCCTTGACGTCGTTCGAGGTCGCCAGCGGGTAGGCGCTGTAGTAGTGATTGGTTTCGACCTGGTTGTAGCGGATGTAGTCGTGAAACGGGGTCAGCGCCACCGAGTGCGGATAGCGTACGCTCCATTTCCAGAACAGATCGAGCCCGCCCGGAATCGAGAAAGTGAAGGAGTCGATGTACTGGTCCCAACTGCCGTTGAAATTGCTGAAGAACAGCATGTAGCCGTACTTGAGGTCTTCCTTGGGCTGGTCCGGATGCAGGTGCGGGAATTGTTTGCGCCCGATGATGACCCAGCGCGCATAGTGGATCAGCGAGAGCGTGATCAAACCCTTGAGGTACTGCGGAAACTTTAATGCCACCCAGAAAATGATCTTGTTGACCCACGCCAGGTACCAGCGCAAAGGTGTGATGACATTGATGGCGTAAGCCTTCCCCGCGATATTGGACATGCGGCCGTCTCCCTGATGCCGTGTTTTACTTGCCCCCGGCGCCCCCAATGGGCCCAGCGGGCTGCCAAAGTTGGCGTTAGCATAATGCCATGCTAACTCTTTGGCAATAAAATAATTGCTTTTAGGTTAAACAATTTAGCAGGGCGGGATAACGGCAAACAAGCTGTCGAAATTAGCAGGTAACGTGACTGAGCAACTGAGTAACGTCAATGCGTTACCTGTATCAGTTACGTCGCACCACCATCAGCCCGGCGCGTTGCCCGACCCTGACGCCGGCGTTGGGAAACACCACGTATTCGACCGCAGCGCCGACGCGATACTCACCCTGGCTGTCCGCCGCCACCAGCGTGCCCGGTTCGAAGGCGGTGAAATTTTGCGTCTTGTCGTCGAAATTCAAGCGGAAGTCGTCGCTGCGCTTCACCAGTTCCTGCGCCACCTGGAATACGTGCGGCATGACCTTGCGGAAAGCCATGGTACTGCCGGTGCGCAGCATGGTGTCGAGCGCAGCGGCGGTGACTTCAAACTGGCTCAAGTCATTCTGCCCAAGCATGCCGACCTGGCCCAACTCGGCAGTGCAGGCGACCGCGCCGAAACGGGTAGCCGTGTAGGCGCTGTAAGTCGGCGCCAGTTGCGAATTGAGGATGATGGCGCCGATGCCGGCACCGCCCAGCCATGCCGCCAGGGCCAGCTTGCCGCGTTCGGCGATCACGTCGGGCACGATGGCAAATGTCGGATAGGCCGATTTGCGGATTGCCGTGTGCAGGTCGAGGTGCCACTTCAGGTTCGCCTGCCCGCCTTCGCCGCCTTCGTCCTGGAAGAACGCTGCGGTGGCACGCATCAGCACGTCGGCGCGCCCGGCTTCGGCGGTATTTTGCAGCTCGCCGCGTTCGCTGGAAAACAGGCGGTTGAGATCGGCATCGATAAAGCGTTTGCCCTGAGCGATCGCGGCGACATTGCCGACGGCGACCATCACATCGAGCTGCAGCTCGTGCGGCTCGCGCGACAATTGTTCGAGCAATTGCCCCAGCATTTCGATCGGCGCGGTCTCATCGCCATGCACGCCGACCGATAGCAGAAGACGCATCCGCCTGGCATCGGGCGCACCGGGCTTACCCGACGCAATCTGCATGATGCCCTTGGCCGGCAGGCGCACCGTAAAACCGGCATTGGCGAAACGGTCGGCGATTTCCGAGAAATCCGCTTCGGCCAATGCATTTGCCGCACTACGGCTCATGGCATCCCCGCTCATTGCCCGGTCGCTTATGCCGCAGCGGCGGAAGCCGCGTCAGACAAGGTCCAGGCGTCCAGCACGGCCTCTTCCAGCGTAGAAGGCGCCGCGCCCTTCTTTTGCAGCTTGGCGGTCAGCTCTTCCACCGAGGCACCGCTCTGGCGCAGGGCCAGGTTGAGCAGATGCTGCTGGCTGCGGCGCAACGCCTCCAGTGCGCGGTTGCGCAAGGCGGTTTGCGTGTCGGCCACGGGCAGCGTGGCCAGCGCCTGTTCCAGCGCATCGATGCCGGTGCCGCGGCGCAGTTCGACGCCGGTTTGCAGCAGCGCCGGCAAGGACAAACCAGCCGGGCGCGCGATGGTCAGCGCGGCGAACAGGAAGTCCGCCATGGCGGCGATCGCGTCGACCGAAGCGCGGGCACGCTCGAAGGCGCCAAGGTTTGCAGCACCGGCAGGAATCAGGCGCTGCACGCTGTCGGCATCATGGAACATGGCGCTCAATTCAGCCACGCTCTCCGTCTTCAATTGCCCCGCAACCGAGAGGAAGCCATCGGTGACCGCTTGCTGCAGCACACGGGCGCGCCCATCGATTTCCTTGGAAGTCGTGGTCGGGATGGTCAAGGCATGCGCATCGAGCGTACCGAACAACGGCGCCAGGTTCAGTGCGGCCCAGGCTTGCGCCCAGGCCAGGATCACGGCGCTTTCCTCGACTTGATGGCGCTGCGCCAATTCGACGAGCATCAGCGGGCCGCAACGGTTGACCGCCTCGTTGGCCAGCACGGTGGCCAGAATGGCGTTGGCCAGCGGGTGCTCCATCGGGTTGCGCGTCACCACCAGGCCGTCGGGGAAGTAAGGCGTCAACAAGGTCTTGGCCCAGTTCTGTTCCAACAGCGGCATGGCCGCGAGAATGCGCTTGTAGCGATTCTTCACGTTGGCCACGACCACCGCCAGTTCGGGTGCGGTCAGACCGAAGCCCTCGCCCTGGCGTCGCGCCAATTCGGCAGGCGACGGCAGTTGTTCGAGCTCGCGCGATACCGCGCCTTCGGCTTCCAGGTTCGCGATCAGCGCGGCATAGCCGTTCTGCACCGCGACCGTGCGCTGGGCTTGCTCTTCGCGCGCCAGCAGATGGGTTTGCAGGATGTTGTCGCGCAAGACCAGGGTTTCGATGTCTTGCGTCAAGTCGTTCAGGATGCGGTTGCGTTCGGCTTCGGCGAGCTTGCCGGCATTGACTTCGGTATCGAGCCAGATCTTGACGTTGACTTCGTGGTCGGAGCAGTCCACGCCGGCCGAGTTGTCGATCGCATCGGTATAGATGCGCCCGCCACGCAGGGCGAACTCGATGCGGCCGGCTTGCGTCGCGCCGAGATTGCCGCCTTCGGCCACGACCTTGCAGCGCAATTCGCTACCCGACACGCGGATCGCATCGTTGGCGCGGTCCTTGACTTGCGCATGGGTCTCGTTCGACGCCTTGATATAGGTGCCGATACCACCGTTATAGAACAGGTCGACCGGCGCCAGCAAGATGATATGCATCAGCTGTTCCGGTGTCACCACAGCCAGATCGGTGCCGAGCGCAAGACGCGCTTCAGGCGATAGATCGATGGTGCGCACCGTGCGCGGGAACACGCCGCCGCCTTTGGAGATCAGCGACTTGTCGTAGTCTTCCCAGGACGAGCGCGGCAGGGCGAACATGCGAACCCGTTCCTCGAACGAACGCTCGGTATCCGGCGTCGGATCGAGGAAGATGTGGCGATGGTCGAACGCCGCCACCAGCTTGATCTGCTTCGACAGCAGCACGCCGTTGCCGAACACGTCGCCCGACATGTCGCCGATGCCGACCATGGTAATCGGCGTGGTGTTCAGGTTGTGGCCCATTTCATAGAAATGGCGCTTGACCGCTTCCCACGCACCCTTGGCGGTGATGCCGAGCTTCTTGTGGTCGTAACCGTTGGAGCCGCCCGAGGCGAACGCGTCGCCGAGCCAGAAACCGCGCTTCACCGCAATGCCGTTGGCGATGTCGGAGAAGGTGGCCGTGCCCTTGTCGGCGGCAACCACCAGGTAGGGGTCGACGTCGTCGTAGCATACGGTTTGTGCCGGGCGGATGATTTCGCCGCGCACACGGTTGTCGGTCAGGTCGAGCAAACCGGCGATGAACAGGCGATATACCGATTCGCCTTCATGCGCGATCACTTCGCGCGTGGCATCCTTGGGCATCGTCTTGCAGACGAAGCCGCCCTTGGCACCGGCCGGCACGATGACGGCGTTCTTGACCATCTGCGCCTTGACCAGGCCCAGCACTTCGGTGCGGTAGTCTTCCATGCGGTCGGACCAGCGCAGGCCGCCGCGCGCCACCGGGCCGCCGCGCAGATGCACGCCTTCGAAGCGGCGCGAGAACACGTAGATTTCGCGGTAGGGACGCGGTTCGGGCAGGAACGACAATTGCCCGCTGTCGAACTTGAAGAGAATGGTGTCGCCGGCGCCTTGTGTATTTTGTGCATCCTGGAAGTAAGAGGTGCGCAGCGTGGCCAGCATCAGGTCGGCGATCGAGCGCAGGATGTCTTCGGTGTCGGCGTGATTCAGGTCGGCCAGCTTTTGCTTCACGTCATGCAAGGCGGCAGTGCCGGCGGCGCGTTCCGATTCCGAGAGCACCGGATCGAAGCGCGTGGCGAAGCCGTCGACCAGAGCGCGCACCACCGCGGGCTCTTTGCGCAGGCAATCGGCGATGTAGCGCAGCGAGAAGCGGCTGACGGTCTGGCGCCAATAGCTGGCGTAGGCGCGCATCAGTTGCACTTCCTTCTGGCGCAGGCCGGCTTCGATCACCAGGCCGTTCATGCGACCGTCTTCGACTTCGTTGTTGAACAGCGACTGGAACAATTCCTGCGCTGCGTGGGCCACATGCGGCTGCGCCAGCTTGGCTGCGCTGGCGCTGTCGACCGTCAGGCAGGTGACGAAGAACGGGGTGCCGTCCAGGCCGGAAATGGTGAAGGTCTGTTCGCGGTCGACCGCCACGCCGGCATTGTGCAGGGCCGGCAGGATATTCGACAGCGACGGCGCACTCTCGGCCGAGAGCAATCGCACATTGACCATGCCGCGCCAGCCGAGTTCGATATGCACCTTCACGCCGACCGAGCGCAGGCTGCCCAGCATCGACAGGTCGTGGTATGCGGTACGCGGCGAGGTGGCGGCGATGTAATCGGCGGGCAACTCCAGGCACAGGCGGCGCAAGCCGGTGCGCAAGGCGGCGTCGGACGATTCGTCGACCAATTCCTCGAAGGCGGTATGCCAGCCTTCGATGGCGGTCAAGAGCGGACGCACGATGTCGCCGTCGAGATCGAGATGGTCGCGCGCGCCCTTGGCGATCAGGTAGAGGTGCGCCAGCGGGCCTTCGGCAAGCGACACCTGGGTGGTGACTTCGACGGCGCCGGCCAGGTTGCGCACGTTTTGTGCCAGCGTTTCGGCCAGGCTTGCGCTATAGCGCTCGCGCGGCATGTAGACCAGCACGTTGAGGTGGCGGCCATAGACGTCGCGCCGCACGAACACCTTGGCGCGCGGCTGCTTGTACAACGCTACCACCGTGCCGGACACGTCGGCCAGCCACTCGGGCGTGGCTTCCATGATTTCGGTACGCGGCAGCGCTTCGAGGATTTCGAGGAATTTTTCGGCGCGGAAGCCTTCGGGACGCACGCCGGCAATGCTCAAGACCTGCTTGATGCGGCCACGGGCGAACGGCAATTGCGCCAAAGGCGTTGCGGCAGCGCTGCGCGAGAACAGGCCGAGGAAACAATGTTCGCCGACCATCTCGCCCTTCTCATTGACGTCGCGCACGCCGATGAAATCGAGCTTCTGGTCGCGGTGCAGTGTCGATTGGGTGTCGGCTTTCACGATGGAGAGCGAATCGACGCGGCCGGATTGGGTGGCGAAGTCTTCCGGGATGCCGGCCAGGCACTTGTCGTAGACCGGGTGGCTGGTGTCCTTCAGCACACCGATGCGGGAGGGCAGATCGCGCGTCAGCTTGCCCTCGCCCGCAACGACGCGGTAATAGGCATAGCCGAACACTTCAAAGCCGCCATTCCCGGCCCACTCAAGGAAGGCGGAAGTTTCGCCGCCATCGGGCAACAGCTTGCCCGAGGAGTCGGCCACGGCCTTCATCTTCTCGCGCATGGCAGGCGCATCGCGATGCACTGCGGCGGCATCGCCGGCCACGCCGCGGATCGCTTCGATCAGGTTCGAGAGAACCGGTGCGGCCAGTTCTTCGGCCAAGAGGCACAATACATAGGATTCGAGCGGGTCCTTGCCTGTGTTGGCGCGCTCGACATGGATCACGTGGCCCGCAGCATCGCGCCGCACCGACAGCACGGCGTTCAACACCGCACGCGACACCACGCGCTGGTTGCGCAATGCCATGACGATGGAATCGACCAGGAAGGGCATGTCGGGATTGGCCACCAGGATCGCGGTCGCACCGGCGCCACGTGAATTGGTGTAGCGCAAGGCGCCGATGCGGCAGCCGGCCGGCGAACCGGACAAACCTTCAGAGAAGCTTTGCCACATGGCCGATGCCAGGACCTCGGGCTCGACGCCGGCAATGTCTTCCTCTTCGATGGACGCGAGCCAGGTCTCGATCACCGCCGCGGTCGGGGTGTCCTTGGCGTCCTTGGCTTCGGCTGCGGATTGGACGAGGTTCAGGGTTTGCTTGCGCAAGTCTTCGATGTGTTGATTCATCTATTTCTCCATATTGATGAAGTGTGCTCCATCATGCTGTTCGTTTCTCCCGTGCGCGCCGCACATCGTGGCGTGGGCGTGGCATGGACGCTGGTAAGCATCCATGGGGTGGCTGGATAATTTGACGCCACATAGGACGTCGGGATTGGGGGCACTTTGCTGTTAGTCTGTCAACTCCGATTCGGTCGGGCCGGCAGTGGAACCAGCCCAATTTTTATGGCGCTACGATACGCGTTTTCGCGCCGCATTTAATTCGCTATTTGGCCTAAAAACGCACGAATCCGCTCATTTTTGGTGTTTCCGAAGAATTCCTCCGGAGGCGCTTCAGCCAGGATCTGGCCATGCTCGAAAAAGATCACGCGATCGGCCACGTCGCGGGCAAAACCCATCTCGTGCGTGACCACGATCATGGTCATGCCCGAGCGCGCCAGATCCTTCATCACGTCCAGCACTTCCTTGATCATTTCAGGGTCGAGCGCCGAAGTCGGTTCGTCGAACAGCATGACCTTGGGCTGCATCGCCAAGGCGCGCGCAATGGCCACACGCTGCTGCTGGCCGCCCGATATCTGGTGCGGGTACTTGTTCACGTGGTCAGACAAGCCAACCTTGGCCAGCAAGGCGCGCGCCGCCGCCTCGGCCTCAATCTTCGGCGTCTTGCGCACGCGGCGCGGCGCCAGGCTCACGTTGTCCAGTACGGTCAGATGCGGAAACAGGTTGAAGCTCTGGAACACCATGCCGACTTCGCGCCGCACGGCGTCGATATGCTTCATGTCGGAATTGAGCTCGATGCCGTCGATCACGATACGGCCGGCATCGTGCGTCTCGAGCCGATTGAGCATGCGCAGAAAGGTCGACTTGCCCGAGCCCGAAGCGCCGATGATGACCGTCACCTCGCCCTGATAGAACGTGGTCGAGACGTTCTTGATCACGTGGAAGCTGCCGAAATGCTTGTCCACATTTTCGGCCGTGATCAGCGCCGCCGGTTTGGCTTCGCCGCTTGGGGAGTTTGCAGGGCTATTCACTGTCGTTCCCTTATTGATGGTTCTGCACGTCGAGCTGGCGCTCGATGGCGTTCGAGACTTGCGTCATGATCGTGGTCAGCGCGAGGTAGAGGATGGCAGCCGTGGTCAACACCGGCACCGGCTCGTAGGTTTCGGCACGCAGGCGCGAACCGATGGTCATCAGTTCAACCACGCCGATCACCGAAGCCAGGCTGGAATCCTTCAATAGCGACACGAAGTTGTTGACCAGGGCCGGCAGGGCGACGCGGAAGCTCTGCGGAAATATGACGGCGGCAAAGGTCTGGAAGGGCGAGAGGCCGAGCGAACGCGCCGCTTCGGTCTGCCCCTTGTGCACTGCCAGAATGCCGGCACGTATCGCTTCGGCATTGTAGGCGCCGACGTTCAAGGCCAGCGCCAGGATGGCCGAATTGAAGTCCGACAACTGCAGCGGAATGATGTCGGGCAAGGCGAAGCAGACGAAATAAAGCTGCACGATCAAGGGTGTGCCGCGCAGCACCCAGATGTAGAACTGGGCGAACCAGCGCAGCGGCCAGATGCGCGAGAGCTTGGCCAAGGCCATCAGGAAACCGATCAGGATGCCGATCAGCCCCGACACCACCGTCAATTCCACCGTCAGCCGCGCGCCGCGGGCAAACAGTTCGGCGGCCGACCCGATGGGTTCGGGCATCCAGGAAAGAGGAATGGCGCACAGCCAGAGGAAGAGCAGCATGCCGGCCACCGCAATGGCGATGGCGACAGCGCTGCGTTTTTCACGCGACCAGGATCGCGGCAGCAAAGACAACGCGGACTTCAAATCCGGCCTCCTAAAGATCGAATGATGACGCGCGGATCAATGGCAACGGATGTCTTCGTGGAAGTACTTGTTCGACAGCGCCGCATAGGTGCCGTCGGCCATCAAATCGGCCACGGCCTTGTTGACGGCGTTGACCAGACCGGTGTTGTCCTTCTTCACCGCACCGGCGATCTTTTCGATGAACAGGTAATCGCCCTGGCGCATGCCGGCCTTGGGATTGGCTTCGAGTGCCTGCTTGGCCGAGAAGCGGTCCGTCACCCAGGCGTCGACGCGGCCGGCCATCAGGGCCGATTGCGCATCGGTGTTCTCGGGGAAGGTCTTGACGTCTTTCACGCCGGGCACCTTCTTCAGGTTTTCATAATAGGTCGTGCCCACTTGCACCGCGACGGACTTGCCGGCCAGCGTCTTGGCCGAAGAAACGGCCGGGTCTTTCGACACGATCACGCCGCCGCTGCAATATTGCGGGGCGGTGAAGGTCACCGCCTTGGCACGCTCTTCGGTGATGCCGAACGATGCCATCACGAGGTCCCAGCGGTCCTGGCGCAAACCGATCAGCAGCGAATCGAAGGGAATCGCCTTCCACTCGATCTTCACGCCCATTTTTTTGGCGATCGCTTCAGCCAGATCGACTTCAAAACCGGTCAGCTTGTCGCCCTGGTAGTAGTTGAACGGCGCATAGGCGCCTTCGGTGGCGACGATGATCTTGCCGTCTGCCTTGACCTGCTCCAGCGTGCGTGCCTGTGCGCCCGTTGCCAGAAGCCCCAGGGCCAAGGTCGAAGCTGCAAAGAATGCGGCAAAGCGCGCGTTGATTCCCTTCATGTGTCCTCCTTTTATTTGGTATTCAAGCGGCCCGCATGCCATATGCAAGAAACGGACCCAAGTGGTATCAGTCTGCGCTAATAGTATCGACAATTTTGATCAATAGGCAGCATGGCACGGTTTTCTTGCTCATTTATTGGGAATTTTCGCTTTTTTGCGTGCTTTTCTGTGGCGTCATTGCTCATTTTATTGATACAGGCCGGGCAAGCCGAGAATGCCGCTCAAATCATCCAGTGCGGCATGGATTTCCAGTGCCAATTTGGGGTCGGCCAGGTCCGATGGCGCCAATTGGTCGCGGTAATGACGCTCGACCCAGGCCGCCAGCTTGCCGTACAGTTCTTCGGTCAGCATCACGCCCTGATGCGCCGCCGCCGCCTCGGCCGGCGTCAAGGCCACGCGCAGGCGCAGGCAAGCCGGGCCGCCGCCGTTGCGCATGCTCTGGCGCAGATCAAAGCTGAGCAATTCGTCGATCGGGCCGCTCGATGCGATCATCTGTTCCAGGTAACGCGCCACAGCAGCGTTTTCCTGGCATTCCTGCGGTACCACCAGGGCCATCTTGCCGTCGGGCTTGGAGAGCAACTGGCTATTGAACAGGTAGCTCGAGACCGCGTCGGCCACGCCGACCTGGTCGGCCGGCACGCGCACCGGCTGCAATTCGGTGCCTCGCAGAGCGAGCGCAGAACGCAGCGCGTCGAGCGCGCCGGCTTCGTCGATGAAGGCCATCTCGTGATAGAACAGCACGTTGCCGTTGGCCACCGAGATCACGTCGTTGTGGAACACGCCCTGGTCGATCACGTCGGGATGTTGCTGCACGAAGACAGCACAGCCTTCATGCAAACCGTGCAGGCGTGCCACCGCGTGGCTGGCCTCCAGCGTCTGCCGTGCCGGAAAACGGCGCGGCGCGGCGGCCTGGGCATCGAATTCGACGCGGCCATAGACGAACATCTCCACGCCCCGCGCGCCGTGGCTGGCACACAAACGTCCATGGTTTGCCGCGCCTTCGTCGCCGAATGCAGGTGTCGCCGGCAGCGCCGCATGCACGGCGAAGTGACGCGGGTCATGGAAGATCGCCCGCAGCGCACGTTCGGTTTGCGTGTGTTCGTAGGAGCGGTGCAGCTTGCTGTTCAGGTTGGCGACCGTGAAGTGCACTTTGCCGTCGGACGTATCCGCCGAAGGGCTGACGGTGGCGGCATTGGCGGTCCACATCGGCGAGGCCGAATAGGCGCACGACAGAATCGACGGCGCTTCGCGGAAGGCATGGGCGATCACGTCGGCATCGCTGCCGCAAAAACCGACCGCGCGCAGCAAGTCGAAATTCGGACGGCATTGCGGCGGCAGCAAGGCTTGCGCAAAACCGCGCTGCGCCAATGCGCGCATCTTGGCCAAGCCTTGCAAAGCGGCCTGTTTCGGATTCGATACGCTCTTGACGTTGTTGAACGAAGCGACATTGCCGAACGAGAGGCCGGCGTAATTGTGCGAAGGCCCGACCAGGCCATCGAAATTGTATTCACGCACATCGGTCATGGTCAGAACTCCAATCCGGGCGAGAGTTGTTTCGGCATGGCGAGCTGCGCATTTTCGATCGAAGCAACCGGGTAGGCGCAATAGTCGGCGGCGTAATACGCGCTCGCCCTGTGATTGCCCGACTTGCCGATGCCGCCGAACGGGGCGGTCGATGCCGCGCCGGTGGTCGGACGGTTCCAGTTGACGATGCCGGCGCGTGCCAGCAACTGGAATTTCTGCCACAGCGCCGGGTCGTCGGACAACAGTCCCGCGGCCAGGCCGTATTCGGTCGCATTTGCCGTGGCGATGGCGGCATCGAAATCGGCCACGCGCACCACTTGCAGCAAGGGGCCGAACCATTCCTCGTCGGGCACGCCGGCCACGCCGGTCATGTCGAGAATGCCGGCCGAGAGCAAGCCGGTGTTGTCTTCGAGCTTCTTCATCGAAAGCAGCGCACGGCCGCCCTTGGCAATCAAATCGGCCTGCGCCTGCAACAGCTTGTAGCCGATGGCGGACGAAACGACCGGGCCCATGAATGGCGCCGGTTCGTCGCCGGGCTTGCCGACGCGAATCCTGGCCGCGACTTCAACGAGACGATCGAGGAAAGCCTGCCCCGCCGGCGTATCAGGCACGATCAGGCGGCGCGCGCAAGTGCAGCGCTGGCCCGCAGAAACGAAAGCGGAAAATACGGTGTGATGCACGGCGGCATCGATGTCAGCCACGTCCCACACCACCAGCGCATTGTTGCCGCCCATCTCCAGCGCCAGCATCTTGCCGGGCTGGCCGGCAAACTGGCGGTGCAGGATGGCGCCGGTCTGGTAGCTGCCGGTGAAGAGGATGCCGTCGAGCGCCGCATGCTGCGCCAGCGCCGCGCCGGTATCGCGTGCGCCGTTGACAAGATTGAGCACGCCGGCCGGCAGACCGGCCTCGATCCACAATTGCACCGTGCGGATTGCTGTCCTGGGCGCATACTCGGAAGGCTTGAACACCAGGGTATTGCCGGCAATCAGCGCCGGCACGATATGGCCGTTGGGCAGGTGGCCAGGGAAATTGTAGGGGCCGAACACGCCGAACACACCGTGCGGACGATGGCGCAGCACGGCTTCGCCATCGGCAATCGTCGACTGCGTCACGCCGGTGCGTGCCTGATAGGCTTGCAGCGAAATGTCGACCTTGTTGGCCATCGACGTCACCTCGGTGCGCGCTTCCCACCAAGGCTTGCCGACCTCTTCCGAAATCAGGCGCGCCAACTCTTCGCTATTGGCTTTCAACAGATCGCGAAAGCGCTGGCAAATCGCCGCACGCGCTTCCAGCGGCTGCGCAGCCCAGGCGGGAAATGCCGCACGCGCCGCCTTGCAGGCGAGATCGATTTCGCCCGGCGTGGCGGCGGTGCCGGCCCACAAGTGCTTGCCGGTGGCGGGATCGACGGTTGCCAGTTGCGGGCCGTCGCCGGTGGTCCATTGGCCGTTCAGGTAGTGACTATGCATGATGGTTCAAGCTCAAAATTCGCACCGCTCCACCTGCTGGCAGGCATAGCGCGTTGCGTTGGTCTTCGTTCAATGCGATGCGGCCGTCGCATGCTTCGGTTTCGGCCACGATCACGCGAAAATCGGCCAGGCGGGTATTCGATACCAACAGAGGCGCTCCTTGCGCGCCATCGGCAGCGGCGACCTGCACGACGTCGCTATCGCGCACTGCGCGCAGCTCGCGGATGCGCGCCTGCAACACCGGGCCGGCGTCGAAAATATCGACGTAGCCTTCGTAGTACATGCCTTCCTGCTCCAACAGGCGGCGCGCCGGCGCGGTGGCCGTGTGCACCAGGCCCACTGCATCGCGCGCTTCAGCCGGCAGGTAATCGATGTACAGCGGGTGGCGCGGCATCAGCTCGGCGATGAAGGATTTCTTGCCCAGGCTGGTGAGATCGTCGGCGCGCTCGAACTCCATCTTGAAGAAGTGCTGCCCCAGGCTATCCCAGAACGGTGAGCTGCCGTCGTCGCGCAGGAACCCGCGCATTTCGGCGATCAGCTTTTCGGCGAACAGATCGGGAAATTGCGCGATGAAGAGGAAGCGGCTTTTGGACAGCAGCCTGCCGTTGGTGCCGCTGCGGTAATCGGGATGGAGAAACAGCGAGCACAGTTCGGAGCAGCCGGTCAGGTCGTTCGACAGATAGAGCGTCTCCATGCGCGAGAACACGCCCAGCTCTTTGCTCGAATGCACCAGCGTGCCGATGCGGTAGTTGTAAAACGGCTCTTCCAGTCCCACCGCGCCCTTGATCGCACACACGCCGGCCAAGGCACCGTTTGCCAGGTCTTCCATGACGAACATGTAATCGCGCGCTTCCGGGGCGATGCTTTCGGCGAACGAGGCGCAAGCAATGTCGATGCGACTGCCAAGCATGCCGCGGTCGGCCTTGAGCGTCGTCATGCCACCGCCCACGCGGGTGGCGAGATCGAGCAAGCCGTCCAAATCTTTTTCTGCGATGGCGCGAACTACCAGCATATGTGCCTCACAATTTCACGCAAGTGACGATGTCGCCGGCGCCGATATTCAATGCCTCGCCTGTCGCGCCGGGCAGGCTGACGCCGTCGTGCTCGTCGAATGCCGCCGGCGCCAGCACCGCGCGGAAATCGTCTTCGCGCAGGTTCGACACCAGATGCAAGGCGCCTTCACGTATGCCGCCACCGCCCAGCACGCGGCAGCGACGGCTCGCCGAGAAGGCGCGCAAGCCGTTGCGATGCGCCTGCAAGATCGGACCGCCGTCGAAGATGTCGATGAACTCGTCCGGTTCGAATCCTTCATCGGAGAGAATAGCGAACGGCAGCTCGCCTTCGCCATGCACCTGGCCCATCACGGCCTGGGCCTCGCCGGGCAACAGCGGCACATAGACCGGGTAATGCGGCATCAGCTCGACGATCAGCGAACGGTTGCGCGCGCCGTCGATCATGCGTTCGACGTCGAGAAAATCCATGTGGAAAAATTTCCGCCCCAGCGCTTCCCAGAATGGCGAGCGGCCGCTCTCGTCGGTCACGCCGGCCAGCGAAGCAAAGAAACGGTCGGCGAAGCGATGCGGCGCGCTGGCGGCAAACAATAGCCGCGCGCGCGACAGCAGCGCCGCCTCCTGCCCCGCCGTGCGCCAGCCGCGCATGTAAAAACTCGACAATTGCGAATAGCGGGTCAAGTCCGAGCACAGCGTCAACGCATGCACGCTATGGCTGATGTTGAGGTCGCGCGACACCTGCTGGATGACGTCGTTGCGAAACGCGAAGAAGGTGCCTTTCGAGCCGGCCGTGGCCGAGATGGAGGCCGAACCGGCCAGGCTGCCGTCGGCCGCTTCGAGCACGAACATGTAGGCTTCGTCGCTCGGCAGGTCGACCTTGGCAGCGAACGACGTCAGCGAATGCTCGACCGCGCGGGCAATCCCCTCGCGCGTCTTGGGCAGGGTGTGCACTCCGGGCGTGGCGACGGAAGCGTTGGCTTCCAGCGCCGCCACGTCGGTTGCCGCAACGGGTCGGACGACGAACATTGCAGGCGATCAGGCGGCGAGGAAAGCGTCGAGCGCCTGGCGCAGCAGGCGATCGGCCTCAAGAATCTGTTCGTCGCTGACGACCAAAGCCGGCAAGAAACGCACCACGTCGGGGCCGGCGATCAAGATCATCAAGCCCGCGGCCTCGGCAGCCTTGGCGATTTCCTTGGCGCGGCCGGCATAGGCTTGGGTCATGACCATGCCCAGCATCAAGCCCTTGCCGCGCACTTCGGTGAAGACCTGGCTGTAGTCGGCGCGGATCTTGTCGAGTTTGCCGTGCAGCAGCGCGGCGGCTTCCTTGACGCGGCCCAGGAAGGCCGGCCGGTTGATCGTTTGCAGCACTTCAAATGCCACCGATGCGGCCAATGGATTGCCGCCGTAAGTCGTGCCGTGCGAACCGACCGAAAACGCCTTGGCAATGTCCTCGGTGGTCAACATGGCGCCAACCGGGTAACCATTGCCCAGCGCCTTGGCCACGGTGATGATGTCAGGCGTGACGCCGTAACCCATGTAGGCGAACAAATCGCCCGTGCGGCCCATGCCGCATTGCACTTCGTCGAAAATCAGCAAGGCGCCGTTGGCATCGCACAGCTCGCGCAGCGTCTTCAGGAAGGCTGGATCGGCCGGGATCATGCCGCCCTCGCCCTGCACCGGCTCGACGATTACCGCGCACACGTCGGCGCCGATGGCCTTCTTCGCGGCGTCGATGTCGTTATATGGCAGATGATCGATCGCCGGCGGCAACGGCTCGAAACCTTCGGTGTACTTGGCCTGGCCGCCGACCGAAACCGTGAAGAGCGTGCGGCCATGGAAGGAATTGAGGAAGGACACGATGCGCGCCTTGTCGGCGCCGCCCTTGGCATGGCCGACCTTGCGTGCCAGCTTCAGCGCGGCTTCGTTGGCTTCCGCGCCGGAATTACAGAAGAAAGCACGGTCGGCAAACGTTGCCGCAGTCAGCGCCTGGGCCAGCCGCAACACGGGTTCGTTGGTATAGCCGTTGCCGACATGCCAGAGCTTTTGCGCCTGGCTGGTCAGCGCGGCAACGATGGCCGGATTGGCATGGCCCAGGCCAGTCACGGCGATGCCTGCGGTGAAGTCGAGATAGCGCTTGCCTTGCTGGTCCCACAAATCGAGGCCCGCAGCGCGCACCGGCACCATGCTTGAGGGCGCGTAGGTCGGCACCACGACTTCGTCGAAAGTCTGGCGTCCCACGGTGTTTGCCGACGAATTGTCCTTACCCGAATCAAGTGCTGCGCTCATGCCTGCCTCCAAATGTTCAGAAATTGACCAATACCGCCATTATAAAGAGACGATGTGACAAACTCTTTTCGAACTGCGACGAAAACGTTCAGATTCGCGCAGCGGCGAGCTTCTTTTGGCGTTCTGCGCGCGGCGTGATGCCGAACAAGGCGCCGTAGGCAGTGGAAAAATGCGCTCCGGAGGAAAAACCGCACATCAAGCCGACTTGCACAATGGAATGATGCGATTCAAGCAACAAGCTGCGTCCCTTTTGCAGACGCAATTCAAGGTAATAGCGCGCCGGCATGTTGCCCAGGTGCTGCTTGAACAGGCGTTCGAGCTGGCGGCGCGAGATGCCGGCCAGGTTGGCGATGTCGTCGCTGTTGAGCGGCTCTTCGATATGGGTTTCCATCAGACGCAAGGCTTCGGCCAATGCAGGCTGGAAACGGCTGCGCGCCTGCGGGCGCGGCTCGTCTGCCGCGCGCACCTGGGTGACGCACAAGGCTTCCATGATCGTTGCTTGCAAAGTATCGCCGAACAGCGCCTGGACCAGGGCCAAAGCGAAGTCGATGGCGGCGGCGCCGCCGCAACAAGTCAGCGGATTGTGGCCGAGGTCGTAGAGATGGTTGGCATCGCCCTTGACGTCGCCGCGCTCCTTGAGCCAATCGACGACGGCACCGACGGCGCCATAAAGCCCGGCCTGGCGGCATTGCGCCAGCAAAGCGGAAGATTGTTCGGTGGGGATGCTGCGGTCGGCCACCAGCAACACAAGGTGTGCCGCCTGCGCGGGCAACTGGTGCGCTTGCACGACGTCGAGCTGCAGACGTTCTTCGCCCAACTCCGCTGCTGCCAGCCGCAAGACCTGGAACAGGCCGACGAAGCCCAACCCGAATGGTCCCGATCCCTCATCATCACAACAGATCAATCGTATCCGCAGCGGCTGCGCCGAAATCAGGCTCGAGAGCAGCATACGCTAACCCGGCGTGCCCTCGGGCGACAGTTGCGCCTGCGGCTTGTTCTCCGGCGTCCACTGGCTCACGATCATGCCGGCGATCAAAAGCAGCGCGCCGACGATGCCGCGCAAGCCCATGCTTTCGCCGAGCCAGAAATAGGCGGCAATCGCCGCGCAGCCCGGCTCGAAAGCATAGATCACGGCAGCCTCGTTGGCGCCGGCATAACGCTGCCCCCAGGATTGCAGCGAAATGATGGCAGCGGTGGCCACCACCGAGAGGTAAGCCAGATTGAAGAAGCTGGCTTTGCCGGCGGCCACGAATTCGTCCCACACGAAGGGATGCGCCGGCAACTCCCGCAGCGCAAGCCAAAGCAACGCACACAAGGCAACGACAAGGATTTGCACGGTTGTCAGGGCCATCAGGTTGCTTGCGCGCCGCGTCGTCAGCTCAAGCATCTTGATGTAGGCACCGAAGCAGAAGGCGCCCACCAATGCCAGGTTATCGCCCTCCCCCCAGGCCGCGCCATCCCAGCACAAGGCGAACAGCCCGACGATAGCCAGGCCAATGGCGATCAGGATACGGCGCTCGGGGATACGCCCCATCGCCAGCCCCAATAGCGGCACGATCAGCACGTTCAAGCCGGTCACGAAGGCGTTGCGGTTGGAACTGGTCAACACCAGGCCGCTGAACTGGAACATGGCCGCCACGAACAGCAGCACGCCCAACATCGCGCCACCGAGGAAATCGGGCTTCTTCCCGCGCAGCAGGAAAGGCGACAACAGCAGGCCGCCGATGGAAAAGCGCAACACCAGAATCCAGGGTGCGGAGAAATGCTGCGACAAATCCTTCATCGCCGGAAAGGTCGTGCCCCAGACCATGGTCACGATGAGCAGCGCGAAGATTCCTTTTAGGTGGCGTGGCATAGGTGCTCCAACTCCCCTCTCCCACAGGCGGGAGAGGGGTGGGGGTGAGGGAGGTTATGATTTGACTCAGTATTGCTTGCGCAAGAACAGCATTGCTACCTGCTTCGGCCATACCGATTGAGCCAGATCATGACCTCCCTCACCCCTGCCCCTCTCCCCTGTGTCCCTATAGGGAGTAGCCACGCGCTTGCAAGCGCGTGTCGTCCAGGCGGCTGATAGCATGCTACCAGAAACCCCGCCTTCACCGCCCGCGAGCGAGGGGAGCAGTTAAAAAAAAGCACCGCGCGAGCGCAGTGCCTGCAACAGGTAATCTGTATTCTAACTCAAGCAGTCGCGGTCATCTTGAAAATGCCCTGCGCATTGGCCGCATCAAAACCAAGGTCGAGCTTGGTCGCGTCGGCCACGATATCCATGTAACGATCGCGCGAAATGAATTCGTAGAAGCTGCCCGGCACCATCATTTCGATCAATTCGCCATCGACGCCGACGAACTGGCGCAGCACCATGTCGGCCTTGAAGGCGGTCTGCTTGATGCGGCCGCTCTTGGAGACTTCGATGCTCTGCTTCATCGGGCGCTGCAGGGCTTTCTGTTCCTCGGTCACGCGCAGCAGGTCATCGACGCGATCGGTCACGTGGTTGAACATGTTGCCTTCGGTGGCGATCCAGGCCATTTCGGCCGATTCGGCGAGCAGGATTTCATAGTCGGCCAGGTGCGGCACGGCGTGTTGGCGCGCGAAGCAGGCCTTGAGTTCCGGCAGCATGGCGGCGGCGTCGGCAAAGCCGATGCGGCCGTCGCGCGCCAATTCGTGCAGCAGGAATTGCGACTTGGGCGAGAGTGGGTCTTTAGAGCTGGCCAGCACGCGCGACACTGCCTCCTGGAAAGCCGGCGAGAAGCGGCCCGGATGCAATTCGCTGACGAAGAATTGCGCGATTTCGTCCGGCGCGTCGACCTGGGCATAGGAGCGACCCGTCATGCCGATGCGGTCGAGCGGGAAGGTGCCGTTGAGCTTGTAGCCGAGCGGCTCGAGGATGCGGGTAAACGCCGCCTCGCCGGGAGGCAGCGCGCCGCTCTCGGCCCAGCGCACGGTACGCAGTGCGCCATGGTCGTGGAACACCTTGCCGCCACGGGCCGCGACTTCCTCGGTGTATTGGCGGCCGGTCGGCACACGCTGCAGCAGATCGTAGAACAGGACCATGTTGAGCGCCTGCGCCAGTTCCTTGCGCGAAATCCACTCTTCTTCCCAGGTGGCGAAACTGGGCGGAACCGTCATCAGCTTCAAGACCCAGGCGCAAGCCTCGGCGCCGATGACTTTCTCGACCAGGTTGGTCAAATTACTGTTCTGCAAACCCACGACTTGCTCCCTGAATTTCAACAAAATGAGGGCCTCGCCGGCTGCATGAAGCAGCCGGTTTGCCTGTTACTACGTTCGCTTAAATATCGAAGCTGATACCTTGCGCCAAAGGCAAGGCGTTGCTGTAGTTGATCGTGTTGGTGGCACGACGCATGTAAGCCCTCCACGAATCGGAACCCGATTCGCGGCCGCCGCCGGTATCCTTCTCGCCACCGAACGCGCCGCCGATTTCCGCACCGGACGGGCCGATGTTGACGTTGGCGATACCGCAGTCGGAACCCGACGCCGAAACGAAGCGTTCTGCTTCGCGGATATCGGTGGTGAAGATCGAAGACGACAAGCCTTGCGGCACTTCATTGTTGGCTGCGATCGCTGCATCGAGATCGGTGTAGCGCACGATGTAGAGGATAGGCGCGAAGGTTTCGTGGTGCATGATCTTGGTTTGCGACGGCATTTCGACCAGGGCCGGATGCACGTAGTAGCCTTGCTCGCAACCGGCGACGGTGGTGCGCGCGCCGCCGAACACCTTGCCGTTTTCGGCAGCAGCCAGCTCCAGCGACTTCTGCATCGCGTTGTAAGCCTGGGCATCGATCAGCGGACCAACCAGCGTACCCTTCTCGGCAGGGTTGCCGATCGGCAGGCCGCCGTAGATCTTCTTCAGGCGCGGCACCAGCGTGTCGTATACGCTGTCATGCACGAACAGGCGGCGCAACGTGGTGCAGCGCTGGCCGGCGGTGCCGACGGCGGAGAACACGATACCGCGCACGGCCATTTCGAGGTCGGCCGACGGCGCCACGATCATGGCGTTGTTGCCGCCCAATTCAAGAATCGTGCGTGCCAGGCGCTGGCCGCAACGCTCACCCACGGCACGGCCCATCTGGGTACTGCCGGTGGCCGAAACCACGGGAACGCGCTTGTCGTCAACCAAGGCTTGACCGCATTCGCGGCCGCCGATGATCAACTCAGCCAAACCTTCCGGCGCATCGGCGCCGAAACGCGCGACTGCCTTGGCGAACAAGGCATGCGTGGCAATCGCGGTCAACGGGGTCTTTTCCGATGGCTTCCAGACCACGGCGTCGCCGCAGACGAAGGCCAGCGCGGCATTCCACGCCCACACCGCAACCGGGAAATTGAACGCCGAAATCACACCGACCACGCCGACCGGATGCCACGATTCCATCATGCGATGGCCGGGACGCTCGGAAGCGATGGTGAGGCCGTACAGTTGGCGCGACAGGCCGACGGCGAAATCGCAGATGTCGATCATTTCCTGCACTTCGCCCAAGCCTTCTTGCAAAATCTTGCCGGCTTCGAGTGTGACGACCAGACCCAGTGCAGCTTTGTGCGCGCGCAACTCTTCGCCGAACAGGCGGATCAGTTCGCCGCGGCGCGGCGCAGGGATGTTGCGCCATTGCTGGAACGCAGCGTGCGCGCGGCCGATCTTGGCCGTGACTTGTTCGGGGGTATCGGCACGCAGGCTGGCCAGCACGGCGCCATCGATGGGCGAGCGGCTTTGCATTTCGTTGCCGTGGAACGGCGCGAGGTCGACGCCGAGTTCCTTGAGTACGTTATTGATGTCCATTTATTTTCTCCATCGGCGGGGGATACAGTCTACAACTTATGCCACTGGCGCGTTGTCCCCGCGCACGCGGGGACCCAGGATTAAACGCGGTAGTCGTGGCACTATTGGGTCCCCGTTTTCACGGGAACGACGGCCTTATTACGCTGCGTAGTACTGACCAAAACGGTTGCCCAGGAAATCCACCAGCTTGGTCTGTTCCTGGCGCACCAGGCCGCTATTGGGCAGCTTGCCTTGCACGACCAAGTCAACCATGGCGCAGATACCCGAAGCGGTCGTCAACTGGATGGCCGACAGCAGTTGGCCGTTGACTTCCTGGCTGTATATCTTCTTGGCATAGGTTTCTTGTTCCAGGCGGCCTTCGCGCGTGCCGACCACCGACACGAACACCAGCACCACGTCTTGCTTGGTGATGGGGATGGCGGCTTCCATCACTTCCTTCAGGATGGGGCG
>OUWB010001795.1_pt2 | contig 65038 bp, 54 predicted proteins | sample 1779821 | NCBI WGS metagenome assembly OUWB01 (sample SAMEA3914806, study PRJEB12502) | metagenome | biome: forest; material: soil | place: Canada | collected 2011-08-03 | depth 0.1 m
GACCCAGAAGGTCAGACCCGAAACGGCAGCCGGACGGCCGAACAGGTTTTCGAAAATGGCGTTGACGAAGCTCTCGGTCGAGCCGGAACCATACAGCGCGGTCGATTCGGCACTGGTGCCGAAGGAATCGACCAGGCTCTTGACTGCAGCATTGGTGCTGTAAGCGAGCGCCAGGGCAGCAGGATCGGTCGGCGCATTGGCGGCAGCCAGGGCAGTTTCGAAGTTTTGCAGACCGTAGTAATCGGCCGGACGGCCGAAATAGGCCACATAGAGTTCTTGTACGAGGCTACTATAACTGGCCGCAGTGGTCATGCTTTCTCCCTGGTTTCGTGTAGCGCGAAGTTACGCTAAATTTTGCGACTGTTAGCATAAACCAAAAGTCGAGAAAATTGTGCATATGATGCAATTTTATGGCAATTTGTCCATTATTTGGGCCAAATCGATGCAATCTGCCCTTGATTTTCAATAGCGAAAATCTTTTTTTGATAATTAGTCAATTGCATTTATTTATATGACGTATTGAAATTGTCAATTTGAGCTTTTGCCACGCCACGACCACAATAGGATCGAAATCTGAGCATGACCCAGGTTTTTCGCTTTCGCGTCGTGCGGTGTTGTCGGTACGGCAAGGGAGCTGATCCCATATTTTCCTGTATGTAGCGACAATCTGTGACGACTATCTAGGAGATGTTCATGGCAACCCTCAAAGGCTCCAAAACGGAAGAGAATCTGAAAGCGGCGTTCGCTGGCGAATCGCAAGCCAATCGCCGTTACCTGTATTTTGCAAACAAGGCCGACATCGAAGGCCAGAACGACGTCGCCGCATTGTTCCGCTCGACCGCGGAAGGCGAAACCGGCCACGCGCACGGCCATCTGGAATACTTGGAAGTCGTCGGCGACCCCGCCACCGGCTTGCCGATCGGCAGCTCGCGGCAAAACCTGGCGGCCGCCGTGGCCGGTGAAACGCACGAATACACCGACATGTATCCGGGCATGGCCAAGACCGCGCGCGACGAAGGTTTCGACGAAATTGCCGATTGGTTCGAAACGCTGGCCAAGGCCGAGCGTTCGCACGCCAACCGCTATCAAAAGGCGCTCGACGCGCTGGTCGATTAAGACTCACCCCTGCGTTTCTTGCCCGCTCCTCCTGGCGGGCGGGACGGCGGGCCGGATTGCTCCCCCTTTCCGGCTCGCCGTTCTTTAAACCTGGCGGTGTCGCTGCGCTTGCGTTGCGGTTCTCGATGCTTCATGCAGCCATAAAGCCAATCCAATCAAGAATAGTCAAGGGAAGACATGTCCAATCGCGAAGGCAATCTCGAAGCGCCGACCCGGCATCCGCTCGATTGGAAGAGCGAAGACTTTTACAACGAAGAATCGCTGAACAAGGAGCTGGAGCGCGTTTTTGATATTTGCCACGGCTGCCGCCGCTGCGTTTCGTTGTGCGGCACCTTCCCGACCTTGTTCGACCTGGTCGATGCCTCGGAGACCCTGGAAGTCGACGGCGTGGACAAGAAGGATTACTGGAAGGCGATCGATCAGTGTTACCTGTGCGACGTGTGTTACATGACCAAGTGCCCGTACACGCCGCCGCACGCCTGGAACGTCGATTTCCCGCATTTGATGCTGCGTGCCAAGGCAGTCAAATACAAGAAAGGGGACGTCCCGTTTCGCGACAAGTTCCTGTCGAATACCGATGGCCTGGGCAGCTTTGCCGGCATCCCCATCGTCACCCAGGCCGTCAACGCGGTCAATAAAACCGCCTTCGCGCGCGGCTTGCTGGAAAAGACGCTCGATGTCGACAAGACAGCCTGGCTGCCCGAGTTCGCCGCCACCAAATTCCGCTCCGGCGCGGCCAAGTCCAAGGCACACGAGGTCAAGGACGGCAAACTGACACCGGGCAAGGTCGCCATCTACTCGACCTGCTACGTCAATTACAACGAGCCCGGCATCGGCCACGACCTGCTGGCGGTGCTGGAACACAACGAGATTCCCTACGTGCTGGTCGAGAAGGAAGCCTGCTGCGGGATGCCCAAGCTGGAACAGGGCGATCTGGCCGGCGTGGCGGAAAAGAAGAACGTCAATATGCCGCATCTGGCCAAACTGGCCAGGGATGGCTACGCGATCATGTCGGCCATCCCGTCGTGCACGCTGATGTACAAGCAGGAATTGCCGCTGATGTTCCCCGACGATGTCGATACCCAGCTCGTCAAGGAGGCGATGTGGGACCCGTTCGAATATTTCATCTCGCGCAACCGCGACGGCTTGCTCAAGACCGATTTCAAAGAGGCGCTCGGTAACGTTTCCTATCACATCCCCTGTCATTCGCGCGTGCAGAACGTCGGTCGCAAGACCGCGGAAACCTTGCAGCTCGTTCCCGATACCAAGCTCAACATCGTCGAGCGCTGCTCGGGCCACGCCGGCACGTACGGCGTGAAGAAGGAATTCCACGGCATGGCGATGAAGATCGGCAAACCGGTATTCAAGGCGATGGCGAACAATGAACCCGATTACATCTCCTCGGACTGCCAGTTGGCCGGCCACCATATCGAGCAAGGCATGGATGAGGCGGGATTGAAGAAGGCGCAGATGGCGCACCCGTTGACCTTGTTGCGCAAGGCCTACGGCATTTGACTCTGGAGCACGCAAGATGGCAATCGCACGCGATACCCTGTTGACCCTGGAAGCCTACGCCAAGGCGCGGCCGGCCCTGCGCGCCGAAATCATCGAACACAAGAAGGTCCGGCATGTGAAGCTCGGCAACCACGTGTCGCTGCTGTTCGAGGACGAAAAGACGATCCGCTACCAGGTGCAGGAAATGCTGCGCATCGAGAAGATCTTCGAGGAAGAAGGCATCCAGTCCGAACTCGATGCCTACAATCCGCTCGTGCCCGAAGGCAGCAACCTCAAGGCCACGATGCTGATCGAATACGGCAACGAAACCGAGCGCCGCGCGGCCTTGGCCAAACTGATCGGGGTCGAGGACCGCATGTTCGTCCAGGTCGAAGGTCAGGGAAGGGTGTATGCGATCGCCGACGAGGACCTCGATCGCGAGAATGAAGAAAAGACTTCAGCCGTGCACTTCGTGCGCTTCGAATTGACACCGGCAATGAAGGCCGCCTTGAAGAGCGGGGCGCAGATGATGATCGGTTGCGACCACCCCAACTATCCGGCCCACATCGAGGAACTGCCGCAGGATACGCTGGCGTCGCTGGTCGGCGACCTCGCCTAGGCCGCAGGCATCATGCGGCGGCTTTTCGTTCCGGGCGATGTTGTGCGTGTTGTCAGTTGCGATCCTTGGCCAATTGGTCAACCAGTTCGTCCATGACTTTCAAGGCCAGCGCGTTGGCTGCCTTCTCTTCATAGTCATCGCCCATGCGGGCGCCGGCCTGCGTCGGCGACGTCACATATTTTCCGTCGAGGACGATGGTTGGCCAGGAACGGACCTGATAGTTGGACATCATCAGCAAGGCATTCTGCACCTTGGATTGAACCGCGAAGGACTGATAATACGACGTGAATTTGGCCCGGTCCAGGCCAAGCTTGACCGCCAGATCGATCGCTTCATCGTCGGTATCCACGTGCATGTGATCGACGTGCATGGCATGGAATATTTTGGCATGGTATTGCTCCACGTTACCCATCAGTTCCAGAGCATAGTACAGCCGCTGCTGGGCCATGGGCTTGCCCGTATACGAAGTATGGACGCGCTTGAAGACGATCTTGTCGGCATGGGCGGCTACCCATTGCGTCAATGAAGGGTCGAGCGCATCGCAGTGGGGGCAATAGTAGGCAAAAAACTCGATGACTTCGACCTTCTTGCCCGGCTCGGTCGGCTGCGGCGACGAGAGCAGGACATAATCCTGGTCGAGAACCGGTGCAGCAGTGCTGGAAGCGGCGATGCAAAGTGCGGTCAGGGCGGCTAGTAGGAATCGAACCATGCGCATTGAAGTTCCTTGTTTTCAGTGGCGGCGCCGCAATTATAGAAAAAGCCGCCGCAGATTGCACGCGGCGGCTTTTTCCGTGAACGGGTGAAATCAGTGGCGCGTCTTTGCCTGTTGATCGACCAGTTCGTCCAAGGCTTTGAGCATCAAGAGGCCGCCGGCACTTTCTTCGTAATTGCTGCCTAAGCGTGCGCCCGCAATCGTCGGCGAGGTCACGTATTTGCCGTCGACGACGAGAGTGGGCCAGGAATTGATCTGGTAGTTTGTCATCATCTGGATGGCGCGCTGCACCTTGGTCTGTACCGTGAAGGAATTGTAGTACGAGGTGAATTTTGCGCGATCGAATCCCAGCTTGACGGCCAGGTTGATGGCATCGTCATCGGTATTCACGCGCACGCGTTCGATGTGCATCGCATGGAACACCTTGGCGTGGTATTCGTCCACCTTGCCCATCGATTCAAGGGCATAGTAAAGCCGCTGCTGGGCCATCGGCTCGCCATTCATCGACACATGCACACGCTTGAAGTCGACCTTGTCGGCATGCGTCTTGACCCATTCGGTCAGGGAGGGATCGAGGGCGTTGCAATGCGGGCAATAGTAAGCGAAAAACTCGATGATCTCGACCTTCTTGCCCGGCTCGGTCGGTTGCGGCGGCGAGAGCAAGGTGTAATCCTGCCCCTGCACCAGTGCCGCCTGGCTTGACGCAGCAAAGCTGAGAGCGGTCAAAGCGGCCATCAAGAAACGAAATATGCGCATTGCTGATCCTTCTTATATTGAGGGTGGTAAGCCGAATTACATGAGTCGCCCATTGTAATTCAGATTCTGGGAATACCTATCTCGACGACAAAGCCGCCGCTACTGCGGTTACGCACGCGCATTTTCCCGCCATGGCGGCGCACCACGCGATCGACGATGGCCAGCCCCAGCCCGGCGCCGTTGGCCTGTCCGCGCGCCGCATCGAGGCGGGTGAACGGGCGCAACAGCCGGTCGATTTCCGCATCGGGTACGCCGCTGCCGTGGTCGGCCATCTTGATGATCGCGTTATCGCCATTGACATGGCACAACACATCTAGTTCCGTAACCTCCGCGCCGGGCATCTTGCCGTAGCGGCGCGCGTTCTCCATCAGGTTGTTGAACACGCGGCGCAGATCGGTTTCGTGGCCCATGATTTTCACGTTGTCGGAAATATCGGCCTTGATATTCAGGTCGGGCATGCGGCCCGCCGCCTGGGCGCATTCGCGCAGGATGCTGCTGACGTCAACCTCGGTGAAGCTGTCGCTATCGGTCGGTTTGGCGTAGTCGAGGAACTGCCCGATGATGGCGTCCATCTGGTTCAGGTCCGACTGCATGCCTTGTCGCGCGTCGTCGGACAGGCTCGCCATTTCCAGTTCAAGCTGCATCCGCGCCAAGGGTGTGCGCAGGTCGTGCGAAATGCCCGCCAGCACCAGGGCGCGGTCCGATTCGACCTGGGCCAGGTCGGCCACCATCTGGTTGAAGCTGCGGTAGGTGCTGCGGATTTCCTCGGCGCCGGTTTCGGGCAGCGGCTCGGGAATGCTCCCCTTGGCCAGTTTTTGCGTTGCGGCATTCAGGCGGCTCAAGGGTTGGTTGATCAGGCGCGTGATGAACACGGCGCCCAACATCGAGATCACCAGCGTCAAGCTGGCCCAGCCCACCCACTGGATGCCGGAAGAGTGTTCGATGCGCTGCCGTTCCAGGCCCAGCCAATAGGGATCACCCTCCATGACGAAGCTGATCCAGAAGCCTTCCTGCCCGTTGATGTCGCCGGCGAAACGGGTTTGCGGCCCCATCTTGGCGCGGATCGCGGCTTCGACTTCGACGATGGTTTCCCCATCGGGCGGCGGTTGTACGTTGTCGCTATCTTCCAGCGGAAGGATCTTGACGCCTTCGCTGTCTTTCAGATCGAGCAGGAGCTCGCGCCGCAATTCCGGATCGGAATTGGTCAGCGCGGTACGGGTCAGGGTAATGATGGAGACGATTTGCGCCGCCAACTGGCGCGCGCGGGGCGTGCGTTCGACGATGCTGATGCTGGAAATCCAGACCGCCATGCTGGCCGTGATGAGAAAACTCAGCAGGACGAAGGTGCGCCAGAACAGGCCGGAAGTCAGCCATGATAGTCGCTTGAGCATGTTCGCCCTATCCGGGCCCGTCAGCGCGGCTGGCCTTCAGGAATGAATACGTAACCCAAGCCCCACACGGTCTGGATATACAGCGGATTGGAGGGATCGGGCTCGATCAGCTTGCGCAGGCGCGAGATTTGCACATCCAGGCTGCGGTCGAACACTTCATATTCGCGGCCACGTGCCAGTTCCATCAGTTTTTCGCGCGACAGCGGCTGGCGCGCGTGGCGGGCAAATACCTTGAGCACCGAGAATTCGCCGGTGGTCAGGGCGATGGTCTGGCCGTCCTTCTTCAGCGTGCGTGTGCCCAGGTCGAGCACGAAATTGCCGAATTCGAAGGTCTGCGGGGTTTCGGACGGCGCGCCGGGGATCTCGTCGGGGCCGATGCGGCGCAGGATGGCGCCGATACGGGCCACCAGTTCGCGCGGGTTGAAAGGTTTGGGCAGGTAGTCGTCAGCCCCCATTTCCAGGCCGACGATACGGTCGACGTCTTCGCCCTTGGCGGTCAGCATGATGATCGGCGTCTTGTCGCCGGCGCCGCGCAGGCGGCGGCAGATCGACAGGCCGTCTTCGCCGGGCAGCATCAGGTCCAATACCAGCAGGTCGTAGCGCTCGCGCAGCCACAGCTTGTTCATGGCCTGGGCGTTTTCGGCGGTGACCACGTTGAAGCCCTGCTCGGACAGATAGCGCCGCAGCAGATCGCGCAAGCGCAAATCGTCGTCGACGACCAGGATCTTGGCTTGCGGCGTGTTGGTGGCCGGGGCGGATTCGGAACTGCTATTTGTCATATTCATGGCGCTATGGTAACTTCAGAATGGGCGCAATAGAAAGTCCACACAGAGAGGCATTACAAACTGTTACAAACTTTACCCAATTGGGGTTCTAGCCCTTGGGGAAGGCGCTTACACTCTAAGTATAGAATTTGGCTTGCTCATGGGTAATCCAATGGCGGCCAGCTGTTGGCGGTCGGCTCGTGGCGAGCTCGTGACAGTTTTTTCGGAGACGGATTGGCAATGAAGAAGGGCTTGGCTCTGGTTACTTTGGCGTTGATGTCATGGACGGTGGCAGGGAGTGCGCTTGCCGGTCCCTATGCGCGATTCGCCCGGGTGCCTCGCCAACAACAGCAGCGCGCCATCCCGCAACCGCAGCAGAACGAAGCGCACGATAACGACGGCAATGGCGAGAAGGACCGGGCCGACAAACCCCTCCCGCCACAATCCGGCGCATCCGGAGAGGCAAGGCCGGGTGGCAATGCCCAAGGTCCCGGACCGCAATTCGGCGGTCGTGGCGGCACACGCATGTCGGTCGAAGAACGGCAGAAGCTGCGGCGCCAGATCAATGAAGCGGGACGTTCGCTTTACACTCCTGCCGGCAACAAGTAGTCTGCGCTTCCTGGCCTGCGCTGTCATTTCCCGTCAATGGTTGGGCCGGGCGCCGGCGCGTAGGGCGGTTTCGGGTCGCCCGGCTTGGCCACTTGCACGATCACGCGCTCCACGTCGGGCAAGACCTGGATCATGGCTTCGATCTGGCGTTCCTGCTGCGGCGCCGAAATACATCCTTCCACTGTCACGAAACGGCGCTGCACCGTGACCCATAAGCTGGTGTTGCCGAAGTCGGACGAATCGGCAAATGCCTTTTCCACCGCCTTGCCGATGCCGGCATCATACCAATAGGCATTGGGTTTCGCGCATTGTCCGGCCAGCCAGCAGCTTGTTCCGCGCTCGACGCGGTAATGGGCTTCGGCGTTGCGCTTCGATTGCGGCAAAAGCGGGCCGAGCGGGGCAGGGCAATCTGGCAGGCCCTTGCGCACCTGGAAGAACGGATCGTCGAACCAGTTCTTGAGCTCTTCGGCCGATGCAGTGCCTATTAACGCGCTTGTTTGACTCAGCAGCATGGCGGCAATCAGCCAGGTTCGCATGACATCCTCCTTCAATCCTTATGCGGCACCGCCTACACGCCGCGTCCGGTAAGGCGCGTCAACCGGTAAGGCGCGTCAACATTGGTCGCCTCAATCCGTCAGCGCCCGCGCGCGGCAAGTTCGGTCGTCAGTTGCGCCAACAGCCGATACATGTCGCCAAGCTCGGGGCGCAAGGCGTCGAGCGCACTCTGTTGCCGCGCCACGGTTTCCATGTCGCCCCGCGCGACCGGGCCGGTCAGTGCGGCTTCCGGGCCGAGCTGCAATACATTTTCCAGCGTTCCCCGCGTCAGCGGTGCCAGCATGGCCAACGCCGCCTGCGGATCGACCCCGGCTGCGACATATAGCTGACGCGCCGTATCGAGCAAGGTGACCAGGTAATTCGATGCCACAACGGCCGCGCTGTGATAGAGCACCTTGCGCTCTCCATCGATCGCCACGATTTCGGCGCCGATGGCGCGAAACAGCGGCTGCAAAACGTCGAGCGCACGCGCATCGCCTTCCACGCCGCAATACGTCCCCTTGAATTGTTGCACGGCGGTGTCCGGGTGGGCAAAGCTTCGTATCGGATGGATGCTGGCCACGGCTGCGCCGCATGCGCGCGCCGCTTGCAAGTAACCGGAACTCAACGCGCCGCTACAGTGGAATACGATAGTGGTCTTATCGATCAGCCCGCTTGCCGCCAGGCGTTCGCAGGTTTGGGCAATGCCGTCGTCGGGCGTCCCGATCAGGTAGATGTCGCTTTTGGGTAGGGTGTCGTACGCGGCCAGCGCCTGTCCGGCACCGATGAAAGCCACTGCATCTTCGGCGCTGGCGTGCGTGCGGTTCAAGACGCCGGCGACCAGCGCCACCGCATGTTGCGTCCAAAGACGGCCCAAGCTTCGGCCGAGCTTGCCGCAACCGATAATGCCGAGGGTGGGAGGCAAGGAACTCAGGCGCTGTAATGCATCACGCTTGAATTGGCGCCCAAGGGCGGCAAATGCGCGTGCAGCGGCGTTGCCCGGAATTCGTTAATCTTGCGCAAGACGAAATCGATGATCTCGGCCGGCAGATTGGTGCTGTGATCGCGGAACAGCTTTTCCACGCGTTCGTTGTTGAAGCCGCCCTCGCTGACCATCAGCGGCGTTGCCTTGTAGCGGCCGTTGCCGTAGTCGCCATCGTCGACTGCCGTATGGCTGAAGCCCGACGTCGGCTTCCAGGTGAAGGCGCGTTCGGCGCGGCGGCGGCCCTTGTCGTAGCAAAGCTGAAGTTGCCTGGGCTCCTGCGTGTCGTCGATCCAGATGATCAAATCCATGGTCTCCGACGTGAACCATCTGCGACGCAGTTCACCGGCGACTTGTCTTACATCACGGATTTCTCGGAGCACGTTTGCCATTTGACTTTAGTGTAACGACACGGACAAATTCAGACAACAGAAATGGTCTTGTTGTTACAATTATATTGTTACTTATCCACTACGCGTCTTTTAGGTAACTTGTGGTAGATATTGGAGCTTGATAGAGGGCAAGATAACCTACAGCAAGTTTATGACGGATTGTGACATGGGTCAATCGCCAAGCATAAAATAATGGGTTTTGGCAAGTATTTTCTTGTCGGGGAGCTAAGAAAATTTGATCGAAGGGGCGATTTGCCACATTTCCCCCTCGGTCTGATGGTGGGTTTTGGCTGCCATGCGGCGCGCCTGAAAGTGTGGATGAATCAAGGCTTCATCCATGCGCAGCACCGGGGTGACGCAACAATCGGCAGCGGCAAATTTGCTCGTCCACCACGCCAGGTCGTGGGCGGCAAACAGCTTGTCGAGTTCCGCCTTGATGACCAACGCTTCGGTGCCGCCGATTTTCTGCCCCCTGGACCAGTGCCGTTCGATCAGGTCCGGGCGTTCGAGCACGGCGCAGCAGATTTCCCAGAACTTGTATTCCAGTGCGCCGACGGCCATGTGGCGGCCGTCGCTGGTGCGATACAGGTTGTAGCACGGCACGCCGCCCGTCAGCAGGTCCAGCCCTGGCGCGGCAGGACGGCCCGTTTGATTGATCGCAACCAGGGGCATGATGTTGTGCGCAAACACGCAATCGGTCATCGCCACGTCCACATGGCGGCCACAGCCGTTGAGCTTGGCGCCGACCAGTGCGGCGAGTATGCCCTGCAGCGCGCTTTGCGCCCCACCCAGCAAATCGCCGATCTGGAGATTGGGCAGGGCCGGCATGCTGTCGGCCACGGCGTTCTGCTCGAGCATGCCGGCGTAACCGGCGTAATTGATGTCATGTCCCGCCATGTGGGCCAGCGGGCCGTCCTGGCCGTAGCCTGAGATCGAGCACATGACCAGTGAGGAATTGCGTGCCTTGAGGGTTGCCCAGCCGAGGCCAAGCTTATCCATCACGCCGGGGCGGAAGCTCTCCATCACCACGTCGGCCTGTTCGACCATGCCCAGGAAGCGTTCGCGTTCGTCCGCATTCTTCAGATCGAGCCGCAGGAATTGCTTGCCGCGGTTGACGGCCGCGAAGAAAAGTGAGACTTCATGCCTGACTGGGCCGATGCCGCGCGCATAGTCGCCGATGCCGGGGTCTTCGATCTTGATCACTTCGGCGCCCATGTCGGCCAGGTGCATCGAAGCCGCCGGTCCGGGCAACAGGCGCGTCAGGTCGAGGATGCGAATACCCTTGAGCGGCAGATCAGGTGCGACTGGGATCACTGGTTCCATGGGATTCACTCTTTGATATCACATGGATGATAGCAAATCAGACCACCTGCTCCAGCGCTTCCTGCTGTTCCAGCCATTCCGCTTCGAGCTGTTCCAGTTCCTTGGCATAGAAGGCCTGGTCGGTCAGCAGCGCCTTCAGTTCCTTCTTCTTGGCCTGATCGTAAATCTCGGGATCGGCCAGGCGCGCATCCACGGTGGCTTTTTGGGCATTGCGCTTGGCGATCTGTTCTTCGAGCTTCTTGATCCTGGCTTCGATCGGTTTCTTGCGTGACGCCAGTTTTTGACGTTCTTCGGCGTCGACGCGCTTTTGCTCGCGCTTGTCGCCGGCCGAGGCGCTGGGAGGTGCGACGCTGCCGTTGGCCGCCTTGGCGCTGACCGGTGGCAACGCCGCCGTCCCACCTGCGGCGCTGTTCTTGGCGTCGAGCTTGGTTTTGAACAGCCAGTCGCGATAATCGTCGAGATCGCCGTCGAACGGCTGCAATTTGCCGTCGGCGACGATGATGAAGTTGTCGGTGGTGGCGCGCAGCAGATGGCGATCATGCGACACCACCACCAGCGTGCCTTCGAATTGCGCCAGCGCATCGGTCAGCGCTTCGCGCGTTTCCAGGTCCAGATGGTTGGTCGGCTCATCCAGCAGCAGCAGGTTGGGGCGTTGCCACACGATCAAAGCCAGCGCCAGGCGCGCCTTCTCGCCGCCGGAAAACGGCGCGATCTTGCTCGTCACCATGGTGCCGTTGAAGTTGAAGCTGCCGAGGAAGTTGCGCAATTCCTGCTCGCGCACGGTCGGCGCGATATGCGCCAGATGCCACAGCGGCGATTCCTCATGGCGCAGCATCTCGACCTGATGCTGGGCGAAATAGCCGATCGCCAGGCCCTTGCCGTAGCGCGAATCACCGGCCAGCGGCGCCAGTTCCCCGGCAATGGTCTTGATCAGCGTCGATTTGCCGGCGCCGTTGACGCCCAACAGGCCGATGCGCTGGCCGATCTGCAGTGAAAAGTTGATGCCTGAGACGATGGTTTTTTCCACCACCGGCTCGTCATGGCCGTCGCCGCTGCGGTAACCGGCGTTGACGTCTTCCATCACCAATAGCGGATTGGGTGCGCTGGCCGGCTCGCGGAATTCAAACGAGAACTCGGCGGCGGCACGCAACGGCGCCAGTTCTTCCATCTTGGCCAAGGCCTTCATGCGGCTTTGCGCCTGGCGCGCCTTGCTGGCCTGGGCCTTGAAGCGGTTGATGAAGGATTCGAGATGGGCGCGTTGGCGCGCCTGCTTTTCCATCGCGCCTTGTGCCAGGATCATTGCTGCGGCGCGCTGACGCTCGAAGGCCGAGTAATTGCCGGCATAGCGCTTGAGTTTGCGTTCGTCGATGTGCACGATGACGTTGACCACGCCATCCAAAAAATCGCGGTCATGCGAGATCACGATCAGCGTGCCGGCATAGCGTTTCAGCCAGTCTTCCAGCCAGATGATCGCGTCCAGATCCAGGTGATTGGTCGGCTCATCGAGCAGCAGCAGGTCGGACGGACACATCAGCGCCTGCGCCAGGTTCAGCCGCATGCGCCAGCCGCCGGAAAAGCTCGCCACCGGCTGCTGCATCTGGTCCATGGTGAAACCGAGTCCTGTCAGCAATTGTTCGCCGCGCGAGCGCACGGTGTAGGCATCGGCGTCGGCCAGGGCGCTATACAGTTCGCCGATCAGGATGCCGTTGGCGCTGCTTTCCGGTTCGCTTTCGAGAAAGGCCAGTTCGTCTTCCAGGCGGCGCAGCGTGACGTCGCCGTCGATCGCGTATTCCAGCGCCGGGCGGTCGAGCGCCGGGGTTTCCTGGGCCACGTAGGCCATGCGCCACTTGGCCGGGAAATCGATGCTGCCGAGGTCGGCATGCAGTTCGCCGCGCAAGAGGCCGAACAGGCTGGACTTGCCCGCGCCATTGGCGCCGATCAGGCCGATCTTGTCGCCCGGGTTGAGCGTCACATCGACGTTGTCTAACAGCGGCTTGATGCCGCGCATGAGGCTGACTTGCTGGAAACGGATCATGGTGTTCTTGTAAGCGGTGCGGCGTGAAAATTCAAATCAATAGGCCGCGTCCCGGGCAGGCGATGCCCGGATGGCACGGCACGGGCGACGGCAGGTACCCGGTGGTTGATGCGGCTTTATGCTGCGAGGCGTGCCAACTGCTCGGCGGTGACCAGGAATACCATGTCGTCGCCTGCCGAGGTCGAGACCCAGGTCAATTCGAGATCGGCGAACGCCGCTTCGGCATGGGCGCGCTCATTGCCGATTTCGACCAGCAGTAAGCCGTTGGGCGTCAAGCGCTGTGCCGCACCGGCCACGATCTTGCGCACCAGGTCCATGCCGTCGGCGCCCCCGGCCAGCGCAATCTGCGGTTCGCGCCGGTATTCCTCCGGCAGGCGGCTCATCGAGTCGCTGTTGACGTAGGGCGGATTGCTGATGATGAGATCGTATTGCTTGGCCGGCAGCGCATCGTACAGGTCGGATTGATAGAGGGCGATGCGTTCATCCATCTGGTAGTCCGACACGTTGCGCCCGGCCACGGCCAGCGCGTCGGGCGAAATATCGACCGCGTCGACGTGCGACTCGGGGAAGGCATCGGCCAGCAGGATCGGCAGGCAGCCCGAGCCGGTGCAGAGGTCGAGGATGTCATAAACCGACGACGGATCGGCTACCCAGGGCGCCAAATGCTCGGGAATCAGTTCTGCGAGGAAGGAGCGCGGCACGATCACGCGCTCATCGACGTAAAAGCGGTAGCTGCCGAGCCAGGCTTCGTTGGTGATGTAGGCTGCCGGCACACGCGCACCCGCCCGGCGCTCGATCACGTCGAGCACGGTGGCGATTTCGCCCTCGAGCAGACGCGCATCGAGATACGGCTCGAGCTGATCGAGCGGCAGATGCAGCGTGTGCAGGATCAGGTAAGCCGCTTCGTCGAGCGCATTGCTTGTGCCGTGGCCGAAGAATAGCTTGGCCGCATTGAAGCGGCTGACGGCGTAACGCAGCAGGTCGCGTACGGTGGAAAAGGTGGTGGTCGGCATGTCAGGTCAGCAAGTTTTCCAATGTACGGCGATAAATGTTCTTGAGCGGATCGATATGGCGCAATTCGATATGCTCGTCGATCTTGTGGATGCTATCGTTGGGCGGACCGAATTCGATCACTTGCGGGCAGATTTGCGCGATGAAGCGGCCATCCGACGTGCCGCCCGTGGTCGACAGCTCGGCCGTCAGGCCGGTTTCCATCTTGATCGCGTCGGACAGCGCATCGCTCAAGTCGCCGCGCGGCGTCAGGAAGGGCTGGCCGCCGACATTCCAGTGCAGGTGGTAATTCAACCCATGCTTGTTCAGGATGGTATGCACGCGCTGCTGCAAGCCTTCGGCCGTGCTGGCGGTGGAAAAGCGGAAATTGAACAGCACCGTCAATTCGCCGGGAATCACATTGGTCGCGCCCGTGCCGGACTGTATGTTCGAAATCTGCCACGACGTCGGCAGATAGTATTCGTTGCCTTCATCCCACACTTCGGCGCTCAGTTCGGCCAGCGCCGGCGCGAATGCATGGATCGGGTTCAACGCGAGCTGCGGATAGGCGATGTGGCCCTGGATGCCCTTGATGACGAGTTTGCCCGACATGCTGCCGCGCCGGCCATTTTTCATCGTGTCGCCCAATTCCTGCGCCGAGGTCGGCTCACCCACGATGCAATAGTCGAGTTGTTCGCCGCGCTCCTGCAATTGGCGGCACACCACGACCGTGCCATCGGTGGCCGGGCCTTCTTCGTCGCTGGTGATCAGGAAGCCGATCGAACCCTTGTGTTGCGGGTGTTCGGCGACGAATTCCTCAACGGCCACCACCATCGCGGCAATCGAGGTCTTCATGTCGGCCGCGCCGCGGCCATAGAGCTTGCCGTCACGCCGCGTAGGCGTAAACGGATGCGATTGCCATTGGTCGAGCGGCCCGGTCGGCACCACGTCGGTGTGGCCGGCGAATACCACCAGCGGTTGCGCCGTACCCCTGCGGGCCCAGAGATTGGTGACCTCGCCCGAGGCGATGGTTTCGCAATCGAAGCCGAGCGGGGAGAGCAGGTCGATCAGGTGTTGCTGGCAACCCTTGTCGGCCGGTGTGACCGAAGACAGCGCGATCAGCTTTTCGGAGAGTTCAAGCGTCTTGCTCATGCCAGCTCAAGCTCCGAGTAGTCGGCGTCGGAAAAGCCGACATGCACGGTCTTGCCCGAGACCAGCACCGGGCGCTTGATCACGGAAGGCGATTCGATCATCAGGGCGATCGCCGAAGCCGCATCGGTCACGGCTTCCTTGCGCGCATCGGGCAGTCCGCGCCAGGTCGTGCCCTTGCGGTTGACCAGGGTTTCCCAGTCGACCCGCTTCAACCAGCCTTTGATCAGGGCTTCGCTGACGCCGGCCTTCTTGAAGTCGTGGAATTCATAGGGACGGTCGTGCTGATCCAGCCAGGTGCGGGCCTTCTTGACCGTGTCGCAGTTCGGTATGCCGTATAGCGTAATGCTCATTAAGTTAAACCTAGAAACTGTAGTTGGACAGGTGCGAGTGTGTGCTTTTCCGGCGCTCTGGGTAGGCGCGACGACGACGCGGACTGCATTCCGCTAGGAGGAGCAACACCCCCAGGGCACCGGAAAAGCGCGCACTCGCGCCTGTAGCGCTGTCAAGCAATAGGTGCTTGTCGCTGAATGAGGGAAGGTCAATTGTCATGCGGCTTTACAGACATAAGTGAGCGGTCAACTGCGGTTTCTAGGTTTAAATGTTAAGGGTGAATTCTGTGAAGGTGGCGACTTCTTCCTTGGGCGGCTCGGGTTCCGGTTCGGGAGCCTTTCCGTCCTTGGAATTGTTGATCAGCCAGTACAGGTTGGACGCCGAATCGGCATTGGTCATCGCGTCTTCCTGCGTCACGACGCCGTCGCGTATCATTTGCAGCAGGGCTTGTTCGAAGGTCTGCGAACCGGGTGAGAGCGATTTTTCGATCGCTTCCTTGATCTGGCCGACTTCGCCTTGCTCGATCAATTCGGACACGTGGCGCGTATTGAGCATCACCTCGACCGCCGCACGGCGTCCGCCATCGATGGACGGAACCAGGCGTTGCGAGACGATCGCCTTGAGCGAGCCGGCCAGGTCGGGCAAGAGCGATTGGCGCGTTTCGATCGGGAAGAAATTGATGATACGCGTCAATGCCTGATAGCTGTTGTTGGCGTGCAGCGTTGCCAAGACAAGGTGGCCCGATTGCGCGTAGGCCAATGCGGCCGACATGGTGTCCTTGTCGCGGATTTCGCCGATCAGGATGCAGTCCGGCGCCTGGCGCAAGGCATTGCGCAGGGCGATTTCGAGCGTGCGCGCATCGGTGCCGACTTCGCGCTGGTTGACGATCGACATCTTGTTGCGGAACAGGAATTCGATCGGGTCTTCGATGGTCAGGATATGGCCGGCCTTGGTCTCGTTGCGACGATCCAGCATCGCGGCGATCGTGGTCGATTTGCCCGAACCCGTAGCGCCGACAATCAACAGCAGGCCGCGTTTTTCCATGATCAGGTCGCCCAGGATCATCGGCACGTGCAAGGATTCCAACGGCGGGATCTGGTAGGGAATGTAACGCAGCACCGCCGAGATGCTGCCGCGCTGCCGGAACGCCGAGAGACGGAAACTGCCGATGCCGGCCACGGGGATACCCATGTTGAGCTCGTTGTCGCGATCGAGATCGGTCAGCTTGTCCGACGACACCACTTCCGCCAGCAAGCCAAGGATGGACGTGTTGTCCATCTTTTGCTGGTTGATCGGCACCATCTGGCCCGCAACCTTGATCTGGATCGGCGCATTGACCGCCAGGAACAGATCGGATGCTTCCTTTTCCTTCATCAAATTGAACAAACGATCCATTACCATGGCTATCCCCTTTGTTGGGTTATGTATTAACGCAATCAGTCCCGCAACAGCTCATTGATCCCCGTCTTGGCGCGGGTCTTGGCATCGACCTTCTTGACGATCACGGCGCAATACAGGCTGTACTTGCCGTCGCTTGACGGCAGGTTGCCCGAGACCACGACGGAACCGGCCGGGACGCGGCCATAGGTCACTTCACCCGTGGCGCGGTCGTAGATCTTGGTCGATTGGCCGATATACACACCCATCGAAATCACGGAATTCTCTTCGACGATCACGCCTTCGACGATTTCCGAGCGTGCGCCAATGAAGCAATTGTCTTCGATGATGGTCGGGTTGGCCTGCATCGGCTCCAACACGCCGCCGATACCGACGCCGCCCGAGAGATGGACGTTCTTGCCGATCTGGGCGCAGGAACCGACCGTGGCCCAGGCATCGACCATGGTGCCTTCATCGACATAGGCGCCGATATTGACGAAGGACGGCATCATCACCACGTTCTTGCCGACGAAGCTGCCGCGCCGCGCTACGGCGGGCGGCACCACACGGAAACCGCCTTTGGCGAAATCTTCTGCCGTGTAATTGGCGAACTTGGACGGCACTTTGTCATAGAACTGCAAGGCATTGCCCGAGGGCATGACGACGTTGTCTTCCAGGCGAAACGACAGCAGCACCGCTTTCTTGATCCATTGATTGACGGCCCATTCGCCGCCGTCTTTCTGTGCCACGCGCAGCGTGCCTTGATCGAGTTCGGCCAGCACGTGGGCGACAGCGTCGCGCAACTCGGCAGGGGCGGACTTGGGCGAGAATTCGGCACGGTTTTCCCATGCCTGTTCAATGGTTTGCTGCAATGCTTGGGTCATCTTGGCGTTCTATGAAAATGAAGGTTGATGGGAAGATCATTTATCTGGACAATTTGCCGCCGAACTCGACGATGCGGCGCGTTGCTTCCAGGCACTCGTCGACTTCAGCCACCAGCGCCATGCGCAGGCGTCCGCGTCCGGGGTTGTCGCCGTGCGCGTCGCGCGCAAGATAGCTGCCGGGCAGCACGGTTACATTATATTCGGCATACAGCCGTTTGGCGTATTCCGTATCGGATAGTCCGACGCCATCGGGAATCCTGGCCCAGAGGTAAAAACCGGCGTCGGGCAAGGCCACCTCCAGCACCTGCTGCATCAGCGGCGTGACCTGGCTGAATTTGGCGGCATACAGGGCGCGGTTTTCCCGCACATGTTGCTCGTCCTGCCATGCCACGGCCGATGCGGCCTGGACCGAGGGGCTCATCGCGCTGCCGTGGTAGGTGCGGTACAGCAGGAAATGGTTGATCAACCCGGCATCGCCGGCGACAAAGCCCGAGCGCATGCCGGGCACGTTGGAGCGTTTGGACAAGCTGGAAAACACGATCAGCCGTTTGAAGTCGCTGCGCCCCAGCTTGTGCGCCGCCTCCAGCGCGCCCAAGGGAGCATCGTCCTTGAAGTAGATTTCCGAATAACACTCATCGGCAGCGATGACGAAGCCATGCCGGTCGGACAGGGCGAACAATTCGCGCCAATCGTCCATCGTCAGCACCGCGCCGGTCGGGTTGCCGGGCGAGCAGAGATAGAGCAGTTGCACGCGCTGCCAGACGTCTTCCGGCACACCGGCGTAATCGGGCGCGAAATTGCGCGCCGGGACCGAATTGACGAAATACGGCTCGGCGCCGGCAAGGTAGGCCGCGCCTTCATAGATCTGGTAGAACGGGTTGGGGCACATCACCAGGGCCACCGGCTCGCCAGGGACAGCCGGGGCAATCACGGTCTGGGCGAAGGAAAACAGCGCCTCGCGCGAGCCCGAAACCGGCAAAATCTGCGTCGCCGGGTTCAGTGCGGGCAAACCATAGCGCCGCTCCAGCCAGCTCGCGATGGACTTGCGCAATTCCTCGCTGCCCAGTGTGCTCGGGTAATTAGCCAAACCGTTGAGATTGTCGGCCAAGGCCTGGCAGATGAAAGCCGGGGTCGGATGCTTGGGCTCGCCGATGCCGAGGCTGATCGGGGAATACTGCGCATTGGGCGTGACGCCGGCAAACAATTGCCGCAGTCTTTCAAACGGATAAGGGTGCAGCTTGGCGAGATGGGGATTCACGGCGATTGCGGTCGTAAAACGGGTGGAGGGTGAGCATAATCATTATACAGGCAGCAACGACTTTCCCATCAACAAGATGCCCCCGCGTTGGCAATATTCGGCAATATTACCGCCGGGGCAAAAGTGACGGTTTAACACGTTCAAATGATATGATAAGGACCTTTTGCGAGGCTGCCTTGCGTCATGGCGTGTTGCCGCTTTAATTATGTTTAATTTGCCAGCTTACGCTAAGAGTTCATAACGTGCGTTTAACTTCGATCAAATTATCGGGATTCAAGTCGTTCGTCGATCCGACGAATTTCCAGGTGCCGGGTCAGCTGGTCGGCGTGGTCGGCCCCAATGGTTGCGGCAAATCCAACATCATCGACGCCGTGCGCTGGGTCTTGGGCGAATCCAAGGCTTCCGAGCTGCGCGGCGAATCGATGCAGGACGTGATTTTCAACGGCACCACCACCCGCAAGCCGGCCGGGCGCTCCTCGGTCGAGCTGGTGTTCGACAATAGCGCCGGCAAGGCCTCGGGCCAGTGGGGCCAGTACGCCGAAATCGCCGTCAAACGCACGCTCACGCGCGACGGCACGTCGACCTATTACATCAACAACCAGTCGGTGCGCCGGCGCGATATCCAAGACATCTTCCTCGGCACCGGCCTGGGGCCGCGCGCCTACGCCATCATCGGCCAAGGCATGATCTCGCGCATCATCGAAGCGCGCCCCGAAGAGCTGCGCATCTTCCTGGAAGAAGCTGCCGGCGTCTCGAAGTACAAGGAACGGCGTCGCGAAACCGAGAACCGCCTGCACGACACGCGCGAAAACCTGCAGCGCGTCGACGACATCCTGCGCGAATTGAACGCCAACCTGGAAAAGCTCGAAGCCCAGGCGGCCGTGGCCAAGCGCTTCCACGAATTGCAGGGCGAGCAGGACGAAAAGCAAAAGCTGCTGTGGCTCTTGCGCAAGACCGAAGCCAAGACCGAGCAGGAAAAATTCCTGCGCGATATCGATAAAGCCAACACCGACCTCGAAGAGCAGAACGCCAAGCTGCGCCACGTCGAAGCCGAACTCGAACACATGCGCCAGGCGCATTATGCCGCCGGCGACCGCATGCATCAGGCGCAGGGCCACCTCTATCAGACCAATTCCGAGATCGGCAGCCTGGAAGCGCAGATCAAGTTCGTCATCGAATCGCGCAACCGCCTGCAATCGCAGCTCACCTCGCTCACTGCCCAGCGCGACCAATGGCAGCGCCAGGGCCAGCAATTCCAGGACGATCTGGCTGAAGCCGAGATGCATCTCGAAGAACACGCCATGCGCGTCGAGCAATCGCAAGAAGCCGCGCAGCAGCAGAACGATGGTTTGCCGGCCCTGGAGCAGTCCTGGCGCGAAGCGCAATTGAAGACCACCGAATCGCGCGCCAAGATCATGCAGGTGCAGCAGCAGATCGAACTCGAATCGGCGCACCAGCGCAATGCCGGCAATGTGTTGTCGGGCCTGGCGGTGCGGCGCGAACGCCTGCTGCAGGAGAAGGGCGGTATGAGCGCGCCCGATGCCACGCACCTGGACAATCTCAAACTGCAGCTCGAGGAAAAGCGCGCCGCGTCCGAAGAAGCCCGGATGCAGCTTGATGAAGCGCAGGAGCAGCAACCCAAGGCGGAAGAAGAACGCCGCCTGGCGCAGGAACAGCTCAACAAGGAAACCGCCACCAACGCCCAGCTCGAAGCGCGCCTTTCCGCCTTGAAGCAATTGCAGGAAAGCGTGCAATCGCAAGGCAAGGTGCAACCCTGGCTCGACAAGCATGAGTTGGGCAAGCTGCCGCGCCTGTGGCAAAAGCTGCACATCGAATCGGGCTGGGAAACGGCGCTCGAAGCCGTGCTGCGCGAACGCACCGCCGCGCTGGAGATGTCCAACCTCGATTGGGCCAAGGCCTTCTTCAGCGACGCACCGCCGGCCAAGCTGGCGCTGTATTCGCCCAATGCCGGCGCCCCCGTGCCTGCGGGCGAGCCGCCGGCCGGCTTGAAGCCGTTCGTCGCGCTCCTGCAATTGAATGATCCGGGCCTGCGCGCACTGATGCAGGATTGGCTGCGCGACGTCTACGCTGCCGACGACACCAATGCCGCCTTCGTCGATCGCAGCAAGTTGCCCGCCGGCGCCGTGTTCGTCACGCGCGCCGGCCACACCATCGGCCACACCAGCGTGCGCTTCTACGCCTCCGATTCGGAACAGGACGGCATGCTGGCGCGCCAGCAGGAAATCGAAAACATCACGCGCCAATTGCGCGCCCAGCACATGCTGGCCGACGAAGCGCGCTCGCGTTCGGTGCGCGCCGAAGCTGCCTTGTCGCAACTGGTGCAGCGCCTGCAGGAACTGCGCCAGCGCGATACCGCCTTGACCCAGACCGTGCACAGCCTGCAGATCGAGGTGATGAAGCTCTCCGAAGTGCAGGAGCGCTACAGCCAGCGCAGCACCCAGATCGAGAGCGACCTGGCCGAAATCGGCGCGCAGGAAGCGGAGCAGCAACAGGTCAAGGCAGAGTCGGAAGCCAAGTTCGAGCAACTCGACGTCGAACTGGCGCAAATCCAGGAGTCGCACGAAGACGGCCAGACCGCCTATCTTGCGAAAGAGCAGCAGTTGAACGATGCGCGCCTGCGCTTGCGCGAGCTGGAACGCCAGGCCCAGGAAGCGCAATTCGCCGAAAAGTCGCATCGCAACAAAATCGAGGAACTGAAACGTAGCATCGCCACCGCCTTGGAGCAGGCAGCGCAATTGTTCGCCAACATGCAGCAAGGCCACCTCGAACTCGAAAGCCTGGACGACCAGGCGGCCCAGGCCGGCTTGCAGAGCCTGCTGGAGAAGCGTAGCGAGCAGGAACGTGCCCTGGCCGATGCGCGCCATGAACTCGACCAATTGACGCAAAAGCTGCGCCAGCAGGAAGAAACACGCATGCAAGTCGAGCGCAGCTTGCAGCCGCAGCGCGAACGCATCATGGAATTGCAACTGAAGGAACAGGCCGCGCGTCTGAACCAGGAGCAGTTCGCCCAGCAATTGGCCGAAGCGCAAGCCGACGAAGCGGCCTTGGCCGAGAAGTTGAATGGCGACCTGCGCCCATCCTATCTGCAAGGCGAAGTGACGCGCCTGACCAATGCGATTGCGGCCTTGGGCGCAGTCAACCTGGCGGCGCTCGACGAGTTGGCGCAGGCGTCCGAACGCAAGAACTTCCTCGACGCACAAAACGCCGACCTGACCGAAGCCATCAATACCTTGCAGGACGCCATCCACAAGATCGACAAGGAAACGCGCGACCTGCTGCAAGACACTTTCGATAAGGTCAACCAGCACTTCGGCGAACTGTTTCCCATCCTGTTCGGCGGCGGCAACGCCAAGCTGATGATGACCGGCGAGGAAATCTTGGATTCCGGCGTGCAGGTCATGGCCCAGCCGCCGGGCAAGAAGAACGCGACCATCCACCTGCTCTCGGGCGGCGAAAAGGCGCTGACCGCGACGGCCCTGGTGTTCTCGATGTTCCAGTTGAACCCGGCACCGTTCTGCCTGCTCGACGAAGTGGATGCGCCGCTCGACGACGCCAACACCGAGCGCTTCTGCAACATGGTCAAGCGCATGTCGTCGCACACGCAATTCCTGTTCATCTCCCACAACAAGATCGCGATGGAGATGGCGCAGCAATTGATCGGCGTGACCATGCAAGAGCAGGGCGTATCGCGCATCGTGGCGGTGGACATGGAGTCGGCCGCCCACTTCGCGTCGGACGTGCAGGCGGCGTGATTCTCCCGTTCCGTCCTTATTCGAATTTTTAAAGGCAAGGCATGACCGATCTGGAAGAAAGCCTCATCGCAATCGGCGGCACCATCTTGATTGGTGTCCTGATCTATAACAAATGGCAGGAATACCGCGCCAAGAAGAGCGTGGAGCGCGCGTTTTCGTTCGATCACGACGACGTGCTGATGGAGCAAAGACCTGGCCCCGGCCCAAGCCCCGGCGAAGCCAATGCGCGCCAGGAACCTTCTTTTGACAATGAAACTCCAACGGGGACTGTGCAGGACGATGTGGAACAGATTGCCGGCGGGGAACCGCAGCAGGAGGCACTGGCGGCAACCCGCGCTGCCCCCGTGCAACCGCCGCTGCCGGTCGATGAAATGGTCGATTGCCTGATTCCCGTCGGCCTTGCCGGCAAGCTGCGCGGCGAACGCGTGCTGCAAGCGGCACAAGCCTTGCGCCACGTCGGCAACAAACCGGTGCATGTGCTCGGTTTGCGCGAGGACGAAATCTGGGAAACGATTCAGCCGGGAAATATCTACGTGTCTTTGAATGTCGGCATACAACTTGCTAATCGAAGCAGCATGCTCAATGAAATCGAATTTTCCGAACTGGTCGGCCATCTGCGCCAGTTCGGCGACCAGATCGACGCCGAAGCCGAAGTGCCGGACATGACTGCGGTCATGAAGCGTGCGCGCGCCCTGCATCAACTGGTCAACCAGTTCGATGCCAAGCTTTCGGTCAACATCCAGTCCAACGGCGCACCCTGGGCCATCAGCACCTTGCTGGGCGCCCTGGAGCGCCAGGGCTTCGATCTGCGCCCTGACGGCAGGCTCGTCATGCCCGACGGCGACGGCGGCATCCTGTTCAGTCTATCCACCAACGAAACCCTGGCAGCCGAAACCAGCTCGCGCCTGACACTCTTGCTCGACGTGCCCTGCGTGGCGCCGCAGCGCGCGGCCTATGAAGCCATGATCTCGTTCGCCAGGACCTTGGCTTCGCGCCTGGGCGGCACGGTAGTCGACGATTCGAACCAGCCGTTGTCCGACGAAGCGTTGCAACAGATCGCCGGCCAGGTGGCCGACTTCTGCCGCGAGATGGAGGCTGCAGGCGTGCCTGCCGGCTCCACCCGCGCCCTGCGGCTGTTCAGTTAAGCGGCGCTTCGTCCATGACCACGACGGCAATACCGGATCAGTCGGACTGGCAGGCGCGCGCTGCCTGGCTCAGGCAGGAGTTGAATCGCCACAGCTATTCATATTACGTGCTCGATGCGCCGAGCATACCCGACGCGGAATACGACAAGCTGTTTCGCGAGCTGCAAGTGCTCGAAGAAGTGCATCCCGAACTGGCGTCTTTCGATTCGCCGACCCAACGCGTCGGCGGTGCGCCGCTGAGCCAATTCGACGAAGTGCAGCACAGCGTGCCCATGCTGTCGCTGAACAACGGCTTTGCCGATGAAGACATCATCAACTTCGATCGTCGCGTGCGCGAAGGCCTGCAAGCCGCCGGGGTCACGCTCGATGGCGAAGCCGGCGGTGAGGTTGAGTACGCGACCGAATTGAAGTTCGATGGCTTGGCGATCAACCTGCGCTATGAAAATGGCTTGCTCGTGCAAGCCGCCACGCGCGGCGATGGCGCTACGGGTGAAAACGTCACGGCCAACATCCGCACGGTCAGGGACATCCCGCTGCGCCTGCATGGCGACAGGATTCCCGCCGTGCTCGACGTGCGCGGCGAGGTGCTGATGTTCAAGGCCGATTTCGAGAAGCTCAAAGCAAGCCAGCGCGCAGCCGGGCAAAAGGAAGCCGTCAACCCGCGCAACGCCGCCGCCGGCAGCCTGCGCCAGCTCGATTCGCGCATCACGGCGCGCCGTACGCTGCGCTTCTTCGCCTACGGCATCGGCACGCTCGAAGGCATGGCCATGCCAGAATCGCACAGCGCCTTGCTCGACTGGTACAAGACGCTGGGCCTGTCGGTCAATGCCGAACGTGCCGTAGTGCGCGGCGCGCAAGGCTTGCTCGAGTTCTTCCACAGCGTCGGCGAAAAACGCCCCAACTTGCCCTATGAGATCGACGGCGTGGTGTACAAGGCCAACCGCCTGGAACACCAATTGAAGCTCGGCTTCGTCTCACGCGCGCCGCGCTTTGCGCTGGCGCACAAATTCCCCGCCGAAGAAGCCTTGACCGTGGTGCAGGACATCGAAGTGCAGGTCGGCCGTACCGGTGCGATCACGCCCGTGGCACGATTGCAGCCCGTGTTCGTCGGCGGCGTAACCGTCACCAACGCCACGCTGCACAATGAAGATGAAGTCCGGCGCAAGGATATCCGCATCGGCGACACTGTCACCGTGCGCCGCGCCGGCGACGTGATTCCCGAAGTGCTCTCTTTCGTGCCCGAATCGCGCCCGGCCGATGCGCGTGAATTCGTCATGCCGGCCAACTGCCCGATCTGCGGTTCGCCCATCGTGCGCCCCGAAGACGAAGCCGTGGCGCGCTGCTCCGGCGGCTGGATCAAGTGTTCGGCGCAGCGCAAGGGCGGTCTGTTGCATTTCGTTTCGCGCCGCGCGATGGACGTCGAAGGCTTGGGCGACCAACTGGTCGAACAACTTGTCGACAGGCAAGTCGTCACGACGGCCGCCGATCTCTACAAGCTCGGCCTGACTTCGCTGGCGGAACTGGATCGCATGGCCGAAAAATCGGCGCAAAACGTCTTGCATGCCCTGGAGAAATCCAAAAAAACCACGCTGATGCGCTTCATCTACGCGTTGGGCATACGTCACGTCGGCGAATCGACCGCCAAGGAACTGGCGCGCCACTTCGGCAATCTCGATGCCTTCATCGATGCCTCGGAAGCGGCGCTGCTCGAAGTGGCCGACGTCGGCCCGGTGGTAGCGCAATCGATCCGCGCCTATTTCGCCGACCCGCTCAACGTCGAGCTGGTACAACAATTGCGTGCAGCAGGCATACACTGGCCGGAACAGGAGACGGAAAACAATCGTCCCCGGCCGTTGCTGGGTAAAACATTCGTCTTGACCGGCACCCTGCCCAATCTGTCGCGCGACCAAGCGCAGGCATTGATCGAGGAGCAGGGCGGCAAGGTCTCGGGTTCGGTATCTAAAAAAACAAACTACGTAGTCGCCGGTGCGGAAGCAGGGAGCAAACTAGCCAAGGCCGAAGAGTTGGGTATCACCGTACTCGACGAAGCGGGATTACATCAATTATTGCAAAATTTAACGGACGCATCATGAGAAATGTCAGGAAAGCTGTTTTTCCGGTTGCCGGTCTCGGCAGCCGATTCTTGCCGGCTACCAAGGCGCAGCCCAAGGAAATGCTACCGATCGTCGATAAACCGTTGATTCAATATGCGGTCGAGGAAGCGGTAGCGGCCGGCATTACCGAAATGATCTTCATCACGGGCCGCAACAAGCGCGCGATCGAAGACCATTTCGACAAGGCCTATGAACTCGAAGCCGAACTCGAAGCCGCCAACAAGCAAGCCCTGCTTGAATTGGTGCGCAACGTGATCCCCAAGAACATCAACTGCATCTACATCCGCCAGTCCGAGCCTTTGGGCCTGGGCCACGCCGTGCTGTGCGCCAAGCCCGTGGTCGGCGAAGAACCCTTCGCCGTGCTGCTGGCCGACGACTTCATGGACGTCGAACGCGGCACGCTGCCGGTCCTGGCGCAGATGACCGAAATCTTCAACCGCGAAGAATCGAGCATGCTGGCGGTGCAGGACGTGCCGCGCGCCGAAACCAAGCAATACGGGATCGTCAGCGTCACGCCATACCAGGAAAACCTCGAACGCGTCGACAACATCGTCGAAAAGCCCGCACCGGAAAACGCGCCATCGACGCTGGCCGTGGTCGGGCGCTACATCCTGACCAACCGCGTGTTCCGCTTCCTCGAAGGCCTAGGCCGCGGCGCCGGCGGCGAAATCCAGTTGACCGACGGCATTGCCGCTCTGATGGAAGTCGAACGCGTCATGGCGTACCGCTATGAAGGCACGCGCTACGATTGCGGCTCCAAGCTCGGTTACCTCAAGGCGACCGTGGCGATGGGGCGCAAGCATCCCGAGATCGGCGCCGCATTCGCCGAATACCTCGACGCGCAGTAATTCATCGACGAGCGCCCAATGACAGCCCAAGCCATCCTCAAGATGGGCGACCCACGCCTCCTGCGGGTTGCCGAGCCGGTACGCGAGTTCGATACGCCGCAACTGCATGCCCTGATCGTCGACCTGTTCGACAGCATGCATGCAGCCGGCGGCGTCGGCCTCGCGGCACCGCAGATCGGCGTCAACCTCCGGGTGGTGATCTTCGGCTTCAAGAAAAGCGAGCGCTATCCCGATGCGCCGCCGGTTCCTGAAACGATCCTGATCAACCCGGTATTGACCCCGACCTCGCAAGAAAAAGAGGATGGCTGGGAAGGCTGCCTGTCGGTACCCGGCCTGCGCGGCATGGTGCCGCGCTTCACCGGCCTGCGCTATCAGGGTTTCGACCAGTTCGGCCGCGAGATCGACCGCACGGTCGACGACTTCCACGCGCGCGTGGTGCAGCACGAATGCGATCATCTCGACGGCATGCTGTACCCCATGCGCATCACCGATTTCTCCAAGTTCGGCTTTACCGAGGTGCTGTTCCCCGACATGGACCCTGCGGAAGACGACTGACATGGCCGAAGACCGCAGCATGCCCAAGCGCCTACGCAGCACCGTGACGCGCATGGGCGCCGCGTCCTGGCACTGGAGCGACACCTATCATACGGTGCTGCGGCTGTCCTGGCCGCGCTTCTTCCTGCTGGTCATTTGCATCTACCTGAGCGTCAACCTGGTATTTGCGCTCCTGTATGCGGCGGTGCCCGGCACCATCGTCAATGCGCGTTCGGGCTCGTTCGTCGACCTGTTCTTCTTTTCGGTCGAAACGCTGGCCACCGTCGGCTACGGCGTAATGAGCCCCGGCTCGATCTATGGCCACATCGTCGCCTCGACCGAGATCGTGCTCGGCATGCTGGTGACGGCCGTCATGGCCGGCCTGATGTTCGCCCGCTTTTCGCGCCCGACGGCGCGCGTGCTGTTCGCCCGCAACATGGTGGTGACGACCTTCAACGGCGTGCCGACCCTGATGGTGCGCGTGGCCAACGAACGCAACAACCTGATCCTCGAAGCGTCGGTGCGCCTGACCCTGGTGCGGCGCGAACGCACCCTCGAAGGCGACGTGTTCTACCGCGTCTACGACCTCAAGCTCGAACGCGACCGCAGCAGCGCCTTCGCCTTGAGCTGGACCATCATGCACCGCATCGATGCAACCAGCCCCCTGCACGACAAGACCGGGGAAGACCTGCTGCTCGACGACGCCGAATTCTACGTCGCCATTTCAGGCCAGGATGAAACATTGAACGACACCGTCTCGGCGCGCAAGCTGTACGAGCCGGGCGATATTCTGTTCGGCAGCCGCTATGACGACATCCTGTTCGAGCGCGAAAGCGGCAACTGGTCCGTGGATTTCAGCAAATTTCATGACGTGAAGCCCGACCGCCATTGAAAAGCCGGGACATCCACAACATCGACCCCGACTGCCGTCATGTAGGTTGGAGCTGAGCGTAAGCGAAGCCCAACATCCGACGGGAATGTCTCATGTGCACTGACTAACGGCTGCGTTGGGCGGGGCATCGCTATGTTTCGCTTTTGCTCAGCGCCAACCTACCTAGAAATTCGAGAACAGCAGCGTCACATCCGGCGCGCCAAGCCCCGTCACATCGTCATAGCCGCTGACGGCGGTACAAATACTGCACGTGTTGGTGGTCAGGTTGTTCGATCCCGAAATCACGTCATAAAAACCTGCCGTCGACCCCATCGTGGTCTTGGCCTGATACAGCATGCCGTTGAAGCCGCCGGGCGTGGTCCCGGTCAGTCCGGCCAGCGATTCGCCCTTGTTGCTCAGGTATTGCCCGAACAAGGCACCCACGCCGGCCCAGATCGGCGCCCCCACACTGGTACCGCCGGCCATGCTCCAGGCGTTCTTGTAATACGTTCCCACGGCGCTGTATTGCGCATCGGCCACTGCCGCCACATCGGGCGTGGCGCGCATGCCGCCGTTTGCGCTCAAGGTGGCGCTGCTCAATATGGCGGTTTGCCAGCTCGGCGCGGCAAAATACAGATTCGGGCCGCCGCTAGAATATTGCCATGCAATTTCGCTGGCCGATGAGCTCCATGGCACCGCCGTGATGCGCGTGCCGCCGACCGAAGTGACATAAGGCGAGGCGGAGGGATATTGCGCCGTCGCGGTATAGCCGCCGTCGCCGCTGCTGGCGAAGAACACCGGCCCGCCCTGTGCCTGGTAAGCGGCCAGCTTCTGGTCCTGCGCCTGCTGGATTGCCGCGCTGGCCTGGCCGCCTATGCTCATCGACACCACGGTGGCGCCCGGTATGTTGGTAGCGGCATACGTCATGGCGGCGTTGAGGTCGGTGAACGAAGAACTGGCAGCAGTCAGCAAGACGATGGTGGCCCTGGGCGCGATGCCGTGGGCCATCTGCGTGTCGAGTTCAACCTCGCGCCCGGCATCGGTGCCGCTAATGGGCGTGGCGCCGTTGGAGAGATCGATGTGCTTGAAGCACGGATTGTTGGCGTTGCATTGGGGGATCTTGTAGAACTTGCTGAACGAATTCAAGTCGTCCGCCGGGTCGCCGGTGCCGGGCGGATCGATGATCACGATGGTCTGCCCGGTGCCGTCGAGGCTGGACGGAATGTTGTAATGGGTGCGCAGATCGGCCGGCGAAAGCGAGCCGTTGACCCCACGCCCGCCGATGCCGAATAGATCGACCGTGCTGCCGACGGTGGTGCCGCTGCTGGCGCCGGATCCGGCCACGACGCTGCCGGTGATGATGCCGGCCTGGATGCTCGCAACGGCAGCCTGGTTCAGCGTAAGCAGATAGTTGACGACCGAGCCGTCAGCTTGCCCGTAGTTGTAGGGCGCGCCGCTTTTTTCGATCAAGCCCAGATAGACATTGCCGCCCAATTCAAAATACACGCGATACGCCTGCACCGCGCTGGCGCCCAGCGGCAGCGGATTGTTTGCCGTCCACATGCGCACGCCTTGCACCGTACTGATCGCGCCGTCGCCGGCAAAATCGGTTTCGTCAGGGTAGGGCGAGCCGGCACCCAACAGGCTGATCGGGAAGAAATTGTCGAGCGTCGCATTGCTCATGCATGGCGTCGGCGTGGTGCCCGTCGTAATCGTGGTCGACGCCTTGTTGTTGCAATCGCTGACGAGGATGGTGTCGCTGGCACGATAGCCTTGCTTGACGATGTAGGCTGCACCGGCTTGCCACTGCGCGTTGGCCGAGAAATTATTGGCATTGATCCAGGTGCTGATCGGCACCGCCGCCTGCAATTCCTCGGGCGAATTGTCCATCAGCCCGGTCAGGCTGGCCATGGCGTAGTTGGAGAACACCGACGATGTCAGCGCGGTCTGGCCGTCGCTGGCGAGGTAGTCCACATGGATCGCATTGTTGACGTAAGTGATGCGCCGCGACGCCGCTGCAGCCAGTACCAGGATCTGGCCGTTTTGCAGCACACGCGACGGGCCGGGCGAGGAAAAGCCCAGGTAGGGGTCGAGCGAGGTGAAGACCGGCGTTTCCACCTGCGGCCCGTTGATCGGCGAAGCCGGCAGCACGCCGGTCGAATTGGAATAGATGTAATTGCTGCCCGACACCAGCGTGCCGCCGCCGAAAGGAAAGCTATACACCAGCGTCGCCTCGCCGCCATGCAGCGCCGTGCTTTCGAAAATCGCTTCGTTGGTGAAATTGGCAATCGCGATGCTGATCGTGCCCGGGAATGTCGCAGGATCGGTGGTGCTGTTCACCGTCGCAAGCATGGTGCGCGCACCGGCAGCGGCGGCCGGCCCGGCATAGAGCGAGGCGGAAACGGCGGCGGTGAAATCCTGCGCCATACTCACGCGGTTGGCGACCAGGGTAGCGTCGATCTGGCCCTGCGCCGTCGGATTGGTCTGGGCGCCGGCCATGATCGCCAGCGCCGCATCGGCCTGGGTCAGGCTGCCGCTGTCGATGGCATTGGTCCAGAAGGCCAGGCCGCCGGCTGCCGGCGTGCGCCCCAGCACGTTCTGGAAGATCGCCGTAACGAAATCGCTGGAGCTGCCGCTGCCATACAGCGCCTGCGATTCGGCGCTGGTGCCGAAGCTGTCGATCAGGCTTTTCAGCGCGGGATTGCTGGCATAGGCCGCCGCCAGGTCGGCAATGTCGGGCGGCGCATTGTCGGCCTGCAGCGCGGCGGAAAAATTGGCGAGGCCGTTGGGGTCGGCGGGGCGGCCGAAGTAGGCGATATAGAGCTGCTGGACCTCGGTGTCATAGGCGGAGGCGCCAGACGACGCGCTGGTCTTGGCGTGCGCCGCAGCGGATTTGGCGCTGGCGGCATCGCCGGTCGACAAAGAATCCGATCCGCCACAGCCGGCGAGCAGAGATAACAAGGCAGCGCAGGTCAGTGTCTTTTTCAATGCAATTCCCCTGTTTAACTGCGATGTACGATGACCGCTCAGCCGCTCAGCCGTCGTTCCCGCGCAAGCGGGAAACCACACGGAGCATCTCGTGCAAATGTAAGACGGATTCGCGCAGGGCGGCCTACCGCCTGCGCGGGAATGACGGAAGTAATGAAGTCGGTGAAACGTTTACTAAAATTTTTCATCCGCCCCAAGATAGCGCCACTGCCCCTCAGGCAGGTTGCCCAGCAGGACACGGCCTATCCTGATGCGCTTCAAGCCGACCACCTTCAATCCCACTGCTTCGCACATGCGGCGTATCTGGCGTTTTTTCCCTTCGCGCAGCACAAAGCGCAACTGGTCTTCATTCTGCCATTCCACCTTGGCCGGCAGCAAGGCCTTGCCGTCGAGCGACAGGCCGTGATTGAGCCGCTTCAATTCACTGTCGGGGAAACCGCCGGGCCGCGTGTACTTGACCCGCACCAGGTATTCCTTCTCGATGTTGGAATCCTCGCCGATCAATTGCTTGGCCACACGGCCATCCTGGGTCAAAATCAGCAGGCCGACCGAATCGATATCGAGCCGTCCGGCAGGAACCAGGCTGCGTAACTGGCTGCCGTGGAACTTGATCGTCGCGCGGTCTTCCTTCCACTGGTTTTCCGGCTTGACCAGCACCACCGCCGGCTGGTAGCCGTCTTCGGCCTGGCCGCTCACATAACCCAGCGGCTTGTTGAGCACGACGGTGACGCGCTTCGATTGCTCGGCCGCGGCCTGCTTCTCGACCGTGATGCGCTGCTGCGGCAGCACCTTGCTGCCCAATTCGGAGACGATCTGGCCGTCGACACGCACCCAGCCGCGCGCGATCCATTCGTCGGCTTCGCGGCGCGAGCACAGGCCAAGTTCCGACATCCGCTTGGAAAGGCGTAAAGGTTCGTTCGACATGATAGCGGTTTATATCTGTAACGCTTCCAGCAGTTCAGTTTCAAGCTGAATCTGGCTGCGCGCGTTGTTGAGCACCGGGCCGTCGACCAGGAACACGTCTTCGACGCGTTCGCCCAAGGTCATGACCTTGGCCGTGTGCAGGTTGATCTTGTATTTGGTCAGCACGTTGGCGATGGAATACAGCAAGCCATTGCGGTCCGACGCCGACACCGAGAGCAGGTAATACTGCCCGCGCTCGTCGGGCCGCAAGTCGACCGTCGGCGTGACCGGGAAGGTGCGCGACAGCCGCGACAAGCGCCCCTTGATCGGCGGCGGCAGGCTTTCTTCGGACTTCAGCACCTCGGCCAATTCATGCTCCACCAGGCTCATGATGTCGCGGTAATTCTTGGCGAACATGGTCTCCGTCACGAGGAAGGTGTCGAGCGCATAGCCATGGCGCGTGGTATGGATCTTGGCGTCGAGAATGCTGAAATTCTTGCGGTCGAAATAGCTGCAGATGCGCGCAAACAGGTCGGGCTGGTCTTTCGCATAGACCGCCACCTGCAAACCCTCGCCGATGGCCGCCAGGCGGCACTTCACCACCGGCACCGGACTGTCGACCTTGTCGTACAGCGCGCGCGTCTGCCAGGCGATGTCGGCTGCGTCGTGGCGCAGGAAGTAGCTCACGTCGAGCTGCTTCCAGAAGCGCTCGTGCGCATCGCTCTCCATGCTGTACAGGCGCAAGATCTTCAGCGCATCATCCTTGCGGTTGATCAGTTCGTGGTCGGCGGTGTTGCTTTCGCCGCCCAAAACGCGCAAGGTCATGCGGTACAAGTCTTCCAGCAGCTTGCCTTTCCATGCATTCCACACCTTGGGGCTGGTGCCGCGGATGTCGGCCACGGTCAACAGATACAGCGCCGTCAAGTGCCGCTCGTCGCCTACCAGCGCGGCAAAATCGTCAATCACGCGCGGATCGGACAAATCCTGCTTCTGCGCCAGTTGCGACATCGTCAGGTGATGCTGCACCAGGAACACCACCAGGCTGGTGTCCTGTTTCGACAAGCCATGATCCTTGCAGAAGCGCCGCGCATCGTCCATGCCAAGCAGCGAATGGTCGCCGCCGCGCCCCTTGGCGATATCGTGGAACAGCGCCGCGATGTAGATCAGCCAGGGCTGGGCAAAATTCGCCATCAACTGGCTGCAATACGAATATTCGTGCGCATGCTCCGGCATGGTAAAGCGGCGCACATTGCGCACCACCATCAGGATATGCTGGTCCACCGTGTAGACGTGGAACAGGTCATGCTGCATCTGGCCGATGATGCGTCGGAAGGCAGGCAGGTAGCGCCCCAGCACACTGCTCTGGTTCATGCCGCGCAAGGCGTGCGTGACGCCCTGCGGCGCCTGCAAAATTCGGAGGAACAGCGCGCGGTTCTTCGGCTCCTTGCGGAACGCCGTGTTGATCTTGTCGCGTGCGTGCCAGAGCGCGCGCATGGTTTGCGCCGTCATGCCCTTCAAGCCCGGATGCAGCGCCAGCAACAGATAGACTTCGAGCATCGCCGAAGGATTGCGCGCGAACGTGTCTTCCTGCGCAATGTCGATCAAGCCGCCGATTTCGTTGAACTCGGCCGTCAGCGGCTGCGGTTCGCCGCGCTGCGGGAACAGTTGCGCGCCGATGTTTTGCAGCAGGATGGTGTTCAGTTGCGTCACCACCTTGGCCGCCCAGTAATAGCGCTGCATCAGGTATTCGCTGGCGCGGCGCGTCTCGGTGGTCTTGAAGCCGAAGGTCTCCGCCACTGCCGTCTGCACATCGAACACCAGCCGGTCCTCGCGCCGCTTGGCGTGGATATGCAGGCGGATGCGGATATCCTTGAAGGCGCGCTCCTTCTGCAGCAATTGACGCGCTTCGGCCTGCGTGATCAGGCCGCGTTCGGCCAGCTTGCGCCAGGAGTCGCCCAGTCCCGCCGCCTTGGCGACCCACAGGATCACCTGCAGGTCGCGCAGGCCGCCCGGGCTTTCCTTGCAGTTCGGCTCCAGGCTGTAGGGTGTGTCTTCGTACTTCACGTGGCGCTGGCGCATTTCCAGGGTCTTTGCCTGGAAAAAGGCTTGCGGGTACATCGCCGCGCGGCAGCGGTCTTGCAGGAATTCGAACAGCTTGCGGCTGCCCGTGACGCGGCGTGCTTCGAGCAGGCTGGTCTGCACCGTGATGTCGGCCGCCGCCTCGGTCATGCATTCCTCGACCGTGCGGATGCTGTGGCCGATCTCGAGGCCGATATCCCAGAACACGCGCACCAGCTCTTCCAGCTTGGCCTGCAAGGGCGCGCCGGGCGGGCCCTCGAGCAGGATCAGCACGTCGACGTCGGAATAGGGAAACAGTTCGCCCCGGCCATAGCCGCCGACGGCAACCAGCGCCGCATTGGAAGCGGACAAGCCGAACGATTGCCACAACTGCGTAAGAGCGGCATCGACGCTGGCGCGCAGATCGGTCAGCAGCTTTTCCGGCTTGCCGCCGGCCTGGAACTGCTCGATGATGGCCTGGCGCTCAGCCCTCAGTTGTTCCTTGATTTTTGGCGCCAGGCGGGGTATCGATTTTGCGCCGGCCGCTGCCGGTTCAGGCATGGACGGCCTGCGGCGATTCTGTCTGGGTGATGAAAGCCGGCGGCGCAGGCGTGGCTGCCGAAACGGTCAGCACTTCATAGCCGGTTTCGGTCACGAGAACGGTATGCTCCCATTGCGCCGACAGGCTGCGATCCTTGGTCTTGATGGTCCAGCCGTCGGGCATTTCCTTGATGTCGCGCCGTCCGGCATTGATCATCGGCTCGATGGTGAAGATCATGCCGGCCTGCAGCTTGGTCAGCGTGCCGGGGCGGCCGTAGTGCAGCACCTGCGGCTCTTCATGGAACACCTTGCCGATGCCGTGGCCGCAGAATTCGCGCACCACGCTGTAGCCGGCCTTTTCGGCATGCTGCTGGATCACGTGGCCGATGTCGCCCAGATAGGCGCCCGGCTTGACCTTGGCAATGCCCAGCCACATGCACTCATAAGTGATGTCGGTCAGGCGGCGCGCCAGGATCGAAGGCTCGCCGACGTAGAACATGCGGCTGGTGTCGCCGTGGTAGCCGTCCTTGATCACGGTGATGTCGAGATTGACCACGTCGCCGTTCTTCAGCACCTTGTCGCCGGGAATGCCGTGGCAGATCACGTCGTTGACCGACGTGCAGATCGCCTTCGGATAGGGCGTGTAGCCGGGCGGGCAATAGTTGAGCGGCGCCGGAATCGTGTGCTGCACGTTGACCATGTACTCATGGCACAGGCGGTCGAGTTCCCCCGTGGTGACGCCGGCCTTGACGTGGGGCGTGATGAAATCCAGCACCTCGGAGGCGAGCTTGCCGGCTACGCGCATGCCGGCGATATCATCCGCAGTTTTTATCGAAATGGACATAAAAGTAACCCTGGACCGCAAAAAAGCAGTCGATTTGCGTCGATCAAGAAGGAATTATAGTCGAGCATGGCAATATTCGCCTGCGAACCCTTGCATTTGCTTGTCAACCTGGCCATTTCCGCAGAGTATGCGGGGGGCTTGAAAGATGCCGCGATATTAAGGTAGAATCTTGGGTTAGCTTGAATTGGCTAATTTATTTGTTTTTTTGAAACTCGCGAACCTGCCCAAAAAGGGTGCCCAGATGCAATCAGCAATCCGGGTCACTGGCCAGGTTCAAGACCCAACCCTGGAGAAATAGTATGTCCGTTACCATGCGTGAAATGCTGGAAGCCGGTGTCCACTTCGGCCACCAAACCCGTTTCTGGAACCCCAAGATGGCCCCGTTCATCTTCGGCCATCGCAACAAGATCCATATCGTCAATCTGGAAAAGACCCTGGGCATGTACCAGGAGGCGATGAAGTACATCCGTCAACTGGCCTCGAACCGCGGCACGATCCTGATGGTCGGCACCAAGCGCCAGGCCCGTGAAATCATGGCTGCCGAAGCTGCACGCTGCGGCATGCCCTTCGTCGACCAGCGCTGGCTGGGCGGCATGCTGACCAACTTCAAGACCATCAAGACTTCGATCAAGCGCCTCAAGGACATGGAAGTCGCGCTGGAAGACGGCTCGGTCGAGAAGATGAGCAAGAAAGAAGCCCTGATGTTCCAGCGCGAAATGGTCAAGCTGCAAAAGGCCATCGGCGGCATCAAGGACATGGGCGGCGTGCCCGACGCAATCTTCGTCGTTGACGTCGGCTACCACAAGGGCGCCATCACCGAAGCCGCCAAGCTGGGCATCCCGGTCATCGGCGTGGTCGATACCAACCACTCGCCCGAAGGCGTCACCTACGTGATCCCGGGCAACGACGACTCCTCCAAGGCCATCACGCTGTACGCCCGTGGCGTTGCCGATGCGATCCTGGAAGGCCGTGCCAACGCCATGACCGACGTGGTCGAGACGATCAAGGGCGGCGCCGACGAGTTCGTGGAAGTCGAGCAAGCTTAAAAATAAAAAAGGGTGCGGCAGGGGTGTGGCGTAGGGTGCTGCGTTCCCCGTACCGTGCAAGAAGGGATGGGGCCACACATGTCGCCCCATTTTTTTAGGCAAATTTTGAAGATATCGTGAATTCGGCGCCGTCGCTTCAAGTAACGGCGCCACCAAGTTAGGAGATTGATATGGCGGCAATTACAGCAGCACTGGTCGGCGAACTGCGCGCAAAGACTGATGCGCCGATGATGGAATGCAAGAAGGCATTGACCGAAGCCGAAGGCGACCTGGTCAAGGCTGAAGAAATCCTGCGCGTCAAGCTGGGCACCAAGGCGTCCAAGGCTTCCTCGCGCATCACGGCAGAAGGCGTCGTCGCTGCTTACATCAACGGCGGCGTGGGCGCCCTGATCGAAGTCAACTGCGAAACCGACTTCGTGACCAAGAACGACGACTTCCTGGGCCTGGCCAACAACAGCGTCAAGCTCGTGGCCGACCACAACCCGGCCGACGTGGCTGCGCTGTCGGCCCTGCCGTTCGAAGGCAAGACCGTTGAAGAAGTGCGCGCCGCCCTGGTCGGCAAGATCGGTGAAAACATGTCGTTCCGTCGTTTCAAGCGTTTTGAGACGACCGGCAAACTGGTTTCCTACCTGCACGGTACGCGTATCGGCGTCGTGGTCGAATTCGACGGCGCCAATGAGCAAGTCGGCAAGGACGTGGCCATGCACATCGCCGCGATGAAGCCGGTCGCCCTGTCGTCCGCCGACGTGCCTGCCGACCTGATCGAAAAGGAACGTTCGGTCGCGTCGCAAAAGGCTGCCGAATCGGGCAAGCCGGCCGACATCATCGCCAAGATGGTCGAAGGCTCGGTGCAGAAATACCTGAAGGAAGTGTCGCTCCTGAACCAGGTGTTCGTGAAAGCCGAAGACGGCAAGCAAACCGTCGAGCAAATGCTTAAGGCCACCAACACCACGATCAAGAGCTTCACCATGTTCGTGGTCGGCGAAGGCATCGAAAAGAAGGTAGACGACTTCGCTGCAGAGGTGGCGGCGCAGGTCGCCGCTGCGAAGCAGGCGTAATCGATAAAAAACGGGCCGCGAGGCCCGTTTTTTTAGAGTCTGGCGCAAAACCGTGCACGCCCATGCGGCATGGGTTTTGCAGCAGTCTCTGAAGGATGGGAATATTCACAACGTGGCTTGGAGGCGCCGCTCTGGTTTAGTCAGCCCCATTCAGTTAAGATTCAGCAAATTTCATAACGGTTTGGCATCGTTTCGCGAAGTCTTGTCGTGTGGAATTGCAGGTAGGCAATACTAGCAAGACTCATCAGGATCATTTTAGGAGCCCCATCAATGACCAATCCAGCTTACAAACGCGTCCTCCTCAAACTTTCCGGTGAAGCACTGATGGGAGATGATCCCTACGGCATCAATCGCGCCACAATCGAGCGCATGGTGGCTGATGTGACCGAGGTGGCGCGCTTGGGCGTGGAATTGGCGATCGTCATCGGTGCCGGCAACATCTTCCGCGGCGTCGCGCCCGGCGCCCAGGGCATGGACCGCGCCACGGCCGACTACATGGGCATGCTGGCAACGGTGATCAATTCGCTGGCCCTGGCCGATGCCATGCGCCAGGCCGGCAGCATCGCCCGCGTCATGTCGGCCATCGGCATCGAGCAGGTCGTCGAACCCTATGTCCGCCCCAAGGCCTTGCAATACCTGGAAGAAGGCAAGATCGTCATTTTCGCCGCCGGCACCGGCAACCCGTTCTTCACCACCGACACCGCCGCCGCCTTGCGCGGGGCCGAAATCGGCGCCGAAATCGTGCTGAAGGCCACCAAGGTCGACGGCGTTTATAGTGCCGACCCCAAGAAAGACCCCGAAGCCACGCGCTATTCGACAATTTCTTTCGACGAAGCAATTGCCAAGCGGCTCCAAGTCATGGATGCTACGGCTTTTGCCCTGTGCCGCGACCAGAAATTGCCGATCAAGGTGTTTTCCATCATCAAGCCGGGCGCCTTGCGCCGCGTCGTGATGGGCGAGGACGAAGGCACGCTGGTGCACGTGTAAGAAAAAGTCAGTAGAAACAAGGAGAAAAGCATGACAGTTGCAGATGTAAAGAAAACCGCCGACCAAAAAATGCACAAGTCGATCGAGACCTTGAAGGCCGACCTGGCCAAGGTTCGCACCGGCCGCGCGCACATCGGCATTCTCGACCACGTGATGGTCGATTATTACGGCAATCCCACCGCCATCAACCAGGTCGCCAACCTGACCCTGATCGATGCCCGCACCATCGGCGTACAGCCATGGGAAAAGAAGATGATCGCCGTGGTCGAAAAGGCCATCCGCGAATCCGACCTGGGCTTGAACCCCGCCACTCAGGGCGACATCATCCGCGTTCCGACACCGCCCCTGACCGAAGAACGCCGCAAGGAAATGGTCAAGCTGGTCAAGAGCGAAGCCGAAACCGCCAAGATCGCGGTCCGCAACGTGCGCCGCGACGCCAACGAAGGCTTGAAGAAACTGTTGAAGGACAAGGACTGCTCGGAAGACGACGAGCGCCGCGCCCAGGACGACGTGCAAAAGCTGACCGACAAGTTCGTCGCCGAAGTCGACAAGCTGGCTGCAGACAAGGAAAAGGAATTGATGACGGTGTAAGGCTGCAAGATGGGATGTAATGCGGGTGCCTGTGCGTAAATGCAGTGCGCCCGCGTGTAACTTTCTGCAAGTTAGTTCGTCAAAGCAATGCGGTTGGTCGTAGAGTAGGGCGTTTGCCCGTTTGTTTTTTGTAGCATTTCAGAAATTTGATCGATGACGTCTCCCAGTTCCACTCAGACGGTACCGGAAATCTACCCGGTGCCGCGCCACATTGCCATGATCATGGATGGCAACGGACGCTGGGCGACCAAGCGCTTCCTGCCGCGTGTGGCTGGGCACGCCAAAGGCGTCGAAACGGTGCGCGGTATCGTCGAGGCGTGCGCGCGGCGCGGCGTCGAATACCTCACGCTGTTTGCCTTCAGCTCGGAAAACTGGCGCCGTCCTGCCGACGAGGTGTCGCTTCTGATGCGGTTGTTCGTCACGGCGCTCGAACGCGAGGTCGGCAAGATGCACGCCAACGAGATCCGCCTGAAGGTAGTGGGCGACCTGAGCCGCTTCGAGCCCAAGCTGCAGGGCATGATCGCCGAAGCGATGGCAAAGACCGAAAACAATGCGCGTCTCACAGTCACCGTGTGCGCCAATTACGGCGGCCGCTGGGACATCCTGCAAGCAATCGAGAAAATGCTGCAGATCAACCCCGGCATGCGCTCACCCAGCGAAGAAGACCTTGCCCCGTATCTGGCGCTGGCCTACGCCCCCGAGCCCGACCTCTTCATCCGCACCGGCGGCGAAGAGCGCATCTCGAACTTCATGCTCTGGCAACTGGCCTATTCCGAGCTGTATTTCACCGACACCTACTGGCCCGACTTCGACGCGGCCGAACTCGATAAGGCAATCGCCTCCTACCAGAACCGCGAACGCCGCTTCGGCCGCACCAGCGAACAATTGCTCGAGCAAAAGAAAGCGTCCTGATGCTGCGTACCCGGGTCATTACGGCCGTTATCCTGCTGGCGGTCTTGCTGGCGGTGTTGTATGTCAACTCGTTTCCCTTGCTTGCGCTGGCCGTGGCGGCATTCTGCTTCGCCGCCACCTGGGAGGGCGGGCGCCTGTTCGGCGCAAAATTCCCCCTGGCGGGTGCGGCGGTGTGGACTGCCGTGCTGTTGTTTCTCGCCTTTCACGACAGTGCCATGTGGCCCAATCCGCACCCGGTGCAGGACCCGTCCGTCATGCTGGCGGCGATCAGCGCGGCGATCTGGGCGGCGCGCCTTGCGCCCTCGCTGGCCATCGGCTTGCCGCCTTTGAAGACGGTCGGCAATTGGCTCTTGAGCGCCATCTATGGCGCTGCCGTGCTGGCCTGCTTCGCCGCCATCCTCGCGCTGTTCCGGCACTCGGCGCTTTACCTGGTCTCGGTCATGGCCCTGGTCTGGCTGGCCGACATCGGCGCCTATTTTTCCGGCAAGGCCTTCGGCAAGCGCAAGCTCGCCCCCTCGATCTCGCCGGGCAAGTCCTGGGAAGGCGTGATCGGCGGCTGGCTCGCCGTGCTGATCGTAGCGGGCGGCTCGACCTTCGTGCCGCAACTGGCCGACACCTTTTCGCCGCACCTGCTTGCCGCCTGGGGCTGGGCCGGCTGGCTGGTCGTCATGACCCTGATCGTCGCCGCCAGCGTGGTCGGCGACCTGTTCGAATCGCAATTGAAGCGCCGCATCGGCATGAAAGACAGCAGCAACCTGCTGCCCGGCCATGGCGGCGTGCTCGACCGCATCGATGCCCTGATTCCCGTGCTGCCGCTGGCGGTGCTGTGCGGCCACTGGATGTAGCGCGATGCAAAACGCCATGCAAAACGTCACCATCCTGGGTTCCACCGGCTCGATCGGTGTCTCCACGCTCGATGTCGTCGCGCGCCACCCGGATCGCTTCGCCGTCTATGCGCTCACGGCACACAGCAAGGTCGAAGAACTGGCGCGCCAATGCCTGCAACATCGCCCGCAAGTCGCCGTGGTCGGCACGGCCGAAGCAGCCGCCGCATTGAGCGCAATCCTGAAAGAGCAGGGCAGCAAGACCGAAGTCGCCTATGGCCAGGATGCCTTGTGCGCCGCCGCTTCCGCGCCCGCGTGCCACGCCGTGATGGCCGCCATCGTCGGCGCCGCCGGCCTTGCGCCCACATTGGCCGCCGCGCGCGCCGGCAAGAAGGTGCTGCTGGCCAACAAGGAAGCCCTGGTCATGTCGGGCAGCCTGTTCATGGATGCCGTGGCTGCCAATGGCGCCGTGCTGATGCCGATCGACAGCGAACACAACGCCATCTTCCAATGCCTGCCTGCGCATTACGACCGCCGGCCCGATGCGCACGGCGTGACCAAGATCATCCTCACCGCATCCGGCGGCCCCTTCCTGCGCCGTGCCGTCGAATCCTTGAACGACGTGACGCCCGCCGAGGCGGTAGCGCATCCCAAGTGGGTCATGGGGCGCAAGATTTCGGTCGATTCCGCCACCATGATGAACAAGGGTTTGGAGGTGATCGAGGCGCACTGGCTGTTCGGCGCCCCTGCCGAGAAGATCGACGTCCTGATCCACCCGCAAAGCGTAGTGCACTCCATGGTGTCCTATGCCGACGGCTCGGTGCTGGCGCAGATGGGCAACCCCGACATGCGTACGCCGATTGCGCATGCGCTGGCCTTCCCCGAACGCATGGCCTCCGGCGTGGCGCCGATCGACTTGCCGAAAATCGGGCAATTGATCTTTGAGCAACCGGATTTCGAGCGCTTCCCCTGCCTGCGTCTTGCCTACGACGCGCTCGCAGCCGGCGGTTCCGCACCGACAATATTGAACGCCGCTAACGAAATTGCAGTCCAAGCTTTTTTGGACGGACGCATGGGATTCCGCCTGATCGACCGCCTGATTGCCCGGGTGATGGATAAACTCACGCATGAAGCGGCCGACAGCATCGCCGCCGTGATGGACAAGGATGCCGCCGCACGCAGGCTGGCCAATGAATTGATCAATGAGTTGATGCACGCATGAGCGCCTTGCACTACATCCTCGCCTTCGCGGTTGCCTTCGGCATCCTGGTCAACATCCATGAGCTGGGGCATTATTTCGTCGCGCGATTGTGCGGCGTCAAGATCATGCGTTTTTCCATCGGCCTGGGCCGCGTGCTGTTTTCGCGCCGCTTCGGCCCCGACCAGACCGAATGGGCGGTCTCGATGTTCCCCATCGGCGGCTACGTCATGATGCTCGACGAGCGCAACCAGGACATGAGCAATGTATCCGCAGCCGACCTGAAGCGCGAATTCACGCGCCAAAGCGTGTGGCGCCGCATGGCCATCATCGCCGCCGGGCCGGCCGCCAATTTCCTCCTTGCGATCGCCGTACTTTGCTTCCTGTTCATGAAAGGCGCTCCCGATTTCACCACGCGCATCAACGGCGTATCCGAGCATAGCGCCGCCTATGATGCGGGTTTGCGCGGCGGCGAGCATGTCGTGGCGGTCAATGGCCAAACGGTCAACGGCTGGTCCGATCTGCGCTGGAAAATGATGCGGGCGGCATTGGACAAAAAGCCTGCCGACGTCGAATTCGATCAAGCCGGTGGCGCGCACGGCAAGGCAACCGTCTCGCTCGCCTCCGTCACCCCGAAGGACATTGAAGGCGATTTCATGGGCACGCTGGGCCTGGTGCCGGCTTTGCCCAAGCCCTTCATCCACAAAGTCGTGCCCGACGGCCCCGGCGCACGGGCCGGGCTGCACGACGGCGATCTGATCCTCGCAGTCAACGGCGCGCCCGTGGCCGATATCGCCGCCGCGCGCAAACTGGTTCGCGCCGCGCCGGGAAAGTCCACCCATTTGCAGGTTCAGCGCGGCACGGCCCTGCTCGAACTTGATCTCGTACCGGATGCGGTCAAGGAAGGCGATCAAAGCGTCGGCCAGATCAAGGTCGAATTCAACGCGCCCGACACCGTCATGGTCAGCCACGGCTTGACTTCGTCGCTTGGCCTGGCCGCACAACGCACCTGGGAAATGAGCGTTTTGCAAGTCACCATGATTGGCAAAATGATAACCGGATCGGTTTCCTGGCGGAACATCAACGGCGTCATTTCGATCGCCGACTATGCCGGCCAAGCGGCGCAGGCAGGGGTGACCACCTACCTCAGCTTCCTCGCCTCGGTCAGCATTGCCATCGGCGTCATGAATCTCTTGCCTATACCGGTTTTAGATGGGGGGCTTTTGCTGTATTATTCGCTGGAAGTTTTGACCAGACGGCCGATTCCCCGACGATTTGGCGAAATAGCGCAAATCGCGGGTATTGTCATGCTTGCGACGCTGATGACCGTTGCCTTGTTCAACGATTTCGTCCGTCTTGATCTACTTGAAAAGATTGCTGAACTTGTCCGCGCGGTTTGACAAGCTTATTAAACAAAACAACATCCGATGAAATTCTATTCCGAGCGCTTTTCCCTGCCATTTTTTCCACGTCGTTTGATTGCAGCAGCAGCTCTGGCCATGTGCGCTGGTAACGCCCTTGCTATCGAGCCGTTTGAAGTCAAGGACATCCGGGTCGAAGGGCTGCAGCGTACGGAAGCCGGCACCGTCTTCAATTACTTGCCGCTGAAGGTCGGTGAAACCTACAACGACGACAAAGGCTCGGCCGCGATCAAGGCACTGTATGCCACCGGCCTGTTCAAGGACATCCGCATCGAAGTCGAAGGCAATGTGCTGGTGGTGGCGGTGGAAGAGCGCCCCACGATCAACACCGTGGCGTTCTCCGGCGAAAAGGAATTCGAAAAGGAAGCGCTGGTCAAGGGTCTGAAGGAAATCGGCGTTGGCGAAACCAAGATTTTCGACCGCTCGCTGGTCGAGCGCGCCGAGCAGGAACTGAAGCGCCAATACCTGTCGCACGGCCTGTACGGCGTCCAGATCACCACCACCGTGACGCCGATCGAGCGCAATCGCGTCAACATCGCCTTTGCCATCGAAGAAGGCGATGCGGCGCGCATCCGGCAGATCAAGTTCGTCGGCAACAAGGTGTTTTCCGATTCCGAGCTGCTCAAGCAGATCAAGCTCACCACGCCAGGCTGGTTCACGTGGTACTCCAAGTCCGACCAGTATTCGAAGCAAAAGCTGTCGGGCGACATCGAAACGCTCAAGTCCTTCTACCTCGACCGCGGCTACCTCGAAATGCAGGTCGAATCGACCCAGGTCGAAATCACCAGCGACAAGAAAGACATCTACATCACGGTCAACATCACCGAAGGCGAGAAGTACACCGTCTCGGACATCAAGCTCGAAGGCGAAATGCTTGGCCGTGAAAATGAATTCAAGGAGCTCATGCTGCTCAAGCCGGGCGAGGTCTATTCGGGCCAGAAACTGACCGACAGCACCAAGAGGATTTCCGAGCGCATGGGTAACTTCGGTTATGCCTTCGCCAACGTCAACGCCAATCCGGAAATCAACCGCGAGAAGAAGGAAGTCGCCTTCACCATCCTGGTCGACCCGGGCAAGCGCGTCTACGTCCGTCACATCAACGTCACCGGCAATACCCGCACCCGCGATGAAGTCATCCGCCGCGAATTCCGCCAGTACGAAGCATCCTGGTACGACGGCGAAAAGATCAAGCGCTCGCGCGACCGTGTCGACCGCCTCGGCTACTTCAAGGAAGTGACGGTCGAAACGCCGGAAGTCGTCGGCGCCACCGACCAGGTCGACGTCAACCTGGCCGTGACGGAACGCCCGACCGGCAACCTGACCCTGGGCGCCGGCTATTCGCAGTACGAAAAATTCACCATCAACGCCGGCATCCAGCAAGACAATGCGTTCGGTTCCGGCGACTCGATCGGCGTGCAGGTCAACACCAGCGCCTTGAATCGCGCCATCGTCCTGTCGCACACCAATCCTTACGTGACCGAGGACGGCATCAGCCGCACGGTTGAAGTGTATCTGCGCACCACGCGTCCGCCCTTGACCAATAACGGCGACTTCAACGTGCGTACGCTGGGCTCGACCGTCAGATTCGGCGTTCCCTTCACCGAGTTCGATCGCGTGTTCTTCGGCATCGGCGTCGAACGCACCCAGGTCCAGACCTACAAGAACGACCCGGGCTTCAACGACAGCCCCTTGCTGTACCAGGAATATGTCGACGAATTCGGCAACGGCTCGGTGGCCGATACGACAAGCTTCCCCTTGACCGTCGCCTGGTCGCGCGACAGCCGCGACAGCGTCCTGACGCCGACCCGCGGTCAATTTCAGCGCGTGAATATGGAGATAGCGCCGGTGGGTACTCTCAGGTATTATCGTGCTGCTTACCAGAACCAGTATTTCCGCCCGATCGCAAGCTGGATCACCCTGGCCTTGAACGGCGAACTCGACTACGGCCGAGGCCTCGACGGCAAACCCTACCCGGTGTTCAAGAATTACTATGCCGGCGGTATCGGTTCGGTGCGCGGCTACCTGACTTCCTCGCTGGGTCCGTTGGACGTCAATGGCGACCCGTTGGGTGGTGCATCGCGCCTGATCATGAACGGCGAATTGCATTTCCCGTTCCCCGGCGCATCCAAAGATGCCGGGCTGCAATGGTTTACGTTCGTCGACGGCGGCAACGTCTTCGCCGACAGGCAACGAATCGAGTTCAGCGAGTTGCGCTACTCGGCAGGTGTAGGTATCAGCTGGATTTCTCCGGTCGGACCGTTGAAATTGAGCTACGCCGAACCCTTGAATGCGCAACCCACTGATCAGAAGGAACGATTCCAGTTCCAGATTGGTACCGGATTCTAATCTTCATATTGGATAATGGTATTTTGATAGTGTGTAATTTGAATTGCGGAGAAAGATCTTGAAGTTTCTAGCCAAACCGTTGTCCATGTTGAAGTTTGCCGCCGTCCTGTTCGTCGGCTTCCTGGCCGCGGGCACTGCCCAGGCCCAACAGATCAGTATCGGTGTCATCAACAGCCAGCGCATCCTGGCTGAAGCGCCCCAGATGAAGGCGGCGACGGCCAAGCTGAAGCAGGAATTCGAAAAGCGCGAAAACGAGCTCAAGGACATCGAGGCCCGCGCCAATGCGTTGCAAGCCAAGTACGAAAAGGATGCCCCGCTGATGACCGAAGCCGACCGTGCCAAGGCCCAGCGCGACCTCGGCGACCTCGTCAAGGACTTCCAGCGTCGCAAGCGTGAATTCCAGGAAGATGCCAACCAGCGCCGTAACGAAGAGTTCGACGTTGCGCTGACCAAGGTGAACAAGGTTGTGCACCAGGTCGCCCAGGACAACAAGTTCGACCTGATCCTGCAGGACACCGGCACCGCCTATTTCAGCCCGCGTGTCGACATCACCGACAAGGTATTGAGCGCGCTGAACAAGTAAGACTCTGCAATGCGGGGCTGCCGCCAGGCGGCTCCTTTGGCTTTAACATTTTCCCGCCGGCAAGCCTGCAGGCCTGCCGGACCGGGAAAGTCAGAACAATGAGGTCGCTGCAATGAGCATTCGGCTGAAAGCATTGGTCGAGGTGTTGGGCGGCCAATTGATCGGAGACGGCGAGATCCTGCTGAGCGGCATCGCGCCGCTCGACGTCGCGGACGCGACGCACATCACGTTTCTTTCCAACCCCAAACTCAAGAGCCAGGCTGCCGCATCCAAGGCTGCAGCGCTGATCGTGTCCGAGAACGACAATCCCGCCATCGGCGCAGAATACGCCGGCGCGCGCGTCGTCACCGCCAATCCCTACGCCTATTTCGCCCGCACGGCGCAGATGTTCGCCGCCCAAACCGAGATTGCCCCGCCAGCCGGCATCCACCCGAGCGCCGTGGTCGATCCGGGCGCGATGGTCGATCCGACGGCTTCCATCGGCCCGCACGTGGTGATCGAGGCGGGCGCGAAGATCGGCGAACATGCCGTCGTCGGCGCCGGTTGCTACATCGGCCGCCATGCCGTGCTTGGCGCGCAAACCCTGTTTCATCCCCGCGTGACGTTTCACGCGGATTGCCACATCGGGGCGCGCGGCATCATCCATTCCGGCGCCGTGATCGGGGCCGACGGCTTCGGCTTTGCCAACGAGAAGGGCGTCTACATCAAGATTCCCCAGACCGGCGGCGTATCGATCGGCGACGACGTCGAAATCGGCGCCAACACCACGATCGACCGCGGTGCCCTGAGCGACACCATCATCGAAGACGGCGTCAAGCTCGACAACCAGATCCAGATCGGCCACAACTGCCGGATCGGCACGCATACCGCCATTGCCGGCTGCGTCGGCATCGCCGGCAGCGCTAAAATCGGCAAATACTGCACCATTGGCGGCGCCGCCATGATCCGCGGCCACCTGACCATCGGCGACCACGTCAATATCGGCGGCGGCACCCTGGTCTGGCGCACCATCCTCGAGCCGGGCGAATATACTGGGGTATACCCCATAGCGAAACACGCCGACTGGGAAAAATCGGCGGCCATCGTACGCAATCTGAACACAATGCGCGAGAAAATCCGCGCTCTGGAAAAAACCATCTCGCAGCTCACCGAAAACCTGAAATCATGAACACTCTCGACATCAACCAAATCAAAGAATACCTGCCGCACCGCTATCCCTTGCTGCTGGTCGACCGTGTGCTGGATTGGGAAAAGGACAAGCGCATGACCGCGATCAAGAACGTCACGGTCAACGAGGAATTCTTCAACGGCCACTTCCCGCACAAGCCCGTCATGCCCGGCGTGATGATGATCGAAGCGATGGCGCAGACGGCGGCCCTGCTGTCGTTCCTCTCGGTCGGGAAGAAGCCCGATGCCAGCAGCGTCGTGTATTTCATCGGCATCGACGGTGTGCGCTTCAAGCGCCCGGTCATCCCCGGCGACCAATTGAAGATGGACGTCGAAATCCTGCGCTGCACGCGCGGCATCTGGAAATACAAGGCGATCGCCTCGGTCGACGGCCAGCTCGCCGTGGAAGCTGAACTGATGTGCACCATGCGCAGCGCCGCCGACGCGAGCCAACCGGCCTGAGGCTGCGATCATGGCTACCATCCATCCGACTGCCGTCGTCGATAAGGGTGCGGAACTCGACGATAGCGTAGAGATCGGCCCGTATTCTGTCATCGGCCCCCATGTCAGCATCGGCGCCGGCACCAAAATCGGCCCGCACGTCGTGGTCGAAGGGCACACGACGATAGGGCGCGACAACACCATCTCGCAGTTCACCTCGGTCGGTTCGCCGCCGCAGGACAAGAAATACGCCGGCGAAGTGACGCGCCTGGAGATCGGCGACCGCAACCTGATCCGCGAATTCTGTTCGCTCAATACCGGCACCGCGCAGGATGCCGGCGTGACGCGCCTGGGCAACGACAACTGGATTCTGGCCTACGTCCACATCGCGCACGACTGCCAGGTCGGCAACAACACGATCTTCTCCAACAACGCCACGCTGGCCGGCCACGTGCACGTGGGCGACTGGGTGGTCATGGGCGGCTTTGCCGCGATCCCGCAGTTCCGCCGCATCGGCGCGCATGCCTTCATCGGCATGACCACCAGCGTGACGCAGGACGTGCCGCCGTTTGTGCTGGTGCAGGGCAATCCGGCCCAGCCCTACGGCATCAATGTCGAAGGCTTGAAGCGCCGCGGCTTCACCCCCGAGCAGATCGCCAGCCTGCGCCGCGCCTACAAATCCATCTACCGCTCCGACCTGTCCCTCGAGCAAGCCGTCGTTGCCCTGGGCGAGGAAGCGCAAAACACCCCCGAAGCGGCCGAACATCTGCTGACGCTGCAAGTGTTCCTCAACAACGCAACCCGTGGCATCGTCCGCTGACTTGCCTGATTTACGCATAGCCATGGTCGCCGGAGAAGCTTCCGGCGACGTGCTGGCGGCGCGCATGCTCTCAGCCTTGCGCCCGGCCGTGCCCGAGGCCAGGCTGGAAGGCATAGGCGGGCCGCAAATGGCCGAATACGGCTTCCACAGCGAACAGACGCTCGACACCATGACCGTGCGCGGCTTGTTCGAAATCATCCCGCGCTATCGCGAATTGAAACGCATCCAGCGCGGTCTGCGTGAGCGTTACCTGGCCGAACCGCCGGCGGTCTTCGTCGGCGTCGACTATCCCGGCTTCAATCTCGGCCTCGAAGAGCAATTGCGCGCAGGCGGCATTCCAACCATGCATTTCATCGGCCCGCAAATCTGGGCCTGGCGCGGCTGGCGCATCAAGAAAATCATCCGCGCCGTCTCGCACATGCTGGTGATTTTCCCGTTCGAGGAAGAGATCTACCGCCAGGCCGGCGTACCGGCAACCTATGTCGGCCATCCGCTGGCCGAAGTGATCCCGCTGCAGCCCGACGTGCCGGCTGCACGCACGCAGCTGGGCCTGCCGCAGCACGGCCCCGTGGTCGCGGTGCTGCCGGGCAGCCGCATGAGCGAATTGAAGTACAACAGCGCCGCCTTCATCGGCGCGGCAGCCATCCTGGCGCAGCGTGATCCCGCCTTGCGCTTCGTTGCGCCGATGACGGGGCCGAAGCAGCGCCAATACTTCACCTGCGCCATCGCTACAGCCGGCCAGCAGCATTTGCCGATCACCATCGTCGACGGCCAGTCGCACGCGGCCATGGCCGCAGCCGACGCGGTACTCGTGGCGTCCGGCACGGCCTCGCTCGAGGTGGCGCTATTCAAGAAGCCGATGGTGATCGCCTACAAGATGCTCGCCGCTTCGTACCACATCATGCGCCACATGGCTTACCAGCCCTGGATCGGCCTGCCCAACATCCTGGCGCGCGAATTCCTCGTGCCCGAGCTGATCCAGCATGCCGCCACGCCGCAGGCGCTGGCCGATGCGCTATGGCGCCAGATGCATGACGCTGCGCTCAAGGAAAAGCTGGCGCAGCGCTTTACCGACATGCATCACAGCCTGTTGCGCAATACCGCACAAGAGAGCGCGCAAGCGGTATTGAAAATGGTGGGGCGCGCATGACCAGGAACGCCGCCCCTTCGCTTCCGCTATTCGATTTTACCGACGACGACGTGGTCTGCGGCGTGGACGAAGCCGGACGCGGTCCCTTGGCCGGCCCGGTGTTCGCCGCTGCCGTGATCCTCGATCCGGCACGGCCGATCAAGGGCCTGCGCGACTCCAAGAAATTGAGCGAAGCGCAGCGCGACGCGCTCGCCATCGAGATCAGGGAACGCGCGCTGGCATGGTGCATCGCGCAGAGTTCGGAGCAGGAAATCGACCGCATCAATATCCTGCAAGCCACCATGCTGGCCATGCGCCGCGCGGTCGAAGGCTTGCAAGTGCAGCCGACGCTGGCGCTGATCGACGGCAACCGCTGCCCGGTCATGGCGGTGCGCTCGGAAGCCATCGTCAAGGGCGACGACAAGGTCGAGGCGATTTCAGCCGCGTCCATCCTGGCCAAGACCGCGCGCGACGCGGCCCTGATGGAATTGCACCGCCTCTATCCGCAATATGCATTCGACCAGCACAAGGGCTATCCGACGGCCCTGCATCTGGCATTGCTCAGGCAGCACGGCGTGTCGCCGGTGCACCGCCGGTCTTATGCGCCGGTGCGCGCCTTGCTGGGTTGATCCAAGGCCATGAAAATCATCAGCTCGCGCGATAATCCGCTCTACAAGGACTTGAAGGCCTTGGCCGGCAGTGCGCAGGCGCGCCGCAAGGCCGGCCGCACCTTGCTCGACGGCGTGCACCTGTGCGAAAGCTATCTGCAGCACGTCGGCATGCCGGCCTTGTGTGTGATTGGCGAAGGTGCCATGCAACACCATGAAGCCGCTGCACTGCTGGCGCAATGTGAGGACGGCGGTGCCTCATGCATCCAGTTGCCCGATGCGCTGTTTCATGCGCTGTCCCAGGTCGAGCATGGCGTCGACATCCTGTTCGTGATCGAAACGCCGCAAATCCCGGCGCCAGTGAGGTTGAACGAAGACGCCGTGCTGCTCGACAACCTGCAGGACCCGGGCAACCTTGGGTCTATCTTGCGCAGCGCCGCAGCGGCCGGCATCAAATGGGTGTTTTGCAGCACCGGCTGTGTGGCGGCGTGGTCGCCCAAGGTGCTGCGCGCCGGCATGGGCGCGCATTTCCTGCTGCAGATCGTGGAAAACGCCGATCTGCAGGCGCTAATGCAAACAGCGGCGCTGCCCGTGCTGGCGACGAGTTCGCATGCCGCGCAAACGGTATATCAATGCGATCTGCGCCAGCCGCTGGCCTGGCTGTTCGGCCACGAAGGGCAGGGCGTGGCGCCGGAACTGCTGGAGATGGCGACACACCGTGTCGCCATTCCTCATCTGGGCAATGTTGAATCTCTTAATGTCGCAGCCTGCGCTGCCATCTGCTTCTTTGAGCAGGTAAGACAAAAACTAAACTAATCCGCACACATCGCATAAACCAGTCCTGGTGCAATGCAGCGCTCCCCCGCCACCAGGAACGAAAATGACTCCCATGGCAGGATGTGCTGGAACTGGTAAGGCCTGCCTTCGAACACGGCAATGCGGTAGATTTGTGCATCGCGGTAGCGCCCGATCGGGTCGCTCAAGCGATCGGGGCGGTCAAAACTCGGCAATACACTGATCGCCTGCTCCAGAGGCAGGTCTTGCTTTTCCATTTCCGCCTCGGCCTGATTCAATCCGTCTCGCAACGCCCAGAAAAAGAAGATCAGCCCGGCCCACAGCAGCAGCTCGATCAATATGATTTCCACGATGTTCTCCGCGTTCCCCCACGCTTATTTATAGAAAATTTTCAGAAATTTGGGAAGTTACACATCGTTAAATCTTCTGAATCGTGGCGGAAACAACGCATGCGGCAATGCAATAAAAACAAAAAGGGCGGCACAGGCCGCCCCGAATCGTCTTTTGCACCGGGTTCGGTCAACGTCCCCAGATCTTCTTGTAGGCGTCCTGGTAGCCATTGTTCGGATCGAAGGTATTGTTCAACCCGCCGTGATAGGCGATGTTCTGCACCGTGACGAGATAGCTCTCCGGCGTGTAGCCGCTTGGCTTGTCGCCGGCGATGGCGCGATTGGCTTCATCGACCAATTGCCAGGCCTGCATGAGCATCGGTTCGGCTACCGTGCCGAGCTGGACTTTCTTGCTGTGGATGCGCTGGAAGGCGTTGGGTGAGCCGAAGCCGGCGGCAATGGCCTGGAAGCTGGGCTCGCCGCCAAAGGCGCCTGCTGCCGCGGGCGACGCCAGCAAGTCGAAGAAGCGGTCATTGGTCGACAGCATATAGGTCAGGCGCGGGCCGTATTGCTTTTGCAATGCGCCCATGTGCTGCAGAATCTGCTCGGGCTTGTCCGTCGATTTGATTTCTTCGACAGCCAGCAGCGTACATGTCGTACATTGCTTGACCGTTTCGATCATGCCGGTCGACTTGGTCGCCAGGTTGACGCTGCTGGCGTCCGACAGGATGACAACGCCGGCCTTGCCTTTGGAGTCGACCACGGCCAGCAGCGCGGCCAACTGGCCCGCTTCCTTCGGGTCGGTGCCGATATTGGTGTACAGGCCGTCGACCGGGCCGGTAGCCAGCGCCGCATGCCAGCCGATCACGGGGATCTTCTTGTCCGTGGCGGCTGCAATCGATTTTGCTTCCCCCTTCGCATCGGCGCCGGCAAAAATGATCGCGGCCGGCTTCAGGGCAATGGCGCGACTGAAGGATTCGGCATAGCGGCTTTGCAGGCCGTAGCTATCGAGTGGGTAAAAGCGCCAGCCGACGCTGGCGGTGACGGTCTTGAGATCGTCGCTGAGCTTTTGCTCGCTCGGGTCGCCGGCAATGTTCGCGCCGATGAAGACGATCATCTTGTCGGCGGCCAGCTTCGGACCGGTTGTGGGGCCGTCCCAGTATTTCTTGAATGACGTCGCATGCGCCACCCTCGCGCTTGCCTTGCTCAAAAGCAGAGTCGGGTCGTCATCCGTCGCTGCGTTAGCGCCAAGCGAGCCCAACAACAATGCCAGTAGGGTGAAACTTTTAATTATTAATTTCATTGTTCGATCTGATTCGTGGTTGAAAAAGAAAAACAACTACCTTGCGTTTCTTGTCTCTGCGGGCCCTCCTCATACTTCCCCCGGCCGCCGAAGATGATGCACTAGCATAATATATTGCAACGAATCAAGTTTGGAGATTTTTTACTATCCCGTATGTAAAGTATTGTGGATTTTTGTCGAACTGGCATCGAACTGATGCGGGCTCAAACCACCTTCAGTACACCCGCTTGTCGTCCCTGATCTCCTGCAGGATCATCGTCGCGATTTCTTCGATCGATTTGGCCGTCGACGACATCCAGCGGATACCCTCGCGCCGCATCATTTTCTCGGCTTCATTTATTTCATAACGGCAATTTTCCAGGGCGGCGTACTTGCTGCCCGGACGGCGCTCATTGCGCACTTCCGACAAGCGGTCCGGCGCGATCGAGAGTCCGAAAATCTTGCTTTTGAACGGCAACAAGCCCGAGGGCAGCTTGCCGCGCTCGAAATCCTCCGGGATCAAGGGATAGTTGGCCGCCTTGATGCCGTATTGCATGGCCAGGTAAAGGCTGGTCGGCGTCTTGCCCGAGCGCGATACGCCGACCAGGATCACGTCGGCTGCCGCCAGGTTCTTGTCCGACTGCCCATCGTCGTGCGCCAGCGAGAAATTGATCGCCTCGATGCGATTCTTGTAGGCGTCCGAATCGGAGATGTTGTGGCTGCGGCCTATGGTGTGGGTCGACTTGACGCCCAATTCCTTCTCAAGTGGCTCTACAAAGGTATGGATCAAATCCATGTGCATGCCTTTGGACTGCCGTATCACAGTCGACAGATCGGCCTTGACCAGCGTCGAAAACACGATGGGGCGATGTCCATCCTTGGCGAAAGCATGATTGATCTCGCGCACGGCGCTATGTGCCTTGTCCAGGGTGTCGATAAAGGGCAGCCGGATCTGCCGGAAGCGCAATTCGAATTGTGTCAGCACCGAATGGCCGAAGGTTTCCGCCGTGATGCCGGTACCGTCGGAGACGAAAAAGACCGTGCGTGCCGGCATCGAAGTGGTAGGGCGGGGTGCTGCAGTGGTGTTGTCCATGATCTGTTTTTGATATGAGGGCACGACAAATAGGCGAGGCAAAGTCGGCAAGCTGCCTGTAAAATGATATTCAACGTTAGCAAGACCCAAGAATAATAAGAATATATGGGTAGCAAAGGCAACAGTGAAGATTTCTTATCATCAGTCTAGGGGTAGTTATGTCCAACGCAATCCAATCGGGAGTAGCCCGGGGGGTGACCTATGTCGCTTCCTTTGAACATTTGAGAATGACGGACGTCGAGTCCGTCGGAGGAAAGAACGCTTCACTGGGGGAAATGATCAGCCAACTGGCTGAGGCCGGTGTCCGGGTACCGGGCGGCTTTGCCACCACGGCGCATGCTTTCCGCGAATTTCTTGCCCATAGCGAAAACGGCGGCCAGACCCTGGCCGAGCGCATCGCTGCACGCTTGGCAAGCCTGAATATCGACGACGTGCGCGCCTTGGCCCAGGCCGGCGCCGAAATCCGCCAATGGATCGTCGACACGCCGTTCCAGCCGCGATTGCAGCAGGAAATCACCGAGTTCTACGAAAAACTGGTTGCCGATTCGACCAGTGAAATGTCGTTCGCCGTGCGTTCCTCGGCCACCGCCGAAGACTTGCCCGATGCCTCCTTCGCCGGCCAGCAGGAAACCTTCTTGAACGTGGTCGGCATCGACAACGTGCTCGAAGCGATCAAGCACGTCTTCGCCTCGCTCTACAACGACCGCGCGATCTCGTACCGTGTGCACAAGGGCTTCACCCACGCCGAAGTGGCCTTGTCTGCCGGCGTGCAGCGCATGGTGCGCTCGGATGTGGGCGCCGCCGGCGTGATGTTCACGCTCGACACCGAATCGGGCTTCCCCGATGTCGTCTTCATCACCTCGAGCTACGGCCTGGGCGAAACCGTGGTGCAAGGCGCGGTCAACCCCGACGAATTCTACGTCCACAAGCCCATGCTGCAGCAGGGCAAGCTGCCCATCATCCGGCGCAACATCGGCTCCAAGCTGATCAAGATGGAATTCACCGTCGAAGCCAAGGCCGGCCGCTCGGTCAAGACGGTCGATGTGCCGATCGAATTGCGCAACCGCTATTCGCTCAACGACGAAGAAGTCGTCGAGCTGGCCAAATACGCCATGATCATCGAAAAGCACTATGCCCGCCCGATGGACATCGAGTGGGGCAAGGACGGGCGCGACGGCAAGCTCTACATCCTGCAGGCGCGTCCCGAGACGGTCAAGTCGCAGCAAAAGGCGACCGACGCGCAGCAGCGCTATTCCCTCAAGAGCAGCGGCACCTTGCTCGTCTCAGGCCGTGCGATCGGCCAGAAGATCGGCGCCGGCCCGGTGCGCGTGATCAACGACCCCTCCGAAATGGAACGCGTGCAGCCCGGCGACGTGCTCGTGGCCGACATGACCGACCCGAACTGGGAACCGGTAATGAAGCGCGCCTCGGCCATCGTCACCAACCGCGGCGGGCGCACCTGCCACGCCGCCATCATCGCGCGTGAGTTGGGCGTGCCGGCGGTGGTCGGCTGCGGCGACGCGAGCGAAATCCTGAAGGACGGCACGCTGGTCACGGTATCGTGCGCCGAAGGCGACGAAGGCAAGATCTACGACGGCCTGCTTGAAACCGAAGTGACCGAAGTCGCGCGCGGCGTGCTGCCTGAATTGCCGCTGAAGATCATGATGAACGTCGGCAATCCGCAACTGGCGTTCGATTTCCAGAGCATACCCAATGCCGGCGTCGGCCTGGCACGGCTGGAATTCATCATCAACAACAACATCGGCGTCCATCCCAAGGCGATCCTCGAATACCCCAACATCGATGCCGACCTGAAGAAGGCGGTGGAATCCGTCGCACGCGGCCACGCATCGCCCAAGGCCTTCTATGTCGACAAGCTGGCCGAAGGCATTGCCACCATCGCCGCCGCGTTCTGGCCCAAGCCGGTGATCGTGCGCCTGTCGGACTTCAAGTCGAACGAATACAAGAAGCTGATCGGCGGTTCGCGCTACGAACCCGACGAAGAAAACCCCATGCTGGGCTTCCGCGGCGCCGCGCGCTACCTGGCGGCCGACTTCGCCGAATCGTTCGAAATGGAATGCCTGGCCATGAAGCGCGTGCGCAACGACATGGGCTTGACCAACGTCGAAATCATGGTGCCTTTCGTCCGCACGCTGGGCCAGGCCGAGAAGGTCGTCAACCTGCTGGCCAAGAACGGCTTGCAGCGCGGCGAGAACGGCTTGCGCCTGATCATGATGTGCGAAGTGCCGTCCAACGCCATCCTGGCCGAGCAATTCCTCGAATTCTTCGACGGCTTCTCGATCGGCTCGAACGACCTGACGCAATTGACGCTGGGCCTGGATCGCGATTCCGGCATGCCCTTGCTGGCGGCAGACTTCGACGAGCGCGACCCGGCCGTCAAGGCCTTGCTGTCGCGGGCGATTTCGGCGTGCCGCGCCCAGGGCAAATACATCGGCATCTGCGGCCAGGGCCCGTCAGACCATGAAGACTTCGCGGCGTGGCTGATGGCAGAAGGCATTGCCTCGATCTCGCTCAATCCCGACACCGTGATCGACACCTGGCAAAAGCTGGCGCAAAAATCCTGATAGCGCCAGGCATCAGATAAAAACGCAGGCCGCGCGCCTGCGTTTTTTTATTGTCATTGATCGCGGCACTGCCTTTTTGCAAAGGAAACGTGCCGGCTTCAAAACCGCAATGGCCGGTAAAGCGTTTCAACCGGCGTCGCCGCGGCGCGCCTTTGCCGGCCTGAAACTTTTACAAACTTGCGCAATCCAAAGAGGCAATTACGGTATGATGGGGCCACCTTGATTCGGTCCGCCGGATCGGGCGCTCCCCATCTCTATTCGCTATTTTTCCGAGCCTTTCGATGACGACTTCCCGGCTGTGCAAGACCCTCATTGCTGCTTCCTTCCTGATTTTTTCCTGGTGCGCACAAGGCGCGAGCAATCTCAGCGATCCTATCCCGCTCGACCCGGACTTGAAGGAAGGCGTGCTGCCCAACGGCTTGCATTACTACATCCTCAAGAACGGCAAGCCCGAAAAGCACGTCGAATTGCGGCTCGTGGTCAAGGCCGGATCGATCCTGGAAGACGACGACCAGCAAGGCCTGGCGCACTTCACCGAACACATGGAATTCGACGGCTCGAAGCACTTCCAGAAGCACGAGTTGATCTCCTACCTGCAATCGATCGGCGTCAAGTTCGGCGCCGACCTCAATGCCTATACCAGCTTTGACGAGACGGTGTATATCCTGCCGATCCCGACCGACAAGAAGGAAAATCTCGAGACCGGCTTCCGCGTACTGGAAGACTGGGCCCAAGGCGCCTCGCTGAAGGACGACGCCATCGTCGCCGAAGCGCCGGTGGTATTGGAAGAGTTGCGGCTGGGCCGTGGCGCCGAAGAACGCATGGGACGCAAGCTGCTGCCCGAAGAATTCGACGGCTCGCTGTATGCGTCGCGCCTGCCCATCGGCAAGGAAGACATCCTCAAGACCTTCAAGCACGATACGCTGCGCCGCTTCTATCGCGACTGGTATCGCCCCGACCTTCAGGCAGTTGTGGTGGTCGGCGACATCGAGCCGGCGCAGGCCGAGAAAATGATACGCGAGCATTTCGGCCACCTGAAGAATCCCGCGCAGGAGCGTCCGCGCAACTATGCCCGGATTGCCGCGCGCAGCGAGTCGCGCGCCATCGTCGTGACCGACAAGGAAGCGACCAATAACGCCGTCACCATCCGCTATCCCTCGCGCAAGGTCCCGCCCGACACCACCGTCGGCGACTATCGCAAGAGCCTGGTCCGCACGCTTTACACCACGATGTTGAATGAACACCTGCACGAATTGACGCAACAGGCCGATGCGCCTTTCCTCGCCGGCTTCAGCGGCATCGGCTCGATCGCGCCGGAGTATGAATCGTTCTCGACCACCGTCATCGTCGGCCGCGCCGGCATCGAACCGGCGATCAAGGCGGCCGTCGAGGAAAGCGAACGTGTGCGCCGGTTCGGCTTCGGCGCCGACGAGCTTGAGCGCGCCAAGCGCGGCCTGCTGCGCAACTACGAAGACGCATACAAGGAAAAAGACAAGTCCGATTCGGCCTCGCACGCCGCCGAATTGATCCGCCACTTCCTGGTCCAGGAATCGGTGCCTGGCATCGCGGGCGAATATGCCTATGCTTCCGAATTCATGCCCGGCATCAGCCTCGACGAAGTCAACGCCTATGCCAAGACCATGACGCCGGACGCGACGGTGCCCAAACTGGTGGCATACACCGGTTCGAGCAAGGATGGCGAAACGGTCCCGACCGAAGCCAGCCTGTTGCAATGGGTAGCCAACGCCGAGCAGACCGCCGTGGCGGCCAAAGAAGAGAAAAAGCTGGCGACCAGTTTGATGACGGATGCGCCCAAGGCCGGCAAGATCGTGGCCGAGAAGGAAAACAAGGAATTGGGCTTGGACGAACTGACCCTGTCCAATGGGGTCAAGGTGATCCTGAAGCCGAGCGACTTCCAGAACGACCAGGTCTTGATGAGCGCGGCGCGCTTCGGCGGGCAATCGCTGTACGATGAAAAAGACAAATACAGCGCGCAATACGCCAGCGCCGTAACCGGCGCCATGGGCATGGCGCAATTCACGCCGATCGACCTCGGCAAAATCCTGTCCGGCAAGACGGCACGCGCGAGCGTCAGCCTGTCAGGTAATTCCGACCAGATCGGCGGCGCATCAAGCAGCGACGACATCGAGACGATGCTGCAATTGCTCTACCTGCGCATGACCAGCCCGCGCCAGGACCCGGCCCTGTTTTCAGCCTACGTCAGTTCTCGCCAGGACAGCGCGCGCAACGCCATGTCGCGCCCGGAAGCCGTCTTCCAGGACAGCCTGCAATCCACCCTGTACAGCAACAATCCGCGCGCCGGCCACATCCCCAAGCCGGAAGACTTCGCCCAGATCGACATGGCGCGCGCCTCGGCGATTGCGCAGGAACGCTTCGGCAGCGCCTATGGCCTGACCTTCATCTTCGTCGGCAGCTTCGACACTGCCAAGATCAAGCCGCTGCTGGAAACCTACCTGGCCAGCCTGCCGGCAACGCCGCTGGCGACCAACTACCGCGATCTCGGCGTCCGCCCGGTGTCGGGCGTGGTGAAAAAGGACGTGCGCGTCGGCAGCGAGCCCAAGAGCTCGGTCACCTTGACCTTCACCGGTCCGGCCAAATATTCGCTGGCTGAGAACACGCGCTTTTACCTGATGATCGAAGCGATCAACATCAAGATCATCGACGACATCCGCGAAAAAATGTCGCTGATCTATGGCGGCGGCATGAGCGGCGCCTTCGACCGCGTACCCTACGAAAACTACCGCATCGGCGCCACGCTGCCGTGCGGCCCGGAAAACGTCGACAAGGTGATCGCCGCAGTCTTCTCCGAAATCGATCAGATGAAACAGAATGGCCCCTCGCAGCTTGACCTCGACAAGGTCAAGCGCGCCTTGCTGGAACAGCACAAGATCGACCTGCGCACCAACACCTACTGGCAGAACTATCTGCAGGATGCCACGCTGTACGGCACCGACCCGGCCAACGTGCTGACGTTCGAGAAGCGGATCAACGACGTGACCGTCGACGATCTGAAGGAAGCAGCCAAGCGCTATTTCAACACGGCCAACTACGTGCAAGCCGTACAGTATCCGGCGAACCAGTAAAGGCTTACCGGCCCCGGCCCCAATATTCGGGCTGGGCGTAGGCCCGACGGAGAAATTCGACCAGGGCACGTATGCGCAAGGGCAGGTGGCGCCTTTGCGCAAACACCGCATAGATATCGTTGCCCGGCGCGGCGAATTCATCGAGCACCGTCTGCAGCTTGCCCGATTCGATTTCCGCACCGACTTCCCACATCGAACGCCACGCCAGGCCGCGCCCGGCCATGGCCCAGTCGTGCAACACCGCGCCGTCGTTGCACACCATGTTGCCGCCGACCTTCAGGGTCACGTTCTTGCCGTTGTGGCGAAAGGTCCAGCCGCGCTGGCTGCCGTCGCTGCTGATCGCCAGGCAGTTGTGGTGCGAGAGATCGTCCAGCGAACGCGGCGTGCCGTGGCGTTTGAGATAGGCCGGCGAGGCCACCAGCACGCGCTTGTTGTCGGCCAGCTTGACGCCGATCAGATTCGAATCCGACAGGTCGGCAATGCGAATCGCCACGTCGATGCCTTCGCCGATCAGATCGACGACACGATCGTTCAGGCTCAAGGTCAACGACAGGTCGCGGTGTTCGGCCAAAAACGAAGGCATCAAGGGCGCCACATGCTGGCGGCCGAAGCCTGCCGGCGCCGAAATCAACAGGTGCCCGGTGGCATGCGCACTGCGTTCCGACACCGCCGCTTCAGCCTCCGACAATTCGGCCAGGATGCGCTGGCAATCTTCAAGGAAAGCCGTGCCTTCGTGGGTGAGGGCGATCTTGCGCGTGGTCCGCTGCAGCAGCTTGACGCCCAGTCTTTCTTCCAGCGCATCGAGGCGCCGCCCTATCATTGCCGGTGCAATGCCCTCGGCCCGCGCGGCGGCCGACAGGCTGCCCTTGGCTACGACATCGACGAACGTGGAAATCTGCTTGAATTGGTCCATGGCATGATCATTCTAACGCCTATCTGTGACTAAAACGCAAAGATCAAGTGATAAATCATGGTGTTTGGTGCGATGAATAGTCAATATACTTGAATCCAGTTAGCAAACGATTATCTTGGTTCTTATTCCTTGTGAGAGCGACATGACGATCCAGGCAGTAGTGTTCGACGCCTACGGCACGCTATTCGATGTCTATTCGATCGCCGCGCTGGCGGAGAAGCATTTCCCCGGCAAGGGCGCGCTCCTGGCCGAGCAATGGCGCGTCAAGCAGATCGAGTACTCGCAATTGCGTACGCTATGTTCGACCTACAAACCATTCTGGGAAGTGACCCAGGATGCGCTGGTGTTCGTCTGCCGCAAGCTCAAGCTGGAATTGAGCTTCGAAGCGCAAAACGCCTTGATGGGGCAATACGCCAAGCTGCAAGCCTTCCCGGAAAACCTCGGCGTGCTGGAGCAGTTGAGGTCGCGCGGCATGAAGACGGCGATTCTCTCCAACGGCAATCCGCAAATGCTCGACGCCGTGGTCAAGGCGGCAGGCATGCAGGGCCTGTTCAACCACATTCTCTCGGTCGACAGCGTAAAAAAATTCAAGACCGCGCCGGAAGCCTACCAGCTCGCACCCGACGTGTTCGGGCTGGCGACAAAGAACCTGCTGTTCGTATCGAGCAACTGCTGGGACGCCTGCGGCGCGACCTGGTTCGGCTACACCACATTCTGGGTCAACCGCGCCAATGCGCCGCTCGAGGAATTGGGCGTCACACCGCATGGGCAGGGCGGTAACTTGACTGACGTATTGCACTTCCTCGACAAACACTGATCTAACTCGACCTTTAGGAGCATTGCATGACACAGCTTACTTTGCCGGCCGGCATGGAAATCATCGGCGACATCAAGCCCGGATATGAACGCGTGTTGACGCCGGAGGCGCTGGCCCTGGTAGCCAAGCTGTCGCGCGCCTTCGAAGGCCGGCGCCAGGAGCTGCTGGCCGTGCGCGTCGAGCGCGCCAAGCGTCTGGATGCCGGCGAACGCCCGGATTTCCTGCCCGAGACGGCACACATCCGCAACGGCGACTGGAAGATCGCCCCCATCCCCAAGGCACTCGAATGCCGCCGCGTCGAAATCACCGGCCCGGTCGAACGCAAGATGGTCATCAACGCCTTCAACTCGGGCGCCGACAGCTACATGACCGACTTCGAAGACTCGAACACGCCCAACTGGGACAACCAGATCACCGGCCAGATCAACATGATGGATGCGATCCGCCGCACCATCTCGCTGGAGCAGAACGGCAAGACCTACAAGCTCAACGACAAGGTCGCGACGCTGGTGGTGCGTCCGCGCGGCTGGCATCTCGACGAGAAGCACGTCAAGGTCGACGGCAAGCGCATCTCGGGCGGCATCTTCGACTTTGCGCTGTTCACGTTCCACAACGCCAAGGAACAATTGGCACGCGGCGCCGGCCCGTATTTCTACCTGCCCAAGATGGAATCGCACCTTGAAGCGCGGCTGTGGAATGAGATTTTCGTCATGACGCAAGACGAGCTCGGCCTGCCGCAAGGCACGATCAAGGCCACCGTGCTGATCGAAACCATCCTGGCCGCGTTCGAGATGGATGAAATCCTGTATGAGCTGCGCGAGCACAGCTCGGGCCTCAATGCCGGTCGTTGGGATTACATCTTCTCGTGCATCAAGAAGTTCAAGCTCGACAAAGAGTTCTGCCTGGCCGACCGCGGCAAGGTGACCATGACGGCACCGTTCATGCGCGCCTATGCCTTGCTGCTCCTGAAGACCTGCCACAAGCGCAATGCGCCCGCCATCGGCGGCATGGCGGCACTGATTCCGATCAAGAACGATCCGGCCAAGAATGACGTAGCCATGGGCGGCGTGCGGACCGACAAGGCGCGCGATGCAACCGACGGCTACGACGGCGGCTGGGTCGCGCACCCGGGCCTGGTCGAACTGGCCATGACCGAATTCAAGAAGGTGCTGGGCGACAAGCCCAACCAGATCGAGAAACAGCGCCCGGACGTCGAAGTCAAGGCAGCCGAACTGCTCGACTTCAAGCCGGAAGCGCCGATCACCGAAGCGGGCCTGCGCTATAACATCAACGTCGGTATCCATTATCTCGGCGCCTGGCTGGCCGGCAATGGCTGCGTGCCGATCCACAACCTGATGGAAGACGCCGCCACGGCGGAAATCAGCCGCAGCCAGGTCTGGCAATGGATCAGGAGCAGCAAGGGCGTGCTCGAAGACGGCCGCAAGGTCACGGCCGATCTGGTGCGTACGATGATTCCCGAGGAACTGGCCAAGGTCAAGGAAACCGCAGGCCAGGGGCCGACCTATGACCGTGCGGCACAGATATTCGAGCAGATGTCCACGTCGGAATCGTTCGCCGAATTCCTGACCTTGCCGCTCTACGAAGAAATCTGACTTTCGGTTACTCGCGTCATCTGCATCACACAAAAGAATCCGCACCTTTCGCGAGGTGCGGATTTTTTGTTGCCGTTTTCTGTTGCTTTGCTGCACCGTAACCGCAGTCCGACGCGCGTCTCTTGCAATGTTTTACAACAAGGTCGAATTCACCAGGGATAGAATGGTTTAAAACAATTCTAACTTGGGGACTCCACTCATCATGTTTACGTCGGCTGGCGCCTTTTCGTTTCTGCGATACGCGTCACTTCTGTTGATCCTGTTGACGATCAGCTTGTTGACGTGGCATCGCTATGGCATGAACAAGATCTACGCGCTCGATCCGTCGCGTGGATTCGTGTATACGGCGCAGGACGACCGCGAGCAGGGCGGCGCCAGCGTGGCCTCGGTGGACCGTCGAGGCAATACCATCGTGCTGCATTGCCAGCTCAGCAAACAATACCAGTGGCCGTTTTGCCAGACCGCAGTGGACTTGGCCAAGGTTCCCAAGGGTGTCGACCTGACCGGTTACGACACGATGGAGTTCGACGCATCCTACACCGGCCCCGGCCCGCACTCGATCCGCGTTTATCTGCGCAACTTCGAATCCGAAATCTCCACCGTGACGGCGGAGGATTCGCTGAAGGTCAATGAGGTGGAGTTCACCGTGCCGGAGCAGGGCGCCATGACGGTGCCGATCAAGCTATTCCGCGTCGCGTCGTGGTGGAGCGGTGATCACAAGATACCGCTGATGCACACCGATATGCGCATCGACAATGTGTCCAAGGTCGAAATTTCGACCGGTGCCTACGTCGAACCCGGGACGCATACCATCGAAATCCATTCGGTTCGCTTCAAGGGCAAATGGATCAGCCAGATCCAGCTGATCATGGTCTTGATTGGCGCCTGGGTGATGTTCGGCGTCATCTGGCTCATCATGACGCTGCAGTATTTTCGCACCAGCTTCCTGGCCAGCCGCACGCGCGAGGCCCAACTGCAATCGATCAACCAGGCACTCAAACTTGAAACCAAGGAGCTCGCCGGCCAGGCCAGAACCGATCCCTTGACCGGTGCGCTCAATCGCGAAGGCTTGCGCGAGTTCCTCATGAATCAATGGATGGGCAAGATTCCGACCGATCCGCCGCTATCGGTGATCTTCGCCGACCTCGATCATTTCAAGCTCGTCAACGATCAGCACGGACACGCCGTCGGTGACGACGTGCTGCAGCAATTCACGCGTCTGGTGCAAAGCGAGATCCGCTCGCAGGATCGCTTTGTGCGCTGGGGCGGCGAGGAGTTCCTGATCTTGTGCCAGGACACGCGCGACTCGCAGGGGCGCGGACTGGCCGAGAAATTGCGCATGGCGCTGGCGCGGCATGCCTGGCCCGGCGGCATTGCCGTATCGGCGTCGTTCGGCGTCACGATGCATATTTCCGGTGAAGAGTTCGGCGACATGCTGCTCAGAGCCGATCGCGCGCTGTATCAGGCAAAGGCTGGCGGGCGAAACCGGGTCGAGGTCGCTTGAGCGAGGTATTGGAGCCCATAAAAAATCCGGCCCTATCCTATGGGCCGGTTTTCATTTCAAGACTGGCTGGCAAGCTTATTGATCAAGCGACCAGACGTAGTCGGTGACGAACCATGACTGCACCGGACTGCCGTTTTGCATGGCGGCCTTGAACTTGCACTTGCTCAAGCCGTCGACGGCAGCGCGATCCAGCGACTTGATGCCGCTCGACTTGACGACGCCGGCCGACACCAGATTGCCTTCGGTACCGATCACGAACTTGACGCGCACGACACCGGTCTGGCCCTGCATCAAGGCAGCTTGCGGATAGGCCGGCTTACAGCCGTTCAAGTCGGTAATGGCCGGGCTGGTGACGCCTGGGGTGCCGTTGGCTACCGTGCTGTCCGCATTGGTGGCGGGCGACGGCGGCGCATCATTGGTGGCTGCCGCCGGCGTCGGGTCGGGCGGAGGGGCCGGCACCGGCGCTTCTTCAACCGGCTTGATCGGCGGTGTTTCCACCTCTTGCGTCTTTACCTGCGGCTTCGAAGGGGGCGGCG